>Ga0079306_1001382_pt1 | contig 16275 bp, 9 predicted proteins | sample Methanotroph_Enr_FD_79181 | JGI IMG/M metagenome (GOLD analysis project Ga0079306, IMG submission 79181) | Enriched soil microbial communities from Old Woman Creek wetland in Ohio, USA - Methanotroph_Enrichment_5 | ecosystem: Environmental > Terrestrial > Soil > Wetlands | place: USA: Ohio...
CAACAGTAATTTTAACTTTTTTCCAATGGAAGATTGTGATTGACTTGCTATCGCTAACCTGGTATTTTGTTGAAGGATGATCACTTGCGATAAAGTTCATGAGGTCCTTCAGTTCTACACGTTCATTTGATGGTTCAGTGTAGGCTACCACTTCATTGATCCCTTTGTTATACTGCTCTGAACGCAGAGTGAAGGGAAGAGGATCTGAATCATAGATTTTCCGCATAAGTTGATGAACATACCAATCCCCTGAAGCGAGCATGAAGTTTACTACGCGCACATCCGTTCGGATACCCTCAACTTCCTGTGCATACCAAAGGGGGAAAGTATCGTTATCGCCATTCGTAATAAGGATCGCGTTGGGTGCACAGGATTCAAGGTAGTTGACTGCGAAATCCCGGGCAGAATACTTATGCGCGCGTGAATGATCATCCCAGCCTTCTTTAGCCATAATTCCCGGCACAAGCAGTAAACAGATCAAAGTCACCGCAACTGCCACAAGCTTTTCATTGATTTTTCGCAAGGCATCCCATAGGGCCATCACACCGAAGCCTATCCAGATTGCAAAGGCATAAAAGGACCCCGCGAAGGCATAATCCCGTTCACGGGGCTGGTAAGGTGTGATGTTGAGGTACAGTACAATGGCAATGCCTGTCATGAAAAACAAGAGTAAAACAACAAATGCCCCGTTTGAATGCTTCTTGAAATGAAAGTATAATCCCAATAAACCAAGAAGCATCGGAAGCATATAAAATTTGTTATGAGCAGGACTGCTCATACTATCAGGCAGATTTGACTGGTCGCCCAGCCTGGGATTATCAATGAACGGTATACCACTGATCCAGTTACCATAACGTATTCCACCATGACCTTCAATATCATTTTGCCTGCCGGAGAAATTCCACATGAAATAACGCATATACATGTGGCTCACCTGGTAATTGAGAAAGAACCGAATATTCTCTAACAAAGTTGGCTTATAGAGTGTTTCCGTCTTCCCTTCATCATTGGTATATTCAATTGGAACACCTTTTACCTTTCCCCAACTCTTGTATGCCTGGATATGGCTCTCCTTCTGGTTGCTCCACATACGAGGGAAGAGCATCGAAAATCGCTTGTCGTAATTCGGGATAGATCGCTTCCTGTCATCAGTGATTACATATTTCTTTTTGACTTCATCCTTAATGTAGATAGGAGTTCCATCCGTGTAAGGCTTTTGTTCATCCAGCGGGGAATCGTAGAACTGTCCATAAAAGATCGGCCAGGTTCCATATTGTTCCCGGTTAAGATATGACAAGAGACTTACTGCATCAGAGGGATTGTTTTCATTGATTGGTGTATTGGCATTCGCCCTGATAACCAAGAGGAAAAATGAAGAATACCCTATAAGGATGAATGCAATTGACAAAATAGCAGTATTTACCAGTGAACGCATCTGGTTCCTGTACCGGCTTGATACTGCTTCACTTTTATACCAAACATAGGCGCCAACCAGTCCAAGCAATGCCAGGATGCTAACCCAGGAAAATACTGCTAGTAAGAGGAAAAGTACTACTCCTAAAGTATAATCACCCATTCCATGTTTTTCCTGCATTGTAAACCGAAGGCTCCACACTATAGATCCGATAAGGACGATAAAATAAAAGATCGTACCTACATTGAATGGTAATCCAAACTGGTTAACAAACATTATTTCATACTTTCCAGCCAGGTTAACCGTTTCGGGGATAATCCAGAACATGATGAATGAAAGTATGAAAAATGAAATGCCAAGAGTAATAACCCACCCTTTCCACGTGACCTTACTGAAACGACGATAATAAACTACCAGGGCTATTGCAGGTATGGCAAGCAGGTTCAGGAGATGCACTCCAATAGAAAGACCAACAAGGTAAGCGATCAGGATAATCCACTTCAATGAATGGGGTTGATCATGCACTCTTTCCCATTTCAGGATTGCCCAAAAAACAATAGCCGTAAAAAAGGACGACATGGCATACACTTCACCTTCAACTGCCGAGAACCAGAATGAATCGCTGAAAGTATAAGCCAAAGCACCTACCAATGCACTTCCCAGTATTGCAAATGACTGACCTGTTGTGATCTCTTCTTCCTTTACGAATTTCAAGCCCAGCATAGAAATGGTCCAGAAAAGGAACAAAATGGTAAATGCACTGCTTAAAGCCGACATAATATTCACCATCATAGCCACTTTGCTGAGATCTCCAAAAGCAAACAGGGAGAAGAACCTTCCTATGATCTGGAAGAGAGGTGCTCCTGGGGGATGACCAACCTGCAATTTGAAGGCGGTTGAAATATACTCTCCACAATCCCACCAGCTTGCAGTAGGCTCAATGGTTGAAAGGAAAACAAAGGCTGCAACGCCAAATGTGCCCCATCCAAAAACATTATTCAGTTTCCTGAATTTTTCCATGAATACAGTTTTTAAGATATTAATCCAATTAAAGCAACGAAATTAACCAATTTATATAAACTTCATCCAAATGCTGTATCATTTTACAAAATGTTAAGAAATTAACGTCCTTGTGTTCCATTAATAAACACCTATCAAATGATTATAAATTTCCTTTTTCATGCAATTGTTTTTCAGATTTCGAAAAAAGAACTACTTTTGCACTCCTTTTAGAGGAAAATTGATTGTCCGATGGTGTAACGGCAGCACAAGGGTTTTTGGTGCCCTTGGTCTAGGTTCGAATCCTGGTCGGACAACAAAACGTTCAGAGAATCAATGATTTGAACTCCGAACAGGATGAGATGCAATCCCGCTTTTATCAAGTAGATGGTGGAATTGCTGATCAAGACAACAAGATTGCCCAAAGCTCTGGCTTAGCAGGGTTTAACTCGGCAACCCGTATCCAAAAAGTATCTGGATGCGTTGCAAAATACTGGGGGGACAATAGTCCCCTCTTTTATTAAATAAAAACCGGGAAATATCTTAACGACTATTTTATTCCGGTATTTTAATCATTGTCTCGAAGAGTTTGTTAATACCTTTGATATGATCAATGAAAAGTTAATAAGGGGATGGATAGACGAGCATCTTTCAGGATCTGACTGCTTCCTGGTTGATCTGACCATTAAATCCGGGAACCGGATTCTTGTTTTTATTGATAGTGATTCTTCAGTACATATCGAACATTGCATTACACTTAGCAAGTTCATTGAGTCACAACTCGACAGGGATGCTGAAGACTTTGAATTGAATGTATCATCCGCGGGACTTGACCATCCTTATAAATTACCCAGGCAATATGTTAAGAATATTGGCAGGGATGTAAGTGTCAGCCTGATGGATGGAACAAAACTGGAAGGCACCCTGGTTGCAGCTGATGAACTGGGATTTGAATTGCTGGAAACCATCAAGGAAAAGAAAAAAATAACACAGGTTAAACATAAGTTTAACTTTACTGAAATTAAGGAAGCTAAAGAAATCATTAAATTTTAACACCAAAATTCTATTGCCATGGGTGAAATGGAACACATCAACCTGGTTGAAACCTTCACTGAGTTCAAGGAGTTCAAAAACATTGAACGTGAAACACTTATGCGTATTCTTGAGGATGTTTTCAGGCATATGCTCATCAAGAAATACGGAACTGACGAGAACATAGATATCATTGTGAACGTCGATAAAGGAGATCTTGAAATCTGGCGAAACAGGGCAATTGTTGAAGATGATGCGTTAGAAGATGAAAGTCTCCAGATCACCTACACCGAAGCAATAAAAATTGAACCTGATTTTGAGGTTGGAGAAGAGGTGGTTGAGCCGATCCGCATGCTTGATTTCGGACGCCGGGAAATCCTTGCCATCCGGCAGAATCTTATTTCCAAGGTCCAGGAGTATGAAAAGGATAATATCTTTAGAAAATATAAGGATAAGATTGGTGAAGTAGTTACAGGTGAAGTATACCAGGTATGGAAAAATGAAATCCTCGTCCTTGACGATGAATACCTTGAGCTCACTTTGCCCAGGGCAGAGCAGATTCCCGGCGACTTTTACCGTAAGGGAGATTCTATCAAAGCAGTGGTAGCAAGGGTTGAAATGAAAAAGAATTCTCCTGCCATCATTCTATCACGTACATCCCCTCTATTCCTCGAACGTTTGCTGGAAGCGGAAGTACCTGAAGTTTACGACGGGCTCATCACGATCAAGAATATTGTCAGGGTTCCAGGTGAGAGGGCCAAGATAGCTGTTGAATCCTACGATGACCGTATTGACCCTGTCGGAGCTTGCGTGGGGATGAAAGGATCCAGGATACATGGTATTGTCCGCGAACTGAAAAACGAAAATATCGATGTGATCAATTATACCACAAATGCCCAACTATATATACAGCGTTCGTTAAGTCCGGCAAAGATTTCTTCCATCAACATAGATGAAGATACAAAAAGGGCAGAAGTATATATGAAACCTGACCAGGTTTCGCTCGCTATTGGCAAAGGCGGACACAACATCAAACTGGCAGGGAAACTCACAGGATATGAAATAGATGTCTACCGCGACACTGAATTTGATTATGAAGATGTTGACCTCCAGGAATTCAGCGATGAAATTGATCAATGGATCATTGACGAGTTGAAGTCTATTGGATGCGACACTGCAAAAAGTGTTCTTGAACTTAGTGTTGATGAGTTAGTCCGCAGGAGCCAGCTGGAAGAAGAAACAATTAAAGAGGTAATGAAGATTCTTCGTGCTGAGTTTGAATAGGCCGGAATTGATTCGAAGACATTGCTCAAAATAGGCTCATATGTGCATATTTTGTAATCTCATTCTCATTGCTTAGCCCAAAATCCCTATTTTAGTAAAGATTGAAAATAATATCTTACTTTTGCACACTAATTCCGAGCTTTAGGCGCAACCTAGAAAAAAGCATGTCAGAAGGTATAGTTAATGTAAGGCTAAGTAAGGCCGCAACTGAGTTTAATGTTGGTGTCCAAACCATCATCGACTTCCTCCATAAGAAGGGGCATAAGATTGATAGTAACCCGAACACCAAGTTATCTCCAGAAATGTATACACTCCTTATTAAGGAGTATCAGCCTGATAAGGCGGCCAAAGAGATCTCGAAAAAGATCGAATTGGAGTATACCCAGCACCCCGTTGTTACCTCTGGCAACCGTAAATCAGCGTCTGCTGATGAGAAGGAAGATCGTGAAAATGATGAGCTTATCATTAAATCATCGTTTGAGCATCAAGGGAAGACAAAGACCGGTAAACCTGCAGAACCTTCAGAACCTGCTAAGGAAGCCGAACCTGTTAAACCAGCCCCGGTTATACTGGATGTAAGAATAGAACCTGTTATCACTCCTGAAGTCATAGCTCCTGCCGCTCCTCCGGTTGCACCTCCAGTTTCTGTTATAGTTCCTGAAGAAAAGAAAGTTGAACCTGTTGCAGAAGTTGTACAGCCAGAAAAAGTTGCTGAAATAAATGCAGTTGTAGTTCCTGAAGTTGAAAAGGTGCCGGAATCAGTCGACCAGGATGTTGCAGGAGTAAAAGTCGTAGGCAAAATTGATTTGGCAGCATTTGAACCCAAACCAAAGGAAAAGGGGAAAAAAGAAAAAACTGAAAAAGCAGAACATAAAAAGGGTAAAGTCAAGGAAAAACCTGCTGGGGATATTAAACCTGAACCTCCCAGTATTGCCGCGGAGCAACCTCCAATTGCTGAAATCATTGTACCGCCGGTCCAAGTGGCAACTCCCGCAGAAGAAATTGCTGAGCCTGATAAAGGGCTTGAGCTCAAACTTGAATCTGCCAGCATGAGTGGCGTATATACTAAAGAAGATCCAAACTTTATTACTACTAAGATACCCAGGCTTGAAGGGATCAAACTTGTCAATAAGATAGACCTGCCAAGCCCTTCCCGGCCTGAAAGCCGTAAACCAATTGCGTCTTCAACAGATGAAAACGGTAAATCGAATAAAAAGAAAAAGCGTAAACGGATTAAAACCAAGGCTACTCCGGCTGAATCTTCTACCAACACTACCTCAACTACCAGTTCAACTGATAACAAAACAGCAAGACCACCAGCCCGTAAGAACATCGGAAGAGGCACCCGCATTGTTGAACCTAAGGTTGAGCTAACTGAAGAAGAAATCCAGAGGCAAATCAGGGAAACTCTTCAGAGACTTAGTGGTACCGGTAAGTCTAAGGCTTCAAAGTACCGTAGGGAAAAACGACAGGCAGTCAGCCAGCAATTGGAAGAACACCAGGCAAGGCTCGCCGAAGAACAAAAAGTACTTAAAGTAACCGAATTTGTTACGGCCAACGATCTTGCCAGTATGATGGATGTGGCAGTGACCCAGATTATCGCTACTTGTATGTCGGTTGGGATCTTTGTATCAATCAACCAACGCCTGGATGCTGAAACCATTACACTTCTTGCTGAAGAGTTCGGATATACTGTTGAATTTGTCAGTGTTGATGTACAGGAGGCGATCGACCAGGAAGAAGAGATTGACAGTCCTGAAAGCCTGAAACCACGAACACCAATCGTGACTGTTATGGGCCATGTGGACCATGGTAAAACTTCACTCCTCGACTATATCCGTCATGCCAATGTAATTGCAGGTGAAGCAGGAGGAATCACCCAGCACATCGGGGCCTATGAGGTTAAACTGGAAGATGGTCGCAAACTCACCTTCCTGGATACCCCAGGTCATGAGGCTTTTACGGCTATGCGTGCCCGTGGCGCCAAAGTAACCGATATCGTTATCATCGTAATCGCAGCTGACGATACTGTCATGCCACAGACTATCGAAGCTATCAATCATGCGCAGGCTGCCGGTTCTCCAATGGTATTTGCCATAAACAAAGTGGATAAGGCAGGCGCCAACCCTGAAAAAATAAAGGAAGAACTTTCAAAGCTCAATATTCTTGTAGAAGATTGGGGTGGTAAATATCAAAGCCAGGAAATATCTGCCAAAAAGGGTGACAATATCAAACTTTTACTTGACAAAGTCCTTCTCGAGGCTGAAATGCTTGAGCTTAAAGCAAATCCCGATCGCAGGGCGTTGGGAACAGTTATTGAATCCTCACTTGATAAGGGTCGTGGGTACATTGCCAAATTGCTTGTACAAAGCGGCACTTTAAGGATTGGTGATATCATTTTGGCCGGATCTATTTATGGGAAGGTTAAAGCCATGTACAATGAAAGGAATGTTGCAATAAAGGAAGCAGGCCCTTCATCACCTGTACTGTTGCTGGGATTGACCGGGGCACCTCAGGCCGGCGACAAATTCAATGTAATGACCGACGAACGCGAAGCAAAACAGATCGCTACAAAACGCCTTCAATTGCAACGTGAACAAGGCATCCGGACCCAAAAACATATTACTCTTGACGAAATCGGACGAAGGATTGCTATCGGTGACTTCAAGGAACTCAACATCATCGTTAAAGGTGATGTGGATGGTTCAGTGGAAGCTCTATCCGATTCATTGCTAAGGTTATCAACCACCCAGGTCCAGGTTAATGTAATCCACAAATCAGTGGGTGCAATCACCGAAAGCGATGTACTCCTCGCTTCTGCATCCAATGCCATTATAGTTGGTTTCCAGGTGCGCCCCAGCGTAAGTGCCCGCAAACTCGCTGAAAGGGAAGAGATCGATGTCCGCCTCTATTCCATCATCTATACTGCAATTAATGAAATCAAGGCAGCTATCGAAGGAATGCTCGCTCCTGAAATTGAAGAAAAGATCACCTGTAACGTTGAAGTCCGCGAGGTTTTCAAGATTACAAAGGTGGGTACTGTTGCAGGTTGTATGGTATTGGACGGGAAAATCAACCGGAATTCCCGTGTCAGGGTTATCCGTGATGGCATCGTGGTTTATACAGGATTGCTTGGTTCGCTCAAACGCTTCAAGGATGATGCCAAAGAAGTGGCTACCGGTTACGAGTGCGGGCTGAACATCGATAACTTTAACGACATCAAGGTTAGCGATATCATTGAAGGATACGAAGAAACAGAAGTCAAAAGGAAACTTTAAGACACTGAATTATACACTGAAAACCGGCTTAACGCCGGTTTTTTTATTTTTATTGTCAAAAATATCAAGCAGTTCATACCCCGGGATGCCCTCTCTGTTTGTATCTTTGCACATAATTATTCTTTAAGCCAGATTTTTACAATATTCATAAATCAATTCAGCTTTCAATGGGGCATGTTCACTTAATCAACGTTACACCTGAGAACGTCCTGAAGGAAACACTATTTTGTGTAAAAAACACGTCTGATCCTGGGTTTATCAAAAAAAACGAATGGTATACAAACAGGTTTCAGGAAGGCCTACGGATCAGGATTCTCAAAAACGAAGCAGGAAAACCAATCGGCTTTATTGAATATGTGCCTGCCAAATATGCCTGGAGGCCCATAAATGCACCTTCTTATTTATTTATTCATTGCATGTTCGTCTACTCGAATAATGACAAGCACCAGGGATATGGCTCTTTAATGCTGGAAGCCTGCAAAAGTGATGCAAAATCAAATGGTTATAATGGGATTTGTGTAATAACCAGTGAAGGAAGCTGGATCACCAATAAAAACATTTTCCTGCAAAATGGATATTCCCAAATTGACAAAAGAGACAGGTTTGAACTTCTGGTAAAGAAAATAAATACAAAAAGTCCTGACCCTACCCTGAACAACTGGACCCTACTCCAAAGAAACTACAAGGGATGGAACCTGGTATATGCTGATCAATGCCCCTGGCATGAAAAATCTGTACTAGCCTTGCAATCCGTTGCCAGGGAAGTGGGAATTGATTTAAAAGTACAGAAATTAATTTCCTGCAAAGAAGCCCAATGCGCACCTTCAGGTTTTGGGGTGTTCAGCCTCCTGAATGACGGTAAACTCATCGAAGACCATTATTTGAGCGAAACAAGGTTCAGGAATATCCTGGCAAAGGAATTGAAAAAATAATAAAGTCTTTTTTCCTGGTTTTACCGGATTATTGTTTGCTCTCTTCCGGGGCCGAGTGAAACGATCTCAATTGGCAACCTGACAGCATTTTCTATGTACCGGATGTATTCAGAAAGCTGACCGGGCAATACTCCAAAATTGGATATACCCTCTAGCCCTGACTGCCATCCTTCTTTAACAGCATATATTGGAGTAACAGGGCGGCTCAGTGTTTCAAAGGTCAGATCCGGGATATCCTTGCCATCCACTTCATAGGCCGTGCATATATTCACCTTCGCAAAATCATTCATTACATCGGCTTTCATCATAACCAGGTCGGTAACCCCGTTTAACATGATAGCATACTTTAATGCCGGTAAGTCTAGCCAACCGCAACGTCGTGGCCGTCCGGTAGTAGAACCGAATTCTTTCCCGTTCCCGCGCAATCTTTCCCCGGTTTCATCATTCAATTCCGTAGGGAACGGGCCGCTTCCCACCCTGGTGCAGTATGCCTTAAATACTCCATATACCTTTCCGATAGATGTTGGAGGGACTCCAAGCCCGGAACAAACTCCTGCAGTAATTGTATTCGATGAAGTGACAAATGGATAGGAGCCAAAATCCACATCAAGGAGACTCCCCTGGGCACCTTCAGCCAATACCCGTTTGCCTTCAGCCAAAGCTTTATTTATATAAAGTTCACTATCAATTAATTCATAGTCTTTCAGTTCTTCAGTCGACTTGAACCAATGCAGCTCATATTCGCTGAAAGGCATATTATCAATTGTCTGTGAATTGATATCGAAATTATAGGATTGCAGAATCCGCAAATGCCTTTCTTTCAATATCTCGTACCTTTGTGCAAAATCATCGGAAAGTAAATCACCAAAACGCAGTCCATAGCGTGCTGTCTTGTCAGTATAGCAAGGACCAATCCCTTTGAGTGTGGAACCGATTTTAGCCTTCCCAAGAGCCTGTTCATATGCTGCATCGAGCATCCTGTGAGTAGGCAGAATCAGATGCGACCTTTTTGATATCCGCAGGTTCAATCGCGCATCCACTCCTTTTACCTGTAATTTCTCAAGTTCCCGGCAAAGGATAAATGGGTCAACTATGACTCCGTTTCCAATAATATTGATTTTATCCGGATGAAATATTCCTGATGGAATAGTATGCAACACATGCCTGTCACCTCCAATTTCAAGAGTATGCCCTGCATTGGGGCCACCCTGGAAACGGGCAATAATATCATAGCGGGGTGTAAGGACATCAACGATTTTCCCCTTGCCTTCATCACCCCATTGAAGGCCTAATAAAACATCTATTTTCATCCGGAATCAGTAAGTTATAAAACTATAGAAATTCATATCAAAGCAAAGATACGCTTATTCCAGAAATTGAAAAACCGGGAATGTATAAACACACCCGGGATTCAAAATAAAGCAACTATATTCTTTGACCCTCCTGAAAGGAAAGCAGCCTAATGAATATTGACAGCCTCAGCAGGGATATCTTTGGCTTGTTCTTCGGTAGAAGCAACCCCGTAGAAAGTCAGGGAATGGTGGGAAATCTTCACCCCTAGTGCTTTTTCAACTGCTATCTGGATTTCATGAATCCGGGGATCACAAAATTCCAAAACCTGCCCATTGTCCAGATTGATAAAATGGTCGTGTTGCTTGAATTTATATGATTTTTCAAATTGTGCACAATTATTTCTGAATTGGTGCTTTGTAACCAGGTTACAATTCAGCAATAATTCAATCGTGTTATAAAGCGTTGCACGACTAACCCTGTATTTGTTGTTTTTCATCTGAATGTACAAGGTCTCAATATCAAAATGCCCGTCCGTTGAATAGATTTCCTTTAAAATGGTAAATCTTTCAGGAGTTTTACGATGTCCAAGTTTTTCAAGGTATTCGGTAAATATCCTGCGAACTGTCTCGTAGTTCATTTTTTTTGTGTCAGTTGCCATTTCTACCCAATTTTTTGATAAAGATACAAAAAAAACTTATGTGTATTTGGTATAAATAAAAATAGTCGGAAATACTTAATAAAGAAATCTGGTTAATTATTCAGAATACTCTCAGAAATCTTTTGCAAAACTGTACATCCTCACAGCTGTCGACATCCCGTTAATAGTTTTCAACTCTTCTGATAACCGGCTGATATCTACAGTATCATGTACAAATAAGCTAATATAGGACTCAAAAATATCACCTGAAGTTTCAATGTGGAATGATCGGATATTCAATCCCAGTTTCTCACTGATTACCTGGATGATATCGAAAATCATACTCTTTCTGTCAATGCCGGTAGTTTTAATCCCTGCCAGGAACGTATTCATTTGCCTGTTTGACCATTTGGCATATACCATCCTGTTTGCATACCTTGTCATTAGTTCAATAGCTTCAGGACAATTTGTCCTGTGTACCTGGTAATCTATCCCGTTTGGAGCATATGCGACTATATCATCTCCAGGAAGTGCATGGCAACAGTGAGAGATTGAGAACTCCATGTTATCAAGGTCAGGCATTACAGAAGGGCGGTTCAGTTTATTATGAATGTTATCCTTTCCCTTATCATGTATTGTCAAACTTTCATGTTCACCTGTATGGTCCATGGCTTCTTTTCGGAGCGTATCATGTTCAAGGCAGCATTCACGCAAGTTAGTAATATCAATTTCATCCTTTGCTACCTTAAAATAAAGCTCAAGTTGGCTACTTAGCCCCATATATTCAGCAAACCTGGAAATATTGGTCCGGCTAAATTTCAAAGCCAATTCAAGGAAAAAAGTTTCAAGTTTTCGCCGCCCTTCAGTCATTACAAGCTTTTGCTGTTCCCTGATGGCTTCCTTAATATATGTCTTTGCCCTGGCAGTAAAGGCATATTCCAGCCATTCTTCCTTTGGCGCCCCTTTCTTTGAAGAAATAATTTCTACCTGGTCACCACTTTTCAACTTGTAATTCAGAGGTGAAAGTTTCCGGTTAACCTTGGCTGCTATGCATGTATTCCCGAGATGCGTATGAATATTGTAGGCAAAATCAACAACTGTACTTCCGGCAGGCAGCGATTTGATTTCCCCTTTCGGAGTAAAGACAAACACCTCGTCAGAGAATAAAGTCAACTTAATATCATCCAGGAAACTTAACGCATTCGAATCAGGTGAACGCAATATTTCCTGAACCTTCCTGAGCCAAATGTCCAGTCCGGATTCCTGGTTCTTGTCCCGATCCGACATTTGCTTATACTTCCAATGTGCCGCATATCCTCTTTCTGCAATTTCATGCATTCTGCGGGTCCGGATCTGTACTTCAACCCATTGCCCGGTCTGGCTCATTACAGTAGTATGAAGCGACTCATAACCATTGGCTTTGGGGGTGGAAATCCAGTCGCGCAACCTGTTAAGTTTCGGATTATAATGATCAGTAACTATGGAGTATACCTGCCAACAGTTTATTTTTTCGAGTTCATACGGAGAATCAACGATGATACGGACAGCAAAAATATCAAAGACCTCTTCAAAAGGTATTTCCTTGACTTGCATCTTCTTATAGATCGAAAAAATAGACTTTTCCCGGCTGTCAATCTCAAAGGAAATACCCTTCAAGGTCAGATCCCTTTTGATTGGGTAAATAAACTTCTGGGTGAAACGGACACGGGCTGTTTCCGTTTCCTGCAACTTCAGGGCAATTGTATTGTATATCTCAGGCTCCGTATATTTAAGAGCAAGGTCCTCCAATTCACTTTTAATGGCATACAATCCTAGCCTGTGAGCCAAGGGAGAATAAAGGTAGATGGTTTCCGCCGCTATATTCTTCTGCTTGTATTCAGGCATGGATCCTAGCGTGCGCATGTTATGCAAACGATCAGCAAGTTTGATCAGGATAACCCTTACATCATCCGAAAGGGTAAGAAGCATCTTTTTTATATTCTCTGCCTGTACCGACGATTCCGGCCTCTCATAACCATCCTTGATCTTGGTTAAACCATCCACTATATAGGCTACCTTTTCACCAAACCGCTTATTTATGAATTCAAGGGTATAATCAGCGTTATCTTCAACAACATCATGCAACAAAGCACAAATAATAGCTGTTTCCCCCAGACCGATATCACCTGCAACAATCCTTGCCACTTCCAGCGGATGATAAATGTAAGGTTCACCACTGCGCCTCCGCATGGTTCTATGTGCTTCTTTAGCCAGTTCGAAAGCCTCCCGAACCTTGTTTTTATCGCGCACCCCCTTATTGGCGCTCCAGGCCCGAAGTAACCCACGGTATCGCTTTACAATTTCCTTGTTTTCCTGAATCGGGTCAACCTCATACATATACCTTACTTTAAATCGCTGAACTCATACAAAAATACGGATTCTTGCGTTTTATCATGATTAAAATATAATCCAATCATTAGGATACACCTTGTGCCAGGCTGCATTAACCTTCCAAACTATCATTCCCTTGTATCCTAGCAATTATTGAAAGGCCGATGATGGTAAATTTTGTACTTTTGAACTTGCAACCAGAAAATTCTGTTTAGGCAAATTAAGGGTAGAATATTGTGATGAAGCGGCTATTCCTTTTTATACTGATCACAGGTGGGATGTTTATTCATTCCTTTGCGACCCATCAGCGTGCAGGTGAGATCAGTTATCGCTATATATCAGGTCTTACATATGAAGTTTCAATTGTCTCTTACTCCTATTCACAAAGCCAGGCAGATAGAAATGAACTGGAAATAAACTGGGGTGATGGCTCCGCGTCTATCCTGGTGCGAAGTAACGGACCTGAGGGGCTCAATCCGGCTAATATTTACTGCCTGCACCTTGGAGAGATTGTCGGGACGAACATTAAGAAGAACGTTTACATTGGTCAGCATACATTCCCGGGACCTTCCTCCTATCACATCTCCCTTGAAGATCCGAACCGCAATTACGGCATACAAAATATACCCAGTTCAGTCGATATCCCACTGTACATTGAATCCCTGCTCACAATCAATCCATTTGTCGGGCCTGACTCCTCTCCCCAGTTGCTCTTGCCACCCATCGACCAGGGTTGTGTCGGGCACCCATTTATACATAATCCGGGAGCATACGATCCTGATGGGGATAGCTTATCCTATTCCCTGGTTGTTTGCCGTGGAGCCGGAGGTGACCCTATTCCGGGATACATCCTTCCAAACCAGGTCATCCCTGGCGACACAAGTACTTTTACCATGAATCCGGTTACCGGTGACATTTTTTGGAATGGGCCCCTCATGAAAGGTGAATTTAATATAGCATTCCTTATTGAAGAATGGAGAAATGGGCAACGGATTGGTTATATCACACGTGATATGCAGATCACCATAGATGTATGCCAGAATAATGCACCTGTTATTCACCTGCCTTCCGATACTTGTGTTACTGCCGGCGATTCCGTACAATTCAAGGTATACGCTACTGATATTGATTATAACAGGATCAAGTTGACAGCCACAGGAGCCCCGTTTTTACTTCCAAGCAGCAAAGCTGATTTTATCCTGGACAAGGATACCCTGGGCTATACCAGTGGAAAATTCACATGGAACACAATCTGTGAACACATCAGGAATACTTCTTACCAGGTTTTTTTCAAGGCTATTGACCAGACAACCAATATTAACCTTTTCGATATCAAAAGTATAAACATTAAAGTTGTTGGGCCCAAAACCGAGAATCTTAAAGCCGTACCGCTTGGAAGTACTATCCGGTTGGCATGGAGCCCTAACCGATGCTCAAATACATATAAGTACAGGATTTACAGGAGGAATGGGTTTTATGGCTTTATTCCGGCAAACTGCGAACTGGGAGTTCCAACCTATACAGGCTATAAATTGGTCCAGGAGGTATTAGCCCCCGATACATCCTTTATTGATGGTAGCCAAGACCCGGGCTTGGCTCATGGAGTGGATTATTGTTATATGATAGTGGCAGTTTATCCTGATGGTGCTGAAAGCTATGCATCCGACGAGGTCTGCGTACAATTGAAAAAAGACGTCCCAATTATTACTAATGTCAGTATTGTTAAAACCGGCAAAACGGATGGGAAAGTCTTTCTTGCCTGGTCAAAACCGACAGAAATCGACACGCTTCAAGCCCCGGGACCATACAAATACCTGGTTTACAGATCGCCGGACCTGGTTGGCTCCATTCTGGTGCTGGTTGATTCCCTCTCCTCTTTAAATGATACCATATATAATGACAGCAATCTTAATACCCTGGATAATGGATTCAGTTACAGGGTGGATGTATATAATGACTCTATTGGTAAGCGTTTTCTGATTGGCCCCTCCCAGGTTGCTTCTTCCGTTTTTCTCACATTTGTTCCTGGTGATAACAAATTAAAGATCAACTTTAATTATAATGTTCCCTGGACTAACTATTCATTTACCATTTACAAGGCTAATGAAACCACATCATTATTTGACTCCTTGACAACAACTTCTCTCGAATACTTTGTTGATTCTGGGCTGGTGAATGGCAGAACATACTGTTACAAGGTCCGAAGCATAGGATCTTATGGAACAGCAGGAATAACAGACCCCCTGCTTAATTATTCACAGGAAGCATGCAGTATTCCCTATGATAACGAACCTCCTTGTCCTCCTGAGTTAACTGTTGAACCAGATTGCGGCACCTCTGTAAATATTCTGAAATGGAACAATCCAAATGAAAGCTGTGCCGACGACGTGGTCAAATACCTGATTTATTACCGGCCTCCCCTGTCGGGAACATTTGCCTTTGTCGACTCAGTTGTAGGTGCCTCAAATACAATGTACCATCACATACTTCAACTAACTATTGCCGGTTGTTATACCATGCAGGCTGCTGATTCGGTGGGAAACCTTAGTATGATGAGCGACACGGTTTGTATAGATATTGATACCTGTGGAAGGTATCGCCTTCCGAATATCTTTACCCCGAATAATGATGCCCGAAATGATCTTTTCGTTCCGTTCCCATTCAGTTCCGTTGAAAAAATCGACTTCCATATTTTTAACCGCTGGGGAAATCTCGTCTTCAAAACCACTGATCCTCATATTAACTGGGATGGGAAAGTTTTGGGAACAAATCAACCGGCAAGCGATGGAACCTATTTCTATGTTTGCGATGTGTATGAGCTAACCTTGAATGGAACAAGAAAACGTGTGCTGAAAGGTTCCATAACGATTATACGCTAAATTTCCTTGAGATTATAAATGAAGAAGGCTGCCAAAAGGCAGCCTTCTTCATTTATAATCAGGTTTTGCAATTAAGCAACAGTGTTCATATAGGCAATAACATCAAGCACTTTGCAGGAATATCCCCATTCATTGTCATACCATGAAACGAGTTTTA
>Ga0079306_1001383_pt1 | contig 16271 bp, 17 predicted proteins | sample Methanotroph_Enr_FD_79181 | JGI IMG/M metagenome (GOLD analysis project Ga0079306, IMG submission 79181) | Enriched soil microbial communities from Old Woman Creek wetland in Ohio, USA - Methanotroph_Enrichment_5 | ecosystem: Environmental > Terrestrial > Soil > Wetlands | place: USA: Ohio...
GGGTCCGGCGGGGTCTCCCGGAGGACGAGGCTTGCATAGCGCCGAGTCCGAGGGAGAAGGGCCGAGCACGGTGTGCGAGAGCCCGCCCCCGACGGACCCATACCCTTGCCGCCCCGACTGGGCATCTCGCGGTTCTGTACTCTAAATAAAAAACCCGGCCTTGGGAGCCGGGCTTTTCATTAGTTAATATTCCTTAGGAAAGGCCGGGGATGCCGCCCAGCGCGCTCATCTTCTGCGCCGCGGCCTTCTGGGATTCCCTGACGGCGCGGTTGACGGTCTCGGAAAGGGCGGCTTCCAGCTTCGCCTTGTTGACGGTGGCGAGGTCGCACTTTATCTCCACGCCCTTGATCTCCTGCGAGCCGGTGATGCTCACCTTTACCAGGCTGTCCTCGCTGGCCAGCAGGAGCGAATCCAGCTCCTTCTTTATCGCGTCCATCTTGCTCTTCATTTCCCAAAGCTGCTTCATTTTATCCAGCATATTTTCTCCTTTAAACCGTAATTAACAGTATGGTCCCAAAGCTTTAGACTACATGCCCCGTCGTCGGCGGCGTAAGCGCCAGGTCCCCGGTACGCAGGCGCGAATTCTTATAGCCGTAGAAGAAATAGATCACCAGGCCGATAGCCAGCCAGATGAGGAACCGCATCCAGGTCATGAACCCGAGCCCCAGCATCAGGAACAGGCAGAAAAGTATGCCCAGTACCGGGGTCGCGTAACCGCCGGGCGCCCTGAAAGGCCTGGGCCGGTCCGGATCTTTCACGCGCAGGATTATCACCCCGGCGCAGACTATGACGAAAGCGAACAGCGTGCCGATATTGCAGAGTTCCGCCATAGTATCCAGGCTGAAGAAGGACGCGAAACTCGCCACGAAAATGCCGGTCCAGATGGTGGTGACGTGGGGCGTTTTGTGCACCGGGTGCACTTTGGCGAAATACGCCGGCAGCAGCCCGTCGCGGCTCATCGAGAAGAAGATGCGCGGCTGGCCCATCTGGAACACCAGCAGCACGGCCGTAGTGGCCACCACCGCGCCCAGCGAGACCAGGCCCACCAGCCAATGGGCCGCGTGGTTGTACTGCAGCCCGGCCACCAGGGGCTCGGCGATCTTGTCCTTAAGCTCCGTGAAAGGCATCATGCCCGTCAGCGCCACCGTGACCAGGATATAAATGATGGTACAGATCACCAGCGAGCCGATGATGCCGATGGGCATGTTCTTCTGCGGGTCGCGCGTCTCTTCGGCCACCGTCGAGACCGCGTCGAAGCCTATGTAGGCGAAGAAGATGTAGGCCGCGCCTACCTGTATGCCCTTCCAGCCGCCAGGGGCGAAAGGGGTCCAGTTCTTCGGGTCGAAGTAATAGATGCCCACGGCGACGAAGATAGCCAGGACCAGCAGCTTGATCCCCACCATCACGGAATTGAACCGCGTGCTTTCCTTGATGCCCTGTACCAGCACCCAGGTCAGCAAGGCCACGACGGAAACCGCCAGCAGGTTGCAGATCACGGGCACGCCGAAAATGTGGGGAACGGAAGAGATATCCCCCCCCGCCTTCAGGAAAGTGTGGTAATCCATCCTCAGCCACAGCGGGACCGAGAACCCGAACACGCTGCGCAGGAAATCGTTGAAATAGCCCGACCAGCTGATGGCTACGGCCACGTTGCCGATGGCGTATTCCAGGATCAGGTCCCAGCCTATTATCCAGGCGACCAGTTCGCCCATCGTGGCGTAAGCGTAGGTATAGGCGCTGCCGGAAATAGGCACCATGGCGGCGAGCTCGGCGTAGCACAGCGCGGCGAAACCGCAGGCGATGGCGGTAAGGATGATGGAGATTATAAGGGAAGGCCCGGCCCCGCCTTTGACGGCGGCCTCGCCGAGCATGGCGAAGATCCCGGCCCCGATGATGGCCCCGATGCCTATCATGGTCACGTCGAAAGAACCCAGGACCCTCGGAAGCTTGTGGCCCCGCTCGTGCGACTCGGCCATTATCTCGTCGACTGATTTAACCTGGAAGATGGACATTGGTTCCCCTCTGTTGCGCGTTCTGATCAAGAGACCTTATCTATATTATTAAAATATCCGGCTAGTTTTGAAGCGGTTTCTTCGACTTCGGGCGAAAGGCCTTCCTTATAATCCAGGGACTTGGCCTGCACGCCCACCACCACCAGCTCGGCGCCGGTGTCTTCCTTTACGATGGAGAAGGTGACGGACAGCGGGAAGCTGTGCGTGGAGATGACGGTATGCTGGTTGATGGCCTCCAGCGGGATCACGCGGACTTCCCCCGCCCGGCCCTCGAAATGGGCCGCGTCCACCAGGATTATCTTTTCTGGCTTCCAGTCTATGGCGGTCTGGGCTATGCTCTCCGGCGTGGTGCCGGCGTCTAGCAGCCGCAGTTCCGGGCGGCTGAACTTCACATGGGAACAAACGTAAGGGCCGACGCCATCGTCGGCCCTTAACGTACTGCCCAGCGTTATCACCAGCGTCCGGCCTTTAGGGGCCAGCGCCGCTTTAACCTCTTCAGTCCACGTATTTGACATCAAGGTAATGCGCGGAGCAGGAGATGCACGGGTCGTAAGCCCGCACGAGCATTTCGAGCCGCAGGGTTATGGTTTCCTTCGGCAGGGTGATGATCTCGGGCAGGAGCTTCGCGAAGTCCGCCTCTATGTTGTTTATGTTCGAGTTGGTCGGGATAATGCAGTCGGCGAGCTTGATCATGCCGGCGGCGTCGGTCTCGTAGTGGTGGTGGAGGATGCCGCGGGGCACTTCCACCGAACCCACGCCGGAGCCGGCGCGCACGGGCACGGTGCCCTTCTCGTTGGCCCCTATGGTGACGGCCTGCTTGTAGTCCACGCCGTTCTTCTTCAGGTCCTTCAGGATTTCCAGGGCGTGGTAGTAGCAGTGGACCGTTTCCACTATCTGCGCCACGGTGTTCAGGTACGGGTTGTGGCAGACGGGCTTCAGGCCCAGCTCTTCGGCCACGGCCTTCGCCTGCGGGAGCAGCTTATCGGAGTTCAGGTTGAAGCGGGCGAGCGCGCCCACGAAGAAGCTGTCGCGGGACAGCTTGGTGAACTTGGCGGACGAGCGGGGATCGATGAACTCGTTGGTCGCTTTCTTATAATCGACTTTCTTGAAGCGCTTGCCGTCGGTGGAACCGATATCCCCCATCAGCAGCGGGTATTCGCCGTCGTCGGAGACCAGGCCCACGTACTCGGTCTCGCGGTGGAAATCCGGGAACTTCAGGATCTTGGCCAGCTTCAGCGTCTCCGCCATGTCCTCGCCCATGTCCTCGAGGATCTTGATCTGGGCGTCGATGTCCTTCGGGCTGGGCAGCTTGGTGAAGCCGCCGACTATCGCCGAGATCGGGTGCACGTGGCGCCCCACCAGGATGTCGCAGACGTCGTTGGCGGCCTTCTTCATCCGCAGCGCGCGGCGCACCACGGCGTTGTGGGTGCCGATGAGCGGCACGAACGAGGGCACGCCCAGCACGTCGGGCGCGGCCAGCAGGTAGATGTGCAGCAGGTGGCTGTCGAGGAATTCGTAGTCGAGCAGGAGTTTGCGGAGCTTTATCGTCTGCTCGGTGGGCTGTACGCCCAGCGCGTCTTCCGCCGCCTGGATGGAGGCCAGGGTATGGCCGCAGGAGCAGATGCCGCAGATGCGCGAGGTGATATGCTGGGCCTCGAAGATGGAGCGGCCGCGCAGCATGCCTTCGAACAGGCGGGGCGATTCCACCACGTGGAACTCGCACTTCTCTATTTTGCCTTCCTTGACGTTGACCACGATGTTGCCGTGGCCTTCGACGCGGGTGAGGTACTCTACTTTTATATCCAGGTTCTTATTTGGCATTGATGTCGCCCTCCTTGCACTTGTTGTACATGTCGAACTTATTCTTGATGAGTTCGGGCTTGAGGTTATATTTGCTGATGACGTCGTTGGCGTTCTTGGCGGGATTTTTCACCTCGCCGCGGCAGCCGTAGCAGATGTTGCCGTTGTTGACACACCAGGAATTGCAGCCGGCCTTGGTCCAGGGGCCCAGGCAGGAGATCCCGCGCTCGTACATGCAGACGTTCTCGTTCAGCTTGCACTCGGCGCAGACGGGATTGTCGGGCACGGTGTAGGGGACGCCGCGCAGGGCGTTCTTCAGCACCTCGATGAGCTCGGGCGGATAGATCGGGCAGCCGTTCACGAAGTAGTCCACTTTAACCACCTGGTGGATGGGCCTGGTCGGGGTGCTGTCGAACAGCTTGTAGTCCTTGCCGTAGACGCTCTGGCGGATCTCGTCGAGGTTGAAGGAGTTCTTCATGCCGTTCACGCCGCCGATGGTGGCGCAGGAGCCGTAGGCGATGAGGACTTTCGCGCGGGCGCGGATCTTCTTGATGCGCTCCTCGGCGTGGTGGTCGGTGATCGAGCCTTCGATGATGACCACGTCGTAATCCTTGTCGTACTTCTCGCTCATCACCTCGCGGAACTCCACCACGTCGATGGCGCCGAGGATGTCGAGCAGGGCTTCGCCGAGGTTGGCCACCTGCAGCTGGCAGCCTTCGCAGCAGGCGAAGTCAAAGAAAGCCACTTTGGGCTTGGCCGCGGTCTTTACGGGTTCTATCTCTGTTTTCATGTTGTTCTCCGTATCAAAGTTTCTTCGATTCCTTCACCTCTTCGTAGGTGAAGGTGGGGCCGTCCTTGCAGCAGTAGTAGTTCTTGGGGTGGTCTATCTGGCAGTGGCCGCATTTCCCCATGCCGCACTTCATGTGCCGCTCCAGCGAGAGGATGATCTGGCGCTCCGGCAGGTTCTTCTTCAGGAGCTCGGCGATGACGAACTTGTACATGATGGGCGGGCCCACCACCACGCCGAAGGTCTTCTCCGGGTTGATGGTCACGCCGGGGATCAGGCTGGTGATCAGGCCGACGTTGCCTTTCCAGTCCGGGGCCGTGCGGTCCACGGTGCAGGAGAAGTTCACGTCCAGGCGCTTCTGCCACTGGGCGATCTCGTCCCCGAACAGCATGTCCGTGGGGGTCTTGCAGCCCAGCAGGATGTCCACTTTACCGAACTCGCGGCGGTTGTCCATGACGTAATTGATCAGGGAGCGCAGCGGCGCTATGCCCAGGCCGCCGGCTACGAACAGCAGGTCGTTGCCGGTCATCAGCTTCACGGGAAAAGGCTTGCCGAAAGGCCCGCGGATGCCGACCCAGTCGCCGGTGCCGAGCGAATGCATATGCTTGGTCAGGCGGCCGGCGGCGCGCACGGTCAGTTCGAAAGAGCCGCGCTTCGTCGGACTGGAGCAGACGGAGATAGGCGCCTCGCCTATCCCGTACAGCTCCACCTGCACGAACTGCCCGGGCTCGTGGTCCAGGTCGCCGTCCTCGAGCATGATGTCGAACCACTTTTCGGTGGCCGTCATCTGCTTGGCCGCTATGATCTGCCCTTTGCGGAGTCTCCAGTTGGAATTCTTTATTTCCTCGGTCATAAATCTCCTCTTATTTGTTCTCGGCGGCCAGGGCCGTCAGGGTTTCCTTCAGGTTTATCTTGGCCATGCAGGTGCGCGTGCAGCGGCCGCAGCCGGTGCAGAAAGAGCGGTAGAACTTGTCGACGGAATACTTGAACTTGCGGAAGTAGCGGTGGCGCTGGCGCGCCGAGCGCTCTTCGCGGAAGTTCTCTCCGCCGGCTACGGCGGCGAAAGTCTCGAACTGGCAGGAATCCCAGGTGCGGTTGCGCGAACCGGTCTTCATGTCCAGGTTGATCGTATCGGACATGTCGAAGCAGTAGCAGGTGGGGCAGACGTTGGTGCAGTTGCCGCAGGAAACGCAGCGGCTGCCCACGTCTTTCCAGACCGCGCTCTCGACGCCCTTGGCGAAGATGGCGGGCAGCGCTTTTACTTCCACGCCTATCTCGTTCTTGAAAGCGGTCTTCTTGTGTTCCCGCACCTTATCCAGGGCCGACAGGTCGGCGCTCGAGGCCTTGGCCATGGCCAGGCTCTCCACCAGTTCCTCGCCCTTCTGGGTGCCTACGTGGACGATGAACCTGTCGCCCAGGTCGGTGAAGAACAGGTCGTAGCCGCCGTTAGGGTAGTGGTTGCCGACGAGCGCGCAGCTGGCGTGCTGGTCGCAGTAATCGTTGCATTCCAGGCCGATGATGAAGATGTTCTCCTTGCGGCGCAGATAATTATAGTCGCGGGGCCTTTCGGAGAACACCATGTTGAGGCACTGTATGCCGGCCAGGTCGCAGGTATGCACGCCGAAAAGGGCGACCTTCTCGGCATCAAGATTGGCGGCGTCTTTGGGCTTTCCTCCGGAGATGTCGAAATCGAGCATCTTTTCCCGGGGAGGCATGAAATACTTTTTGGGAGGGAGTATGGTAGGGATATATTTCAAGGCTATATCCGCGGCCGAAGTCACTTCCTCGAAAGCGAAGTTATTGTGCCCTTTAGCTACGGGGGCGCAGACTTTCATTTTCTTGGCGAGGTTTTTAATGAACCCGTCAAGCTCGTCTTTTTTTAATATGTGGTAATTCACCCTGGTGTCCTCCGTTTTCACGTTAACGAATGCTGCCTATATATTATATTTAAATTCCGACCCCCCTGGTATTCCCCGCGGAACCCGGGGAAGGAAGCGCGGCCCGCCGACATTAGAAAGGCTAATACCGCCCGCGCCGCCGGCAAGCCGGTGCGCGCGGGAAAGAACCCTCTCAGGAAACACGGCCGCGGCGCCGGCTGAATAAGAAGAATTAATAAGTCCGGGCGCGGCGGCGTAAAACAAGCCGCCCGGGCCTGCCGCATGACGGGCATAGCCCCTGTTACGGCACAAACAAAGTTTTGGCCGTCTGACGGGCATAGCCCTTGTTACGGCACAAACAAAGTTTTGGCCGTCTGACGGGCATAGCCCTTGTTACGGCACAAACAAAGTTTTGTAAAATTGAGGCTATGGAAATAGTATTAATGAGGCATGGACACGCCCTTTCGGCCCGCGAGGCCGGGGTAGCTTCGGACCCGGAGCGCCCGCTTTCTCCGCTCGGTGAAAAAGAGGCCTGCGACACCTCCCGGCACCTCAGCGGCGCCGGCTTCGTTCCCGGCCTCATAATTTCCAGCCCTTTCCTGCGGGCAGACCGCACCGCCGAGATAGCGGCCGGCGTATTCCCGGAAGCCTCGCGCCGGACCGACCACGTCCTCAGCGACGGGCCGACCCAGGCCCTGCTCGACCTCATCCTGCAGCTCCCCCCCGCTGCGCACCGCGTGCTCCTGGTCGGCCACCAGCCCCTGATAGGGGCCATCGCGGGTTTCCTGCTGGGCAAAGAATCGTTCGATCTCTCCCCCGCCGGGTTCGTTCGGCTCAAGACCGACGGCGAGGGCCCCGGCGACCTGGTGGAATTCTACACCCCACCGGAACCCGGGAGAAAGAACCATTGAAAGTTTTCCTGCTGCTGCTCTTGCTGACGAACCCGGCCTCGGCCGCGGCCAAAGACCGCCAGATAGCCGTACGCGTCTATTCCCTCCACAAGATAACCTCCATAACGCTCGAGCCCGCCGGCGGGCTCTCCGTCGGAGGCCGGCAGCTGGCCGGCCAGGCCCAGGCCTCCGCCCGCGGCGCCCTGGTCTCCCTCAGCGGAGCGCTTAAGGCCGGGCCCTCGAAAAGCCTCCGCTTCGACGGCGCGGCCTGGCTCTCCGGCAAAGCCCTCCCCCGCAGGCTCTACCGGGGCGAGCTGGTGATCACCGTCGAGAAAGGCCTGCTGAAGATCATAAACACGGTCCCCCTGGAAACCTACCTCCCCGGCGTCGTAACCGGCGAGGCCTGCGACCTGTCCCACCCGGAGGCCTACAAGGCGCAGGCGGTAGCGGCCCGCTCCTATACGGTCAAACACATGAAGAACCATATTGGCGAAGGCTACAACATGTGCGACTCCACCCACTGCCAGTTCTTCACGGGCCTGGGAACCGTCAGCGCCACGGCGCAGGCGGCCTCCGACGCCACGCGCGGCGAAATGCTCCTTTACAGGGGAGAGCCGGCCGCCGCCTTTTACCATTCCGCCTGCGGCGGCCGCACCGAGGACATGACCTACGTCTGGCCCTTCGAGTACAAGCCTTACCTTATCTCCGTGCGGGACGGCCCCCCGGGCCGCCCTTACTGCTCCATCGCCCCCGGCTTCAAATGGAAAACCAAGATCTATTTCACCGGCCTTACGCGCCTGGGGCGCCAGGCCGGCTGGCTGGCCTCCGACGAAGAAGCGCACGGGCTGAGGATAAGCGCCTGGGGCGTCTCCCGCAGGGCCTACCAGCTTGAAATTTACACGCAGCGGCGGCGCGTCAGGGTTTCGGCCACGGACTTTTACCACGGCATAGGGCGCAGGGCCGGCTGGCTGGCCATCAGGAGCACTTTTTTCAAGGTCCTCGCCGGCAAGGATTACGTCCTGCTGGACGGGGTCGGCAGCGGGCACGGCGTAGGCATGTGCCAGTGGGGCGCCGAGGGCATGGCGCGTAAAGGCTTTAAATACCGGGACATACTCCGGCATTATTATCCGGGCACGGAGGTGGCGGTCCATGACTGAACTACAAGCGGTAATACTCGGCATACTCCAGGGGACGGGAGAATTCCTCCCCATCTCCAGCTCGGCGCACCTCGCGCTGGCGCCGCGCGTTTTCGGCTGGCCCTACCAGGGCCTCGCCTACGACGTGATGCTGCACCTGGGCACGCTGCTGGCCGTGGCGGCTTACTTCTGGAAAGACTGGGTCAGGATATTTTCGGACGCCGTTAAGCGCCCTTCGGAAAAGGAAGGCCGCCTGCTGTGGCTGCTGGCGGCCGGCTCGGTCCCCGCCGGGCTGGCGGGAGTCTTTCTGAACAAGCTGGCTGAAACGACTTTCAGGGACCCGCTCTGGATAGGCTTCAACCTGCTCTTCTTCTCCGTCGTGATCTACCTGGCCGACCGCAAACCCGCCCAGGTCCTGGATGAAAGCTCCTTTTCGCTGAAACACGCGCTGCTCATAGGTCTGGCCCAGTCGCTGGCGCTGATGCCCGGGGCCTCGCGCGCCGGCATGACCATCATGGCGGCTCTTTTCCTGGGCTATACCAGGGGCGCCGCCGCGCGCCTTTCCTTCCTGCTGGGCACGCCCATCATCTTCGGCGCGGCCCTGCTGGAAGTCCGCAAGATCTCGCCGGAGCACCTCGACGCGGCCTTCGCCTCGGGGCTGGCCGTATCCTTCATAACGGGCCTGGCGGTCATAGGCTTTTTAATGGCCTGGCTGAAAAAACGGACGCTCACCCCCTTCGTTATCTACAGGGTGGTCCTTGGCGCCGCTATTATATGGATGTTCTGGGGGACCGGGAAGTAGCTACTTTGCCTCCGGCGGGCCGCCCGCCGGGAGCGAGATCGCAATAACCGCGCCGCCGCCGGGAAGGTTGCCCAGCCGCATTTCCCCGCCGTGGCGCAGCACTATCTGCTCGCAGACGAAAAGCCCCAGGCCGGTGCCGCCTTTGTCCTTGCGGGTGCTGCCGAAAGCCTTTATCCCTTCCTCCAGCAGTTTCCTGGGAAAGCCCGGGCCGCTGTCGGAGATCTCGATGAGCACACGGCCGCCTTCGGGCCTGGCCGAGATCTTCAGCTTCCCCCAGTCAGGAACGAAGGACAGGGAATTCGAGATCGCGTTTATAAAAACCCGTTCTATATGCGCCCGGCTTATGCGCAGCGGGGGCAGCCCTTCGGCCAGGTCCAGTTCCACCGGGACGTTTTTCCTCTTCGCGCTGTACTCGGTAAGCAGGACCGCGCTTTCTATGGGCTCTTTAAGGTCCACAAGTTCGAACGTGTACTCCTGGCCGCGCACGATGCTGAGCGCGGCGGAGAGCAGGCCCTTGGCGTACCTGGCCGCCTTCAGCACCCGCTCCAGGTCTTTCTTGTCCGGCTTTTCGTCGCTGACGGCGAGCTCGGCGCTCAGCATTATCACCGCGACGGCGTTGCCGAGGTCGTGCAGGACCCCGCTCACCAGCGTTCCCACCTCGCCCGCGGAGGCGGTTTTCACTATCTCGCTTTCCGTCTCGGTAACCTTCTTCTCCAGGACTTCCACCTGCTCGCGCTTGAAAGCCAGCCCGGCTTCCGCCCTTTTTTTCGACTGGGCCGTGGTATAGACCACGCCGGCGGAGAAGGTCAGCACGGCAATTTTAACCGCCAAAGCCAGCACGCCGGCCAGGTCCCCGACGGGAACCGGCCAGGTCATTACGGTGATGGACAGCGAGCAGAGCACTACCATCCCGGCCGCGTCCTTGAAGCTGGCCATCAGCGAAGCCGCGAAGACCGGCAGCAGGTAAAGCACCCAGAAATACGAGCCCCCGCGGCCGGAATAATAAAGCACGCCGGTGATCACCCAGAAATTCACCAGCAGGATAAGGTCTATCAGCCAGAGGTTCACGGAAGCGCGCCGCCTCAGCAGGTAGTTGAAGAAAAAGTTGGAGCCCAGCAGCAGCAGGAAAAAATACAGGATGCGGGGATAGACTATCTGCGGGTTGTCGCGGTAGAAATAGGCCAGGGCGATCATGAAGACGGCGAAGATCACCTCGTAGGAGTTGCGCGAAAAGCTGGTGACCTCTCCGCGGTCGAGAGCCTTGAAATAGTTCTTCATGAGATAGCCTAATTAAAGCATAGGGAGGCTAAGGAATACAAATCCGCAAACCGGTGGGGCGGCGGAATTATCTATAGTATAATTACCTCATATGAACGGCACCCCCCCTCTCCCGAAGCTGCTGCGTTTCGATAAGGCCCAGCTTTTCAACTTTTTCTTTTTCGGGATACTGCTGTTCCTGCTTTACCAGCTGCTCCGCATCCTCTCCCCCTTCCTCGGGGCCATCCTGGTGTCCGCCACGCTCGCGCTGATCTTCTACCCGCTGAACCTCCTGATCCGGCGGCGGGTGGTCGAGAACCGCACCGCCGCGGCCGCCTTCACCACGGTCACCGCCATGCTTACCGTGGTGCTGCCCCTGCTTATTTTCGGCTGGCTGCTGCTCCGCGAATCGCGCGAGCTCTACCCCAAGACCAACCAGTGGCTCACGAATTTCTCCCAGCGCGACCTGCAGGTCCAGCTCCCGGAGGCGCTGAAAGAGTACTGGGACCTGGACCTGGCCGACGTCGTTACCGGCAACCTGAAATCGATCCAGGAGAACATCACCAGCTCGGGCACGGTGATCTTCAGGAACATCTTTTTCTTCCTCGTCAGTTTCGTCGTGATGCTGATCACGCTCTTCGTCTTTTTCCGCGACGGCGAACGCTTCCTGAGCTGGCTGATAGACATCCTGCCGATGGACCAGGAATACAAGCACCGCATAGCGCACCAGCTGTACCTTACCACGATGGCGGTGGTCCGCGGCCTGCTGCTGACGGCGGTTTTCCAGGGCCTGACGGGCGCGCTGGGCTACTGGCTGGCCGGCGTTCCCGCCCCCGCGCTTTTCGGCGCGCTGACCTCTTTCGCCGCGCTCGTACCGTTCGTCGGGACCAGCCTGGTCTGGCTGCCGCTTTCCGCCGTCATGTTCTTCTGGAAAGGCCTGCACACGGGCCTGTTCGTGCTGCTCTGGGGCGCGCTCGCCGTCGGCCTGCTGGACAACATCCTGCGCCCTATCCTTATAGGCAAGGGCGCGAAGCTGCCCATCTTCCTTCTTTTCCTGGGAATTTTCGGCGGCCTGAAGGTCTACGGGCCGATCGGCCTCATACTCGGCCCGCTGCTGGTTTCCTGCGTCATGGTCTTCCTGCAGATCTACCGCGAGACCAAGAACCTGCCGCATCCCGGCGAAGCCGTAAAATAAACCTCCCCGCGGGGCGCAAAAAAACCACGGAAGCGTTCCGTGGTTTTTTGCGTCCCGGAGTAGCGGCCCGGCTACTCCCGGGCTTCCGACTCCGCGCACAGCTTCCTTATCGGGCAGCGCCCGCACTTCCCCTTGCGGGACAGGTCGAGGGCCGTCATTTTCTCGCCGGTCTCGCGGATAAGCTTCAAGGTGGCTTCTTCGGTGGAGGGATCGTAGGGCACGGAGACCTTTACCGGCCCCCCCGTGAGGACGAAATAAGCCATGGCCCCCACCTTCAGCCTGAGCCCCCTGGTAAGGCCCAGCGCGTAGATGGAGAGCTGCAGGCTGCCGGCGACGTCCTCGTTAGTCTTCCCCTCGAACCCCATCTTGTAATCTATGACCTCGACGAACCCGCCGGGCATGCGGTCCACCCGGTCGATGGTGCCTTTGATCCGGAACTTCTCGAAAGGGAATTCGAAGGTCTTCTCGGAATAAATGACCTGGGCCGGGTTCGCCTGGAAGTGGAGCCACCAGTCTTCCAGCACCCGGGCGCCCTTGTTGTAGAACTCCATGCTTTCCTGGGCCGTGGCGTAGCCCTGGTGCAGCCAGGCGTCCTCGTAATACGCCAGCAGGTCGCCCAGGTCGCCCTTGCGCGCGTGGAAGCTGGCCAGAGCCCGGTGCACCGAAAGGCCCAGCGAGGAGAACGACGTGGGCGGCTGGAAGCGGCGCTCGACGTAAATATAGCGGTAGAGGAAGGGGCAGTCCAGGTAGGCCCGGATCTTGCTGTAGTTCAGTTCGAAAGGATCGAAGATCATTGTGTCGCGGAAGGCCCGCCAGTGGGCCGCTCCGGCGCCGGGGCGTCGGGCGACTTCGCGGCCGGGCGGAAGAAATCCACGTCGGTATCGCCGTACTTCTCGCGGCGCACGTGCTCCAGGCCGGGCACGGCCGAGACCTCTTCCTTCCTGTGGTGCTGCACCACGATAAGCGCCGTCGGGGTGGTGATGTTGGCCGCGGCCAGCAGCGTCAGGGTTTCCATGCTGTAGTAAAGCGGCAGGTTCTCCTCGGTGCGGTAGGGCGGCCCCATGAAAACTATGTCGTAGCCTTTGTAGTCGGAGAAGTGCTCCAGCCATTTCACGCCGGAGAGCACGTCGGCTTTCAGCGCCTTCGCCTGTTCCTTGAACTCGAGGTGCGCGATGTTCTTCTCGATGATCTTCATGCACAGCCCGTCTTTCTCCACGAAAACGACCTTGGACGCGCCGCGGGAAAGAGCCTCCAGCCCCACGGCGCCGGTGCCGGCGTACAGGTCAAGGAAGACCGAGCCGGTCACGTAGGGGCGCAGGATGTCGAAGAGGGACTGCCGGATGCGGCCGGAGATGGGCTTTACGAACTTGTCCTTGGGGATGGAGAAAATGCTTCTTCCCCTTTTGGTACCGGCTATTATTCTCATCATAATTAATTTAACCGCGCCGCAACATTTCCTTAACGAGCTAAAATGTATAATATATTATAGTAAATCCCGACACTCAGGCCGCCCGGAAGCCGCGGGACGACGGAAGAAGAGAGTGTCAGCGGCGTCAGTCAAGAAAAAAATGGCAAACCCCGATATCGTAATCGTAGACGACGACCCCATGGTGGGCGAGCTTTCGCGCGACCTTCTTACCGACGCGGGCTACACCGTCACCCTGGTCCAGGACTCGCTCGAAGCCATCCCCACCATTAAGGCCCAGATGCCCCGCCTGATAGTCACCGACATCATGATGCCCGGCATCACCGGCATGGACATCTGCAAATCCGTAAAATCCGATCCCTCCCTGAAGCACATCAAGATCATCGTGGTTTCCGGGAAGTCGTACGAAGTGGAAAAACAGCGCGCCTTCCAGTTCGGCGCGGATTTCTTCCTGCAGAAGCCCTACAACGTCGAGACTTTCTCCAATACGGTGAAGACCATCCTGGAGGGCTCCTCGGGGGCGCAGGCTCCGGCCCCCCCCGCTCCCGTCGGCCCCGACATCATACGCGACGAAGAGGTCGCCCAGGCCAGCGACCTTTCCGCCGGGCAGGTGCGCCTTACCGTCTGGGGCGCCCGCGGCCTGCCGCACGTGCTGCCCAACTCCGTTTCCCGCTACGGCCGGCAGACCTCCTGCGTCTCCATCGAGACCAAAGACCACATTTTCATCTTCGACGCCGGCACCGGCATCGTCGAACTCGGCAAGGAGATCGCGGAAAAGAAGCGCTATTACAAGGATATCTGGGTCTGCCTCACGCATTTCCACCTGGACCATATCCTCGGCCTGGGCCGCTTCGCCCCCATCTACGACCCGAACTTCTCCATCCACCTGATCGGCGCCAACGACCCGGAAAAGAGCCTTAAAGAAGTGGCCCAGTCCACCTTCTACAGCTCCTTCTCGCTCACCAAGCAGCCGCCCAAGGCCAAAATAGATATCTACGAGATCCTGGAGGACAACTACGAGCTGTTCCCCGGCGTCAAGCTTTCCTCGATGTACGCCAACCACCCAACCAATACCCTGGTCTACGTCCTCGACATACTCGGCAAGCGGATCACCTACGCCCCCGACAGCGAGATCTGGGGCGACGCGACCGCTTTCCAGGACTACGACGAGAAACTGGGCGGCTTCGTCCGCGGTTCCGACATCCTGATCCACGACACCGTCTACTCCGACAAAGATTACGAGACCCGCAAGCACGAAGGCCACTCCGGCCTTTCCATCGTGGTGGATTTCGCCTTCGAGAAGGCGCAGGCCCGCGACCTCATGCTCTTCCACACCCACCCCGACTATTCGGACGAGGACCTGGACAAGATGCTGGCCGACGCCAAGGCCCGGGCGCAGGAAAAAGGCTACGCCCTCAACTGCCTGCTCCCCACGGAAAGGCAGTCCTTCCTGCTGCAGGGGAAATAGCCGCTCCTTCCGCGGCAAAAAGAAAAACCCGGATCGCTCCGGGTTTTTTCTTTTTGCGGGAGGGTCTGCCCCCGGTTCTTCGTCAGCTGTGTCCCTGCGTCAGGTTCACGGCGCGTTCGGGGATGGCGCCGAAGCGCTCTTCGTAGCGCTTGATATTTTCCTGCAGGGCCTGGAGAAAGCGCTTGGTATGCACCGGGCTGGAGATAATGCGCGAGCGCAGCTTGGCCTTGGGCTGGTTGGGCTGCAGGAAGAGAAAATCGAAAATGAACTCGGTCTCGCTGTGGGTAACGCCGGCCAGGTTGGCGTAGTTGCCCTGCGCCGTGACCTCGTCCATCTGCACTTCGAGCTGCATCGGTTTGTTAGCATCCTGCTTCGCTTCTGCCATATGGTTCTCCTTGGAAGATCTTAATTCTTTTTTAATCAGCGGCATGTAAAAGTATAATATATTTACCGAGAGCGAGTGGAGATAAAATGAAAACCATACTTTTCCTGACCCTTGCCGCCGGCCTCTGCGTCCCCGCGGCGGCCCAGACCGACCTGAAATGCCCGGAGCTTACGCCCAGGACCCGATCCCTGAAGATCTCGCGCATGCAGCCGCTGCGCCGGGGCAAGGAATGGCTGGAGGGCTCCCCGAAAAGCGTCAACGCCGTTTCCTGCGACTTATACGGGATGAAGACCGAGGAAGCCGAGTACGACGGCAAGAACCTGGTGCTGAAGAACACCTACGTCTATAAAGAAAAGGAGGAGGCGCGCGCCCTCTGCGACAAGCTCAAGTCCGAGGAGAAACTGACCAGCACCTTCAGCGACGAGGCCCAGTCCTCCCTGGACGACTTCTGCCGCAAGTACCGCAAAAAGGATTTCGGCGTGGTGCAGGTTTTCGACGCTTCCCCCTCCCAGGGCCGGGAGACCTCGCGCAAGCCTGTGCGGCAGATCTTCCGGCTTTACAACAAGAGCGGCTTCACGGCCGAGGAGCACTCCTTCGACCCCATGCTGAACCTCGAAACCGTTACGCTGTACGTTTACGACAAAGCCAACAACCTCACCGAGATGACCCAGAACGACTTCTCGGGCCGCCAGCTGAAACGCGAGACCTATACCTGGAACAAGGCGACCAGCTCCAGGACGCATTCCGTTTACGGCGAGACCAACGAGCTCCGGAAAAAGAACGTCTTTGAACTGCGCGAGGACGGGACCCTGCGGCGCGAAGTGCGCTCCACCTACGATTCTGGTGAGCAGCCCGTGACCCGCAATGAAATTTATTGCGACGCCAAGGGCCGGCCGGAGAAAGAGCTGGTCTACGACGCGGACGCCGCCGAGCCCAAGTACGAATACACTTACGCCTACAAATTCGACGCCAAAGGCAACTGGACCGAAGAGCGCAGGACCCGGGTGATAGTTTACAACGGCAACCGCATGCAGGACACCCAGTACGCCCCCGAAATAACCAAGCGCGAATTGATGTACTACTAACCCAAACGGGGAAAGCAACACGCTTTTCGGCGGCCTACCGTGCGGGCCGGTTCGAAAAACGCGTTCGGGCACACCGTGCCCTCACTCACCTCTCGCCCTCCGCGCTTACGCAAGCGTCGGGCTCAAGAAGGTTTTTCTCACCGGCCCGCAC
>Ga0079306_1001385_pt1 | contig 16255 bp, 15 predicted proteins | sample Methanotroph_Enr_FD_79181 | JGI IMG/M metagenome (GOLD analysis project Ga0079306, IMG submission 79181) | Enriched soil microbial communities from Old Woman Creek wetland in Ohio, USA - Methanotroph_Enrichment_5 | ecosystem: Environmental > Terrestrial > Soil > Wetlands | place: USA: Ohio...
CATCCGTTGCGGGATCACTGCTTGTCGACGCATCGATTCGCATCACGGACACCGGCATCAACAGTTTGACCGATACTCTCTTTATCAATCAGTTGAAACTCGCAAACGTCGACATCATGGCGGGCACACTTGTCATCACGACAGACGGAAACGTCATCGTCAATGGAAATTTGGCGGTCACTGGAGTATTAGGTGTCTCCACAATTAAACCTTTGGCAGATGACCTCACTGTTTCTCTTGAAAAAACAGGCACGTCCAGCGCATTTGGAAAACTCATTGTCAAAGGCACCGGAGATAAAAAAGTAGAAATCGATGCTGAAGGAAATCTCACCGCCTCGGGTTCCGCAACAGTTGCAAAACTCAATATTACAGGTATAGATGACGCAACAGCAAGCACTTCGGCTACCTCGAGTGCCACCATTGGCGAAGGAGCGCTTATAAACGGCACAAAAACTATTGTCGTCAAAACGACAGCAGTCACAGATAAGTCACTGATCTACGTGACCCCACTCTCTTCAACCAATAACCAGGTATTGTATGTCACTGATAAAACACCGGGTGTTGGATTTACTATCAACGTCGATGCCGCGATTGCTACAGATGTAAGATTCAATTGGTGGATAGTCAACTAAAAACAAAAATAGGACAAATAGGACCAATATGACCTATACGACAAATAAAACGAAAAATTCTCTGTCCTCTTCGTCCTATCCGTCATCTTCGTCCTCTTCTTCTTCGTCCTCTCCCCTTATTCCTCTTCATGGCGGCTATCGAAACCTTCTTTCTTTTCAAATGGCACAACTTGTCTATGATTTTACTGTTGAATTTGTCAAAAAATATATTGACCCGAAAAGCAGAACAAAAGATCAAACCTGCCTGCCGGCAGGCAGGTGGAACAGGCGGCCCGAAGCGGTGTTCAAAATATCGCTGAAGGATCTCAAGCATCTGGAACTTCGAAAAAAACTGAATTAAAACTCACAAATGTTGCCCGAGCAAGTCTTGAAGAATTATTACTCGACTATGAAGATTTTTTAAGACAAAGACAGTTACGGTGCTGGGATAAAAATTCCCAGTCCGTCCACGTAGTCCGGAGTTTATCTTATAAAGAAAATAAGACGTATATGACCTATATGACGTATATGACAAATTCCGAAGATGCGGCAAACTGCGCTATCTGCCTCATCCATCAAGCAAACTATTTGTTAGACAAACAATTATCACGATTGGAAAAAGATTTTTCCGAAAAAGGTGGGTTTACAGAACGACTCTACGCTTGGAGAAAACGACAATTCTAATCTGCGCACACGTAGTAATCCGTCCCCGTGGCAGTCGCACAGTCAGTAATTCCACACGCCGTCGCACACCGACACCGACTGGTTGCAATATCCGGATCCGCCGCATTTTCTAGTGATGCTTTTAGACAAAAATCATTTCCTACATCAAATTGCGCGTAATAAATACGCGAACCGAATTCACTAGGAAACCGCTTCATATAGACCGTTGCACATCCTACACCAACAGCAAAATCCGCATTCTGTTCTGTTGACGTACACGGACACATCTCATCTCCATCCAATCCACATCCGGAAATATAATTTAACTTTCCTATACCACCATTTGCGCTGGTTGGATATGCTTGATGATCGTTGTAGTACAATCTGAGTGAATTTTTCATTTCATTCATTTCCTGTTTCCGTTTCGCGTCGCGCGCGCGTTCACGGGCACTCAAAAAGTTTGGAAGGGCAATTGCAGTAAGTACGGCTGTGATCGCAATCACCACAAGAAGCTCAATAAGAGAAAAACCCCCACTTCGCCAAGGCTTCGCGGGGCAGGCCTTTTTTTGGACAATTTCAACTTTTTTCATATATATCCTTCCATATAGTAATGTATACTTTTATATCAAAATCACGGCTTCGGTGTTGGTTCAACAACATTCGGACTGGTGATCATGTAATTACAATACACAACATTTGTCGTTGTTCCACAATTCATCCCGTACTCTAGCGATCCAGTTGTTGGAATCGCAGCATCTTGAGCATTTTCAAGACGTGCATATAACCGATACCCATTGCTGCCAACACGCTCGTAATAATACACGTGGTTGTCCGTTGGATCTTTTGGTAATTTCACCATATACGTCACTGGCTTTGTCGTATCACCAAAAAATGTACCCCACTCACATATGTTACTGACATTTTGCACACATCCAAGAATTCTTCCTGCATAGGTCGCGGTAGAAAGACCACCAGCAGGATAGCTCCCGATATCAGTGTTATACATTTCCAAAGCTTTTGCCACTTGATCCAGATCTGATTTCCGCCTCGAATCTCGAGCTTTTTTCTGTGATGACTGAAAGGCAAATGTGCCAATGGTGGCTAAAATGCCGATAATCACAATGACCACCATGAGTTCAACGAGAGTAAAACCCCCACTTCGCCGAGGCTTCGAGGGGCAGGCCTTTTTACTGATGAGCAAAAAAATTTTTTGTTTCATATATCTTTATCTATTATTGTACACATATCACTGCATTCGTTCCCTGACATTTATATTTAGTGTAATTACTTTTACATAATGAATTACAGAGCGCTCCATCAGAGAAACTCACACAGTGAAATGCATCTCGGAGGACATCACCACAAGGATTGTTCCCATAATCTGGTGCGATCAGTCCTGCTTTTGTGTTACACGCGTGTTCCGGATTTGGATCACCCAGACAGAAATTGTCTCCAGGTGGATACTCCGGTGTTGGCGTAGGTGTAGGAGCACCAAAATCAAAGTTTCCATTCTTCACGGTTCCACCAACTGAAATACCATAATTGTATTTGTATGGCTCGTATCCACACCCTTTATTACGATCTGGATCACATCCGGAATTGATAATATCTGGGTCACTTAAATTTCCAAGCGCCGCAAATAATTTATAGCCGCTGCATGCAGAGACAGCTGGTGGTTGATTCTCAGGAATGGTCATATACAAATACCGTTCATTCGTCACAGGGTCACAGGGAATTTTTTGACCATTCAAATAGGGCGCAAAAAATTCACCACCTGATCCATCAATACAGTTATATGCATTCCATGTCGCCACCTGAGGATAACACTGTTTATCATTGTAATAGTCTTCAAACAACACTTTCATTTTCTCCAAATCCGTTTTCCGTTTCACATCAAATCCACGAATAGACTGCCTTTGAAAAGAAAGAAGTCCGAATAATGCCAAAATAGCGATGATGACAACGACGATCATCAGTTCCGGCAACGTAAACCCCGATTTCATCGGGGTAAACCCAAACAATATTTTTTTCCGATTCATACTCTATAAAATAGTATGGCAAATCACCATCCAAAATGCAAAGAAAATAGTGTATGATAGTTGTATATGGCAGTCAGTGTTTTATCATTTATATTCCCTCTTCTTCTTATCGTCTTTCTGCCGTTTTTTCAGGATTTTTATGACACGGGTAGGTGGGTTGTTATGATCGTTGCAACGCTCTATGTATGTATTATTTATGGCATGTATCTTGTCAAAACCAAAAAAATCCATCTCGCCATTTCCCCTGTTTCTCTCGGTTTTGGAGCACTCACACTTGCCTCGATCATTAGTATAATTGCGGCATCAACGAATAAAGTTGAAGCCCTGGTGCATCCGCTGGGCGTTGTGACCTATGGCTGTTTATGTATTATGACGCTTTTACTACCACAGATACTTTCAAAAGAGCAAAAAGAGCAGATGATTTGGGCAATCATCGTTGTGACGGGTCTTGTCGGACTTATCGCCATCTATCAACAATTTGCCATCACCAGCATTTTGTTCCCAAATGCGACATTTTTAAAAAACAATCTTTGGAATCCAACCGGTACACCGATTTCTGCGCTTTTTCTTTTTATCATGGGTATTCCCCTCGTCATACAAAAAATCCGGCTCAGTCTGACCCTTCATAAAGAAAAACTTGCGGCTCTGGGCATCGTCAGCGCAGTATTTATACTTGTAGGACTTGCTATAACCGCATGGCGGTTTATTCCAATGATTCCAACTGTCATCATGCCAATTCCTGTTGGCTGGACGACACTGCTTGAAGCATTGAAATCCGGAAAAACTGCACTCGTTGGCGTTGGGACAGAAAATTTTCTTTCAGCATATGCAACGGGAAGACCTATTTCAATTAATCAAACACCACTCTGGAATACGGGATTTTCCACCAATGCGACACTTATGCTTCATACAGCAACAACACTTGGATTATTTGGTCTTGCGGCATTTATTTTATTCCTTATCAATTGGTTTCGTGCTATGCCAAAATCCATAGAATTAAAAATTATCTGGATTACTGCTGCAATCTCCATCGTTTTCTTTCCCCCATCCATTCCACTGCTTATCCTTATGGCACTCCTTGCAGTAGCTGATGCACCAGTAAAAGACGCGCACCGATCGATACACACATCATTGGCAGTTGGTATATGCATCGCTTTATTTGGCATCACTATCGCCTCACTCATTGGACTCTACCACTTTACCAAAGGTGAAATACTCTATGCGAACGCTGGTGCTGCAGTTTCAAAAAACAATCTGACGAAAGCATATACCGATCATGTGCTTGCCATCAAACAAAACACACACATGACGAGATATCACATTTCTCTGTCCCAACTTGCCCTCGTGATGGGAGGAAGCATCCTTTCCCAAGCGCCGAAAAACGAAACAACAGGACAAGTCACACTTCTTGACGAAGACAAATCACTGATCACGTCTCTTTTTAGCCTCGCAGTCAGTGAAGCAAAACTTGCAACAACCTTAGCCCCTGCAAGTTATGTTACCTGGACAAACCTTGCAACGGTCTATCAATCACTCATTGGCGTTGCAACTGATGCAAATACGTGGACCGTTGCAGCCTATCAGAAAGCGATTTCTCTCAACCCAATCAGTCCAACCATCCGCATTGATTTTGGCGGCGTATACATGAATGCAAAAGACTATACAAACGCCATCCAACAATTCCAAGCGGCAATCACGTTAAAACCAAATTATGCAAATGCCTATTATAATCTTGCAAATGCATATAAAATTGCAGGAGAGACGACACTTGCAATTGACACACTGCAAAAAACACAAGAATTGCTTCCAAAAAATAGCACGGAATATGCAAAAGTGACGGAAGAAATTAAAGCAATACAGACAAATGCTCCTATACCTACACCCACGACATCACCAAAAGCCACACTGACACCCGCTGTTATTTCGCCAACACGTGCCCCCCTCATCGCTCCATAACATCATTTCGGACAAGCATCGCTCCGTCACCCACTGGGGTAAAATGCTCTCGAATATAGCGTTGATCATTTGAAGATAATTCCTGCGTCCGATACTGTTTTCCTTGATAAATATATTTTGTATCAGTTGCTTGCAACCGTTCTTCTACACTGGGAAGTGTAAGAGAAATTAAAGGCGTCACCTGCCCGATCGGCATACAGGTGATGTAATACGGACTCGGATAATATAAAGAAACACACGCAAGATCCAATACATATGTGGTTTTTGGAATTGTCCGCAAAAACATATCGAGCTCCTCGCGTTCTGTATATCCCCATTGCATTTTTGGGTCAGAGACCAATCTGTTTGCGGAAAGCAAAACAAAAAGGAACACCACAAACCCGATTCCTCCAAATAACCGTCCTATCCGTGATGTACGCATCTGTTCCCAAATCAAAAATAACCCATCAACGATATACCAAACAACAAAAATAGCGGAGGGAATAAGATATTGCGCATGTTTCATGGGCATGACGTAAAAGAAAAGATACAACGATACAAGAAAGTTTCCCGCAATGATCAGTTCCTGCCAACTTGTTTTTTTATCGAAACACACAAGTGATATCACAAAACGATACACACCAATAAGGATAGCAACGACCCAAAACACAAGATTTATCCAGTAGCCAAGATGATAGCCTCCTGTTCCATACACAACATCATTGGTACGAAAGAAAAAATCTGGTGGGATAGAAAAAATGGTTCCCAGCACATTTGCCTCAAACGGTAGCTTCACAAGCGAATACCAAATTAAGGGGAAATTTCCGAGTGATAAAAACCATGCACCAATGCACGCGGCAACCACCCCAAATCCCACGACAACTGCCACGATATCCTTCCATGTGTCTTTTCTTGTTATCATTTTTAGCCGACGGCTTGTCATTTGCCATCCAAGAAACCCAATACCTGTAATTCCAACAAGCACCAGCATTTTCTGTGAAATAAACAGTGAGACAGCAAAACACACACCTGCCGCAGCAAGCTTCCAAGGTCGTGTACGGGGTCGCTGCAATTCCATTGAACTGATCACTCCCAACATGCCGACAACGACGACAAACATAGCAAGCATATCAGGCCGGATTTCCAAAAATTTATCTGAAGGAAGTGGAAGAAATACAAGAATAAGTGGGATAAACACACAAATCCACGTTTTTCTCATTCGGTAAAATAAAAACGTCACCACAAACGCAAAACAAACAAATATCCAGAACAGCAACGCCCTACCTGCAAGAAAAGTAGCAAATCCGTTAAACTGGGTCACAATAGGCTGCAGAAGCCACAATAATCCCGGTGCTGGATACAATAAGAAATCACGGTATGGCATGGATCCATCTGCCATGTGTCTTGCCCAATACAGATATGCCAGTTCGTCATGATCGAAATAGCGGGTCACCGCGAGGTGGTAACGCAGTACCCAAAAATACACCGAGGTTATAATAGTAAAAAGTGAAATAAGAAATGGGACCCCCATACCTTGTTTGACTATATCGTACTGGACCTATCGATTCAATCGGTGATCATACCCAATTCATCTCAAACGATACCGGATCATATCCCAAATAACCGGAAGGATAATAGAAAGTTTTCCACCACCTGCGCCCGCTGTTTCCCGTTTTCGATGTGCTATCGAAGTTTCCCTCACTCGATACGCATCTTTGATTGCACCAAGGGTGAGCTCTGCATCCACAAATGCAGATGTACTGGTAATATTTCTCCCTTTCATGATATCCCGTTTGAAAAGACGAATAGAATTGATATCAACAAGTCGTATACCAAAAAGGAGTCTGAGGAGTCCGTTGTATACCAAGGATTGTCGTTTCCTGAAAGACGTATCATTCCGATTCGTTCTTCTCCCGATAATCATGTCAAAAGAATCAGTATGGCGAATAAATTTTGCAAGTTCCATCGGATCTAATTGATAATCTCCAGGAACACTAAATAACCATTGCATCTTCCCTGCTTTGTAAAGATCAAGCATTGTCCCACCATAGCCTTTATTTTCTGTGTGTCGCATCACCCGAAGTTCAGGGATTTTTTTTGAAAGTGAAATCAACACACGTGACAAATGATCCGGACTTGCATCATCACACACAATGATTTCAAACTTTTTTGCGTATTTCTTGCCTGCCAACCGGGCACGTGTCACCACGGTCTCGATTGTCTGTTCGTCTTTATATGCAGGAATAAGGATGGAAAGCGATGAAAGTTTCATACATTCTTTTGGGGCTAGTATAGCATACGAATTGCCGGTTGGTTGTCTGATACAATATTCATGGTATGCACAACAAAAGTAATACGTGGATCATCGTCATTGTCCTCACCTTCCTTGTCACGCTTGCCACCAACGCAACCTATCTCACCTATGTGCTGCATACACCAAAAAGTACGATAAACTTAGGCGTCACGCATTATTGGGAAGACTATATGTATTACGTCAGTCAATTTTCCCAAGGAGCGCATGGAAACTGGCTGAATCATTCCCTGTTTACCGAAGAGACGATCGCACCGACACTCCTCCATTTCCCGAATATTCTGCTTGGAAAAATTGGCGGACTATTCCACCTATCACCAATGGATTCCTATCAAATAAGCTGCATCATTCTTCTCTGTCTATTTCTTCTTTTATCGTTTTATTGCATGAAAAAACTGTTCAAAAAATCCACATATGCCCTACCAGCGTTTCTCTTTTTCACTTTTTCTGCTTCTCTCATGAACAGGCTTCCGGAAACGGCACCAGAGCCGTTTTATCCATTTCAACTGTGGAATACACCGCATTATATGTTTGACCGGTTTACCCAACTGCCGCACTATTTTGTTATGAACATGTGCTTTCTTGTGGTTCTCCTTTTTCTTTTTGGAAAAGCAAAAAACACATGGTTTGCCATAGGAACCGGTGTGTGCATGCTCAGTATGACAATACTCCAACCGATTGTCGCAACGCTGACTCTAGGGACCGCAATACTCACGGCGAGTATCCAAAAGGAACACTCCTTATGGAAAAACATCGGTATCATCAGCATCGGCTATTTCGTTGGCATTGCAGCACTTATCAGACTGTATATGACAAATTCCTATGTCCAAACGATGACGAGTGAAGCCGGGTGGCAAGTGCTCACAACGCTACCTTTTTTATTAAAATCCATTGGCCCGATACTCCCCTTTGCCATCGTCGGCATCATCGCAAAACTCAAAAAGGCAGCTGCAATCGAACGATTTGGCATGATTCTATTGGTCGGCAGCTATACCACATTTCTCATTCCAGAAATTCCTCGGTTTTTAAAATTTAGCAACGCGCGACTGTTGTTTTCAGCGCAATATCTCTTTTGGGGATGGTTTGCTGCAATTGGATTATTCACCCTCGCCCAATACATAGGGCGATGTGTTGTCGTCAAAAAACAAATCATTATCAGCGTGCTCTTTTTTCTTTTTTTCAGTTCTGTCACACCAACGATTATTTGGGAAATCCAACATCGACTACCAGATACGGCAATCTACCAAAATGAACTCTATTTTCTTCCAAAAACAACTGCATCAGCGTTTACCTATCTAGACAAACAGGTTCCATACCAGGATATCGTCCTTGCAAATTCCGATTCCCATATGAATATGTTGGTGCCTGTTTTAAGTGGACATAAAACAATGTTGGGACCTGCATACGCAACAATCAATGCAAGTATGAAAGGAAAAGAAATACATGCATTTTTCACTCTTACCATGGATGAGGAAACAGCAAGACAATGGGTACGCGCACATCACATTTCCTATATCCTCTACACGGTTACTGATGGCTACGCAGGGAGTTTTGCACAACACTACCCGTTTCTTGAAAAAGTATTTTCGTCAGACACTGCAACGGTGTATAAAGTAAAATAATACCAGTCGAAGTCACCGTGTTTTTTTGGCTATCACCACCATATTATCTTGCATTGGTACATAGAGAGATAGTTTTCCAATATGGAGCCACTTCACAATGAAATGAATATATCGACCCCACCAATAATCGCCTGCTGACTCTGCTAAATGGATAATATACTCAAGACGTAACCATTTCCCGATACGAAACCAGGAAACAGGAGTAAAGCCCGTTCTTTGCAGTATGGTTGTAAGCGTATCTTTTGAGAGAAAAACGAGATGTTGCGGAGGGATATAGAATGTCCAGTGCTTCCCTAATAATTTCGCAGCGGTACTTTGCGTATCACCCGTAGCGATCACGATATACCCACCACGTTTCAAAAATTGCTGCAAAATAGTTATGCTCCCAACCGGATCGGGCACATGTTCGATGATATCCGTCAAAATAATGACATCAAAAGAATTTTTTGGGTATGATGCAGTTGCGATCGTTGCTTTTGCAACATACTGTTTTATCGTGGGTGACACATGGGATAATGCGTAGGAAGACGGATCAAATCCATACGCGTCATATCCCTGCAACCGCGCCAGCTCCACCATAAATCCCATTGCACACCCGACATCGAGAACTTTTGCGTTCGTTGGGACATATTTTTTTACCTGCCGGAGCACTTGCTGCAGATTTCGCGTAATACATTGTTTATCTTTTTCATACCCTGAAAATGCGCTGTATTTCGGATCGCCGGTAAAATAGCCTTTGGAATAAAATGTGTTGACAAATGACGCATACCGTTTTGTAAATTCGGTCTTCGTAAGTTTACATTTCGGACATCGATATAATCGATATCCTTGCTTCTCCATGAAAAAAACTGTCGGTGTATGGCACAAGGAACAGGTGTAGTTCATTTTGGAATTATTCTGTGTCGGAGCGCTTGTACAACTGCTGCTGCACCGATGAGGGCAAGAGCAATAATGATAGGATAAAACGGAATGGTCAATCGGTACTCCGCATGACTAAAACAAAACGCGATCGTACCATAGACAATGGTGCCGACAAAACAACCCCATATCCATGTACCAATTTTTTTATTGCGTACGAAGGTCAATCCACTCATCATGCCGAGCGCGGCAAAGAGAAGCAGTATCAGATTACCCCAATAGGTATAGACACGGTGTGATTCATATCCTGGTTCGACGTAAAAAAATATATTCTCTTTTTGCCAGACATACCACATTTTAAAAAACCGCCACCTTATATACGCTACAGGATCAGCCTTCACAATATCCCACCCTTTTTTATAATATTTATTCGCGATTGTTTGACGCTCTTTGGTTGTCCTTTCTGGAACATATTCAGACCAATATTCATTCCACATGGTAAATTGTTCTATTGGATACACATACGTAAATGGCGGTAATATGTTTAAACTCGCACCATTGAAAAATTCCATGGCATAAAAACTATCGACTTTCGTAATGTTTATCTCATGATAGTCTCGCCAATTTGTATACAACGGGTACAAAATAGTTATCACAAGCCCGAGAACAATGCCGATATACCCAGCCAGATGTCGCTTCCAACGAATACAAAGGAGCGTGAGCATAATAGGTATGGCTGCCCACATAAATGCGGCATTTCTTGTTTCCGCCGCCATACCGGCAAAAAATCCAAAGAATAGACCACGCCATATATCCGGGCGACGTAAAAAAATCATGCCGGCAAAAAGCGTCCCCACGATAAAAAATGTGGCTAATATCTCAGATAACCCGGTACCGACATATCCGGAGGTAAACGGATTGAACGCATAGAGGATATATCCTATCCATGCAAGTTTTCCCAGACGCATTCCAACTTTCAAAAGAAGAAAAACCATAACAGCAACAAATGCATCAAGAATTGCATGTACTGTATACAGTGCTTGATGATCAGCCCAACCAACAAATTTATAGAGAATCGCTTCCATCAATGGAAGCGGATAAGATCGGTAGGAATGCGAGGCAAGCATGAAAGGATGCGAAAAGATTTTCACAGCATACATTTCATATTCACGTTGATCGTAAATAAATGGTTGGGGAGATAACGTGATAAACCAAAGACGAAACAAAATCGCAGCCAAAAAAATGGCGATACATACAGCGATGGTTCGAATAACAGCAGCACGCGGATGATGCATATCTACGAAAAAATCATGGTGTAACTTGATACACAGTTACCTCAGTATTCTTATATACTTCCCGAAGAAACGGATACTTCGCTGCAATATCCGCCTCACCTCCCACCTCATGTTCCTGAGGCCCCCAGAAGACGTAGGATATCCCTTCTTTGTGAAGCCACAGGTAACATGCTTTTTGCTCCATGAGCCCTGAATAAAACTGTTTAACAATCTCAACCTTTTCTTCTTTATACGATGTATTCTCATGACCGAGATATACGACCCTGCCGGTTCGTGCTGGAATATAGTTACCAGCAACAATTGCAGAAAGAATGACCGCGTTCTTTGGCGTACTCGCATCAATATACAAAATCCCGTCAATAAAATCTTTTGACGGATACACAATGTAGTTATCCATGGCAATCACCGGCCACCCTGCTGCGACTTTTTGATCGGTAAAATCTTTTTGCCAAAGAAACTGATGATACATGGCGATACACCCGTAGACGATACTAAGAAAACAGAGGCTGTACACAAACATAATGGCATACTGTCTCATTACACGAATTTGAAATTTAACCTGCCTCGCCGGCAGGCGGGAATTTGAAATTTTTAAAATAAGTTGATGGAAAAAATATGCCGTCAAGAGTCCAAGCGGAATATATGCAGCCATTTCTGTAAACCGTAACGGATGCTGAAGTGGAACGATAGTCATGGCAAAAACGAGTCCCACCACACCAAGAGCCCACGCAACAATCGGATACCATGCCCGATCCTTCTGTTTCAACACAAAAAATCCGCCGATGATACCAAGCGGCAAAGAAAAACCTAATGTTTTCAAGTATTCGATATACGAAAATGCAATCGGGTGCAACGTTTCAAAATCTACCAAACGTTTCCATGGATACACTCTCAAGAGTGGCAGGAAATAAAGAATGGTCCAGACGCTCAAAAGAACAATGCCCATTCTCGGATACACTGAATGCTTCATCCATTCTGAAATATGCTGTGTATCTTTTTTTCCCTGCCAAAAAATAAATTCAAACAGCGTTTCAATGATAAACACACCATAGACCATCATTAAGGCCTGTGGCATGACCAATCCCGTTCCCATCGCAATGATGCTTAAAAATATCCAATTTCCTTTCTTGCCCAAAGTGTCAGGGTCAGACCCAAAGATAATCAAAAAAAGGAGTCCACACTGCGCAAGAAGAATATGTGGGACAAACGTCAATCGCTGCAATGGTTCAAGCACCGTCCACCACGGCATAAAATTATTAAATCGCCACGAATTCCCAACAAGAGAAACATTCGGATACCCAGCGCTCGTCACAACAACAAGAAACGCAAGCACTTGCCAAAATGGCGTATGAATCAGTCGTGTCGCAACCCGTGCGATAAGTGACAAAAGGAATAGACCAAACACAAACCTGGCGGCATGATACGCATACGGCACGGCAACAGCTGCATTGGAGATAAACCTGGCCATCCGCCCTAACACCAGATATAACTCATGAATGATTGTTCCGTGATGCGGCTCATTGGTATAAATTTCAAGGAGTGTCGTCCTGCCATCCCACCCTTCCCTAATCCGTGACAGATAAAAATTATAATCCGTGATGTAATTATGAATCAGCTCAAATGAACGGTTGCCCGGAAGGTCTGCACTCCTTCCCAGTTCATAGAACGTTGGTACGAATGAAAACAAAACAAAACAAACAATGAGTATGGGAAGGATATATTTTTTCATACCGGCATGTACTCAAATCCTATCATATTTTGAAGGTCTTGCACGAAGGCAAAAAAATTGCTACTGTACAACCACGCATCATATATATATGAAACAATCCTCTCATCACTATTCCACGTTATTTCCCTTGTGTGCAATAAGCTGCATCATCATCCTTTCTATTCTCGTCCTTAAAAGCTATCAAAAGACAGCGGATATGAAGCCAACCGTCATTTTGCCGGGAGGACAAACATATCTGGGAAAATAATCATATGAAATCCGTGATCACCCATAGATTTTTTCTTCCCTTTCTCTTTATTACGGCACTCCTTGTTCGTTTTTTGTTTGTACCAAATCCGGGATTTGAGGCAGACATGTCATTTTGGAAATCATGGGGACTTGCGCCGTTTGATTATGGACTCATCAAGGGGCTTAGTCTCACCAATAATAATTATCCCACTCCATTTGGCTATCTCTTGTGGTTCATTACAACGATATATAGTCTTTTTGCAAATCCTCATCTCTTTAACCAGTTCTGGGCAAACACCAATCTTCTGTTTTTAACGCTCATGAAAACGCCCGCCATACTTGCTGATCTCGGTATTGCAGGGATCATTATCGCAATCGGAAGAAACGCGAAAAAATTCGGATTCCCAACACTTCCTGATGCATTTTATTTTCTTCTTGCGGCTCTCTACCTTGCAAATCCGGTTTCAATTTTTGACAGTGCTGTCTGGGGACAAGTCGACTCGCTCGGCGTATTTTTATTCCTCGGAAGTATCCTTCTCCTTCTTTCCAAAAAACCGTTTTTTGCAGGACTCCTCTACATGATTGCCCTCATGACGAAACTCCAAAACATGATTTACGGCCCGCTTTTCTTTCTTTTTTCCTGGCAACTGTTGGGCAGAGAGGGGCTTGTAAAAACAATCATGGGCGCGACCCTCGGATTTTTTGGGCTCAACATTGAATTTCTGGCAGCAAAAAATATGGACCGCGTCATCGCATCCTTAACATCCAATTATGATTATTTCCCCTACCTCTCCTTAAATGCCTATAATATTTGGTGGATCGTTGCCAAAGGATTTGGTATGCAATTTTCCGACAAGATGCTTGCCATAGGCATGGTGAATGCAAAAACTGTTGGACTTCTTCTCTTTTCCGGCTCCTATCTCCTTGCAGCGCTTTCCATGGTACAGAAAAAAAATACCAACATTGTCCACACTTTTTTTCTGGGCCTCAGTATTGCAGCCGGCGGGTTTTTCTTATTCCAGACTGAATCCCATGACCGCTATGCATTCCCACTTATTGTCTTCCTTCTTTTGTGGTTGCCTGGTGCACTCGCAGGCAAGACTACCATCAAAGAACGTGAGATATTTTGGAAGACTCCGGTGTTTCGATACCAGTTAATCGGATACATTTTGTTTACACTGCTCTATTTCATAAATCTGCACACCGCACTCATTATTAATTATCCAAAAAATGGACTCGCGTTTCTTTCATTTTTACAGACCCCTTTCTACACCATTACTATTTCTTATCTCCTGCTTTTTGGGTATGGATTGTTCCTGTTTGCAAACCGAAAAAGCATGACAAAAACACCATTTATCATAAGCTGCTGTTTTGCAATCAGCGCCATCCTCCTCTTAAATCTCCCGCTCATGAGAAACCAACCTATTTCACTTACGAAGCTCACTCCATTCATTCACGAGCAGCAATACGGCGTGCTTTCAATACATATGCCGGTCAACGCACAAAAATCTAATTCCAAAACATGGGACAGACTCTCAACCCAATACATGTTCTACGAAAAAGGGCTGGGCACCCATGCACACAGCACGATTATCTACGACATCGGAAAACACTTTACGCAGTTTGCTACAGACATGGGGATTGACACGGAGGCAGGACCAAAAGCAAGCGTGATATTTGAACTGTATGGAGATAATACCCTTCTCTTCAGGTCGCCCGTCATGAAACGGTATGAAAACCCGATTCACACAGCAATATCTGTTGCAGGCGTGTCACAATTAAAACTCATTGTCACGGACGCAGGAGATGGAAATATTGATGATCATGCAGATTGGTTACATCCAATATTAACACCATAAACATACATTGTATGGATCGTATTAAGGCATTTATTAGCTATTCTTCTCTTAATAAATATATCGGCGGTGAATTAAAACAACATCTCACCACAATATGTGGATATGAACCATTTATTGCGCATGATGATATTCCAGGATCTGAAATTTGGGAAAAGGAAATTCTGAAAGCAATCAAAACGACAGACTTTTTTATACCGCTTATATCAAAACAGTTTAAAATATCAGATTTTGCAGATCAAGAAACAGGACTTGCTGTTTGCCTGAACAAAAAAATAATCCCGATAAAGCTCGACACGATAAATCCGTATGGATTTATCAATAAATATCAAGCACTTCAATACAAACAACATTCTATCATGAGTGTCGTCATTGCTATCGCACGCATAGGTTTACATAATGAACCAACTTCTATCTATTATAAAAAATCTTTGCAATCCCTTGTGTACGCACTTTGCGAAAGTAAATCGTTTGAAACGACAAATACGATTATTCAAATACTATCAACATGCCACCACCAATTTTCTGCAGAACAAACGCAACAGATTATTGAAGCAATACGAACAAATTCACAAATCATTGGTGCATTTGGACTCAGGGATTTGAAACAAATATTAAGAACAACCTATCATTGTTCTCTTGACTAAGAGGTGGTTCATGGTACTATACAAATAGAGATATGAAAATGATAAAAGATAATAAAAAAGACTATTTAAAAATAAAAAAACTGGTTCATAAAGCAGGAAAAATGGCTGTAGAATTTGTTAAACACAATAGTTCGTATGATTCAGATTTACAATTAAAATGCACATCTTCTCATCATCTCGACTTACGCTAATCCTCATAAAAACCGTGAACTTGAACGTGATATAGTGGAAAAACGTATGGGAAAAATACATAAATTCATCGCTTTTACGCTTCTCATTTTTTCCATTTCTTTTAATCTGTGGCTCTATAGAAATGAACCAACCGCCAACATCGATCCAAATGACAATGCGTTCCAATATGCGCTCATCGACAGGACAAACACCATATGGGAGTATGCAAAAACCACGTGCCCAAAGGCATTCGCCTATCCGTTTTGTCATTTCAATATACTCATAGACCA
>Ga0079306_1001386_pt1 | contig 16253 bp, 11 predicted proteins | sample Methanotroph_Enr_FD_79181 | JGI IMG/M metagenome (GOLD analysis project Ga0079306, IMG submission 79181) | Enriched soil microbial communities from Old Woman Creek wetland in Ohio, USA - Methanotroph_Enrichment_5 | ecosystem: Environmental > Terrestrial > Soil > Wetlands | place: USA: Ohio...
AAATTATTGCTATGCTTGTAGCATCAATTAAGACGATTAAAAAAGTGAACAGTTAAAAGTGAACAGTTAAAAGTGAACAGTTAAAGTGAACAGTTATAAGTGAACAGTTATAAGTGAACAGTTATAAGTGAACAGTTATAAGTGAACAGTTATAAGTGAACAGTTAAAAGTGAACAGTTATAAGTGAATAGTGACAGGTAAACAATAAACGGTTATGAATTATGAATTATGAGTTATGAGTTATGAATAATGAATGGTGAATGATGAATGATGAGTTGTCAATTTGGCCTTACCTCTTTAAAACAATGCTGAACGCATAGAGCGAGTGCAAAAGGCTGGGTGTTGGGTCACTAATATTTCAGAATAAAATACCTACGTAAATAGCAACAACTAAATAAAAGGTAGGTTTAAAACAAAGTCAAAATACGGAGGGCAAGGACTTATGCAATTTGTCCAATCATTCATGACTTGATGGTCCAATAATTCTATATTGGGTTCCGGGAATAATAACTTTTTATTTATCAAATATTGATTACATTTGAGTCAAGAATTAAAATATTCGTACAATGAAATATGCCTTTTTTACTCTTTACCTTTCTTTAGTATCACTGACTGGATATTCACAATATTTTTGGCAAAACATAGTAACACCAGCTGATTCTGTTAATAAAACATCCTTACTGATTGATAGTGATGGAAGCCTCTATTTCGGGTGTTGGAACGATTTCCATAATAAAGGAGGAGTTTGGCGTTCAGATGATGATGGTAATACATGGACAAGAAAAAACAATGGTTTCTTTCCTTTATCTAAAAGTATATTATCATTAGCAGAGGATAATAAAGGCACTCTTTTTGCCGGAGGGCAGAGTTGTCTTTATAAGTCGTCTGACAAGGCTGAATCATGGTCTAGGGTAGATATTACCGTAATGTCTGCATCTAATTTTAATACAATAAGATGTGGATATGATAGCATTGTTCTAGTTGGTGGTGAAAACAATGATGGAATATGGCGTTCAGGTGACAATGGATTAACCTGGCAAATTGTTCTTGATATTTCTCATTCAGGTTGGTTTGAGGCAATTACGGATATAAGATTTGGTCCTGGTGGTTTAATATTTGCTTGTTCAAGAATAATGTTATCAAATGATCCTGGAATGCTATACTTTTCTAATGATTATGGCAGAACTTGGCAGATATTTTGCGAAGGTTCATATCCAACGTCTTTAGGATTTGACAATCAAGGAAGACTATTAAGAGGTGAATTTGGTAATGGGATATATCGATATGATTTCAACACATTATTTTGGGAACATGATTCATTAAATGGAGTTACTCCCAATGATATTCTTGTTGTCCCGGATGACAAGATATTCTTAGCATGTGATTTTCAACCATGTTTTAATGGGGGAGTGATGCTTTCTGAGGATGGAGGCATCAACTACTATTCCAACAACTCCGGGTTTCCTTACACAGAATATAGCTGTAATGACTTCGCAGTTGATGGTATAGGCAGAGTACTGGTGCTTGAATTGTCTTCAATTTATAGAAGCAGGGATACCATTTTTACTAATGTTACAGAATTTAACAAACATTATGAACCAGCAATAACAGCTTTTCCAAATCCATTCTATAAAAATACTTCTATCACTTTAAGAACCAATGATATTTCTAAGATTCAAATTTTCAATTCCATTGGAGAAATAGTTTTGGATGAAAACATAATTTCTAAACAATTTGATTGGGATGCTTCATACTATCCCCCTGGAATATACTTTGCAAGGGTTCAAACCAATGGCAAATCAGAATCTATTAAGTTGATTCATTTATAATTCAGGATAAGAAGCCAGATATTCTCCCATCTCCTGTTACCCGTCTTCCGTCTTCCCTCATATTAGTATTCTTATCAATTCATTTGCCTTCTTCTATTCTCATGCGTTTTGTCACGTTGCTAATTCCCCATCAATTTTATTTCTTACCGGAATATCCTATCTTTGATCAAACAATCCTGCCAGAGAAGCGTTCTATTCTATGGTTGTGGCAGCAAGAGTATCTGAACCTTACATTTTACCATGGATCCATTATCCTATCTTAACAATGCCGATGGGGCAGCAATAGAAGATCTTTATAAAAAATACAGGCAGGATCCTTCTTCTGTAGATGCCGGCTGGCGCCACTTCTTTGAAGGATTTGAATTTTCGGGCAAGTTGAATACCCCCGGCGCCGAGGTCATGAAACCCCTCGAATTCAAAGTGATCGAACTGATCAACGAGTACCGGAAACGAGGCCATCTTTTCACCAAAACCAACCCGGTACGTACCCGCCGTACCTATTCCCCCACTCTTGATCTGAAGAATTATGGCCTGTCAGAATCCGACCTTGATTCAGTTTTTGAGGCCGGGAGCGAAATCGGGATCGGGAAAGCAAGTTTGAAGGATATTCTCGCTCACCTGAACCAGACCTATTGCCAGTCGATAGGAGTGGAGTTTGCCTATATCCGGCGCCCTGAGATTTATGATTGGCTTAAGAGCCGGATGGAAGAAAGCCGCAATACCCCAATTTTCAACAAGGACCAGAAACTATCCATACTTGAGGAATTAAGCAAGGCTGTGCTTTTTGAAAAATTCCTGCATAAGAAATTTATCGGTCAGAAACGATTTTCGCTCGAAGGTTGCGAATCCCTGATCCCGGCTTTGGATGCACTGATAGAAAAGGGTTCTGAAAAGGGAATTCATGAATTCGTGATAGGGATGCCTCACAGGGGCAGGCTGAATGTACTTGCTAATACACTGGGGAAGCATTACCAGGATATTTTCAACGAATTCCAGGGTAAGGAGTTTGAAGATGAGTATTTACTTGGTGATGTTAAGTATCACCTTGGGTTTTCATCCGAAAGGCATACACGCAGCGGGAAAGATATAAGCCTTTCGCTGGCGCCCAATCCATCTCACCTTGAAACTGTCGGGCCTGTGGTTGAAGGGATCGTTAGGTGCAAGATTGACACTGAGTATGATAAAGATAACTCCAGGATTGTCCCGATAGTTATTCATGGGGATGCTTCGGTTGCCGGGCAGGGAGTTGTATATGAAACACTGCAGATGTCAGAATTGCCCGGTTATTCAACCGGTGGGACCATTCACCTTGTAGTGAACAACCAGATCGGTTTTACCACCAATTACCTGGATGCCAGGAGTTCGGTGTATTGCACGGATGTGGCCAAAACGATACAGTGCCCGATTTTCCATGTGAATTCCGATGCCGTGGAAGATGTTGTATTTGTGATGGAATTAGCCATCGAGTACAGACAGACCTTCCATAAGGATGTGTTCATCGACTTGCTGGGATATCGTAAATACGGGCATAATGAAGGTGACGAGCCACGGTTTACCCAGCCTATCCTGTATAAAATAATTGAACAGCATCCTGATCCGCGCACCATATATATTTCGCAACTCATTGAGAACGGAGTGATCACGCAGGACGAAGCCGATACTATTGAAAAGGGATTTATAGAAAGGCTTGAAACTGAACTCCAGGCATCGAAAGGCGATGAGAAATCCCGGATCATGACCTTCCTTCAGCAAACCTGGGACAAATTGCGTTTTGCAAGGCCATCCGATTGGACCACCCCTGTGGAAACAGGAGTTGAAAAAGAGTTGCTGATAGAATTAGCAAAAAAAATCACCTATTTACCTGAAGGAAAACCTTTCTTTAAGAAACTTGCAAAACTAACCGAAGACCGGCGGAAAATGGTTGTGGAAAACGGCCAGTTCGACTGGGCCATGGCTGAGTTGATGGCCTATGGGACACTCCTGATTGAAGGCATCCCGGTGCGTTTGAGCGGACAGGATTCACAGCGGGGGACATTCTCCCATCGTCATGCCGTGCTTACCATGGAGGAATCGGAAGAACGCTATACACCGCTAAAGCATATCAATCCAGGGCAGGCACCCTTCGAAGTGTACAATTCCCCCCTTTCAGAATACGGAGTCCTGGCGTTTGAATATGGGTATTCGCTAGCCGCGCCTTTTGCCTTGACTATATGGGAAGCCCAGTTCGGTGATTTCTTCAATGGTGCCCAGATCGTGATTGATCAGTATTTAAGCAGTGCAGAAGAAAAATGGAGGATCATGAATTCCCTGGTGCTACTTCTGCCCCATGGGTATGAAGGACAGGGGCCTGAACATTCCAGTGCCCGGATAGAGCGGTTTCTCCAGCAATGTGCTGAAAATAACATACAGGTGGCCAACTGTTCCACTCCTGCCAATTTCTTTCACCTGCTCCGCCGCCAGGTTCACCGGGATTTCCGCAAGCCATTGGTTGTTTTCACACCAAAGAGCCTTCTGAGACATCCTGCATGCATTTCACCCATCGAAGAACTTGCAACCGGGCGGTTCCAGGAAGTAATTGATGATACAGCGGTAAGTACTGATGAAGTCCGGAGGGTGGATTTCTGTTCTGGAAAGGTATACTATGATCTCATTGCAGAACGCGAAAAACAGGGAAGGCATGATGTTGCATTCATCAGGGTAGAGCAGCTTTACCCGTTGCCGGTAGGGCAATTGCGGGCTGTTATCAAGAAATACAGTAATGCTACAATATTTGCCTGGGTGCAGGAAGAGCCGGCCAATATGGGCGCCTGGTCTTACATTCTCAGGAATTTCAAGGAGGTGAAACTGCTGCTTGTGGCACGGCCTGAAAGTGGCAGCCCGGCAACAGGTTCTTCCAAACTGCATGCCCTTCGACAGGCCAAGATCGTCGATAAGGCTTTCGGGGATTGTACCTGTGAGAACAGGAATGAAACCTGCAAGATGTTATGTGCACCAAAAGAATGGCAGAATGTTGAAGAGAAAGCCAGGTAATTTCCTGCCGTCCTGCTTGTCTTCTTATCTCCCCGGTATAACCAATAACTGATTGCGAATACCTGATAGATCTTGCTAAGTCACTCCTTTCCCTTATATTTACATTTAAAATCGAGCAGACAATCTTATGCTCATTGAAGTAAAGGTCCCAAGTCCGGGTGAAAGCATCACTGAAGTGCAACTGGTCAATTGGTTGGTGAAAGATGGCGAAGCTGTCGAAAAAGATATGGAACTAGCCGAAATCGATTCTGATAAGGCTACGCTGACAGCCAATGCAGAGGCTGCCGGGAAGATCAGGATACTGGTGGAAGCAGGGGAAATGATCCTGGTGGGCTCCGTTATTGCGCAGATTGATACTGAAGCAGCCGGAACGGCGCCTGAAATTGTCCCTTCACTCAAGGTGGAAGCAGTCAAAGCTCAAACTAAAGTTTCGCCTGTTCAAGTTAAACAAGACATAGCCCCTGATATCAAGGAAACTGTCAAAGCCTCCGAAAAAACCCTCCATATCTCCCCGCTTGCCAGGAAACTTATGGAAGAAAAGAACCTGTGCGAGAAGGACATTTTTGAGCATTTCAGGCTTACCCGCCGTGATATTGAGGAAGTCGCCGAAAATAAAGGGAAGGGCCCTGTGGCACAGGTATCAGCAGCCTGGGGAGGAAGCCGGGAAGAAGAGCGAAAAAAAATGACCACTCTCAGGGTCAAGCTAAGTAATCGACTGGTTGCAGCGAAGAATGAGACAGCCATGCTCACCACGTTCAACGAGGTGAACATGAGCAATATCATGGGATTGAAGAAACAGTTCAATGAATCCTTCAAGGAAAAGCATGGGGTAGGAATCGGGTTCATGTCTTTTTTTACCAAAGCTGTCACCATGGCGCTTGGCCAATTTCCCCAGGTGAATGCAATGATCGATGGAGAAGAACTGATCTTCCATAAATTTGCAGACATAGGGATTGCAGTGAGCGCTCCCAAAGGCCTGGTTGTCCCTGTTATCAGGAATGCCGAGTCACTTTCATTGGCTGAAATTGAAAACCGAATCAAGGAATTGGCTCTCAAAGCACGTGACAATAAACTTACGCTTGATGAAATGAGCGGAGGTACTTTTACCATCACCAATGGTGGAGTATTCGGTTCCATGATGTCGACCCCGATTTTGAATCCTCCTCAAAGCGCCATCCTTGGAATGCACAATATCATTGAAAGACCGATCGCCCAGAACGGGCAGGTGGTGATAGCTCCCATGATGTATATAGCATTGAGCTACGACCATCGCGTGATAGACGGACGTGAATCGGTAAGTTTCCTTGTAAAAGTGAAGGAACTTCTTGAAAATCCAGTAAAAATGCTGTTTGAAGGGAATGACCCCATGAAGGTACTGCTTGGCCTTTGAGAAACGGTTTAACTTAAATGGCAGTAAGCTTACTTGAGGCTTACTGCCTTATGTTGAAACGCTTTTAGTGATCTATTCTTTTTCTCATATAATCTATACTTATCAGATCATCCCCACAGGATGTTTCAACTTTTTTCCATCCAACTATCACGTTAAGCGGAAGGGTTTCTTCCGATAAATTCAATTGGCTGTTGTCCGGGACTTCCAAACACCGATAAGTAGCATTGTCTATTTGAATGTAAAATCCACCGCAACAAGGAGAAGCACATTTCCGGTAATCATACCCGATTATTTTTCCCTGGCTCAGGCTGTTACTGTCTTTTTTACATGCTACCAGGGAAATCAGAACAATACAAAACAGCAGTAGTTTTTTCATTTTCCTGACTATTATTTGAGAATCTAAATGGGATTGTTCAAAAGGCAGGTCATTTGAATAAAAGGTTGCATTAACTTTTTTCAATGTGCTAATTGAATCTTGAATTAGTCCCTAATTTACAGGTTCCCACATCTCCACTTTCAGGTCGTCAATCAAAACCGGTGCATTCCCCTGGAGCCAGAAATAGACTTTCAGCTTATCATCCGGTGAGCGGGTTTCCGGGGTGAGATAATCAAAAGATACTTTGGTCCACCTGAATGGCAGTACATGGTATTTTTCTTTAGCCACCGATTCAGCAGTATATTTGTAGGCTTCTCCATTGTATTCAAAACTGGCCACGAGAGAGGCTTGTATTTTATCTATTGTTTCCATCGGATAGACCCAGACGCTTACCCTTAACCAGGCATATTCTCTTTTCGTCAAATCCTTGAAAGAGATTTCCAGACCTGAAGCGAAAGGCGATCCAGGGAGCAATTTCAGGCTGTACTCACCTGAAAAGGCAGTGTCTTTTACCAGCCGTCCCGGATCTTCCCCGGAATTTTCATAAGTATGCAATGACAGTTCCCTGTAATTAAAATGATCCAGGTGGGTAGGCAGGATTTCTTCTGCTGCACGGTCGATCATAAGCAAGGATCGGTCAGCATCCGGTACCGAAGTCTTCCCAAATATGGCAAAGTAGTAAGCCCGGGTCATCCGGGTTTTATCCAGGATACCATGGGCCCATTGCCATGTCTGGAAAATGTTCAGGATTACCATTAACGAAAGCGAGGCGAACAGGACGATCCGAACGGCCGTTCTTGCTTTCCTGGCTGCATCCACGAGGTATCCCAACGGCAGCGCCAGCAATACATAGGATGAAAGCAAGGTGCGCTGGCTATAACTTCCCCCGGCATACCACCAGCAGGTCCAGCTTGAAACCACCCACATATTGACCAGGAAATACAGTACGATAACAGGGAATAAGGGTTTGTTCCGCCTGTAAAGAAAGTAGAATCCAGCTAATGCGGCCGCCATAACCGGAGTATAGACCAGCCATCCTTTCCTGAAACTGAATAGGACTTGAAGCGTATACGGCCTAAAAAACTCGAAACCCTCACCGGGATTGTTGTAACTATAATATAACCAATGTGCTGTAACTGATTTCCAATACATAAGCTGTGGCAATCCAGCCAGGACCAGGGTCAGAGCCAGGAAGAACAAGTGTTTCCAATGAACAGAAACCGTATTCCACTTATCTGCCAAAGACTCTTTATCATGGATCCCCCATAGCAAGGGTATCAACAGACAAACCAATTCTGAGGGCCTGGTGAGAATGGCCAGTCCCAGGAATAATCCCAGCCAGGTTGCAGTGGAAGCCTTTGGTTGTCGGTGCCATTTAATTGTGAACCAAACAATAAATGTGTAGAGCGTAAAAAGGTAATTGTGCGTCAGCATTCCATCGAAGGCGGTAAGCTGGAAATAATTAGTGCCAAGTACTATTAGGATCAATAGTATCCCTGATGTTAGCTCATCAAAAAAGAGCCGCAAAACTTTACGGAACATGAATATGCCGGCTATTGCCCAGACCAGGCCGCTGATAGCAAATGAATACTGGTAGGGGAGAGAGAACCCATCTGCAGGATAGCCCAGGATCCCGGCCAAAGCGTTAGCGATAAAAAAGGCAGGGGCATTGAGCAAGGCAAGTCCCATGCTGTATTTAATCACCCATCCATCTCCTGAAACTGCATATACCTGGTACAAGGAATCCGAGACCTGGTATTTATCGAAGATTCCCTTAACCCAGCCCATGTCATGCATCCCAACATCATGATATATGAACCTGGCAGGCAGGTAGAGATAATAGCCGAATACATCCCATGAAAGGATGTTGACCGGCGGGTAGACGAAGCGGAAAAAGACGATTGATAAAGCCAGGACCAGGCAGGTTTGCAACGACAATGACTTATACCGGGCGGGAAACTGCATGGTTGGATTTCAGTTCCAGGATTCAGATTATTGATTGAATGAAGCTATTCTTCAAAATATATCCTTTTAACTCGGCGGGAAATACCGGTAAGAATTTCATACGGTATTGATTCCATCTCTTCAGCCAATCGTGTGATGGGCATTTCCTTCCCGAAAACAATAACCACATCTCCTTCCCTTGCCGGGATCCCGGTAAGATCGATCATGCACATATCCATACAAACATTTCCTATGATAGGAACCACCTGCCCATTTATCATCAGGTGCCCCCGGCCATTGCTTAACCGCCGGCTTAGTCCATCAGCATATCCTATCGGGACTATTCCAATCGTTGTCTCGGTTCCGGAAGACCATGAGCGATTATATCCTACTGATTCATCAGGTGCAACTAGTTTGATCTGTGATATACTTGATTTTAAAGTGCTGACATTTAACAGGTTTTGCTGGTCTTCAGCCATTGGGGCAATTCCGTAAAGTCCAATCCCAAGCCTTACCATATCGAACTGGGCATCGGGCCAACGGCTGATCCCGGCAGTATTATCGATGTGCCTAAGGATGGGGTAATCGAATGCATTACGTATCTTGTCACTAGCATCACTAAATACTTTTACCTGGTATTCGGTAAATTCATCAAATTCGGGGCTATCGCTCCCAGCCAGGTGCGAGAATACGGAATTGATCCTGAGGGTAGGGCTATCTTTCAGGTTCAGGATCAGTTCATCCACTTCGCCGGGATCAAACCCCAGCCTGCGCATGCCGGTATCAATCTTAATATGGATTCCGACAGAAGCGCTTCCTTCGGAGAGTTTCGAGAGGGATTCCTGCAATAGGCGTAATATCCTGAAACTATATATTTCCGGTTCAAGGCAATGCTTGAGCATGGAGTCAAAGCTTTCCTGGTCGGGGTTCATAACCATAATAGGCAGGTTAATCCCGGCTTTCCTCAGTTCAACTCCTTCATCAGCATAGGCAACCGTGAGATAATCCACGTGGTGGAACTGAAGCAGGTTAGCAATTTCGAAACTGCCGTTGCCGTATGAAAAAGCTTTCACCATGGCCATAAGCCTGACCCCGGGCATTAGCATGGAACGGTAGTGGTTGAGATTGTGAACGATAGCATTCAGATTGATTTCCAGCACTGTTTCATGTGTTTTTTGCTGGAGAGCTTCGCTGATCTGCTCAAATTCATAAACCCTGGCTCCTTTCAGGAGGATGGTTTCATTCGAAAAGGAAGAAAGCGGGAAGGTGTTCAGGAATTCAGCCGTGGAAGAAAAGAACAGCTTCTCCATTTTGAAACCGTTCGACTGTTTTCCTATGGCTTTCCCTATACCGATGACCCTGTCAATATGTTTTAATTCAAGTAATTGGGCGATTTCGGGGTATAAATAGGCATCGCTGCGGCCACTCTGTAAAATATCGGAAAGGATTACCGTTTTTTTCCGGTGTTGTTTCTGCTGGTTGAGAAAGTCCAGCGCAATGGAAAGGGAGTCAATATCACTGTTATAACTATCGTTGATTATAGTGCAGTTGTTGATCCCTTCCTTCATCTCGAGCCGCATGGCAACCGGCTGAAGTTGTTTCATCCTTCGGGCGATCACCTCATGATTGTAACCCAGGATGAGCATGGTTGACCAGCAATGAATTGCATTTTCAACAGAGGCTTCATCAATAAAAGGGATCCGGATTTCTTCCAGCTTTCCAAGGTATTCAGCTGTAATGACTGTTTGATGCGCCAGGTGTTCTACCTTTTTGACAAGCAGGTCCGCTGTTTCGTTCCGGCTCCAGGTAAAAATGCGTATGTTTTTAAGGATCCCGGATTTCAGGATGCCTTCCTGCAATTCTTTCTGATCAGTGCAATAGATAAGCATCTCAACCTTGGTGAAAAGTTTGAGTTTTTCGCCTGTCTTCTGGTTGCGATTGATGAAATTCTCGTCGTGGGCATGGCCCAGGTTTGTGAAGATACCAATGGAAGGATAAATAATGGGTTGCAAGCGTTCCATTTCATCCGGCTCAGAGATCCCGGCTTCGAATATGGCAAGTTCATGCCCCTCGTTCATTTGCCAGACTGATAATGGCACTCCGACCTGTGAATTGTAACTTTTAGGGCTGCGGACGATATTTTTATCCTCGTACATCAGCTGGTACAACCACTCCTTAACGATGGTCTTGCCGTTACTGCCGGTGATTCCTATCACCTGGATATTGTAATGCCTGCGATGGGCTGCTGCCAGCAACTGCAATGCAATCAGTGAATCCTTGACCTGGATGAAATTTGCATCAAAATACAGCAGGGGATTTTCAGGTTCCTGCTGGACGATAAAATTCCTTACTCCCTTATTATACAGGTCTTCGATATACTTATGCCCGTCGTTTCGCTTGCTCACCAATGCAAAGAACAAGCATCCTTCGGCCGAAACGAGGCGGCGGCTATCGGTCAGAAGATCGGAGATGACCGTTTCCTCATCCACTTTTTGAATGAGTGTTCCCTTGACGATCTTGGTGATTTCACCTATGGTATGGCTGAACCCTGGCATGAAAATTTTAACTTTCTTTTTCCATCTTCCCGATGGCTAAGGGATTCCTGGTGATTTCGTTCCACATCAACCTGTTATTATAAATGTCGCAGGCAAGATAAATTGCTGCGCGCATGGATTCAGCCGATGCTTTATCCTGTCCTGCAATGTCGTAGGCTGTTCCATGATCGGGAGATGTGCGGACGTAGGGCAATCCGGCGGTAAAATTAACCCCGTTTTCGAAAGCAAGTGTTTTAAAGGGAATTAGCCCCTGGTCGTGGTACATCGCCAGAATCCCGTCAAACTGTTTGTATTGGGATGAAGCAAAAAGGCCATCAGCGGGGTAAGGGCCAAATACAAGCATGCCATTATTGGATGCTTTTTCAATGGCAGGGATAATAATTTCCTGTTCCTGGTTCCCGATCAGTCCTTTATCACCGGCATGAGGGTTAAGGCCCAGCACTGCTATCCTGGGCTTGCGGATAGCAAAATCCTGAATCAGGGAAGTTTCCATCAGGGCTAGCTTTTTCAGGATGCGCTCGGTGGAGATGGACCGGGCAACATCTGCCAGGGGGATATGCCCGGTTACAAGCCCGATTCGCAGGGATCCGCTCACCAGCAACATCAATTGGTCTTTCGCCCCCAGTTTAGCGGCCAGGTATTCCGTGTGCCCTGTAAACGGCTCGGTGGTTGCTGATTGCACATTGTTCTTATTTACCGGTGCTGTTACCAACACATCGATCACCCCTTTCTTAAGGTCTTCAACTGCAGAATTTATTGAAAGCAATGCCAGTTCACCTGCCTGTTGGGTGGATTCTCCCAGTTCGATCTTCACCTCCTTGTCATGAAGGTTGACCAGGTTCGGACGCTTTGGGGATGCCTGTTCCGCGCGATTGATTACATGAAAACTGAAATCAGGGATATTCAGCAACTTGCGATGATAAGACGCTACTTTTGAAAGGCCATAAACTACCGGAACAAAGAGTTCAAGTATCCGTTGGTCGAGGCAACTCTTGATGATGACCTCATAACTGATGCTGTTGATATCGCCATGGCTGATACCAACTACAATCCGGTTTTCATTTTCGGGTGTCTTGATCATGCAACGGGTTTTTGTACTGGACAAAGATACTGTTTTGAAAGGAAGGATGGAATTGTGCCCTGAAAAGAATAAATTTGTATTACACGACTAAACGAATGCCCATTATTGTATGGGACGCTGATCCCGCTGATTGGATCGCGGATTAATCCTGGATGAATTATCTTCAGCGGTAACCCGCGTTAGTTTCTTTCCGCGTTCTCCGCGTTCTATCTTTTGACTGGATACCATTTTTCAGACATACATAGTACTATGAATAAATGCTTTTTCGTCTCGGACTTGCATGGTAAAATGAGCAGGTATGAAACTCTTTTCCGGAAGATACAGGTTGAGAAACCGGATTTCGTGTTCATTGGAGGAGACTTGTTGCCACATAAGAACATTCAGGGCAGGGCCGGGTTTGAAAACATGCAGGACTTTGCAGGAGATTTCCTGCTGAAGAGATTCCGGAAGCTGAAGAAGCAGATGGATTGTGCTTACCCGGAGGTTTACCTGATCCCGGGAAACGATGACCGGAAAGATCTCCTGGGAGCAATTGAGGATGGAGAATCGGAGGAACTATGGTACAACCTGAATTTGCGTTGCAAGGTCAAGGGTAAGTACCGGTTTTATGGCTATGCCTATGTGCCTCCGACTCCTTTCCTCCTCAAGGATTGGGAAAAGTATGATGTATCGCGTTATGTGGATCCAGGAAGTATCCCTCCGACTGAAGGAGAGCGCACAGGCCTGCCCGACGGGGATCCTGAATGGGACACTATCGAAAAGGACCTGGAGGGATTAACAAAAAATGACGATTTGTCCTTTTCAGTATTCCTGTTTCATTCACCACCTTACAAGAGCAATCTTGACAGGGCGGCCCTGGACGGTAAAAGGGTGGATCATGTACCGCTTGATGTGCATGTGGGAAGTATTGCCATTCAGCGCTTTATTGAAGAAAAGCAACCCTATGTCACCCTGCATGGCCATGTACATGAATCCACCCGCCTCACAGGCAGTTGGATGCAGACCTTTGGCCGGACCTATTCCTTTAATGCCGCACATGACGGGCCGGAGCTTTCGCTGGTTGTTTTTGAACTGCATAACCCTCAATGGGGGGAAAGGTTACTGATCTGAGTTTTTTAGATGCAGATTACGCTGATGCAAGCAACGCTGAAAGAAATGGCATGATAATCCGCGTTCATCCGCACTTTAAATTCGCTTCATCCGTGTGCCATTTAATTTTGAACCTGGCATTAACTTCCAGACCTCAGACCCCTGAAGCAATTAAGGAATACAAGGTTCTTTTGAAGTGTTTGGGCAAGAACGAAAATGTTTGGACTCAGAACGATAGTGATAGGCGTGGAAAGCATCTGGTTGTGCTCAGTCAATCAAAGATACAATCTAAAAGCAATTCACAGTTGGAAAACCTGTTGAAAACTAGAATGTAACTGTCAAGCCCATTCCAAATTGGTCGCCGGTATTGAAGTTGGGAGCACCAGAGCCCTTCTGATAGTTAAAATCGAAGAATTTGTCCTTGTTCTGGCTTAGATAAAACCGAAGCCTTCCTTGCACAGAATAATAGATTTGCCCGTTCAGAAAATCATACCAGCCATCTGCATTACCCGCCAATCCAACTCCAACGACGCTGATTTCGAACAAAGTCTGAGTGTCAATTCCCAGGCTCCCTTTGGTTCTAAGTATTGCATTGTCAGGTTTTTCCTTGCTTTGGTCGGTTTCGCCCCCAACAGCAGAATTTCCTGTGGAGTCAATCGAAAATTTGTAGCCTGCCTGCATGAATAATCCCAATTTTGTATGTTTCAGGATTTTGGGAGTACGATTGTTGCCCGCGGTTTGGTACCAGGGGACCCATCCTACTTCAACAATGCCATTGATGGTATTGAATTTGTTATTGGTCTCCAGCCCGGCAGAAAGCGGAAATGTCTGGAATCCCCTGGCGGTATTGGGTGTGAGCTGCCCCGCAATAGTCGTATCCCTGAAAGTCATGAAAATCCCGGCAAGTTTGGCAGTTATTGAAGAAAATGCATCACCGCTTCCTGTCTTGATGTTGAATTGAGGGGTAAGTTGAAAGAGTGAGTTGCCCTGAGCAAAAAAAACGTCCTGGATTTTGAAAAGGCTGTCAGCTGATTTGATGTATTTCAAACCCAGGTTAATCGCATTCTGCTTCAGTTCAGTTTTGATGGCTCCTATTTCAACCTGGACTGCCTTTTCCTGTGAATAACCATAAAGAGTAAGCAGGACCAAGCTTAGGGATATGACTAATTTTGCAATAAAATATCTCATAATGAGAATATTAAAGGATTTTGGAAGATAAATAATCAACGCTTTTTTCAAACCAGTCTGCTGGCCAGGGCTTATCCTCATGACCATTTTTTTTCATTGTCCACCGGATAGCGGCCCGGTAAATGCTCTTTGAATTTGAATCCCCATAGCCGTCGGTCTCGCTTAAAACCGTGTTATGAATGGTGTTATCATTTATTTCCACCCCTTCATCATTGAAGTTGCCAAGATGAAATTTCATAACTTCTTTTAATTGTTGATGTGTCATTTGAATGATATTTGAAAGTTTGATATTCAGAACCGGGCTGATTCGTTTGGTTTCATCAGGAAACTAAAGTTAGTTAAAAAATCCTGCAATTCTATTATTTACACCTGACTTTTAAGTTATTATTCAGGAAGACTCAAAATTACCACTGGGGAATGCCAAAAGCTATAGCACTTTAGAGTCATTCGGGATATATAAGTATTTATGCAGGTTGAACTCTTAATTAAGGTTGGTGTCTGGTTCAGACCTGCATTAAAAGCTATTGTTTTGAATGACAAGGTTATTATGCCTTTAAGGCTTTTATAATCTTACCTGCATTCTTTTCTTCAAACATCCGGATCCATAATAATGAGATCAAGTTTCTGGAGTACTTCGTTTATTGTAATGCAGTGAATAGGCATGATTATTATCTGTTAACACCAGAACCGACCTGAATGTTTCAATACAGATTAACTTTTGAGCTGACATGAAACAGGAATGTAAGACTTTCAGGCAAAAAGCATGACCAGTAGTTGTGCAGTGACAATTCGGAGAAACATTACGAGCGGGTATACTGTGGCATAAGAAACGGCCGGGGCTTCCGACTGGTTGATTGAATTGGCAAAGGCAAGGGCAGGAGGATCAGTCATGCTCCCGGCCAGTAAGCCGCAAACTTCAAAATATGGGCGGCGTAATACCCATTTGCTAAGGAATCCAACAAGGAGGAGTGGGAGCAGGGTGATGAGCGCTCCATATCCCATCCAGATAAAACCGTCGCCTGACAACAGCGTAGGGATGAACTTTTCGCCGGCCTTAATACCTACACTCGCGAGGAAAAGGACAATCCCAACTTCCCGAAGCATAAGGTTGGCACTTGGGGTTGTGTAAGATGCCAAAGATAGTTTATAACCGAATTTGCTGAGAAGTATCGCGACAATCAATGGTCCACCTGCGAGACCCAGTTTTAAAGGCGTGGGGATCCCCGGAACCACGATTGGGATACTTCCCAGCAGAACTCCAAGGAGGATGCCAATGAAGATTGGGAAAAGATTGGGCTCATTCAGGCGTTTGATAGAATTGCCAAGAAGTTGGGCCACATTCTCTATCGCGCTTTCCTCGCCAACAATAGTAAGTTTATCGCCAATTTGCAGCCTAAGCCTTGGTGAAGCCACGAGTTCAATTCCGGCCCTGTAGATGCGGGTGATGTTGATGCCGAAACGGGCGCGCAATTTGAGCGATTCAAGCGATTTGCCCGATGCATAGTTATTGGTTACCAATACCTGTTTCGACATCAGGTTACCAGGCTGGGCTGAAAGATCGAGTTCACTTTTCCTGCCAAAAAGTTTGATAAGTGCAGGTATATCCCCTTTTTTTGCAACCAGCAGGATTATGTCCCCTTCTGAAATCTCGGAACCTGAATTGGCAATCTTCATCTCCCCATCATGAAGGATGCGGGAAACCACAGCATCTTTTGTAAGCAATGATTTCAGTTCCGACACCCTTTTTCCGAACAATGCCGGGTTGGCGGTG
>Ga0079306_1001387_pt1 | contig 16223 bp, 12 predicted proteins | sample Methanotroph_Enr_FD_79181 | JGI IMG/M metagenome (GOLD analysis project Ga0079306, IMG submission 79181) | Enriched soil microbial communities from Old Woman Creek wetland in Ohio, USA - Methanotroph_Enrichment_5 | ecosystem: Environmental > Terrestrial > Soil > Wetlands | place: USA: Ohio...
CCAGGCCGAACACGATGAGTTGCAGCCCGGTCCGGCGTCGCAGCCATACCGCGAGCCCCGCGATGGCAGCCGCGAACGAGCCGGCCGCGATCGCCCACGTTTCGGCAGAGGGGATGGGCTGAGCCTCGCTCACCGGCCCGAATCGCACCGTCGTGTACTGGTACGTGAGAATGCCTACTGCGAAACCAACCGCGATCGTTCCGATGGCGAGCAGGAACTGTTCGAGACGGTGCGCGCCCTTCGAGCCCTGCCGGCCGATGAGGAGCCCAGCCCCGTAGCCTGCTACCGCGCCGACCAGTGCGACCGTGACCCGTCCGTATACGCCGAGCTGAGTCCAGAAGGTGGTCATCAGAGCGATGGCCGCCCCAACCGCAAACGCGCCGCCCACGTAGCCCAGTATCTCGGAGGCGAGTGGAATCGGCGCCGGTTCGGGCTTCTCGGCGAGGACGGGCTCGGCGCTCGGCGTCGGCCCGACCTCGAGCGACGGAGCTGGTGCCACCTCTGCGGCGACGATCTTCTTCGCGGAAATCTTCGGCAGGTAGAGCGCCACGAACACGGACATGCCCACGAAGACCAGACCTGCGCCGAGCAGCGCGATCGGCATGCCGAGGGTCCCGGCGAACAGGTCGTTGATGATCTGGAATGCGTAGATCACGATGCCCGCTGCGCCCATGCCGAGGAGTACCGCTCGCTTGCTGAAGACGCTCGCGACGGTCATGGCAACGGCAACCGCGAGGCCTACGTACAGCACGCCCTGCAATGGGGTCTCGCCTTGACCGGCGAAGCCGGCGCTCATCATCTCGATGCCGCCGAGCACGCCGAGCGACGCCAGCGTGAGTCCGACAGGCTCAGGAGGCAGCCAACCCCTCAGCGTCAGAGCGCCCCAGACCAGGCCTACGAGCACGAGCGTCGCGCCCGCGCCCCAATACGGGCCCTCGATCGGGAGCAGCGGCAGCAGGAACAGGGTGCCAATGCCCACGCCCAACCCGAAGACCAGGTGCTGCATGACCGTCTTGCGGCGCCACCACAGCGCGCCACCCAAGACGGCCGACGTCGCAAACCCCGAGAACACCGCCCAGTCGACCGATCGAGACTGGAACATGCTGTCCGCTATCTGGGTGGCCGTTCCCTGCCCGATGTTCTTCGTCGCAACTTCGAACACGTCGAACCCGACTGCGGCGCTCGCGCCGATCACGCCCACGAACAGCAGGAACTGTGTGAGCCTGCCGGCCGCCGGCGCGCTGCTCCTCGACGAGAACCACCCGCCGAGAAGCCCGGCGACCGAGACGCCCGCTGCGATGCCCACGCGCCCGTAGACGCCGAGCTGGCCCCAGTAGGCTGTCAGCAGCGCGACGACCGCTCCTAGTGCAAGTGCCCCGCCCACATAGCCGAGAATCTCGGCCACGAGCGGGATTCGTACCGAACTCGGCGGGTCGATTCCCGCATGTCCGGTCTCCGTGCTGGTCTCCATCGTTCTCACCCCCGAAACGAGACGTACCTCTATATCGAAATGGACGCGGGCCAGGCCTCCTGCCGAGCCGCGGTCCACAGTGTGTTCACGTAGGACAGTGCGAAATGGTTCTGAGCGAGATGAAGCCAGAAGGCGCCAGAGTCGGTGAGGTCCAGCGAGCCGTTGCGGCGTGTGGCCAGGCCGGTGTGCTGAATCGTGGACAGCCAGCGCCGGGCCTTCTCGGCGTCCGGGCCGAGGGCTTCGTCGAGCGCCCCCATCGGGATGTGCGTGTCGTAGAAGCGCCAGTACAGCCACCACCAGCCGCTCATCTCGCCCCCGAAGGGCATGCGCAAGGCGATGGGGGAGTTGCCGGCGGCGAGCGCGGACTCCCACTCGGCCAGGTCGAAGGTGTTGAGCACGAAACCGTCGGGCAGGTGCGACCCCGATCCCGGACCGATGCCGATGTAGCCGTCGCGCGTCACCGAGGAGTACCGAGGTGCCCCGCCTCGCTTGAAGCCCCACACGCTCACGCGCTCGAAGCCGTTGTGCGCGCACCACTCCGAGATCGCGCGGTAGTGCGCGTGCCGAGCGGCGAGGTCCGGCATTTTCACGCCGGCGAGGTGCAGGTACTCGCCGACGGCGGTGTACGGGAACGTGAAGAGCGGATACGTCGTGAGCTGGTCAGCGCCGAGTTCGGCCGCATGCTCCAGGTCGGCGATCACGTCGTCGGCGCTCTGCCCCGGCAACGCGAACATGATGTCGGCGTTGACCGACGCGAAGTCGCTTTCTGCGAGCAGCGAAAGGGCCCGCTCGGCGACGTCGGGGCTATAACGGCGCCCGATCACGCGGAGGCTTTGGGGTCGGAAGGACTGCACGCCGAGAGAGACGAGCGCCACGCCGCAGTCGTGCAGCTCGCGCACGGTCGTCTCGGAAACGTCGGCGGGGTTCGTCTCGATGCAAACGTCGCCGCGCACGTCGAAACGCGAGCGCATGCGGCCCAGTACTCGGCCCACGCTCCCGAGCGCGAGGGTAGGCGTGCCACCGCCGATGTAGACGCTTGTGACCTCGGCGCATCCGACAAGGTCTGCCCAGCGGTCGACCTCGGTGAGGGCGGCTCGCGTGTACGGCTCGACGAGCGCGGCGTCGTACGGGACCTTCGTGTACGGGCAGTATGGGCAGCAGTTGCGGCAGAACGGCACGTGCAGGTAGAGCGAGGTGCGCTCGACATGCGGCGGCACCCATGCTGGGTCCGGCCGCGTGAAAGCCCACTGCTGTGCGGGACCCACGAGATGCCTGCGCACAGCACGTGTCGCCAGCCGCGAGATGCCCTGTCCCGGCCCGCTCACAGGTACCTCACCATCCCCAGAACGGCGCTCGGCCGCAGCCGTTGCGTCTCGGAAAGCTCGGTGCAAGCGCCGTAGCCGCAGTCGGGGCAGACGTCGTCCGACGCTCGGCAGCACACCGACTCGCCGGTGACGTCGCTGACGAGCGCGACCGGCATCCGCCGAGGCCACACGCCCGAGCGCAGCGCCTTGAGCCCGGCTGCGGAATTCAGCAACGGCAGACCCCCCCTTTTGAGCGCGAGGAGCTCGTCGATGATCGGAGCCCGCTCCTCCGCGGACAGGAACAGCTCGTCCTTGCCGTAGTACGGTGTGTGGAAGTAGATCATCACGCCAGTGACTGGCAGTTGGGAGGAGTGCACCCAACGCAGGAACGGTTCGATGCCCGCCGCCGTGAACCGGTCGATCACGTAGATGACGGCGACTTTGCGCCCGGATGCGCCCCTGATCGCGCGCTCGACCTCGGCGAAGTGGTCTCCTCGGCGGGTGGCGTATGTCTCCGGAAGCCCGTCCATGCTGACCCACGTGAGGTCGGCTGATGTTTCGAGGCCCAGCGTGCCATTCGTGTAGACGTGCACGTGGAAGTAGCCGATACGGCGGCCCTCGCCGATAAGGTCCTCAACTGTGAGCTCGCCGTCGCGCCACAGCATTGGTTCGCCGCCGGTGAAGTACAGCTCGCGGCAGCCGCGGAGGAAGTCGGACCGCATACGAGACACGACTGCTTCGAAAGGCATGTCGCCCAGGCCGGTGTTGGAGACATGGCAGGCGCGGCACGAAAGGTTGCAGCGGTCCGTGATAGCGATTCCACAGATGAGTGGCCCCGCGTTGCGGAGCACAGCGAAACGCCATGCGTACGGGACGTACGTACGGAGCCGCTCGAGCATGGCTCCTCCCCCCATGGCTACCCGATGCAAGCGCGCATCATTCGAGGCGCGGTCCATGCATTCGTGTGCACATTCTTGTACCCACGCTGAGCTGCTGAGAGTGCGCCGTTGGCGAACTGGTTGGCGCGCACCCGACCGCGTCTCGGGTACATTCCCAGCGTGACTTGAGGGCGGGCGTGCTGCCCGCACAACAAAGGGGGGCGGGATGAAAGTGCGACGCACTATGACGCTCGCGGCGGTGGCGATGGCAGTCTTCGCGCTATTGGCGCAGCTGGCGTATGCCTCGCCGCACGAGCCGAAGGATCTTGGCAGCGACGAGTGGGACGACCTTGGCGTCCTCTACAACTACGGAAGCGGCAAGGTAGCGTACTGGGCCTTCGAATCGAGCGTCACGGCCCCAAGCACCTATCGGACGTTCCCGAGGAAGCTTTGGGGGTCGATCTCGGGGTGGGACGGCACCAAGATCACGCCATTCCTGGCCGACGTCACGGGCGACGCACACGCGGATGTCATCTCGGCCTACACCTATGGCGCCACTTCGACCGGCTTGCTAGTCACCCCGGGGACCTCGGGCGTTTCGAGTTCGTCGCGTTGGTGGAAGTCAACAGGCTGGGCAAGTTCAAAGACGAAATGGACTGCGAGCAAACGGTTCTACGCGACAGGAGCCTGGAACCCGGTTGCGCTCTACAACTACGGCAACAACACGTCCGGCGTGTGGGTCTTCCGTCCCAAGGCGGGCAACACCTTTGCCCCGTCGAAGATCTGGCAGTCTCCCGCCGGCGGCTGGTCGTGGGCACGTAGCAAGATCGCCGGCGGCGACTTCAACAACGACGGCAAAGGTGACCTCGCGATCCTCTACGACTACACCGGCAACACCACGGGGCTGTGGCTGTTCGTGTCCAACGGCTCGACGTACACCAAGACGCGCGTGTGGCTATCGGGGGCGGGTGCGTGGAACTGGTCGAGGAGCCAGCTGTACGCGGCGGACCTCGACGACGACGGGACCGACGAGCTCTTCGTCCCGTATACCCGCTCGAGCAACACGACCTTCTTCGTGTTCCAGCCTACTGGGGGTGGGACCTCCGCCACGCTGCAGAACTGGGGAACCAGCGTGTACACGTTCTTCGACGATATCCCGATGACGCTTGCCGACGTGACGCACGATCACAGGGCCGACATCGTCCTGTGGGGTACCGGGGACTCCGACTACGGCGTATCGATGGAGATGCTGCCGAACCTCGGCACCTCCTTCGAGATCGAACTGATGTATGAGGTCTTCAACGACAGCGATCCGGCGCACTGGAACTACATGAAGACGAAGCTCGCGCGCTGAGCCGACAACTCCGGGAGCGGCGGCCCAGCTCCTGCGATTGCCAAGCGACGGCCCCGTCTCACTCCGCTGAGGCGGGGCCGCGATCGTCGGGACGCCGTGACCGGCGGGGGGACCACGCGAAGCGGCCCCTAGGCGGGGCCGAGTGGCGAACGTGTGGCGGAGGGGGTGGGATTCGAACCCACGAACCCTTGCGGGTTACTGGTTTTCAAGACCAGGGCATTCAACCACTCTGCCACCCCTCCGAGGTGTGAACACGGAGAGGATAGCATGCGGCGTTCGACGCACATGAGACAAGTTCACACCCAAACCCTACCAACGGTGGATACCTCGCCCCCGAGGCCGTGCGGTAGCTTGCAGGGCGGGTTGCGGGCGGGAGTAGGGCCCGTGGAGGGCCCCAACGGATGAGAGACGCGCGGGTCGAAGAGCCTAGATCGAGCTCGGCGACTAGCAGCATCTCATCGCGCCTGACGCAGGTCGTGGACGGTACCCCCGCACCGGACACGGCTTGCGTCAGGCGCTCCTTCGGCGGGGGCGCCCCGGCCGTCGGCGTGAGCGGGTCCGCACCCGCTACTGTATGCTCGTGGAAGCACCACCGGCGCGAGCACGGGACCGCACATGCATACCGACGAGATCTACATGTCCATGGCGCTCGAACAAGCCCGCATGGCTGCCGAGATCGGCGAGGTGCCGATCGGGGCGGTCGTCGTATGCGATGGCGCGGTTGTCGCGCGCGGTATGAACCGGCGCGAGATCGACCACGATCCTGCGGGGCACGCCGAGTTCATCGCGATCCGCGAAGCCTCCGCCAAGCTCGAGCGCTGGAGACTCTCGGACTGCACCGTCTACGTCACCCTTGAGCCGTGCCCCATGTGCGCCGGTCTCATGCACCAGGCACGGATTTCACGCTGCGTCTACGCCGCGCCGGATCCCAAGGCCGGAGCTCTCGGCACGCTCTACGACCTTTCGAGCGACGCGCGGCTCAACCACCGCTTCGAGGTGGCCTCGGGAGTACTCGCCGAGGAGTCGGCGCAACTCCTGCGCGACTTCTTCCGCACGCTTCGAGGGGAGCGACCGTGAGTCGACCAGTCCGGGGCAGGGCGTGGGCACTTCTCGTCGCAGTACTCTTCACTGCGCTCGTGGTGCCCGCGGTCGCGTGCGCCAAGAGCTTCTCCATCTCGTCGATCAACATCGGGGCAGCGGTCGACCCCAATGGCGACGTTCGTGTGACCGAGGACCGGACGGTCGACTTCAAAGGGCAGTTCTCCTGGGTGCAGTGGGCGCTCAAGACGCAGGGCTCAACCGGCATCGACATTCTCAGCCTCTCCGTGATGCGCAACGGCGCAGAACAGGCGCTCACCGCGGTCGATCAGGAGTCCGTCCAACCGGGCACGTACACGGTTACGGACAGTGGCGACATGGTGACCATCCGCGTGTCGATGGCGTTTAGCGATGAAGAGGTGCCGTTTCGGGTCTCCTACGTCGCCAAGAACGCTGCGAAACGCTACCTGGACGTCAGCGAGCTGTACTGGCAGTTCGTCGGCGACCAAACCGACGTCGCTTCGGGGCCGGTGCACATCGAGATCGCGCCGCCCATGCAAGGCGCGCTCGTGGGCGTGTGGGCGCACGGCCCCCTCACCGGAACCATCACGACGAGCACGGCAGGTGTTGTCACGCTCGACGTACCCGAGCTACCCGCGAACACCTTCGTGGAGGCCCGCGTGTTGTATCCGGCGGCCGCCCTCCCCAACGCGCCGATCATCCAGGAGGAGCGTCTTCAGACGGTCCTGGGCGAGGAGGCCACCTGGGCCAAGGAGGCCAATGCCGCTCGCACCAAGGCTCGACTCGGGCTGTTCCTCGTCATCGGCCTCAGCGGGTTGCTGTCGTTTGGCGGGGCCGGGTTCGCGTGGTGGGCGTTCCAGACACACGGACGCGAGTACAAGCCCCAGTTCCCGGGCGGCTACCTCCGAGAAGACCCGCGACCCGACCTTCCGCCGGCGGTCGTCGGGGCCGTGTGGCGCATGGGCTCGGTCACCGATGGGGACGTCGCGGCGACGCTCATGGACCTCGCTGACAAGGGCATCGTCGCGATGCGGCCGATCACCGAACACCATGACGGCATTCTCGGCATCGGTGCCAAGGACGAGACGAGCTTCGAGCTGGGGCTCAACCCCAATCGGAAGCTCACCGCAATTGGTCCGACCGACCAGATCCTCCTCGACGTGCTGTTCGAGAAGATCGGGGCGGGAGGCGTGGTCCGCGTCGATGAGATCAAGTCGTTTGCCAAGGACCATCCGCGGGCGTTCGCGGACTACATGCAGGGGTGGAAGGACGAGTGCGAGTCGGTCGCCGATACGCTCGGAATGTTCGAGAGCCACAGTTGGTCGTGGCAGATCGGCATGTACGTTCTTGCCGCTCTTGTAGGGACGGTCGGGATCTTTGCCTCAGTGTGGGGTCAAACCTTCTGGCCGATTCTCATGGCTGCTCCCGCATCCATAGGCATCATCGTGGCCGGCATCTACATGCGGCGCCGGAGCCGTCAGGGCAACGAGCTTTACGCCCAGTACAAAGCGGTTCACGACTTCTTGCGCGACTTCTCGCGGCTGCACGAGGCGCCGCCTCAGTCCATCGTGATCTGGAACCGCTTCCTCGTACTTGCGGTCGTCTTCGGCCTTGGTGCCGAGGTGATCAAGCAGCTGCAGGTCAAGGCGCCGGAAATCGTGTCGGACCCTGGCTTCCAGACGATGTACTGGTGGGTGTACTCCAGCCCGGGCGGGACCTCGCCCGTCGGGTTCCTGGAGAGCGGTATCGCGAGTGCGTCCCAGATCGCAGCCAGCGCCAACTCCTCGGCGAGCGGCGGCGGCGGTGGGTTCTCCGGCGGAGGTGGCGGAGGCGGTGGGGGCGGTGGGTTCTCGGCTGGCTAGAGCCGGCGCAGGCGGTGTAGGCTCGGTCGCATGTGACCGTCGTCACGCTTCTGCAGGCACCTGTTTCGCTGCCGATAAACCGAAGGACTACCCTTTCGTCCAGCATCAACAGGTGTTCGCGTGACAGGCGACGCCACCCGAGAGGAATTGCAGATGTCCCGGCTTGCGAAGTACGCCCTCGTGTTCGCCCTCGGGGCGGTGGTCTTCCCGACACCGGCGCTGGCATACGAGAACCAGTTCACGCCGATCTACGTCCACCTCGTCATCAGTGCCACGGGCCTGGCTGTTGCCCTCATCCTGCTGGTCGAAGCGCTGCGGCTGCGCCGCATCTTCCTCGGCGGCGCCATCGCCGAGAAGATCCACTTCGTCATTCTCGGCATCGTGTGTCTCGCCGGTTCGGCTCTGGCCAAGTGGACGATGAACTTCGTCGGAGACATCACGTTCGAGCAGACCGAGCTTGCGAGTGAGATGCTCGTCCTCGTCGCGATGGCCCTGTTCGCGGCCTACTTCTACAGCGTCGGCACCGCCATGCAGTCCTACCTCAAGGGCATGCAGGGCGTGCAGCTCGAACCTGCCCAGACCACTGAGGCGCCGCCGGCTGCCGATGACTCCGAGACGATTCCTTCGGGCTCGTTCGCGGACGACTCTAAGGCCGAGCCGCGTGGCTAACGCACTCGCGACATCCGTTGAAGAGACGCTGCGTCCGGTCATCGGGACCGTGCTGGCGAGCGTGTCGGTCGATGTCGAGACGCGCCGGATCGGCAAGTCCCCCGACACCGTCGACCGCGCCGATCTGCACACAATCGCCGACAACCTGACCACCGCGCTGCATCTCGTGGTCGGTCGCGACATGGCCGAGGCGGCCGCGCAGCGAGTACGCGCGCTGGCGTAGGGCCGCTCGCGGACGCACCCGGCCCCCGCCAGCTAGCCGACCGCCTTCTCGGCGGCCTGAAGCACGCGCGTCCCCGCCGAGTGCCTGTCGATGTCGGCCCAGGGGTCAGGACTCTTCGCGACGCGCTCGAGAACGCGCTCGGGCGTGAACGCTGCGATGTCGAACGAGGGCACGAGCTCATCCCACGCCATCGGGACTGAGCACGACGGCCCGGGGCGATTGCGGGTCGAGTATGGCGCCACGGCGCTCGCACCCTCGGAGTTGCGAAGGTAGTCGATGAAGACGCGTCCGCCGCGCACGTCCTTCGACATCTTGCCGGTGAACGAGTCCGGACTGGCGGTCGCGATGCGTCCGGCAATCGCCTTCGCGAGCGCGCGCACCCGAACGAACTCCCAGACCGGCTCGACGGGCAGAACGACGTGCAGCCCTTTACTGCCGGTGGACTTCAGGAACGGCACGAACCCCAGCTCCGTGCACATGTCGCCAACGACGCGGGCTGCGTCGCAGAGCTGCTCCCACTCGACACCGGGCCCCGGATCGAGGTCGAAGACGATGCGGTCGGGTCTTGTGGGCGCTTCGATCCGCGAGAGCCACGTGTGGATCTCGAGCGCGCCCATCTGCGCCAGCGCCACGAGCCCCTCGGCGGAGTCGACGTAGAGCAATTCGTCGGCCTCAGCGTGGCCCGTGAGCGCGTGCGAGAAGGTCCGGATGTGCGTCGAGAGCCCGGCATCAGGGTGGCGCTGGTAGAAGCACGCGCGGCCGTGACCGATGGGGCAGCGCACGAGCGTCAGCGGCCTGTGCGCGACATGCGGCAACATCGCCGGCGCGACGCGCGCGCAGTAGTCGGCAAGCGAGGACTTGGGAAAGGCCGACTCCGGGAAGAGCGGCTTCTTGGGATTTGTCACTCGCACGCCGATGACGTCAACGGGGCGGCCGAAGCCCTTCTCGGCGGGGTTCGACGCGCCGGCGGCCTGCTGCGGCTCGGCGCGCTCGCGAACCACGAGCCCCGGCTCGGCGTCCTCGCGCATGCCGAGGAAGACCGGCTGGCGGAGGAGCCCCTCGGCGGTCCACTCGCGAAATGCGACCTCGACGACGACGGCGGGAGACACCCAGTGCACGACGTACCCCGAGATTCTCGGCTCCGGGTCGAACGGCGAGGAGTCCGCAGCCAGCGTAGTGAGCTGTCCCAAGAGCGCGACGAGCGTGTGCTCGTCGAAGCCGCTACCCACTCGGCCGGCGTAGACGAGACGGCTGGCGTCGTACGTCCCGACGAGCAGCGAACCGATGTCCCCGCGAGAGCCCTGGCCCTCGGTGAAGCCGCCGACTACGAGCTCCTGCGTGTGGCGGCACTTCACCTTCTGCCAGTCGCGGCCCCGCCCGGCGACGTAGCGGCTGTCGGCCCGCTTGCAGACCACCCCCTCCAGCCCCGCCGAGCAGGCCTTGGCGTAGAGCTCCGCTGCGCTGCTGTCGACGTGCTCGGCGTAGCGCAGCAACGAGGTAGCGGGCTCATCGGCAAGGAGGGTGCGTAGCAAGTCCTTGCGCTGGGCGAGTGGCATGCCGCGCAGGTCGTGGCCGTTGAGTTCCAGCAGGTCGAACGCGACGTAGGCGATCCGCTCGGGATGCGCGCCGAGCGCCTTCTGCAGCAGCTCGAAGCGCGACACCCCCGCCGAGTCAAACGCGACCGCCTCGCCGTCGAGCACCGCCGATGCCGCCGGGAGCGCCTCCACCACACGGCACACCGGCGCGAACCGATCGCTCCAGTCTGCGTGGTTGCGCGTGAACGCGCGAGCCCGCCCACCCTCGAGCGCGATCACCAGCCGGTAGCCGTCGTACTTCGCCTCCGCCAACCACCCTGGGCCCTGCGGCGGGGAGTCGACGAGCGTGGCAAGCTCGACGTCGATGGGGAGGGTTATGCCGGAGGGGTCTCCCCGGACGGGTTCTCGGCGTTCGCCGCCGTTGTTCCCGGAGGTATTGCGCCTGCGAGCATCCGTGGAGACCCCTCCGGCATAGCCCTCGACGCCTAGGGCACCCTCAGCGCCCGACGCCGAGACCCGTTCCTCGGGACCTGCCTCAGCCGCCCCGGCCGCCGCCCCAGCGGTCCCACCAGCGGCAACCTCCTCGACTGTCATCCCGCTCGCCACGCTCTCGGGCCTCTCGGCGAGGATGTCGTATTCCTCGTGCGGCCGCACGTACTCGTCGCGCTCCTTGATGAGTAGCCAGTTGTCGCGCTTCTCACCCGGCCGAGGCCGCATCCGCACGAGCACCCACCGCCCGTGGAGCTTCTCGCCGAGGAGCTCGAACTTCAGGTCGCCCTTCGCAAGCCCAGCGCGCGGGTCGCCGATCGGTTGCCAAGTGCCGCGGTCCCACACGATCACGCTTCCCGCGCCGTACTCGCCAGCCGGGATGCTCCCCTCGAACGTCCCGTAGTCGAGCGGGTGGTCTTCGACGTGGACGGCGAGGTGCTTGTCACGCGTGTCGAGCGACGGCCCTTTGGGAACCGCCCAGCTCATCAGCACGCCGTCGAGTTCGAGCCGCACGTCGTAGTGGAGCGCGCGCGCAGCGTGTTTGTGGATGACGAAACGCAGCGCCTCGGGAGCGGTGCCGTCCGCGCCGTCGCCCGCTGGCTCGGGCGTCGCCGAGAAGTCACGCTTGCGCCGGTATTCCTCGAGTGGCATGCGCCGCCCCTACGTGCCGGTGGCGGCTGCGCCGCCGCCGGCCGCCTTCGTCGCGCGGGCCTCTTCGACGCTGCGCTTCAGAAGCTCCATGATGTCGACCACTTCGCCGAGCTGCTCGGGTGGCGCTTCCGCCGGAGCGATGGTCTCGCCGTCGGCCTTGCGCCGGATGAGCGCGAGCAGATCATCGTGGTATGTGTCGTGGTAGGCGGACGGGTCCCACTCGGTCTCGATCGTCGCGACGAGTTGGCGCGCGAGGGTTGTCTCGGCGTCGGTCACGCCGAGTGACGCCAAGTCGCTTCCGGGCAGGTCGAGACCGTCGGCCGCACGCAGCTCGTAGGGGTAGCGGAGCACCTCGAGCACGAGCGCGTCACCGTGCGGCATGAGCGCGCACAGGCGCTGGCGCGAGCGGATGACTATCTGCGCGATCGCGACGCGGTCGGTCGCACGCAGCGCCTCACGCAGGAGCGCGTACGCCTTGGCACCCTGCGGCTCGGGAGCGAGCAGGTAGGGTGTCTCGAAGTACTCCGGATCGACATCTCGCACGCACACCGCACCGAGCACGTCGATCGTGCGGGTCGCCTTCACGTTGGCCTCGGCGAACTCCTCGTCGGTGAGTGTCACCCAGCGCCCGTCGTCGAGCTGGTAGCCCTTAACCACGGTCTCCCACGGCACTTCCTCCCCCGTGGCCTCGTTGACCCGCTTGTTGTGCACGGGCGACATGTCCCGCGAGTCAATCAGGTGAAACGAGAGCTCGCGGGGGGCAGCCGCCGAGAACAACCCGACCGGAATCGTGACGAGCCCGAAAGAGATCGTGCCTTTCCATATGGCGCGCACCATTGTTCTTCGTGACCTCCGGCCCAAAATCGAGGATGCTTACGGGTAGATGTTCCCGTTTGCGCAACCCGGTCGGCGCAGGCGCCGGCGCGGCGGGCATCTCAGAGTTCATTGGGAGTCGGTTAAGACCCAGCCTGCGCGCTCATGTCCCGGTCCGGCATGTCCGATATTGAGCAGTACGACGTATGCGGTCTGGGGAGGCCTGCTTTGGATCTGAGAAGCATCACGTTGCGCAGGGCATTGATGGTCAGCTTGATCTTCATGGTGCTCCTGCCCGGCATCGGGACAGCGATCTTTGCGATCCCGGCCTTCAACCGTGCGCTCAACACCGAGGCGCTCAAGGCGCTCGACACGCATCAGGCCGTCGCACGCCAGGAGCTTGACGTCCTGCAGCGCTCCAGGGTCACGCAGCTCAAGGCGCTCTCCACCGACAAGTTCTCATCGGCCCAGAGCCGGTCAGCGACGGCACTTCCGGGAGAGCTCAGCGCGCAGTCCGCACTCCTCGGCTGCGACGCGATGCTCTTCATCGACTCGAAGGACCTCGTGAGAGGGTCGATGAGGGGGTCGGGGCACCCATTGTCCTGGGCGGCGCTGAAGCAGCTCGTCAAGTCCAGCGAAGCGACGTCGGTGCTTGAGATCGTGCCCCCAGTAGAGCTGCGCTCGCTCGGGCTCGAAGAGAAGTTCGCCCTCGATATCGTTGCCGACCCGGCGGGCCATGCGAGCTTCGACGAGGCCGCGGGAGCGCTCAGCGTCGTGACGTTCGCTCCGGTGATCGACGCCGAGGGAGCGCGCGTCGGAACGCTCGTCACGCTCGATGTCCTGAAGCTCAACAGCACATTCGTGAAGAGTGTTGAGAGCAAGGTCGGTGGTCAGGTCACCATCTTCCAGAACGGCGTTCGAGTGGCCACTACGGTGGTCAAGAAGGACGGCAAATTGGCACTCGGGACGCCCATCTCGGACAAGGTCCGCGCCATCGTGCTGGAGGGGAAGCAGTCTTTCCGAGGCGACGCAGTTGTTGCCGGTGCGACGTCCATTGCTGCCTACGATCCGCTGCGTGACCCGAGCGGAGCGGTGATCGGGATGCTCTTCACGGGGATTCCCCGGGCGCCGTATACGGCCGCCGCCTGGAGCTTCGCCTACAAGTTCATCGGCATCGCGGTCATCGGACTCGTGCTGGCGATCGGGTTCGGCTGGACGATGTCGAACCGCGCGTCGGCTCCGCTCGCACGTGTCGCCGGCGCGGCGGCGCAGATCGCCAACGGCGATCTGACGGTTGAGGTGCCGGTGGAGGGCTACCGCGAGGCCATGATCATGGGCGAGGCGTTCAACTCGATGACGTCTGAGCTGCGCGACCTTCTCGGCCGCGTGGGTTCCTCGGCGGACAAGCTCACGGACGTCGCCAATGACATCGCCAGCGCGTCGCACAGCGAGGCCGACACGGCCACGTCGCAGGCGTCCGCAGTCTCGGAAGCAACGGCGACGATCGAGGAGCTCACGCACAGCTTCGGCGCTGTCGCCGACGGTGCGCGCCGAGTGCTCGACATCGCTGAGGACTCGCTCGAGGCCGCCCAGCAAGGCCGCGGCTCGATCCAGACGAGCGTCGTCAACGTCGAGATGCTCGCCGGTGGCTCGGTCGCCGTCGCTCAAGGTGCCGAGCACCTCGCCGACGTGGCCGAGGACATCAGCCAGGTCACGACGCTTATCAGCTCGATCGCCGAGCAGACCAAGATCCTCGCGCTCAACGCGGCCATCGAGGCCGCACGCGCCGGGGAGTCTGGCAAGGGCTTCGGGGTCGTCGCCACCGAGATTCGCACGCTGGCTGACTCGGTCGCGACGTCGGCCGGCCGCATCGCCACGATGGTCGACAGCATCCAGTCGGCGAGCCGCATTCTCACGGAGACCGCGAACTCGCAGGGCGACAGCGCGACGAGCACGGTCGTGAGCGCGGCTCAGACCCGCAAGGCGTTCGACGACATCCTCGAGCAGATGTCGCGTACGGCGCAGGCTGCGCGCGAGATCACGTCGGCTGCCAATGAGCAGCAGGCCGCGTCTCGGCAGATCGTCGAGGTCATGCATCAAGTCTCGAGCGGCGTGACCGGCAATGCGGCGGCGTCTCAGCAGCTTGCGACCACAGCCGACGACATCCAGCTCGAAGCCGAGAAGCTCACGTCCGGGCTGGGCAGGTTCCGCACTCGCTAGGCGGGACCGTCGCTAGTCGTTCTCCGGCACGAAGACCGACAGCAGCACGCTGACGATGCTGACCACGATTGCGCCCCAGAACGCCGGCCAGTAGCCGTCGATGGTCAGACCCGCGCCGAACAGCTCGTTGGCCCATACGCCGGCCAACATGAACGTGAATCCATTGATGAACAGCGTGAAGATACCGAGCGTCGCGATGATCAGCCCGCACGACAGGAACTTCAGGATCGGGCGGATAATCGCATTCACGAAGCCGAGCACAACTGCCACGATCGCGACGGTGACCAGGCCGGAGCTACCGGGGGTGATGTGCATGCCGGGCACGAGCCACACCGCTGCAGCTACGGCGAGCGCCGTGACGAGCCACCGGGCAATGATCCTCATCCACATAGCGTCTGACTCCTTGTCCTAGACCGACGTTCGTACTTGGAGAATCCCCAATGCACCTGCCTAGATACCCGCAGGTGCATTCTTCGTTGCCGCCTCGCGGCGGGGTCGCTATACTCGCGGTTGCGCTTCTCGGCGAGTGCCACTCCAGCCGGGCGGACGCGTGCGGAGAGTTGTCCGAGTGGATTAAGGAGCACGACTGGAAATCGTGTGTGCGGCCTTAAACCGTACCCAGGGTTCGAATCCCTGACTCTCCGCCAGACGAACATGCGAAAGCGGTCCCGCCGACATACGGCTGGGGCCGCTTTCTGTGTCTGGGGCCGAGAGCCGGCCTAGACGAAGACGACCTTGCGCCAGAGCTGGAAGTTCCACAGCGTGACCAGCGCCATCGTGAAGAACTTAGCGATGTCGGGGCTGAAGCCATGCTTGTTCGCGAAGTAGATCACCGAGGTCGTGAAGAGCAGGTTGAGGCTCCAGATGATCAGGTAGAGGACGGCGCTTCGCATGACGTGTGAGGTCGCATTGAACGTCCATGTGCGGTTCAGGATGAAGTTGAACACCGTCGCGATGACGACGGCGATGATGTTCGAGAGCCTGACGTCGAAGTGGACGGGGTGATGGAGCACCCAGAAGATGCCGAGTTCGAGCGCCGCGCTCGTTCCGCCCACGAGCACGTAGCGCGCTCCCTGAGCGAAGACCGACGGCTCGTCGGACGAGTCGGGGGTGGACGCGGCTGTTGTGGGTTCGTCGGTCACGTGCGGGCCTCTCGGCAGGCTGGAAGCGCTGGTGACACGGTATCACGTGACGGGGCGGAGCCGGCTGCTAGACTCGCGGCGAGAGACGCTGAATGCGAGAGGGAGTGGGTCTGACGTGACGGCACGACACGAACCAGGTCAGCCTGACCGCCAGTCCAGCCCTGACGCCGAGTTCTTCCGGTCGTACAGCGCCGGGTGTCTCGTGCTGTTCGTGGCGTTCCTACTGCTCACTGCGGCAGTGTGGTGGTTCTGGATGCGCTGAGCTGTTCGCGCGTTGCCGCGCAGGCGCGCCCTCGCTATACTCCGATACTGCCGCTCTCGCCTCGCGGGAGCACTGGCACCTCGCGGAGAGGTGGCAGAGTGGTTGAATGCGGCGGTCTCGAAAACCGTTTAGGAGGTATCCCCTCCTACGAGGGTTCGAATCCCTCCCTCTCCGCCAGTTAGACACTGCTACCAGCGGTGACTCCGAGGTCCGGAGTCGCCGCTGGTTTGCGTCTCCGCCTAGCAATCGCCAGTCGTGCGGCCTACGTGTGCACCTATTGCCCTGCGCACG
>Ga0079306_1001389_pt1 | contig 16176 bp, 11 predicted proteins | sample Methanotroph_Enr_FD_79181 | JGI IMG/M metagenome (GOLD analysis project Ga0079306, IMG submission 79181) | Enriched soil microbial communities from Old Woman Creek wetland in Ohio, USA - Methanotroph_Enrichment_5 | ecosystem: Environmental > Terrestrial > Soil > Wetlands | place: USA: Ohio...
ACAACGTAGCCGTGACCGTTAACCTGATCACCCCGATCGCCATGGACGAAGGTCTCCGTTTCGCCATCCGTGAAGGTGGCCGTACCGTTGGCGCCGGCGTCGTCAGCTCGATTATCGAATAAATTACACAGGCAGGGGCGTGTGAAAGCGTCTCTGCAGGTCATAAGGATGCTGCAATGAGAGACATCATTACCCTCGCATGCACTGAGTGCAAGCAGAGAAACTACACAACCACCAAGAACAAGAAGACGATACCTGGCAAGCTTGAGTTGAACAAGTATTGCCGCTTCTGCCGCAAGCATACTCCTCACAAAGAGTCGAAGTAACGTATCCGGGTAATATTTGCCATGCAGGCCAGTAGCTCTAATTGGTAGAGCGCCGGTCTCCAAAACCGGATGTTGGGGGTTCGAATCCCTCCTGGCCTGCCATTTAATCCCGCCTGCTCTATTGAGAGTGGTAGTGTCCGGATATATGCATGGTGCCGGTTATTACAGGGAACACCATCGGGAGAAAAACGTGCAAAAAGTGAAGTCGTTTCTTGAATCAGTAAAGATCGAACTCGGCAAGGTTACCTGGCCGACACGCAAGGAAACGGTTGCCACCACGGGCGTGGTGGTCGTTATCATCTTCCTCATCTCGATCTACCTGGGTGCCTGCGACCTGGTCCTGGCTAAATTGATGCGGTTGATATTAGGGTAAAGGAATACTTATGTCCAAAAAGTGGTATGGAGTTCACACGTATTCCGGCTTTGAGAACAAGGTCAGGCTCAATCTGCTTGAACACATAAAGAACGAAGGGATGGAAGATTTTTTCGAGGAAATTCTGATCCCTTCGGAGACGGTTGTCGAACTGAAGAAAGGCGAGAAGAAAACCTCCTCGCGCAAGTTTTTTCCCGGCTATATCCTTATCAAGATGGAATTGACGGATGAAACATGGCATATCGTGAAAGAAACCGCCAAGGTTACCGGTTTTGTCGGTGGAAATACGCCCTTCCCGATTCAGGACGACGAGGTTAATAAGATTGCCCGCAGAATGGAAGAGGGTGCAGAAAAGCCTCGGCCCAAGGTGCAATTCGAGGTTGGCGAGACGGTGCGGGTTGTTGACGGGCCATTTCTCAACTTCTCCGGTATAGTCGAGGATGTCAAGCCGGACAAAGGTAAGCTGCGGGTCACAGTCACCATTTTTGGCAGGGCAACGCCCGTGGAACTTGAGTTTATGCAGGTTGAAAAAAATTAGTCCTACTCTAAATTCGTAGATAACGGCATAAAGGCACACAAAGGAGCACCATAATGGCAAAGAAGATAACAGGATATATCAAATTACAGGTTCCCGCCGGCAAGGCCAACCCTTCTCCCCCAATCGGCCCTGCGCTTGGTCAACATGGCGTCAACATCATGGAGTTCTGCAAGGCGTTCAATGCCAAGACGCAGGCTGATGAAGGCACTATTACCCCTGTTGTCATTACGGTCTATGCTGACCGCTCCTTTACGTTCATTACCAAGACGCCGCCCGTGCCGGTGCTTATTAAAAAGGCCCTGGGTATTGCAAGCGGCTCCGCTGTCCCCAACAAGACAAAGGTAGGCAAACTGACCAAGGCACAGGTTGAAGAGATCGCCAAGAAAAAGATGCCTGACCTTAATGCCGCTTCCGTGGAAGCTGCCATGAGAACTGTTGAGGGTACCGCCCGTTCCATGGGCGTTGATATCGTCTAAAAGCCAACTATTTACGATACGAGAGAGGTTGCATCATGTCGAAAACTGGAAAAAAACTAAACGAGGCAGCGGCAAAGATAGACAGGTCAAAAGTCTACCCCCTTGCGACAGCCCTTGATGTTGTCAAGCAATCGGCTTTTGCCAAGTTTGATGAAACGGTCGATGTTGCGGTGCGCCTGGGTGTTGATCCGCGGCATGCAGATCAGATGGTGCGCGGCGCCGTCGTACTTCCCAACGGCTTGGGCAAAACCGTGCGTGTACTGGTGTTTGCCAAGGGCGAAAAGGAAAAAGAGGCCCTTGATGCCGGTGCCGACTACGTCGGTTCCGATGACCTTGTGGCGAAGATCCAGGAGGGCTGGTTTGAGTTTGACACCGCCATTGCCACTCCCGACATGATGGGTGTTGTTGGCAAGATCGGCAAGATTCTTGGTCCCCGCGGACTTATGCCGAATCCCAAGGTCGGTACGGTCACCTTTGAGGTCGGCCGTGCGGTCAAGGAATCCAAGGCCGGTAAGGTTGAGTTCCGTGTGGAAAAGGCCGGAATCGTCCATGCCCCGGTTGGCAAGGTCTCTTTTGAAGCTGAAAAATTGAAGGGTAACGTTCTGGCAATTATCGAGGCCCTGGTCAAAGCCAAGCCTTCGGCAGCCAAGGGCATCTATATCAAAAAGATATCCATGTCTTCCAGCATGGGCCCTGGCATAAATCTCGACATCAGCGACGTAACCTCACAGTTATAGATTACATTTGTTACGCCAAAGTCAAAGACAGCAGGCGCTGTTGCTTAAACCGGGTATTTACCGGACCTGCCGAGACTTGGGTACCGCAGGATTATTTCCTGCGCTTCCTGACTTTGGCCGGGGCATTGCCCCAGATACCAAAAGAAAGGAGGAAGTCGCTTGAACAAGGAGAATAAGCAAGAACAGGTTACTCAGATGCACGAACGGCTTACACGTGCAAAGGCTGTGTTCCTGGCTGATTTCCGCGGCATGAACGTGGGACAGGCTACCAACCTTCGCAACGAGTTGCGCACTGCTTCGGTTGAGTACAAGGTTTTTAAGAATACCTTGCTTGATCTGGCTGCAAAGGGAACGGACATGGAATGTCTCACCCCCTATCTGGCTGGACCAACTGCCATTGCCATCAGCTATGATGATCCGGTCGGCGCTGCAAAGGTACTCAGCAAGTTCGCCAAGGATCCCCAGGGCAAGTTTGTCCTGAAGGTCGGGGTTCTTTCCGGCAAACTGCTTGATGTCAAGCAGATTCAGGCATTGGCCGATCTGCCTTCGCGTGAAGTGCTTATCGCCAAGATGCTCGGTTCCATGCAGGCTCCGGCAACCAACTTTGTTGGTGTGCTCGCCGCACTGCCGGGTTCGCTGGTACGTGCCCTTGACGCCATCCGCGCCAAAAAAGCCGGAAACTAACTGATTTAGCAAACAAATAACACTAATCACTAATTGGAGGAATAAGACAATGGCTGAAATCACCAAAGCAGATGTAGTTAGCTTTATCGAAAAAATGACGGTTCTTGATCTGGCTGAACTCGTCAAGGAATTGGAAGAAAAGTTTGGCGTGTCCGCTGCTGCTCCGGTTGCCGTGGCTGCCGCTGCTGGTCCTGCCGCTGCTGCCGAGCCTGCTGAAGAGCAGACTGAGTTCGATGTTATCCTCAAGGCTGCCGGTGCCAACAAAATCAACGTCATCAAGGTTGTTCGCGCCCTGACCAGCCTTGGTCTGAAAGAAGCCAAGGACCTGGTTGACGGAGCCCCCGGCACGGTCAAGCAGGGTGTTTCCAAACAGGATGCCGAAGACGCCAAGAAGCAACTCGTTGAAGCCGGCGCTGAAGTCGAAGTCAAATAAGGTTAGTTTCTGTAACGCTTTTGAAAGCCAAGGTCGCCTGGCGCGGCCTTGGCTTGTCCTGTTTGGACTCTCTCTCACACCTTGAGACAGCCCGTAATTCCAGCCGGTTAGCCCTCGTCGGCCGGATGTCTTCACGATACTCGCCAAAGGAGAAGTTATGGCCTATTCGATCGCCAATAACCACCTGTTGCGGAAAAATTTCGCAAAAATCAAGAACATCATTGATATCCCCAACCTGATAGATATACAAAAGAATTCCTACCGGAGATTTCTCCAGCAGGAGATTCTTCCCGAGTCGCGCAAAAACAGCGGTCTTGAGGCTGTATTCAGAAGCGTTTTCCCCATTAAGGATTTTAGCGAGAGCGCCTCCCTGGAATATGTTTCCTATTCACTCAGCAAACCCAAGTATGACGTGGAGGAGTGTCACCAGCGTGGCATGACCTTCGCGGCGCCCATGAAGGTCAGGGTGCGGCTGGTTATCTGGGATTCCGGCAAGGAAACAGGTGTCAGGGCAATCAAGGATATCAAGGAGCAGGAGGTTTATTTCGGCGAGATACCTCTGATGACCGACAATGGTACGTTCATCATTAACGGCACGGAGCGGGTTATCGTCAGCCAATTGCATCGTTCCCCCGGTGTTTTTTACGACCATGACAAGGGCAAAACCCACTCCAGCGGCAAGGTCCTTTATTCGGCGCGGGTAATTCCCTATCGTGGTTCGTGGCTTGATTTCGAGTTCGACCACAAGGATATCCTGTACGTACGTATCGACCGTCGTCGCAAGATGCCGGCAACGGTGCTGCTCAAGGCATTGGGCTACTCAGCGGAACAACTCCTCAATTACTATTACAAGAGTGAAGAGATCTTTGTTAAAGGTGAAACCCTGACCAAGGGAATCGACCAGGAACTGCTTACCCTGCAAAAGGCCGCTGTCGATGTTGCCGATCCGAAGAGCGGCGAGGTTATCGTCAAGGCCAATCGCAAGTACACCAAGGCCTCCATCAAAAAGATGCAGGAACACGGCATCAAGGCTGTCCCGGTTAACATAGAGGGTATTGTCGGTCGCTATGCCTCCTCCGATATCGTTGATCCGACCACCGGCGAAATTGTCGTTGAATGCAACGAGGAGATTACCGCCGATAAATTCGAAGAGATAAAATCCCGCGGCGTGACATCGTTCAAGGTGCTCTTCATTGACAATCTGCATGTCACGTCGTCGTTCCGTGATACCTTGCTTGTGGACAAAATCAACACCACCGACGAAGCGTTGATCGAGATCTATCGCCGTCTGCGCCCAGGTGATCCTCCCACGCTGAAAAGTTCCCTGGCGCTGTTCGACAACCTCTTTTTCAATCCAGAACGGTATGATCTCTCCGCTGTCGGCCGCCTCAAGCTCAACTTCAAGCTTGGTCTAAAGGTGTGGCCTGACTGTACGGTGTTGAACGCTCCGAGCATGTTTGCCGTCGATGATATCAACAGTTTCGAAGAGTTCGTGAAGTTGGTGGTTCGTGATGGCGGGCCGTTTTCACAGTATCTTATGACGAAGCTGCCCGGCGAGTCTGTCAAGACGCTCAAAAAGCTCGATCTGGCGCAGCCGGTTTCGGATAAGCTCAAGGAACAGTTGATCCACGAAATTAACAACCTTGTCAGGGATGAGGACTTCTTCCAGAAGGAACAGTTCGCTTCTCTTACCTTGGGTGAGGCAACGATCAAGTTGTCCGAGCAGATCGATCAAGGTTACTTCGACGTAAATCGTCGTGCCATTGAGGTGTTGCGTCGTAATCGGATGGTTTTCGAGGATCAGTTTGAAGGGATCATCCAGAGAAGTTCCAAAAACGATATCCTGGAGATCGTTCACTACCTGATCGATCTGAAAAACGGCCGTGGAGCGATTGACGATATCGACCATCTGGGCAATCGTCGCGTGCGTGCTGTTGGCGAGTTGTTGGAGAACCAGTACCGAATCGGTCTGGTGCGTATGGAGCGTGCCATCAAAGAGCGTATGAGCCTTCAGGAGGTTGAGAACCTCATGCCTCATGACCTGATCAACTCCAAGCCGGTTTCTGCCGTGGTCAAGGAGTTCTTCGGCTCATCCCAGCTCTCCCAGTTCATGGACCAGACCAACCCGCTTTCCGAGGTTACCCATAAGCGCCGGCTCTCGGCCCTGGGACCAGGCGGTCTGACCCGGGAACGGGCCGGTTTCGAGGTTCGCGACGTCCATCCGACACATTATGGCCGCGTCTGTCCGATCGAGACACCGGAAGGCCCGAACATCGGTCTGATTGCATCGCTCTCTACCTATGCCCGCATCAACGAGCATGGTTTCGTGGAAACCCCCTACCGCATTGTTCAGGACGGGAAACTGACCACGGAGGTCCGTTTCTTCTCCGCCCTGGAGGAGGAAGGACACGCCATTGCCCAGGCCAATGCCGAGGTGGACAAGAATGGCCGTTTCGTCAACGACTATGTCTCGGCCCGTAAGAGCGGTGAATTCATCCTGGTCCACCGCGATGAGATTGAGTTGATGGACGTTGCGCCCAAGCAACTGGTTTCCGTGGCTGCCGCACTTATCCCCTTCCTGGAGAATGACGACGCCAACCGCGCCCTGATGGGTTCCAACATGCAGCGCCAGGCTGTACCGCTGCTGCGCGCCGATTCCCCTCTGGTGGGTACCGGCATGGAACGGATTGTGGCCAAGGACTCGGGCGTTTCTGTCATCGCCCGTCACAACGGCGTGGTCGAGTCGGTGGATGCCTCCCGTATCGTCGTCAAGATCGACGAGGACGAGCACGACGAAACCGGCACCGGGGTTGACATCTACAACCTGATCAAGTTTGCCCGCTCCAACCAGAACACCTGCATCAACAACAAGCCGGTGGTCAAGGTGGGCGATGCCGTCAAGCGCAGCGAGGTGATTGCCGACGGTCCCTCCACCGAAATGGGTGAACTGGCCCTTGGGCAGAACATCGTGGTGGCCTTCATGCCGTGGGGTGGCTACAACTTCGAGGACTCCATCCTGGTTTCCGAGAAACTGGTCAAGGATGACCGGTACACCTCGATCCATATCGAGGAGTTCGAGTGCGTTGCCCGCGATACCAAGCTGGGCAAGGAGGACATTACCTCCGATATTCCCAACCTTGGTGAGGAGTCCCTGAAGGACCTGGACGAATCGGGTATTATCCGGATCGGTGCCGAGGTCAAGCCGGGCGACATCCTGGTGGGCAAGATCACCCCCAAGGGTGAAACCCAGCTCTCGCCGGAAGAGAAGCTGTTGCGGGCCATCTTCGGTGAGAAGGCCGGCGATGTGCGCGATACCTCCCTGACCGTACCTCCTGGTGTCGAGGGGACGGTTATCGGCGCCAAGGTATTCTCCCGCAAAGGGTCAGACAAGGACAGCCGTACCGAACTGATCGAGAAGGCCGAGGAGAACAAGCTGCGCAAGGATGAGCAGGACGAGATCCGCATTATCCGCGACTCAGCCGTGGGCAAGCTGAAACGGTTGCTGTTGGGCAAGACCCTGGCGGTCAAGCTCGAAGACGGTGAAGGTACGCTTGTCCTGGCCAAGGGAAAGAAGATTACCGAAGAGGCACTCAAGTCGCTGCCCATGGATCGCTGGGCGAGCATCTCCGTCAGTGATGGCGGTGAGACGGATGACAAGGTCAACCAGGTGCTGGAAACCCTCGGACGTCAGATCGACCTTATCAAAGGTGTCTTCGACGACAAGGTGCAGAAGCTCAAGCGTGGCGACGATCTGCCGCCGGGCGTGATCAAGATGGTCAAGGTCTATATCGCCATCAAGCGCAAGCTGCAGGTCGGCGACAAGATGGCCGGTCGTCACGGTAACAAGGGTGTTGTGTCCCGCATCCTCCCTGAAGAGGATATGCCGTACATGGATGACGGCCGTCCGGTGGAGATCGTGCTCAACCCCTTGGGCGTTCCCTCCCGTATGAACGTCGGCCAGATCCTTGAAACCCACCTGGGATGGGCCGCCAAGGGAATCGGCTGGAAGATCGAGGAAATGCTGCAAAAGCAAACCTCCGAGGAAAACCTCAAGAAGTATCTGAGGGATGTCTACGGTGATAAAGATGTAAGCAAGTTTGTCGATGGCCTTGATCGGGAGGAGTTACTGAAGGTCTGCCGCCGTCTGCAGCGAGGCGTCTCCATGGCATCACCGGTTTTCGAAGGTGCCACTGAAGAAAAGATCAAGGGTATGCTGGAAAAGGCCGGTTTCCACTCGTCGGGACAGGTGACCCTGTTCGACGGCAGAAGCGGCGATCCGTTCAAACACAAGGTCACCGTCGGCGTGATGTATGTCCTCAAACTGCATCACTTGGTTGATGACAAGATCCACGCCCGTTCCATCGGACCCTACAGCCTGGTTACCCAGCAGCCTCTGGGCGGCAAGGCCCAGTTCGGTGGTCAGAGACTGGGTGAGATGGAGGTCTGGGCCATGGAGGCGTATGGCGCATCCTATGCCTTGCAGGAATTCCTCACGGTCAAGTCGGACGACGTTTCGGGCCGCACCAGGATGTACGAGGCCATCGTCAAGGGCAAACACACGCTGGAGCCCGGCCTGCCCGAGTCCTTCAACGTCCTCATCAAGGAGTTGCAGTCTCTCTGCCTCGATGTTGACCTGCTTGAGGGTGACGAGGAGTAAGAGACGCGTGCGGGTTTTTTCCCGTCGCCGCAGCATACAGCATACCTTTGCGGACAGCCGTCAGGCATGGCCGCGAGGCTTCAGAAATAACGGAGGAGAGCATCGTGGAAGATTACTTCAGTTTCTTTGATAAACCCAAGGATCCACTCCATTTTTCAGCTATACGGATATCAGTTTCCTCGCCGGACAAGATACGGGAGCGATCCCACGGTGAGGTCAAAAAGCCGGAGACGATCAATTACCGTACCTTCAAGCCGGAACGGGATGGTCTGTTCTGCGCCAAGATATTTGGTCCCACCAAGGACTACGAGTGTAATTGCGGCAAGTACAAGCGCATGAAACACCGCGGTATCGTCTGTGAGAAATGCGGCGTCGAGGTGATCCCATCCAAGGTGCGCCGTGAGCGGCTCGGTCACATCGACCTGGCCACGCCGGTCGCCCACATCTGGTTCCTCAAGTCGCTTCCCTCGCGGATCGGCAACCTGCTGGACATTACCCTCAAGGATCTGGAAAAGGTTCTTTATTTCGAGGCGTTTGTTATCAGCAATCCCAAGAATACCCCCATGCAGTTCTGCGAGGTCATGTCCGAGGACAAGTACATCAAGGCACAGCAGGAATACGGGTACGACGCCTTTGAAGGCGGGATGGGCGCCGAGGCTATCAGGGAATGTCTCAAGGCCCTTAACCTTGATGAACTGGCTGTCCAGTTGCGCACCGACATGATGGAGTCCACCAGCGAGGCAAAACGCAAGAAGAACGCCAAGCGCCTCAAGGTTGTGGAGGCATTCAAGAACTCGGGCAACAAGCCTGAATGGATGATCCTGGAATGTATCCCGGTCCTGCCGCCTGAGTTGCGGCCGCTGGTGCCTCTGGACGGGGGACGCTTTGCCACCTCCGACCTGAACGACCTCTATCGCCGGGTGATCAACCGCAACAACCGACTCAAACGCCTGATGGAACTCCAGGCCCCTGAAGTTATCATCCGCAACGAGAAACGGATGTTGCAGGAAGCGGTGGACGCCCTGTTTGACAACGGCCGTCGTGGCCGGGCCATTGCCGGCCCCAACAAGCGTCCGCTTAAATCCTTGTCCGACATGCTCAAAGGAAAATCGGGCCGCTTCCGGCAGAACCTGCTCGGTAAGCGCGTGGACTATTCCGGCCGTTCCGTTATCGTCGTTGGTCCCGAGTTGAAGCTGCATCAGTGCGGTCTTCCCAAGAAGATGGCCCTGGAGTTGTTCAAGCCCTTTATCTACAACAAACTGGAAGAGCGCGGTTTCGTAACCACCATCAAGAGTGCCAAGAAAATGGTGGAGAAGGAGCGCCCCGAGGTTTGGGACGTGCTGGAAGAGGTCATCAGGGAACATCCGGTCATGCTGAACCGTGCTCCAACCCTGCATCGCCTCGGTATCCAGGCCTTCGAACCGGTGCTAATCGAGGGGAAGGCCATCCAGCTCCATCCGCTGGTCTGTACCGCATTCAACGCCGACTTCGACGGTGACCAGATGGCGGTGCATCTGCCGCTTTCCATCGAGAGCCAGGTCGAGGCGCGCGTGTTGATGATGTCCACCAACAACATCCTGTCGCCGGCCCATGGCAAGCCGATCATCGTGCCGTCCCAGGATATGGTTCTCGGCGCTTATTATATGACGCGAGATCGCCTGTACGAACCCGATGTGGACGAGAAGACCGGCAAGGACATTATTGACACAGCAACCGGTAAGCCGGTGTACCGCAAGGTTAAGGGTACCGGCAAGATATTCTCCTCAACTGATGAAGTGCGGATCGCCTTTGATGCGGGCGAGGTAGACATGCAGGCGACCGTCAAGGTGCGCATGCGGAACTTGGCCTCGGACGAGCGGGTGCAACTGATCGACACTACCGTGGGGCGCGTGATCCTGCGGGAGATCCTGCCGGATTCGGTGCCGTTCAGCGCTATCAACAAGGTGATGAACAAGAAGGAACTCTCCAATCTGGTCGACACCTGTTACCGTCTGGCCGACAGCAAGGAAACAGTCATCCTGGCGGACAGGCTGAAGGATATCGGTTTCCGCTACGCCAACCTGGCCGGCATCTCCATCTGTCTGGATGACATGGTCATTCCGGAAGGCAAGGCAGCCATCATTACCAAGGCCGAGGATGAGGTTAAGGAGATCCAAAACCAGTATACCGAGGGTCTCATCACCGACGGCGAGCGGTACAACAAGGTCATCGATATCTGGGCCAAGGCAACGGAGGATATTGCCAAAGAGATGCTCGACAACCTGTCGAAGCAGACCTTTATTGATGAGACGGGCGCCGAAAGGAAAGAGTCCTCGTTCAATGCGATCCACATGATGGCCGATTCCGGCGCCAGGGGCTCCGCCCAGCAGATTCGCCAGTTGGCCGGTATGCGCGGTCTCATGGCCAAACCGTCCGGCGAGATCATTGAAACCCCCATTACCGCCAACTTTCGCGAAGGGCTGACCGTGCTTCAGTACTTCATCTCCACCCATGGTGCCCGTAAAGGTCTCGCCGATACGGCCCTCAAGACGGCAAACTCCGGGTACCTGACACGACGTCTGGTAGACGTGGCCCAGGATGCCATCATCACCGAAGAGGATTGTGGTACGCTGGACGGCCTGATTGTCTCGTCCCTGACCGAAGGCGGCGAGATCATCGAACATATCGGTGACCGTATCCTGGGACGCGTTGCATTGGATGACATCCTCGACCCGATTACCGGCGAGGTACTGGTTGAGGATAACCAGGAGATTGACGAAACCCTGGTCAAGCGGATCGAGGATTCCGGCCTGGAAAAGGTCAAGATCCGGTCCGTTCTTACCTGCCAGAGCCGTCGCGGCATCTGCGCCAAGTGTTATGGCCGTGACCTGGCACGCGGTCACAGCGTCAACCAGGGTGAAGCTGTCGGGGTCATCGCGGCTCAGTCCATCGGCGAACCGGGTACGCAGTTGACCATGCGTACCTTCCACATCGGTGGTACCGCATCCAGGCATGCTGAACAGACATCTCTCGAGGCACGTACCGATGGTACACTCAAGTTTATTGGTCTGAACACGGTTGTGAATGCGGAAGGGCACCACATCGTCATGAATCGCAACGGTGAGATCGCCGTGATCGACGATACCGGCCGCGAGCGTGAAAAATACGGCGTTGTGTACGGCGCCAAGATCAAGGTTGCCCCTGCCGGAAAGGTCAAACAAGGTGCGACCTTGGCAGAATGGGACCCCTACACCATGCCGATCCTCACCGAATTTGCCGGTAAGGTCAAATTTGGTGACATTATCGAGGGCGTCACCATGGAAGAACAATTGGACGAGGTAACCGGGCTTTCCCGCAAGGTTATCATCGAGTCCAAAGACAGCGACAAGCGCCCCCGTATTGCCATCAAGGATGTCAGCGGAGATGGTGGCGGCACGATCGGCCGCTACTTCCTGCCGGTGGGTGCCAATATCTCCGTTCAGGAAGATATAGTTATCAGCGGCGGCGATATCATCGCCAAGATCCCCCGTGAAACGACCAAGACAAAAGACATCACCGGTGGTCTGCCGCGTGTTGCCGAGCTGTTCGAGGCTCGCAAGCCAAAGGATTACGCCGTGATCTCCGAGATCGATGGTCGTGTTTCTTACGGCAAGGATGCCAAAGGTAAGCGCAAGGTAGTTGTAACTCCCGAGGTGGGTGAGCCGAAAGAATACCTGATCCCGAAAGGGAAGCATATCAGCGTCCACGAGGGAGATCAGGTGCGTGCCGGAGAGGCGCTCATGGACGGATCATCCAATCCTCATGATATTCTTAGGGTGTTGGGGGTCAAGGAACTGGCCAAATACCTGGTTGACGAGGTGCAGGAGGTGTACCGTCTCCAGGGGGTCAAGATCAACGACAAGCACATTGAGGTCATTGTCCGCCAGATGCTGCGCCGGGTGCGCATCAAGGAGGTGGGCGACACCACATTACTGGTAGATGACCAGGTGGAGCGCTTTGTGTTTGAAGAGGAAAACGAAAAGGTGCTTTCTGAGGGAAAACGTCCTGCCATTGCCGAACCGCTGCTCTTGGGCATAACCAAGGCGTCGTTATCAACCGAATCGTTCATTTCTGCGGCATCCTTCCAGGAGACCACCAAAGTGCTCACACAGGCAGCTATTGAAGGCAAGGTGGACTACCTGCGCGGACTCAAAGAGAACGTTATCATGGGTCGGCTGATTCCTGCCGGTACGGGGCTTGCGCGATACCGGAACCTGAGGTTGCTGGTGGATGCTCCCGAGAATGAGCAACAGTCTGCCGGTCGTGATGATGGCGAATCGGAGGTTGTGCCGGAAGCAGCCTGATTATATTGCAGATTTCAAAGCCAGACAGATGGGGCGCGAATATATTTTGCGCCCCATCTGTCTGATATCTATGGCTAGATGGTTAGTGAAAACGGTAAAAATGAAAAAAATGAGTTGCCTAGTTTTTTTTGTTGACACTCTTTGGTGAATCTAGTATTAATTACGTCTCTTTTGAGGTTGCTGCCCAAAGTGCTTGCGCTTTGTGACATGAATGGAGATGCCGTTTGTTGTTACGGCCTACACCTATTCCATTCCCTTCCATGTTTGTACGCATCCGCGTCCTAAACCGGCAGAGACCTCAGGTAAATTGTAGGACATGATGTGGATTGAAGTTGCTTGTGTTGCGTGCAATGTTGGCAACGTTTGTGGGTGCTTCTGCGGTTTTGATTCTTGTTTTTTTGCAATAGTCAAAAAAACGATTGACAGTAGATTCGATAATTTGTTAGTTTCGCGGTTCACCTCAGGTTTGGGGGAGCGGCAGGGACATTTTTGTGCTGGGAGAATTAACGATTATGCCAACGATTAATCAGCTTATCCGGACGGGCAGGGAAAACAAGAAGGACAAGTCAACAGCGCCTGCCTTGAAGTGCTGCCCGCAAAAGCGTGGCGTCTGCACGAGGGTTTATACAACTACACCTAAAAAACCGAACTCTGCTCTCCGTAAGGTTGCAAGGGTCAGGTTGACCAACGGGATTGAGGTGACGTCATATATTCCCGGTGTTGGTCATAACCTTCAGGAACACTCTGTGGTTTTGATTCGCGGTGGCAGGGTCAAGGACCTTCCGGGTGTCCGTTATCACATCGTCCGTGGTACGCTCGACTCTGTTGGTGTGAAAGACCGTAAAAAAAGCCGCTCGAAATACGGTGCGAAGCGTCCTAAATAAACAAGTATTGATCTCGTTGAGGGGATAGATATGCCAAGAAGAAGAGAAGTTCCCAAAAGAAATATTCTGCCTGATCCGAAGTTTAACGACAAGACTGTCGCCAAGCTGATCAATATTCTGATGCTTGCCGGCAAGAAGAGTATAGCCGAGTCGATCCTCTACGGGGCGCTCGACATTGTTGCTCAGAAGTCAAACGACGAAGCGGTCAAGGTGTTGAAAAAAGGTTTGGATAATATCAAGCCGATGCTGGAAGTCAAGTCCCGCAGGGTTGGTGGCTCAACGTATCAGGTACCTATCGAGGTTCGGCCTGACCGCCGCGTGTCCCTGGCCATGCGCTGGTTGATCAAGTACTCGACAGCGCGCAGTGAAAAGACCATGAAGGACAAGTTGGCTGGCGAGATTTTGGATGCTTTCAATAATCGTGGCGCTGCTGTCAAAAAGCGTGAAGATGTTCACAAGATGGCAGAAGCCAATCGCGCCTTTGCTCACTACCGCTGGTAATCTGCAGATCAGTTTTTGGAGGATTTTGTGCCCCGCTTATCACCACTGAATAAATATAGAAATATTGGGATCATGGCTCATATCGACGCCGGCAAAACGACGACGACAGAGCGTATCCTTTATTATACCGGCGTTTCCCATAAAATTGGGGAGGTTCATGAAGGCACAGCCACCATGGACTGGATGGAGCAGGAGCAGGAGCGCGGTATTACTATTACGTCTGCGGCCACAACCTGCAGCTGGCGTGATTATAATATCAATATCATCGATACCCCGGGTCACGTCGATTTTACCATTGAGGTTGAGCGTTCTCTTAGGGTGCTTGACGGCGCTGTGGCAGTGTTTTGTTCTGTTGGAGGGGTTGAGCCGCAGTCAGAGACCGTGTGGCGTCAGGCTGACAAGTATCACGTTCCCCGCATCGCTTTTATCAACAAGATGGACCGTGTTGGTGCCGATTTTTTCCGCGGCGTGCACATGATAAAGGATCGTTTGAAGGCCAATGCCGTTCCTATTCAGCTTCCGGTTGGTAAGGAAGAAACGTTCAAGGGCGTCATAGACCTGGTACGCATGAAGGCAATCATCTGGAACGATGAATCTCTTGGTGCTACGTACAACGAAGAGGAAATCCCGGCTGATCTTCTTGAGGAAGCAAAGGAATACCGCGAGAAGATGATCGAGGAAATCTCGAGTCATGACGATGCACTCATGGAGAAGTATCTTGGCGGCGAAGAGTTGACCGAAGCCGAGATCATGGCTGCGATACGTGCCTGCACCATTGGTATAAAAATCATTCCGGTTATTTGTGGTTCCTCCTTCAAGAATAAAGGCGTGCAGAACCTGCTTGATGCGGTTGTTGATTTCATGCCTTCTCCTCTTGACATTCCCCCCATCAAAGGTGTGGATGTGGATAGCGGTGCAGAAATAGAGCGCTTGGCTTCCGATAGTGAGCCTTTTTCATCGCTGGGTTTCAAGATTATGACTGATCCGTTCGTCGGCCAGTTGACGTTCTTCCGGGTGTATTCCGGGGTAGCGTCCGCTGGATCGTATATCTACAACTCTACCAAGGGCAAAAAAGAACGCCTTGGCCGGATTTTGAAGATGCACGCCAACAAGCGTGAGGAAATCAAAGAGGTGTATGCCGGAGACATCGCGGCAGCCGTTGGTCTGAAATACACAACTACCGGCGATACCCTTTGTGATGAGGATCACCAGGTAATTCTGGAATCCATAGAGTTCCCTGAGCCGGTTATTTCGATTGCAATCGAGCCAAAAACTAAAGCTGAACAGGATAAGCTTGGTTTTGGTCTGCAGAAGCTTGCCAGTGAAGACCCTTCGTTCCGAGTCAAGACTGATGAGGAAACGGGCCAGACAATTATTTCGGGCATGGGCGAGCTTCATCTCGAGATCATTGTGGATCGACTGAAACGCGAGTTCAAGGTCGACGCAAATGTTGGCAAGCCGCAGGTTGCTTATCGCGAAACCATCACCAAGAAGGTCAAGGTTGAGGGTAAGTTTGTTCGTCAGTCCGGTGGCCGTGGTCAATACGGTCATGTCTGGTTGGAAATCGAACCGCAAGAGGCGGGCAAGGGCTTTGAGTTTGTCGATGCCATCAAAGGTGGGGTTGTTCCCCGTGAATATATTCCTGCAGTCGGCAAAGGTTGTCAGGAAGCCACGGATAATGGTGTGCTTGCCGGTTTCCCGGTGGTGGATATCAAGGTAACCCTGATCGATGGTTCCTATCATGAGGTCGACTCATCCGAGATGGCGTTCAAGATTGCCGGTTCCATGGGCTTTAAAGAGGGTTGTGCCAAGGCCGCCCCAATTATCCTTGAACCGATCATGTCCGTCGAGGTTGTTGTCCCCGAGGAGTACATGGGGGATGTCATCGGCGATTTGAACTCGAAGCGTGGCCGTATCATGGGCATGGAGAGTCGCGCTGGTGCACAGGTTGTTTCGGCCATGGTGCCGCTGGCATCAATGTTCGGTTATTCGACTGATCTGCGCTCCGCAACGCAGGGGCGTGCCACCTACACCATGACATTTGATCATTATGAGCCGGTACCCAAGTCGGTAGCGGATGAGATCGTCGCAAAAGTAAAAGGTTAAGAGAAATATACCGAGACGAGGAGGGCCTGTAATCATGGCAAAGGCGAAATTCGAGCGCAACAAACCGCATGTAAACATCGGTACGATAGGTCACGTTGACCACGGCAAGACGACATTGACGGCTGCGATCACCAAGGTA
>Ga0079306_1001391_pt1 | contig 16166 bp, 15 predicted proteins | sample Methanotroph_Enr_FD_79181 | JGI IMG/M metagenome (GOLD analysis project Ga0079306, IMG submission 79181) | Enriched soil microbial communities from Old Woman Creek wetland in Ohio, USA - Methanotroph_Enrichment_5 | ecosystem: Environmental > Terrestrial > Soil > Wetlands | place: USA: Ohio...
AGAGCATACGAATGGTGATCAGCGACGACGGGGACGGTTTCGATGCGGTCCAGGCCGTCAACGGGGGCGGCGTAGGGATCGGACTTCACAGCATCCGGGACCGAGTGTCGCGAGCTGGCGGGACGCTGCGGGTGGACAGTTCGCCCGGGGAGGGCACCACCATCACGGTGGAACTGGAGCGGGGAGAGGTCCGTGGATAAGATCAGCGTCTTCATCGCCGACGATCACGAGCTCGTCCGATATGCGCTTCGCACGTTGCTCGAGGCCGAACCCGACATCGAGATCGTGGGGGAAGCCGGCGACAGCGAGGGTGCTATCGCCGGGTGCACCGAGGCCCAGCCCGACGTGCTGTTGCTCGACCTTCGCATGCCTGGGGTCGGTGGCGTAGAGGTGTGCCGAGAGTGCCGGATGTCGAGCCCCGAGACCGCTGTTCTCGTGCTGACGAGCTTCGACGAGGACGAGGAGGTCTTCGGCGTCCTGGCCGCAGGGGCGAGCGGATACATTCTCAAGGACTCGCGCGCTGAGCGCGTGGTCGCGGCGACCAGATCCGTCGCGCAGGGGCAGTCGGTCTTCGACACGTCCGTCGCGAACAGGATCATTTCCGGCAGGAAGCAACCCCGGCACGGTTTGGACCCAGACTCCGAATCCCTTTCAGATCGCGAAATGGAGGTCCTGCAGCTCATGGCGAAGGGGCACTCCAACAAGGAGATCGGACGCGCCTTGTGGATCGGCGAGACCACGGTCAAGACCCACGTGACTCACATTCTGCGCAAGCTCGGCGTCGCGGATCGCACGCAGGCCGTGCTGGTCGCGCTGAAGGCCGGCCTCGTCCGACTCAACCCCTGACGCGACCATTCGACCGCGCGGTCTAACTCCTACTTAGGTCGGAATTGGGGCTCCTACCAGCCGCGACGGACTCCATGCTCTTGGCCGATACCGCGCGAGCCGAGCACACGGCATGATTCTGATATGAGCTGACCGCCGCCGGTTCTACGCAGCTCGGGTACGTGCTCTGGGGAGGAGCGCACCGGCGGACGCCAGGGAGCAGAAGCTCCCGACGGGGGGAGGTGTGTACGGATGCTTACGAAGCTCTTTGTCCGCGCGCAGGCCTGGATGGCTGGAGACGAGGGCGCGACCGCTACTGAGTACGGTCTGCTCGTCGCCTTCATCGCATTTCTGATCATCGTCGGCGTCACCGCGTTCGGTGGTGCCCTCAACGCGTTCTTCGGCAGGCTCGCTACCACCGTTGGTGGCTGGAATCCGTAGGATTCACCGATTGATCCATGTAGCGCTCCGCTTGTAGGGCCGCCTGCTGGGCGGCCCTACAAGCGAGTGAAACCGTTCGGCGCCTGCGCTTGGTGGTGATTCTGGTGAGGCCTTGGGGGAGGCGGCATGAGTTGGGATCCGATCGCGGAGCAGCCGCGGTCGAATTCGCGCTTGTCTGCGTGCTCCTCCTCATGCTCGTCGTCGGCATGGTCGAGATCGGGCGGCTCTACTCCGCCCAGCTCGCCGTGACGCACGCAGCGCGCGAGGGCGCGCGCTCCGCCGCAGTCGGCCACTTCGATGCGGCGTACGTGAAGCAACAGGCGCTGCCGCTGAATGCGGGGAGCATCTCGGTCTCCGAGTCGGAAGGGACCGACTCGAACGGAGACAAATACGTGCAGGTGACCGTGTCGTATCCGGTCACTATCGCGTTTGTGAGCACGAACTGGAGCCGTACGCCGCGGACGGTCACCGTCAGCAGCTCGGCACGCATGCGGGCGGAGTTCTAGCCCGGGTGCACTGTTCGGTCTGGTCGCCCACGCGATCCGGCCGGCACGATTGGGGGGCCACGATGAAGTGGCGAAACGAGTTCAACAAGGATGACGGCGCGTCTGCGTTGATCGTCGCGGTCGTTATTGCGATCGCGCTCTTCGGCGTCGCTGCGACCGTGGTCGACGGAGGCGCGCTCTACGCCTCGAAGCGCAACCTGCAGACTGCTGCCGACGCCGCTGCGCTCGCTGGCGTCCAAGAACTCCCGAGCAACACCGGAGCCGCGCGCACGAGCGCGAGCTACTACCTTCAGCAGAACGCTCGCGAGCCGGTTGTCGGCTCGCCGCAGATAGAGATCCTCAGCACGTACTCGAGCAACGACACGATCAAGGTCACAGTCGTTGGCGACGCACCGGCGGCGTTCAGCCAGGTGTGGGGTCGCACGGGGTCGCCGATACGGGCGACCGCAACCGCCATCGTGAAGTCCCCAACCGGGTACGGTGCTGGCGTCATGCCGTTCGGCATCATGTCCGAGGAACCCTCCGGCACCTCGCCATTCGGGTACTCCTTCGGCGACCTCGTCATGCTCAAGCAGCCTTCGCAGCAAGGCGACGCCGGCAACTTCCAGTTCATCTCGTTGACGTATCCCGCCGGCGGCCACTACGGAGCGACTGACATAACCGGTGCACTGAGCGGCGGCGGCGTGCCCAACGCGGTCTACCTCGACACCCTCTACAACACGAAGACCGGCGTGAACGGCAAGAACGTGACGAAGTCGCTTCAGGACTGGATCGGCACGGACGCGCATACGTACACCCAGATCGCCGAGCAGCGCGAGGATGGCACGGTCTCGATTCTCGACAAGTCGTGTCATCGCCTCATCATCTGCCCGATCATCGTCGACCCAGGGCCTCCCGTGGCCTACAACTGGATCGAGTTGAGCGGCTCCAAGCCGGTCGAGGTCATCGGCTTCTCGTACTTCTTCGTCGAATCGATCGGTACGCAGGGCATCGACTGCTACATCACTGGCCGCTTCCTCAGGCCGGTGGGACCCGAAGATGCGATTTCGTGGGGCCCGATCGACCCGTACGGCGCCATCAGTTTCAAGCTTCTGCAGTAGCCCGAGCTTCACCACCGAATGTAGCGGTGTCGAGGGAGGACATTTATGCGCTCCAGAATCGCAATCATCATCGTGGCACTTGTCTTGGGAGGGCTGGCTGCCGTCATGGCAGCGACGTACCTCAACAGCGCACGCGTGAGGCTCGACGCGCAATCGCAGCCGGTTGAGGTGCTCGTCGCTCAGGAGGACATCCCGCGCGGAACCACCGCCGAGGACCTGTTCACCAAGAAGCTCGTGACCTCGCAGAAGATACCTCGGCAGTTCGTGGCCGCGGGCGCGATCTCGTCGCAGCGCGCCATCGAGGGCCAGGTTCTCTCGGTGCCGCTGAGCTCGGGCGAGCAGTTGACGTCAAGCAGGTTCCAGTACCCGAGCCAGGCCGGCCTCGCGTACACGGTGCCCGAGAACTTCGTCGCGCTCTCCATCCCCGTCGACAAGGTGACGAGCGTCTCGGGCCTCCTGCGCCCTGGCGACCAAGTCACGGTGATCGGTACCGTGGCCTACGGAAGTGGGAACGAAGCTCCCATCTGGACCAAGGTCCTCGTTCCGAAGGCGCGCGTGCTCGCCGTGGGCACCGACTCGGGCACCGGCACGCAGACGCAGGCCGACTCCCAGCAGTCGGGCGGTCTTATGGGTGCGGCCAGCCGCAGCCAAGACAGCGCGGTCAACGCCGTGACTCTCGCGGTCTCCATAAGCGACGCCGAGAAGATCGTCTACGTTGCCAACGAGGGCGACGGCAAGGGCGACCGCAGCCTGTGGCTGGGCTTGCTCCCGATCAAGACGACAACCGTTCCTGCCACCAAGGGACGGACCCAGACGAACATCCTGGCCCGGTAGACCGCCATGGCCTCAATCGCAATCGCAGAAACAGACAACGCGATCGTCTCGGCGCTCTCGGGGGTGCTACGCGAGGCCGGGATGGAGTCCGTGCACACCGCGTCGATCAACGCCGCCCTCGATGTCGCCGGCGAGTCAGGGCTCGACGTCCTGATCATCGGGCCCTCGTGCGTGGGCGAGGCCGCGCTCGACGCCACTGAGGCGCTGCGCACCCTCACCGGAGGCGCAGTCATCCTCGCACCCGCCTCTCTCGACACCGAGCTGATGCGGCGCGCGTTGCGCGCAGGCGTTCACGATGTAGTCCTGGCGGATTCCGCGCCTTCAGAGATCGTCGAGTCCGTCTCGGCGGCGCTGAAGGCCGTGGAGGAGGCGAGGGTTCAGGAGCCGAGCGCCCCGGAGGTTGAGGAACCTCAGGTCGAGCGCCCGCTCGCCCGCGTAGTGACGATCTTCAGCACGAAGGGCGGCGTGGGCAAGACGGTCATCGCGACCAACCTGGCGGTGGGCCTCGCGAAGTCCGGCAAGAACGTTGTACTTCTCGACCTCGACCTGCAGTTCGGGGACGTGGGCATCATGCTCGGCCTCGAGCCTGAGCACACCGTCTACGAAGCGGTTCAGAACTACGAGCGTCTCGATGCCGCCATGATCCAGGGGCTGCTCGTGCCGCATAGCTCGGGCCTTCGAGCGCTTCTCGCACCGACCCATCCTGAGGACGCGGAGGCGGTCACGGCCACCCGCGTCACCGGCCTGATCGGGCTGCTGCGCCAGGTTGCTGACTACATCGTCATCGACACGTCCCCGGCGTTCAACGACGTCACGCTTGCAGCGCTCGACGAGACCGATATCGCGTACGTGGTCACGATGATGGATATCGCGAGCATCAAGAACACCCGCATCTCGATACAGAAGCTCCAGCAGCTCGGCTATCGCCGAGGCGTGCTGAGACTCGTTCTCAACCGGGCGGACAGCAAGGTGTTCCTCAGCATCAACGATGTCGAGGAGGCAGTGGGCGCGAAAGTCATCTCGCGCATCCCGAGCGATCTCGTGGTGCCGCGCTCCGTCAACCGTGGCGTGCCGGTTCTGCTCGATGCACCGCGCTCGAAGGTAGCGAAGAGCCTGCTCGAGCTGACCGAGGATGCTACGAACAAGATCGAGAGAGGTGACGGCAATGTCACTTAGGGAGCGACTCGCGCAGGCGACCGGCGATGCAGGCGTCGAGGTCACCTCGACTTCCCTGACGAACCGCGACTCGATCGTGCGCAACCTGCACTACCTGCTCATCGAGGAGATGGGCGACCGCATCGACAAGTCGACCGATCCCGCCTCGCTGCGGTTCGAGATCGAGCGCAAGCTGCGAACACTGCTCGAGAGCGAGACCACGCCCCTCTCGGAGGCCGACAAGGAAGAGATCATCTTCTCGGTCATCGACAACGTGCTCGGCTACGGGCCGATCGAGTCGCTGCTCAACGATCCGAACATCACCGAGGTCATGGTCAACAATGCCGATACCATCTTCGTCGAGCGCGCGGGCAGGCTCTATCGCACGGACAAGCGCTTCAGCGACGAGGAGCACCTGCGTCGCATCATCGACAAGATCGCAGGTGCGGTGGGCAGGCGCATCGACGAGAGCTCGCCGATGGTGGATGCGAGGCTGCCTGACGGCTCGCGAGTCAATGCCGTCATCCACCCGCTCGCCCTGAACGGTCCGATGCTCACGATCCGCAAGTTCTCGCAGAACCCGTACACGACGCAGGACCTCATCAACTTCGGCACGCTGAACGAGGCGCTTACGCAGGTCTTGGCAGCGGCAGTCCGCGGCAGGCTCAACATCCTGATCTCGGGCGGCACCGGCACGGGCAAGACGACCCTTCTCAACGTCGTCTCATCCTTCCTGCCTGCCGACGAGCGCATCATCACCGTCGAGGACGCCGCCGAACTCAAGCTCAACCAGCCCCACGTCCTGCGGCTCGAATCGCGCCCGGCCAACATCGAGGGCAAGGGCCAGATTGCCATCCGAGATCTTGTACGCAACACGCTTCGTATGCGCCCTGACCGCATCGTGGTCGGTGAAGTGCGTGGTGGCGAGGCGCTCGACATGCTGCAGGCGATGAACACCGGTCACGACGGCTCGCTGTCGACGGTTCACGCAAACTCGCCGAGAGACGCGCTCTCCCGACTCGAGACGATGGTCATGATGGCCGGCTTCGACCTGCCCGTCTGGGCGATTCGACAGCAGGCCGCCTCGGCACTCGATCTCATCGTGCACCTGTCGCGCCTGCGCGACGGCACGCGCCGCGTGACGCACGTCAGCGAGGTCGAGGGCATGGAGGGCGAGACGATCGTGCTCCAAGACATCTTCTACTTCGACTACTCCGCGGGCGTCGATGCTGACGGCACGTTCCTCGGTCGCCTCAAGTCGACGGGCCTGCGGCCCAAGTTCAGCCGTCACCTCGAGGACCTCGGCATCGTGCTGCCGCCCGAGACGTTCGAGTACGAACCGCCAGAAAGGGCATGACGCGCATGCGCACACGCCTGACACGAAGGCCCCTTCTGTGGGGCGCGATTCTCGCCTTCGCGATCGTGACGTGCCTCCCGGCGGTCGCAATCGCCGAGCAGGGCTCGCTGGCGCTCTACGGCATCGACGTGACCCAGTTCCCCAAGGCGACGGCGAAGGTCGGACTGCCTGACTCGCTCATCGCGGGGTCGAGCGACACGCCCACGTTCACGGTTTCCGAGAACGGCACGTCGGTCGAGGTCCTATCGGCCGAGTCGAAGTCCGGCGGGGCGGCGGTCGATGCCGTCCTCGTCATCGACGTCAGCGGGTCCATGAAGGGTGCGCCTCTCGCGAATGCGAAGATCGCCGCGCACCGCTTCGTCAACGATTTGGCCGGCAAGGCGCGTATCGCGATCATCGCGTTCAGTTCAAGCCCGCGCATCGTCTCGGAGTACACCTCGACCACATCGTCGCTGAACTGGGCGATCGACGGGCTGACAGCGGAGGGCGAAACCGCATCCTACGACGCGATCGTGCAGGCGACACGCCTTGCGCGCGCATCCAAGAGCTCGCTCTCCACGATCGTGCTGCTCTCCGATGGCGGTGACGACTCGAGCACGGGTACGCTCGACGAGGCCGTCAAGGCGGCCCAAGCCGAGGCGATGCCGATTCTGGCTGTCGCGTTGCAGTCGCCCGACTTCAACCAGCGCCCGCTCGAGATCATGGCCTCCCGAAGCGGCGGGCGCCTGGTGTCGGTCGCCGACTCGGCGAAGCTCACCGACTACTTCGGATCGCTCGCGCGGGAGGTGGCCTCGGTCTACGAGGTCACGTACCGCAGCGCGCGTCCGACGACCAAGAACATCGATCTCGATATCGTTGCGACGACGCCAGGGGGGAGTGCGGCCGCGTCCACCACGATGGAGAACCCGCTCTACGTTGGGCAGATCCCGATCGGCAACCAGGTATTCACCGTTCCGACGTCCAACCCCTGGATGCTCTTCGGAGCGGTGGCGCTGGCGTTCGCCTCGGTGGGGCTTCTGGTCTCGGCGTTGCTGAGCGCTACCGGCAGGCGCAGCCGGCTCGACCAGATGCGCTTCTACGACCAGCTTCACGGCGAGCTTGCGACTCCGGATGATGCGGCGCCATCGAACAATATCCGCCGCAAGATCATCGATGCGGTCGGCCTCGTCGCCGGTCGTGGCGGCTTCACACAGGCCATTCACGCCGAACTCGAGCGTGCGGGACTGCCGCTGCGCCCCGCCGAGTACATCGCTGCCCACGTGCTATTCGTGGCGATAGTCGGCTTCCTCGGCCAGCTCCTGCTCGGAAACCTGTGGATGAGCCTCGGCGTCGTCCTGTTCGCGAGCATCGTGCCTCTCATGTACCTGTCTTCGCGCGGCCGCAAGCGCACGCGCGACTTCGAGGCGCAGTTGCCCGACGTGCTCAATCTGCTGTCGGGCGGCCTGCGCACGGGTTGGGGCCTCCAGCAAGCCATCGACCTCGTCGTGACCGAGGGAGACAAGCCCGCATCCGAGGAGTTCCGCCGGGTGCAGATCGAGGCTCGGCTGGGCGTGCCGGTTGAGAGCGCGCTCGAGACGATGGCCGACCGGCTCGACAGCGACGTGTTTCGCTGGGTCGTCTCGGCGGTTTCGATCCAGCGTGAGGTGGGTGGCAATCTCGCCGAGGTCCTCGACAACGTCGCGAAGTCGGTGCGCGACCGCGACGCGCTCTACCGCCAGGTCTCGGCGCTCACCGCCGAGGGCCGTCTGTCCGCGATGATCCTCACGGCGCTGCCGTTCATCGTCGGCGCGGGCATCTTCGTGGTGGCCCCGAACTACATCCTGACCGGGTTGCGAAGTCCTCTCGGCATCCCGCTCGTTCTGGCAGCACTGCTCCTGCTCGTTGTCGGCATCGTCTGGCTTCGTGCCGTCTCGCGAATCGAGTACTGACCATGGACACACTCGTCGTCATCGTCGTATTCGCCGCCGTGGGGCTGCTCGTCTACGGGCTGCTCGGCATGTTGTTCGCCCAAGAGAGGGTCGTTGCGCGGCGCCTCAAGGGTCTGACCGACTACGAGATCTCGCAGGCAAAAGGGGCCAGCCCGGTCCTCAAGTCGTTCAGGGAGCGGGTGCTCGACCCGATGGTCGGCGGTGCCGTCACGCTCGCCGAGCTGATCGGGCCGGCCGACCTGCTCAGACGCACCGACGAGAAGCTCACCTTGGCTGGACGTCCCGGCGGCTTCGGGCCGGCAGGCTTCGTCACGCTCCGTCTTGGTTGCGCCGCGTTCGGGCTTGCGCTCGGGATCGTGCCGATGCTGCTGACGATGGTCACCGTGAGTGCCGGCTTGTTGTTGGTGGTCGCGATGACCTTGCTCGGCTACGCGGCACCCGGCATTTGGCTTCGCAACCTCACCGAACACCGCCAGGCCGATCTGCGCAGCTCGCTTCCGGACATGCTCGACATGCTGACGATCAGCGTGGAGGCGGGGCTCGGTTTCGACGCTGCGCTCTCGAAGTACGTCAAGAACAGCCGCGGTCCGCTCGCTTTCGAGTTCGGTCGCGCGCTCCAGGAGGTCCAGGCCGGCGTCTCTCGGCGCGATGCCCTCAGGCGCATCATCGATCGCACGAAGGTCGCGGAGCTCAGCTCGTTCCTCTCGGCGATGATCCAAGCGGAGATGCTCGGCACGAGCGTCGCCCAGGTGCTGCGCTCTCAGTCCAGCGAGATCCGGCTGCGCCGTCGCCAGCGGGCTGAGGAAGAGGCACAGAAGCTCCCGGTCAAGCAGATCTTCCCGGTCATCATGTGCATTCTGCCAGCGACGATGCTCGTGGTTCTCGGCCCGGCGGTCATCATGATGATCGACCTGTTCGCCGGTCAGTAGGCGGCCTCGGCGTTCGGATACATCTTCGCGGGTTGCCTATAATGGAGCGCCGAGAAGGCCGCGCCTGAGGCGTCGACCCGCAACTGACGCAGCGCGCCCGCCTCACGGCCCGGCGCTACGGAAGGATTCGAAGATGGATCGCGACAAGATTCAACAGGGCGTTCGACTCATTCTCGAGGGAGTGGGCGAGGACGTCGCGCGCGAGGGGTTGCTCGATACGCCGCGCCGCGTGGCCGAGATGTACGCCGAAATCTTCGCCGGGCTGGAACAGGACCCCTCCGAGCACTTCTGCGTGACCTTCAACGAGGGCCATCAGGAAATGGTGCTCGTACGCGACATCCCGCTCTACTCGGTCTGCGAGCACCATCTCGTGCCGTTCATGGGCCGCGCCCACGTCGCCTACATCCCGGGCAAGGACGGTCGCATCTGCGGCCTCTCGAAACTCGCGCGCGTCGTCGACGTGTTCGCCAAGCGCCCGCAGGTCCAAGAGCGCCTCACCTCGCAAATCGCCGACACCATAGTCGACAACCTCCAGCCCGCCGGCGTCATCGTCGTCATCGAGGCCGAGCACCTCTGCATGTCGATGCGTGGCGTGAAGAAGCCGGGTGCCGAGACGGTCACGAGCGCCGTGCGCGGGCTGTTCGAGCGCAACCCGGCAACGCGCGCCGAAGCGATGTCGCTCATCACGGATCGCAGCCGCAGGTGAGTGTGGCCGAGGAACCCGCGATCCGGTCTGCCGCGAGCGTGTGGCGCTGCGGCCGGTTCGAGCTCGCTCTCGCCCGACCGCTCGTTATGGGGATTCTCAACGTCACGCCCGACAGCTTCTCCGATGGCGGGAGTCACGACGACCCGGTCGCGGCCGTTGCATGGGGCGAGCGCCTCATCGCAGAGGGCGCGGGCATCATAGACGTGGGCGGCGAGTCGACGAGACCCGGCGCAGCGCCGCTGCCGGTCTCGGGCGAGTTGGCTCGCGTGCGGCCCGTCGTTCGCCGCCTCGCCGCCGACTACGACGTGCCGATCTCCATCGACACGCGCCATGCCGAGGTCGCCCTCGCGAGTGTCGAGGCGGGCGCGAGCGTCATCAACGACATCTCGGGCTTCCGAGACCCCGCTATGGTCGAGATCGCTGGCGGTTGCGATGCGGGAGTCGTCGTCATGCATATGCTTGGCGAACCCGGCACGATGCAGGCCAATCCCCGCTACGACGACGTCGTGGCCGAGGTCGGCGGCTACCTGCTTGCGCAAGCAGCGGTGCTCGAGGCGGCGGGTGTGGCCCGCGAGCGGATCGCAATCGATCCCGGCATCGGTTTCGGCAAGACGCTGGCGCACAACATCGCGCTTCTCAGGGCCCTCTCACAGCTCGCCGGGCTGGGTTACCCGGTGGTTCTCGGCGCATCGCGCAAGCGCTTCATCGGCGACATCACGGGAGTTGCCGAGCCGGCCGAGCGCGTCGGCGGATCCGTCGGCGTGGCGCTCTTCGCGGCCGCTCACGGCGCACACGTCTTGCGTGTGCACGACGTGTCCGCGACCGTGCAGGCGCTCGCGGTGACAGCCGCTCTCCGCGAGGCCTGACGCGCCGGCGTTTCGCGTATCGCGCTGCCGTTCACCGATTCGACGCCGACACGCTTCGCATGCATTGCGAGCGCGTTTCATCCGTCCCCGCGATTCATGCTTGCGTGCCGCTCCACTCTGGTAGAATGTCCGCGACTTGGAGGGGGTGCGGCTGCCCGGCACGCCGCTGCCCAAACCGCTCTGGAGGAAACATGTCCAACCTGCCGCTGTACCTTGGCTTGGGCGCTGGCATCCTTGCCGCCGTCTTCGCCGCGATCCTCGTGCAGAGGATCAACAAGTTGCCCGCGGGCAACGACAAGATGCAGGAGATCGCTGGCGCGATTCAGGAAGGTGCGATGGCGTACCTCGGCCGCCAGTACCGCACCGTCGGCCTCGTGGCCGTCGTTCTCGCGGTCGCGATCGCCGTCCCCGGCTTCTTCGGCGTGGCGGGCTTCGGTATCTGGACGTCCATCGGCTTCCTGCTCGGTGGTGCGGCGTCCGCTGCCGCTGGTTTCATCGGCATGGGCATCTCGGTGCGCGCGAACGTGCGTACCGCTGAAGCCGCTCGCGGTGGCCTCGGCAAGGCGCTCCACGTCGCGTTCGAGGCCGGTAGCGTCACGGGCCTGTTCGTCGTCGGCCTCGGCATCCTGTCGGTGTCGATCATGGCGCTGCTCGTCACGTTCGGCGTCGCCGACCGCTCCGCGCTCGTCGGCCTCGGCTTCGGTGGTTCGCTGATCTCGGTCTTCGCCCGTCTCGGCGGCGGCATCTTCACCAAGGCTGCTGACGTGGGCGCCGACCTCGTCGGCAAGGTCGAAGCGGGCATTCCGGAGGACGACCCCCGCAACCCCGCCGTCATCGCCGACAACGTCGGTGACAACGTCGGTGACTGCGCCGGCATGGCCGCTGACCTCTTCGAGACCTACGTCGTCACCACCGTCGCGGCGATGCTCATCGGCTCGCTCGCGTTCGGGCAGGCCGGTGCCGCGTTTGCGCTCGGCTACCCGCTAGCTCTCGGCGCCGTCTCCATCGTGGCGTCGATCATCGGCACGTTCTTCGTGAAGATGAGCCCGAATGGCACGATCATGGGTGCCCTCTACAAGGGCCTGTGGGCCGCAGCTGGCATCGCAGCCGTCGCGTTCATCCCGGTCACCATGTGGCTTGTTCAGGGCACGCTCGCCGTTGAGAACACGTCGCTGGCGCCTGCGGCTGGTCTGACCTGGATGACCATCTGGTTCTGCGCGCTGGTCGGCATCGCGCTGACCGCCGCGATGGTCTACATCACCGACTTCTACACCGGCTCGACGTTCCGTCCGGTCACCACGATCGCTCAGGCGTCGGTCACCGGTCACGGCACCAACGTGATCCAGGGCCTGGCGGTGGGCATGGAGGCGACCGGTCTGCCGGTCGTCGCAATTGGCCTCGCCACGCTCATCAGCTTCGCGCTCGCCGGTATCTACGGCATCGCCGTCGCCGCGCTCTCGATGCTCTCGATGGCTGGCATCGTCGTCGCGATCGACGCCTTCGGCCCTGTCACCGACAACGCCGGTGGCATCGCGGAGATGGCCGGTCTTCCGGCTGACGTTCGCGTCAATACGGATGCTCTCGATGCCGTGGGTAACACCACCAAGGCCGTCACGAAGGGCTACGCGATCGCCTCGGCCGCGCTGGCCGCGGTCGTGCTCTTCGCGGACTACACGCACGCGCTGACGACCCAGACCGCCGGCATCACCGGCGTCAAGGAGCTCGCGTTCAACCTCTCCAACCCGTACGTCCTGGTCGGCCTGTTCATCGGCGGATCGCTGCCGTTCCTGTTCGCCTCGCTCGCCATGACCGCCGTCGGCAAGGCCGCCGGCGCCGTCGTCGAGGAAGTCCGCCGACAGTTCCGCGAGATGCCGGGCATCATGGAGGGCACGCAGAAGCCGGACAACGCTCGCTGCGTCGACCTCGTGACGCAGGCCGCCCTCAAGGAAATGACGCTCCCTGCGCTCATCCCGACCGGCGTGCCGGTGCTCATCATCATCCTCGGCTTCATTCTCAAGGCCGTTGGTTTCGCGGATGCCTTCAGCTTCACCGCCCTCATGCTCGGCGGCGCGCTGGTGGGCACCATCGTCACCGGCCTGTTCGTCGCCATCTCGATGACCTCGGGCGGCGGCGCGTGGGACAACGCCAAGAAGCGCTTCGAGGACGGCTTCGTCGACAAGGACGGCGTCAAGCACCTCAAGGGCAGCGAGGCTCACAAGGCTGCTGTCACTGGTGACACCGTTGGCGACCCGTACAAGGACACCGCTGGCCCCGCGCTCAACTCGATGATCAAGGTCTTCAACATCGTGGCGCTGCTTCTGGTTCCGCTGCTGGTGCTCCTCGCCAAGTAGCTGGCGACGGACGTAGCCGTCGCCAGCGGGCCGATTCCAGCTGACAAGCTGACGCTTGCGGCTCAACCGGCTCCGCCACAACGGCACTTGCACTTCGAGCGGCCCTTCGGCATCGAGCCGAGGGGCCGCTTCACGTCTCGGCGGGGAATACTCGCACTAGCGCTCTCGCACTCGTCCAGATCACCTGCCGAGGGAGGCCGACGATGACAACGGCATACATCGGGCTCGGAAGCAACGAAGGCGACCGGATCGACAACCTCGCCATCGCACTCGAAGGACTCGCCGAGATACCCGAATCGCACGTTTCGGCGGCCTCTCACATCTACGAGTCGGAACCGGCGTACCACGAGGATCAGTCGCGCTTTGCCAACGCTGTCGTTGCGCTCGACACGGACTTGGACGCCGAGCAGCTCCTGGGCTACCTCCAGAGTCTCGAGGCCGAGATGGGCCGCGTACGCACGATTGAGAACGGGCCGCGCGTCATCGACCTCGACATCTTGCTCTTCGGCGATGAGCAGATCACCAGCGAAGACCTCACAGTGCCGCACCACGGCATCCTCGAGCGCGACTTCGTGGTCACGCCGCTGCTCGAGATTGCCCCGAGGATGCACCTGCCCGACGGCACGCGCATCAGGCACGAGGGCGCGACGTTAGGGCTCGTGATCGACGACCTCGGGCCGATTCCGGACCTTGGTCGGCGTACCAACGAACCCGTGCTCGCCAAGGACTGGGTGCCCGTGTCGGAGAGCTCGCGCGAGCAAGACCTCGTCGCCGGCTGGGACGCGCACCTGCGCTTCCAGGCTGAGGCGCTCGAGGAGTCCGGGATTCCGTTCGCATGGGACCCCTTCGAGCCCTCGTCGAGCATGGACCCGTTCGGCTTGCCCGCGACGTTCTCCCTGCTCGTACCGACGGCGGACGTCGCCCGGGCCGCTCGGCTGCTTGCGGATCTTGAGGTGGCCGAGCCTGTCTTCCCACCAGGGGTCGAGGAAGAGTAGGGCGCAGGTGCGCTCGGCGGTCCGGGTGCCAAACACGCTATACTGTCCACCCGTCGGAGGCACTGCGTGGACCTCGATTCCGAGGCTGCGACCGTGAACCGCTAAGGAGGCACCGCTCATGAGCGCTACCGCTCCCGCAAGCCCGACCCCGCGCGTGACGGCCCCGTCGCTGCGCGCCATGAAAGAGGCCGGGCGGCCCATCGTCATGCTCACCGCGTACGACTTCCACGGCGCGCGCCTCGTAGAAGCTGCAGGCGTGGACGCCGTGCTCGTGGGCGACTCGCTTGGCATGACCGTGCTCGGTCACGGTTCGACGCTGCCGGTGACGATGGACGACATGGTGCGCGCGACCGCTGCTGTCTCGCGCGCATGCACCCGGGCACTCGTCATCGCGGACATGCCGTTCATGTCGTATGCGGCGGACTACGCCGAGGGCATGCGCAACGCCGGACGCCTTGTCGCTGAGGGCGGCGCGGCGGCCGTCAAGGTCGAGAATGCCTCGGCAGCCACACTCGACCTCGTTGCCGGGCTCACGGACGCTGGGATTCCCGTGATGGGCCACGTCGGCCTCACTCCACAGTCGGTCAATACGCTGGGCGGCTACCGCACGCAGGGCAAGGACGTCGCGAGCGCCACGCTCGCGATCGCCGACGCGCTCGCGCTCGAGGAAGCCGGCGCCTTCGCGGTTGTGCTCGAGTGCGTTCCGGCGGAGCTCGCCGAGCGCATCAGCTCGCTGCTCACCGTCCCCACCATCGGCATTGGCGCGGGCGGTGGATGCGACGGGCAGGTGCAGGTCTTCCACGACATTCTCGGCTTGGGCGACTTCGTCCCGAAGCACGCCAAGCGCTACGCGGACTTGGGCGCGGCGATCGCGACCGCGGTCGCGGCATACGCCGATGACGTGCGCGACGGCGCTTTCCCGGGCGAGGAGCAGTCGACCCACAGTGCGCCCGAGGTGCTCGCCGAGGTCGACGCCGTGATCGAGGGCGCCGCCGCCGAAGGCGACATCGCCGAGGGGCTGCTGCCGTGATCGAGCGCGTCGTCACGAAAGCCGAGGTGCGCGCTGCCGCAGCCGCCGCGCGCGCCGCCGGCAAGAGCGTGGGCCTCGTTCCGACCATGGGCGCGCTTCACGAGGGGCATCTCTCGCTCGTGCGTGCGGCCGCCAAGCGCTGCGACGTTGTCATCGCGAGCATCTTCGTGAACCCCACGCAGTTCGGGCCCGGCGAGGATTTCGAACGCTACCCGCGCCGCATCGAGGCCGACGCGGAGCTGCTCGGCAATGCAGGCATCGACATCGTCTGGACGCCTTCCACCGACGAGATGTACGGTCCCGATGCGCAGGTCACCGTGGACCCCGGACCGCAAGCCGACCGGTGGGAAGGTGCGATTCGGCCCGGCCACTTCGCTGGCGTGGCGACCATCGTCACGAAGCTGCTGTCAGTCGTCTGCCCCGACGCCGCGTTCTTCGGCGAGAAGGACTTCCAGCAGCTCGCCATCGTGCGCAGCCTCGTGCGCGATCTCGACCTTGGTGTCGACGTCATCGGCTGCCCGATCATGCGCGACCCCGACGGTTTGGCGCTCTCGAGCCGCAACGCGTACCTCTCGGCTGAGGAGCGTCACGCAGGTCTCGGCCTCGCGCACGCCTTGTGGGCCGCGGCGAGCGAGCTTCTGCTCGGCGAGTGCGACGCGCGGGCGCTGGAGTCGGCGATGCGCGCCGCTGCCCAGGAGCACGCGGGCGACGCGCTGGTGCTCGACTACGCGGCCGTTGTCGACCCCGACACACTCGAGCCGCTTGAGCGTGTCGACAGAGAAGCCCGCGCGATCATCGCCGGTCGGGTAGGTACGACTCGGCTGCTCGACAACGTCGCGCTGACGCCTCCGCCATCAAGCTGACGCGAGCGGCTCGCTCGCTCACAATAGACAGCACCGGTCCGACCGACACCCAGGGAGCTGACTCGTGACCGACTTCCGCGCACTGTCCGACGAGATCCGCCAGCTCGCCCGCGAGCGCGGCGCGGTCATCCTCGCGCACAATTACCAGCGCGCCGAGGTTCAGGACGTCGCCGATTTCGTGGGCGATTCGTTGGGACTCTCTCGGCAGGCCGCCGAGACGGACGCCGAGATCATCGTCTTCGCCGGCGTCCACTTCATGGCCGAGACCGCGAAGATCCTC
>Ga0079306_1001394_pt1 | contig 16158 bp, 9 predicted proteins | sample Methanotroph_Enr_FD_79181 | JGI IMG/M metagenome (GOLD analysis project Ga0079306, IMG submission 79181) | Enriched soil microbial communities from Old Woman Creek wetland in Ohio, USA - Methanotroph_Enrichment_5 | ecosystem: Environmental > Terrestrial > Soil > Wetlands | place: USA: Ohio...
ACACAACTCTTCAGTTCCGTTAATGATGGCTGCAATGACTTCGCCCGGAATTTTATTTTTATTACGACCAATGGTTGAAGAAAGCAGGATATTGTCGGTTGCACCCACGCAAAGCAGGTCGTCGAGATTCATAATAATGGCATCCTGGGCAATGCCTTTCCAGACTGAAATATCGCCGGTTTCTTTCCAGTACATATAAGCCAGCGACGATTTGGTGCCGGCCCCATCTGCATGCATAATATTGCACCAATCCGGATCACTTCCCAGTATGTCAGGAATTATCTTACAAAAAGCTTTGGGATAAAGCCCTTTGTCAATATTTTTAATAGCTTTGTGAACGTCTTCCTTCGAAGCCGAAACACCTCGCGCCATATATCGGTTATCTGCTGACATAGAATCCAAATTTCCTGATCAATTTCAGGGGCCAAAGGTAATATTTTTAAAGAATTAAATGCCGTATAATTTTAGTCCGAATACCAGCATCTTAATGCAGGTAGTCCTGAAAATATGCCGGATGTATATGAAATCCTAAACCAATTCAGTTTTTAATCAGAGAGGACGAAAGCACTTGATTAAGTGTCGTCCTGACGCATAAGACTCAGGCTTTACCAATCTAGTGATTCAATTGATGCTTCAGTAACATTCAGTATAATATGAGTTAAGATAAATTTATTTGTGCATGCAAAAGTTCAGCTTGTGAAGTGTCAGAAGAGAGAGATTTGAAAATTAGAGCTCTTTTTGGACTGAGGTTCAGTTAATTTAAATGTATGTAAGACACTTATTATAAAGCAGTTAAATTTTGTGAACCCGTGAACAAAATGCCAATCTGATTGTATCTATAGACATAACATCCTAAATGTTAGAATGCGTAAAAATTGCTGTATAATTCAATGAAAAAGAATGTTTTTTAAGTTTATTTAATTAATCACTAAAAATTTCAAACGATGAGAAAAATTTACTTGTTTTTAATGATGATGTTTGCTTTTACAGGTTTCTCTATGGCACAGACCATGGAAAACTTTGAAAGTTTGAAAATGAACATTATGCTTGGTGGTGCCGATGACAATAGTTCATTTGAAGTAGTTCCGAATCCTGATAAATCAGGGATTAACCCCAGTGATTACGTTGTAAAACTTCTTCGTGATAAGGATGGTGTCGAATGGTGTGGTTTCTATGCAACATTGGCAAATTCGGTCGACTTAAGTGTTAACAAATTCGTTCATGTAAAGGTCTGGAAACCTGCAATTAGCAAGGTTACCTTTAAGCTAGAAGGGACCGTTAATTCTGAAATTGAACCAATTAATGCTCAGACTATTGTCAATGGATGGGAAGATCTGGTATTTGATTTTAGTGCTTTAGAGGGTCCGTATACAAAAATTGTTTTTTGTCCGGATCGTGTAGCATCAGGCACACTTGCTGCTGATGAAATCATTTATTTTGATGACTTGCTCATCAACAACGATCCGAATCCGATTTCAATTTCGCAACAGACTTTCAATGTGGATATGTCTGCTGCGGGTTTGGCAGCTGGAGACAAAGTATTTATTACCGGCGCATTGGGTGGAGTCTATGGTTCATGGAAAATGCCTGGAGATGATCCGGCAACTGAAATGAAGGATCCTGACGGCGACGGAATTTACTCAGTTACCCTGAATTTGGCCGACGGACTTATTGCCTTTAAATTTTTCAAAGGTACCGGTTGGGGCGGCGGAGAAGGTGTTTCGGCAGATAGAACAATTAAAATTGCCGGAACCATGGATTTAAACTACAAATTTGGAGTCGATGGATTAGTTTCGGAAACGCATACCGAAAGCGTTGTTATGGAAAACTATGAAAGCCTTAAGATGAATTTAATGGCTGGCGGAGCTGAAGACTTGAGTAAATTTACTAAAATTCCGAATCCTGATAAATCATCTTTTAACCTTAGCGATTATGTGGTTGAATTTTTGCGTGATAAGGACGGTGTTGCCTGGGGAGGTTTCTATGCGACATTGGATACTCCGGTTGATTTTACTACCAACAAGTTCGTTCACGTAAAAGTTTGGAAACCAAGAATCAGTCCGGTTAAATTCAAGATTGAAGGTGGAGCTACCGGAAATATTGAAATACCTTCAATGAATCCGCAAACTGTAACGAATGGCTGGGAAGATATGGTTTTTGACTTTTCAGCTGCTTCTGGTCCATATTCCAAAATTGTTTTCATGCCTGACTTTAATGATCCGGTAGGATTGACCGAAGATATGACTATGTACTTTGATGATCTAATTCTGAACAATGATCCGAGTCCACTGGGTCCGCCAGAATTTAAAATCAATGTTGACATGAATGCATCAGGAATGACTTCTGGTAAAAAAGTATGGCTTTCGGGTGCTATCGGTGGAATCTATGGCCAATGGGCTGAACCTGGAACTATTGCTGAAAATGAGATGACAGATCCTAATGGTGACGGTATTTACTCGATCTCATTGCAGGTACCTGACGGACTTATTGCATTTAAATTCTTCTGGGATAACGGCTGGGCCAATGGTGACAATGCTATTGCAGACCGGACTTATACAGTAAACGGAAGCGCCGAAGTAAATTTTGTCTGGGGTGTTGCTGGATATACTGTAACTTCGGTTAAACCAATTGCAGGTACATCTTTCGGAGTTTTTCCGAATCCTACCGATGGAATGATTACCGTTCAATCACCTGACATGAAGGGGCTAACTGTTCGGAATATACTGGGTTCAACTTTAAAAACTCTTAAATTCCAGGCTGTTACCAGCAAACAGATCGATTTGAGCGACCTTAAATCTGGAATCTATTTTATTTCAGTTGAAACCAGCAATGGAATTCATACTTCAAAATTGATCAAGAATTAAGTATTATCCACTATAATTGGGACTGCCCCGATTTGCAAGGAAAAAATAACATTTCCCTGCATTTCGGGGCAGTACTTTTTTCAATAATACCGGCAATACTTTTGGACTGCAACGAGAGGTAAATGGTTCTGAGTTTGGAACAGTAGGGAAGGATTTGTTTTAAAGTGAGTCATTGACTCATAATAAACAACCCCGAGTTACCGCTATCGCTCAAGCGAGGGGCAAGGCAGACGGAGAGGCTTTTTATTTTATCAGATTTTCAATCTCAATTTTCAAAACAGACAAATGTCTCACGATTGTACCCCAGATAATTTCATTGTCAATCTTGTCATATCCATGAATTACCCGATTTCGCATACTGATAATTTGTCTTTTGCTTGATATTTCAATGGATGAGTCCAGTTTTTCAATCCGGCTCATTGCTTCGCCAATGATTTCGAATTCGCGCTCTATAGCTCTGCGAAGCATCTTATCTGCCAGATAAATATTAAAATCCCGTTTATCACCAAGATATTTCTCGATTGACTCAATTGATTCCCGAATATCGAACAGGTACTTTTTAATCTCAAGCTGCATAAAGCAAAGTCTTTGTTTGATTCACCGAATCGATAAAATATGGATTGGATAAGGATTTGTCGGTCACCAAATCAACCGGACGTTGAAACAAATTCTCAAACTGATCGGCCAAATCGAAATAGGTGTCTGCATAGTCGCCGTAATCCATTGGATTAAATGATATCAGCAGGTCGATATCACTGTCGTCGTTGAATTTATTGGTACAAACAGACCCAAAGGCAAATAATGCCTTCACATTATGCGCTTTGCATAATGCCTGAATCTTCTCCATATTGTCTGTAAGTAATCGTTGCATAACTGTGTTTTGTACAAACTTAGTATTCTTGAAGGACCTGTGCAAGTGGGTAATTATTCAATTGGCTGAGCTTACCGATAGCTAATCTTCAAAAGGGCTACAACTTCCAAGTCAAAAGATGCAGATTGCAAATCTGCACCAGCTACTGCAAACTTTTAGATATATCCTGATGAGCCGGATTAAAAGGGGAGTATGTTTGGTCCGATTGAAAACGTTTGTCAGCAAATATGAGGTTATTTCTTTATAATTTTCTCTGTATAAACGCCATTCTTAGATTCTATTCTTAACAAATAAATTCCGGATTTAAAACTTGAAAGATCCAATGTGAACTGATTACTCTTTTCAATCCGATCAAGAGTCAAATATCCGAATAAACTATAAACGGAAACGGATTTCTGCCCATCGTGGCAGGTAACGAGAATTTTGCCATCTGTTGGGTTCGGATAGATGATGCTGTAATTCAGGTTGTTTTTAGTATTTGTATTAATTGCTTTAGCACAATTAGTACAGCTATTGCTGTTAGTTTCAAAATAACACTCCAATTGGCGATAGCCTGTAGGTCCCACATAAGGATTTACACAAAAATTCAATGCTCCGATATTTTCTATTAGGGCTGATTCAATTGGAGCATTCTTGAAAATAAACCTTGGAAAATATTTTCCACAATATGATGCAGAATCAATTTTGTCAACAATTAAACTATAAAATTCAGATTTCAAAGTGTCACCTATAGATAAATTGTAATCATAAGCAACCTCTTCTCCAAACCATACTCTCTTGTTTAAAGTATCATCTCTGAATGCCCCTTCGTAGCCAGATACAGCCTTATATCCAAGCTGTGAATAACTATTCCCCTTGTAATATAATTTTCTGTATAAATGATTGCTGATTAAAGTATCCCTGCTAAAATAATAGCACAAGGTGTCCTGTTCGTAATAGATTCCCCAGTACGGTCCTTTTTGATTTGAAGTAAAAACCCATCTGCCATAATCAAAATTAACAGGCGAATAGGTATTTTGTGCATTCAAAAAAAAGGTCGTTAAAATAAAGAATAAGGTCAAGTATTTTTTATGAAATTTCATAAGTCTTTCATTAATAGAATGACAACGAAGATTGTACGAATTTAACCATAAAATTTCAATGTAGGATGTATTTTCAAGATAATTATTATCAATTTGTATTTGCACCATCGATTGAATTTGCACAATTGCAAACAAGCCTTGACAGGGTTTCGAAACCCTGTCAAGGCTTGTTAAAATTCTATTCGTTTAACTCGTTGCTCAATATCCGGAAATACTTTTCTGTCAGTTCTTAATCACCAGTTTTTGATAGTAGGTTTTTTTGTTATTGTACAGTTTTACGAAATACAAACCATTCGGAATTCCGTTGAGGTTCAGCACGACCACTTGTTTCCCGGCCTGGTACATTTGTTTATCAAGCGCGATGATTCGTTTTCCTGAAATATCCTGAAGCGAGATACTAACTTCAGTTGAATTCGGGAAGTTGAACATCACGTTGCACTGATGTTCTGCCGGATTTGGAAATACCTGGATGATATTCCCGTTTGCATCCATCTGATCAATGCCGACTTTTATATCCAATGTGGTAGTTGCTTCAGGGTTCAATTTCCTGGTTTCAGTAAATCCGATGCTATCAGTTGCAAGTGAGTAAAACTTATAAGTACTTCCATTCTTTCCTTTGAATTCTGCTTCTCCGGGTATAGATGCTGCTTTCCAGAGCATGTACTCGCTGTTGTTCGTTGAAACGAAGATATTGTATCTGGAAATTTCACTTCCCAAATCGTTTCCTGACCATGAAACAACAAAAACACTGTCGCTTTGAGTTTGGTCAAGCGAAGCTACAGCACTGACCGGAATCCTGTCGTCAATCCGGTTGGTATAGGTATTGGTCAGGATTGGAGCATTAAAATCGAAAACAATAGAAGCGCGGTTACTGATTACATCATCATGAACTACAGTATTCTTTAACCTGCAACTGTAGGTTACATTGCCTTCGCCTTCCGGACCGGTAACATTGGGTGGAAGGAAACCCAAATCAGGATCTTCAGTAAGTTCAAGAGAAACCCGGTCAAGTGAATGGAAATCCCATGATACGATGCCTTTAATCGTGTCAAGTTCTCCATGAACCTGGACAATGATATTCTTTTTTGGATACAAGTCAACCAAAATTTTGAACTCTTTGGCATATTCCTGCACTTTAACAGTAGTTTCACCAAACGTAACTGAAGAAAAACTGAATGTTTTGAAGTCAAATTTAGTCACGTCAAGGGTGTCTTTCACGAAAACTTCAAGTGCTGATGCTCCTGCTGTTTTCTTGTTTTCGAAGAAGATGGTATAATTCAGGTTTCCTTCTTTTGAGATATAATGTTCGGAAGTAAAGCCACGGGGTCCCACTTTTTCATTCGGGTCGAATGAAGTAACTCCCCGGCTGTTCAGTTTACCCTGCGATTTCTTCCTGAATTTGCGCCAGCAACCTTCTGTGGCATCGTACCCATCTTTCATGTCAACGGCTATATTTACCAAGCCTATTCCTAAACTGACCGCAGTACCAACTCCGGGAACGAAACTTGCACCACACTGAACTGCTGAGGCCATTATTGAGGCTCCGTTCCACAACCAACTTCCCCAGGTTTGTTTTCCGTCTGCGGTGGTTTCTCCTTCCGGTTTCATATCCTCAGTTAAAAAATATCCTGCAGGATCCACAGTTTTATCAATAACACCCCAGCAAGCTACTCCGGGAACAACACCTTCAAGAAGTCCGGTCGCCCCATTAGCAAAAGCATGCATGGCAGCAGCAGTAATACAAAGCCTGACTTCGTTGGGCATATCAGCTGATTTCAGATTGTAATCTATTTTCTCAAATAGCGGATCCAAAATCCATGAATCCATTTTTAAAGAACCTGTTCCGTTAAGTTTGACTTTTACACGGATTGAATTTGATGACCCGGCAGAGATGTATGGTATATAGAACGGATACACTCTCATTTTCTGGCCTTCATATCCGGTAAGAGTTTCGGTGGTGTAATACAAACCAATATCCCTAAAACGGGTAAAATCAGGACCCATATCCACCACTGCTTTTGGAAGTATTACATTGATATCCGGAAATTCAACTTCAAGACCCGGAAGATCGTTGACGACATATACAAGGATGGTTCCGAGTGCATCGGTGTTGGCCGAATTCCCGTAACTAATGTTAAAAGTTTGCCAGCGGTTGATCAGGAACCGGTCGCGGCCGGAAAGATTTGACCATGGATCGCTCCTTTCCCCTGCCATGACAGTGAAATGAGCTGGCAATGTCAGTGTTTTTTCTCCGGGTGTCTCAATAATAACATCGTAAATACCAAGAGCTTTGTCTTTAAGATCAAATTGGGCAAGCATTGCTTCTCCCAGAGCATCAGTTAAATAAGTAGTATCTGCCTGGATATCATTTTGCCCGGTCAATTTAAGTTTAACAGTACTTGTGGTTTTAAATCCTGCACCAAACAGATACATGGTCAATTGTCCAGTGTTACCACCAAACCGGGGTTCGGCTGTTTCAACCAGCGGTTGAAAGTTTGTAATACCCAAAGCTGAGGAAGACAGCAGATAATGTCCGTAAGATGGCGCATTATTAATGGTAACAGTATTGCTGGCCTTGTCGATAGTATAGCCTTTTTTGATTCTTTTCCAGCTCATTCCGGCGTTGGGCGAATGGAAAACTTTGATGGAGTCTTCGATACTGCCATTTAATGCATCATCCAGATAGGATAATTTCATCCAGTTAAGTGTATCATTGAAAACCTGGGGAATATTTCTCAGACGCCACCAGGTGTTTATTGTTCCGGTTGCAGTTGGATGTTGCTGATATCCGTAATTGTCAACTGTAAGCTTACTGACTACTGTTTTTGTCTTGGTTGAAACTGAAGCTGCATAAAAATTGTATGTGTTGTTGGCAGTATTATCAACATCAAGCTTCACAGAAATACGTCCAAAGTTTTTAATCTTGGCCGAATTGGGTAAGAATAACAAGTTGAGTGAGGCATCAGGTTCTATGGTGCAAGCTGCAGCAGGATTGCCCGTGAAATTAAGATTGGGAAGCGTGTTATCACCAGTCAGAGAGATTGCATCATCCACATATATGGTAGCTTGTATTCCGGTGGCATTGCTTCCTGAAATGGTTCTGGAGTTCGTACCGGTTAGGTATAAGTTTGAAATGCGAAGAATGTGATGATTGGTAAGATTTCCCTTAATCTGCATATTCAGACTGTAACCCGAAGGATTACCGGCAATTGTACCATTGTTAACCAGGTTTCCTGAAAAGGTTGCGGTTGGACTATACGCGTATTGATTATACAAGGTGTCCAAAACAGTTACAGTGCCATTGAATCGAATTTCATTTTGAATTCCAACTTTACCACCGATCTTATAATCTCCGTTAAAAGTCATGCCGGATATTCTGCTGTTGCTTAGGATCAGGGTATCATTCGACAGTATTTTCCCAGTGCTCATCAAATAATTCCGGGTTAATAATTTGAATTTATTGGTTTGTACCTGGCATTTATTCATTTCCCAGGTATTTCCATCGAATAAAACATTGCTGTCGAGTATCATATCGCCAATGCTGTCGGTGGTTACCATATAGCCCTGAAAACTTTTACCGGAACTTTGTTTTAACCGTTGGTCAGTTTTTCCTGAAAATATGGTCTGACTGGGTGCCCATTTCCCATTATTCTCGATATCGCTCAAAATATTCATGTAAAATGAATAGCCTGACGGATTACTGATAATAGTTCCGTTGTTAATTATCTTTGCATTCACAGTAAGTGACGGGCTATATGCATAATCGTTGTTCAGGGTGTCCAAAACCGTGACTGTGCCATTTAGCACATTGTCTCCCTGAACACGAATCTTGCCACTAAGTTTGTAATTGCCGTTAAATATCATCGAAGCAATTCCTGTATTTCTCAAAATCAGGTTGTCGTCCGATATAATGGTTCCATTGTTTAGCTGATAGTTTAGTGTTGTCAGTTTAAATCCATTGGTTTGAATCTTCGCCTTATTCAAATCCCATCTGTTGCTGTTGAATGTAACATCGCTTCCCAATACAATTTGCCCCAGTGTATCGGTAGTTAAAAAATACCCCTGGAAACTTTTACCTGTTGATTGTTTGATTTTTTGGTCGGATATTCCTGAAAATGTTGTCTGAAGCGGAGCCCATTTCCCATTGTTCTCAATGTCATTCAGAATATTCAGGTAAAAAGAATATCCTCCTGGATTGCTGATTATTACACCGTTGTTAATGATTTTGCCATTTACGGTTAAGGTTGGGCTATAAGCATATTGGTTGTTAAGCGTGTCAAGAATTGTTGCAATACCATTGAAAACATTATCTCCCTTTACACCGACTTTTCCGTCGATTTTATAATCTCCATTAAAAGTCATCGATGCAATTCCGGTATTTCTCAGAATCAGGTTATCGTTCGAAATGATATTCCCATTGTTTAACTGATAATTCATGGTTGTTAGCTTGAATCCATTCGTCAAAAGTTTGGACTTATTCCAATCCCAAGTGTTGCTGTCGAACGTAACATCGCTTCCCAATACAATCTGTCCCAGGGTATCGGTAGTTAAAAAATAACCCTGAAAACTTTTACCTGTCGCTTGCTTGATATTCTGGTCCGATTTTCCTAAAAATGTGGTCTGGGTTGGTGCCCAAATGCCATTGTTTTCAATGTTATTTAAAGCATTCAGATAAAATGAATAGCCTGAAGGATTTCTAATTATTTTACCATTGTTGATAATTTCAGCATTAAATGTAATCGTGGGGCTATACGCATATTCATTGTACAGCGTATCCAAAACGGTAACTATCCCATTAAATACATTATCACCACGAACCCGAACCTTGCCGTCTAACGAATAATTTCCGCTGAAAGTCATTGATGAAATTGAAGTATTGTTCAAAACCAAAGATTTATCGGAGATGATTTTCCCATGGTTTAAAATGCAATTCTGTGTCAATAAGTTAAATCCATTGGTTGTTATCTGGCATTTATTCATATCCCAGGTATTTCCTGAAAGTAACACATCGCTGTCGAAAATAATTCCTCCAATGGAATCGGTAGTTAAAAGGTAACCGTTAAAACTTTTTCCGGAAGCTGCTTTTATCCGCTGGTCGCTATTTCCCGACCATGTTGTTTGGGCAGGTGCCCAGGTTCCATTGTTTTCAATGTCACTATATATCTTCAGGTAGAATGAATATCCGTCCGGGTTTTTTGTTACGGTGCCATTATTGATCATTTTACCATTAACAGTAAATGTGGGACTATAAGCGTATTGATTTTTAATTGATCCGGCAGTATTGATGGTTAGGTTGTTACATGTAAAGTCGCCGTTAATATTTACTGGTCCGTTAATCACCACATGGCTGGAGGCAGTAGGAACAATTCCGCCTTCCCAGGTTGAGGCCGCATTCCAAAGACCACCCGAAGCTGTTGAGGTAATGGTTGTTTGTGCAACTATGTTTAATGAAAATAAAAGTGAAAAAAATAGAATAGCTACCCACCTTATGGTTTTAGCTGAAATTGATAAAGTTTTCATAAGCGAAGTTTATTTTTAAAAAATAGGATGCTAAAATTTCTTAAAAATTCAAATCAATCTCACAAAACATCAGGCTTCACAAGAATTTCTACTTCTTATAAAGGTAGAAAAATCTAACTAAATCCAAAAAGCAAATAGGAATTATTCGTGGAAATCGTTGCTCAATACCCTGAATTCCGTTCGCCGGTCGAGCATTTTAGCAATTTCCTGCTGTTCGGGGGTGAGTTTCATGATAAAATCTTCGTTCAACTCGTCCCCACGTTTCAGGAAATCGTATTGTTTGGCGATGGCTTTGGTAACTTTCTTCGGCCAGGTTTCTCCATATCCCTTGGCTACCAGGCGAGCCGAACTAATGCCTTTTGAAATCAGGAAATCAACCACCGATTGTGCCCGTTTCTGAGAAAGTTCTGAGTTAAATTTATCGCTGCCAACAAAATCGGTATGAGCCATTAATTCGATTTTTATGGTCGGGTTCAGGTTTAACAATTGAACCACTGAATCGAGAGCTGTTTTTGATTCTTCGGTAATTTCATAACTCCCAAAGGCATAATTGATGTTATTTACCTTGATTGGCTCGTCGGTTGGCGAGAGCTTAAACAGAAACCGGAAGTCTTTACTGTCTGTCAAGCCAACGGTTGTAGTACGTGCTTTGTCGTTCAGGAACCCATCTTTAAAAGCGGCAAAAACATATTCTGTTTCCGGTTTTAGTTTTAACTGAAAACGTCCGCCATCGGCACGCATTTTCAGGTTGGTTCCATCAGTTCCGATAATGCGAATCATTGCCCCGTCAATTTTCTGATTGGTTTCCTTGTTGAATACTTCGCCGGATGCATTGAAAACTTTAGGTGGAAGGTAAAATGAATAAATATCGTCGCTTCTCGATCCTTTGCGGTTCGAGGCGAATAAACCTTTCTCTACATCACCTTTGATGAATGCCATTCCAAAATCATCACCCGGTGAATTGATGGGGGCTTTCATATTTTCAACTTTCCATTTGCCCTTATCGTCTTTCACTGCTTTGAAAATATCCAATCCGCCAATTCCGGGCAAATAATTGGAAGAAAAATACAGGTCGCCATTTTCACGAATAAACGGAAACTCTTCATCTCCCGGGGTATTGATTTCAGGACCAAGGTTTACAGGCTTATCAAATTTACCGCCTTTGTTGTCAGAAACCCAAATATCTTTTCCACCATAACCACCCAACTTATCGGATACAAAGTAGAGCTGGGTTCCGTCGGAACTCAGCGATGGATGGGCTGCTATCATGCTGTCGCCAACCAGTTCGATAACTGTTGGTTCCGACCATTCGCCTCTGGACTGGTTGGCCGAAAACAATTCGGCACCCTTGTCTTTCGTTTTGTCATATACACATCGGGTAAAAATCATCAAGTCACCTCGATCCGAAAGCGTCGCTGCTCCTTCATCGCTGGCCGTATTAATCAGTTCGGTTTCATCAAGCAATTTGGGTGTTTCCCATTTTTGTTTCTGAACCAGAAATTTACTGGTGAATAAATCGGCAAAGCGGGTACCGGTAATGTTACTTTTTCGTCTTCCTGTTACGACTTCGCGAGTGGAAGTGAAAATGACCTCATTATCTCGTCCACCTACAAAAACCGGGCAATAATCGTTGTCTTTTGAATTCAGTTCCTTGACGATATTGACCATATACCGATTCGGATGATCCAACCAACCGCTTACTTCTTTACTGGCTTTTAGTCCGTTTTTAGCAAGTTCATCGTCAGGTTTAACTCCAAGATAGGTTTGGTACCAGGTAATGGCATCTTCGTATTTTTGAGTTGCCCGTAAACAATCGGCATAATGAAGCATGCAAATGGGTTCTGAATTACCGCGTTTTATCGCATTTTTATACCAAACCGATGCTTTGGCAAAATCGCTTAACTTATAATACGATTCGCCAATTTGGAAAGCCATTTCTGACTTTTCTGGTCCAAGCTTTTGGCTGCGATATGCCTTTCTGTATTTTTCAATGGCTTGAGAATATTCCCCGATTTCGAAGGACTTCTTGCCTGTTTCCATGTATTTGCGTGCTGAACACGAGCCAAGCAGAATAACCATCGGGATGAAAAATATTTTGAGGAAAACCGGATTCTTCATGTTAAATTATCACGTTTGGCGGTAAAAGTAACCATTTTATAACCATTCTAAAAAAACGCAAAAGGTTTATTTAAAGTATGCTCAAATGAAATAAATCTGCGAATTTAATCAAGGCATAAAAAAAGCTTCCGGTTTTCACCGGAAGCCTCACTATCTGCTATGTAGGTATTAAGATTCTATTTTACGAATAGCAATTCTCTGTATTTTGGCAACGGCCACAGTTCGTTGTCAACGATTAATTCAAGTTTGTCAATGTGGTAGCGAATGTCATCCAGATAAGGTCTTACATTGGCTTCGTATGCATATGCTTTTTCTTTTTCTGAATCGATCGTGTTGGCCACTTTCCTAGCTTCAACCATTTCTTTCACTTTAGCTTTGATCGCGGAAACATGTGCTCCAATTTCCCTGATAAGTTCCAGACGGCCTTCAGCAAGTGATTTATACTCTTCGTCACTAAAGACTATTTTCAGGTTTTTTACATTTTCAAGCAACATGGTTTGATACTCAATTGCCGTAGGAACAATATGATTGCTCGCTAAATCGCCTAATACGCGGGACTCAATCTGTAGTTTTTTAGTGTATTTTTCAAGTTCCACTTCAATGCGACCTTCAATCTCTCTTGGGCTTAATACACCATTTCTACTGTACATATCAATAACGCGTTTATCGTGCAATGCTTCTAATGCAGTAGGTACGCTATTAATATTGGTTAAACCACGGCGGGCAGCTTCAATTTTCCATTCTTCGCTGTAACCGTTGCCATCGAAACGAATTGCTTTTGATTCGATGATCAGTTTTTTGAGTACCTGGAAGATTGCTTCGTCTTTCTTTACACCAGCCTCTACCAATACATCAACATCTTTTTTGAAACTCACTAACTGGTCGGCTATTGCTGTATTCAATGCAATCATAGCTGAAGCACAGTTTGCGGATGAACCAACAGCACGGAATTCAAAACGATTTCCGGTGAATGCAAATGGCGAAGTACGGTTACGGTCAGTATTATCTAAAATGATTTCAGGAATACGTCCAATGTTAAGTTTTAAAGCAGTTTTCTCATCAGGAGTCATTTTACGATCAACAACTGCTTCTTCCATCATGTCTAACATTTTGCTGACTTCTGTTCCAAGGAAAGCAGAAATGATTGCCGGTGGAGCTTCGTTGGCACCTAACCGGTGTGTGTTTGGAGCAGTAAGAATGCTTGCGCGCAACATATCCTGATTTACATGCAGTGCTTTCAGGGTGTTGATCACGAAAGTAAGAAACTGTAAATTCGATTTTGGGTTTTTCCCCGGAGAATACAGATTTACGCCAGTGTCGGTAGAAAGAGACCAGTTGTTGTGTTTTCCCGAACCGTTTATCCCTGCGAAAGGTTTTTCATGGAAAAGCACAGCAAAATTATGACGACGGGCAATTTTTTTCATCAAGTCCATGATCATCTGATTGTGATCGTTGGCCAGGTTTAATTCTTCGTAAATCGGAGCCAGTTCAAACTGGTTTGGAGCAACCTCATTGTGACGGGTTTTTACCGGTATACCAAGTTTAAATGCTTCGTTTTCCAAATCTTCCATGAAACGGAAAACACGGGTTGGAATTGAACTGAAATAATGATCGTCCAACTGCTGATCTTTCGAAGCAGAGTGTCCCATCAGGGTACGTCCGGTCAGCATAAGGTCAGGGCGGGCCATGAACAAAGCTTCGTCAACCAGAAAGTATTCCTGTTCCCAACCCAGATTTGCATTTACTTTAGTTACATTTTTATCAAACATCTGGCAAACATCAGTTGCAGCGCTGTCAACTGCGGCCAAGGCTCTTAAAAGAGGCGTTTTATAGTCAAGTGCTTCGCCTGTGTATGAAATGAATACCGTAGGGATACACAAGGTGTTGTCAACAATAAATGCAGGAGAAGACGGGTCCCATGCAGTATAACCACGGGCTTCGAAAGTTTGTCGGATACCTCCACTTGGGAATGAAGAAGCATCTGGTTCCTGCTGAGAAAGCATTGATCCTGACAAGGTTTCAACAACTGATCCATTTTCGCCGTGGACAATAAAAGCATCATGTTTTTCAGCTGTACCATCAGTTAAAGGATGAAACCAGTGAGTAAGATGGGTTGCTCCTGATTCCAATGCCCATGATTTCATTCCCTGAGCAACCTGATCTGCCATTTTACGATCGATTGTAGTACCATGGTCAACAGCATCAACAACTGCTTTAAACGCTTCTTTCGACAAGTATTTCTTCATTTTCGGACGATCAAAGACCATCATTCCGTAAAAATCAGAAACCAGGTTTTCTTCACGTTTAACCTCTACTGGTTTCCTGGTAAGAACCTCTTCGAGCGCTTTAAATCTAAATTGTGCCATAACTTTAAAATTTTAATAGTTTATGTTTTGCATTTTGTTATTAACGTCTAATAATTTCCGCATAGCAAAAATATATAAAAAATGAAATTGTGGCATAAAAAAATAGGTTATTGCGCAAAATTTTACAATTAATTCAATAAAATAACTAAAAACACATGGGTGACCGATTGAAAACGCCAAAAAATATTAAGAATTGTAAAAAAACATAAAAATCGAAAAGTCATCCCTTTGAATGACTTTTCGATTGTATGCAAAAAAGAATCCTTCTTTGGATTTAGTTCCGGAGAAGGATATTTTGTTTTACAAAGTAAATCAGGAGGGCTTATTTCTTTTTCTTTTTTTTCCTGAAGAACTGTTCTTTTTGGGTTTCCTCAATCATTAATGCCCGCCAATCGTGTGGATTATCGGCTGAAAAATCGATCGTTGCTGTATAATCCTCTTTGTCAATGGTTACCACTTTAATTTTCTGGTCAAGAAAAGTTTCAATTTCGTCCAGAACCGGTTTTTCTTCCGGACTACAGAAGGAAACAGCCAACCCTTTTTTGTCACCTCGTCCGGTACGCCCAACCCGATGAACGTAATTTTCAGCCACGTCAGGCAAATCGTAGTTAATCACATATTCAACTCCCTGAATGTCGATGCCACGGGCGCTTACGTCGGTCGCTATGAGAATTTTTACATCGCCGTTTCTGAATTGGTTCATCACCTCGAGCCTGTCTTTCTGATCTTTATCGCCGTGAATGGTAATTGCTTTGATGTCAATTCTTTCCATCGCTTTGAAAACCCTTTCAGCCCGGACTTTTGTTCGAACAAAAACAAGAATTTTTGAATCCGGATTCTCTTTAATAATGCGTTCAAGAAAAAAGCGTTTGTCATCCATGGGGATGAAAATTACCGAATGGGTCACATTTTTTGCTACCGGATCTTTTGGAGAGATTTCAATGCGGATAGGATTTACGACTAATGAGTAGGCTAAATCTTTAATTTCAGGATTAATAGTTGCTGAGAAAAAAAGTGTTTGTCTGTGCTTTGGTAACCGATGAATCAATTGCCGGATGTCTTTAATGAATCCCAGGGCAAGCATATGATCCGCTTCGTCCAGGATTAGTATTTGAATCCTATCCAACAGAATGTGTCCCTGGCTTACCAGATCAAACATTCGACCTGGAGTGGCTACCAAAATGTCGATTCCGGTTTTTAATTTCGAAATCTGGGGATCCTGGTCAACGCCACCAAAAACACAGGCAGTTTTTACCCGTGTATGCTGACCGATGGTTTGAAAAACTTCGGTTATTTGTAGTGCGAGTTCGCGTGTTGGAACCATTACCAGACAACTA
>Ga0079306_1001396_pt1 | contig 16134 bp, 6 predicted proteins | sample Methanotroph_Enr_FD_79181 | JGI IMG/M metagenome (GOLD analysis project Ga0079306, IMG submission 79181) | Enriched soil microbial communities from Old Woman Creek wetland in Ohio, USA - Methanotroph_Enrichment_5 | ecosystem: Environmental > Terrestrial > Soil > Wetlands | place: USA: Ohio...
ATTTATTGCAATGTTTGCTATTAAACCAAACATACTCAAAAATAACCAGAATGTCAAAGAGCTATTATTATACGGCACTATCGCCGCTTAAAGTTAATTAATTTCTAACGAACTATTGTAAAAGATTATTTGTAACGTGAGTTTGAGATAAGAATCAAGTTAAACTTCTGTAATTCTGCGCTGTATATTTCCCGTAGGGAATTAATACCAATAGAATATTTAATTCAAGAATTAAATTCCACGATAGGGGATAAATATATTGATTCCCTACGGGAAATTATTCAAAATGAAACGAGCATTAACGCAGGCATTCACCTAATCGGCTTTGCTGCTTGGCTTGCCAAGAAAGTTGATGAAAATCTGGTATGCGAGTTCCATACGACCTTTAAAAAACAATTATTATCGTATGAAATCTACATTCTATTGAGATTAAAGTACTAACGGACTAATCGTTATGTCGAATTCACGTTAAGTTATATGTTTTGGTATAATACCTGTTTGTTGATTTTCATTAGCTATGACAAAAGAAGATTTTATTATGGGCAAGCCATTTACAGTTTCTGGTCTGCCATATTCGCATATTGAATTTAATTATTTGAGCGATTCATTGTCTTTTTTTGACGAACTTCAGGTTGCTCACCATTCATCGGCAATTCTATCGCAGAAGGATCCGGTTTTTGTGACTTTATTGCCAGTTCTTGGAGTTATTCAGTGTGTAACCATTGATTTGTCTTGTTGTGAGGTTGTTAAGCCTTGACATGATGCAAGTGTTATTTAATCTTTCATTTGCGGGCTGTTTAAGTTGCCGGTAAAGTGCAAACCTGAGTTCGGGATAAGAGGAAATTGATTTCCCCAATAAACAACTGGATATTACGGTGCGCTGCACCTAATGCTGGGGAAAAATGTTAAGTACTACAAATAGTTCGGGACGCTGTCACTAAAAAAGGTGCAGCGCACCGGGATATTTGTAGAAATGAGTTAGACACATAAAACCAGAGGTGCAGCGCACCGGGATATAGTGCTTGTAAGTACTTGATAAACTAGATGTATTGTTCGACTGATTATGCTTTTTATTTTATGCTTATACCGAACTCGGGTTGCAAGAAAGTTTTTTGGCTTTAGCCAATTTATCTCCGATTTATTATCCGTCCCATAAATTGTCGACAATTGACATTTACCACCTCAAAAATCCCAACATAATGCTTGAAGTTTAATTGGTCGACACGATAACGTTATCGTTAGTGACGTTACAACGTTGTAGTTGGTGTCAATATAACGTTGTAGGGAGTGACTATACAGCATTATTGTGTCGAACAATAAAAGCCTGATGGGTTGGGGAGGATTTATCGATTTGCACTCTACTCTTACAAACGATCAAACTTGTAGTATGTCTATTAAGTAGTTAAAAATTGGGCTTATATAAACCCTAAATTATACGCATTTTTTCTCTCCTCATCTACCGTCGATCTACCGTCCATTCCACCTTTGGAAAACAGACAAAAAATACCTGTTTTTACAATCAGCTGAAGACTACAAAAACAGGCATGTCTTTTAATAAAATATTCTGAATTATGCGAATTAAGGGTTGAAGTACTGTTTCAATATAACGTAAATCCCTGAAAGGGATTAATTTGAATAACCGTGGGTGAAGCCCACGGATGATATACAGCCTACAATACCAGCCCCGAAGCGGGCTGAACATAGGAAAGTGTTATTCAACCACTTCGTGGCTGCATATTTTTTTCATTAATTCCGTGGGCTTCACCCACGGTTATTCTAATTTAGCCACTTCGTGGCAAATATTTAGTTACCCTATTTTCAATTCAACCCTTAATTCGCATGAATTACTTATTTTGGACTCCTGAGACTCTTATATTTGATGCAGGAATGTGTGGTTTTCTATTTTATGCGATTCTCATACGCTCTCAAATGCATTAAATAGAATGATTTTTGAATTCTGTGTAGAGGTTAATTGTTTGATTTTCAATGTTATTAGTCGTGCGGCGTATTGTGCAATTATAGCGAAAAATTAAATGCATATTTACCAAATAATATATGTTCAACTAATCTGAACACAATCGGGGAATTATAGACTAGTGTTTCATTAAGTATGTTTTGGCGGTAAATATCAATTCCGTCCCTTTTAAGGGACGGACTACAAACAGAAGGCAAATTGGCTTCAGCCAAACAAAATCAAAAAGTTATATTTGGCTAAAGCCAATATTTATGTGTAATCTTTCATCCGTCCCTTAAAAGGGACGGCAATTAATTCTCACTTAACATAACTCTAGCTGAACAATGAAGAGTTTTCTATAAACTACCCTTATTAACTTTTCCAAAATTCCAAAACTTCAGAAAAGTTAAACCTTCCCCTAGAAGCCATTGCTAAGGAACGGATTTGGAATTAACTCCTTACAGTCGTTGACCGTTGGTTCCGTTCCCCCATGGAAATTGATTCTCCCGCAAAAAATACGTTTCTTGACTATAGTCAAGAAACGTATGGACGATGTGTATAAAGATTAACCTTAATTTGTAATTCGTTATTTAGTGCCAGCAATGGACAGATTTTGCTTTACAATATAAAATTGGATGTGATGAAAAAAAACGATACGGGCTAAAACTTGACTAGTGTTATGTTAGGATTATTATGTTGGTAAATGTTAATTGCCGTCCCTTTTAAGGGACGGATAATGAATTGGAGACAAATTGGCTTTAGCCAAACAGAATCAGATAGTTATATTTGGCTAAAGCCAAGACATTTATGTAATCTTTTATCCGTCCCATAAATGGGACGGCAATTAATTCTTGCTTAACATAACACTAGTTGGAATTCTCCATTGCAGATTCCATTTTTGTAAAATAACACTTCTTGACTAATGTCAAGAAAAATTCGAATTTATATCTCAATTACCCCTTTAATTTGCATAAGTATATTTAGAATTATCTCATAGAAGTTTTTACAGATAGTTGATAGTAAGAAGTTACAAGTAAATAATTACGAGTAATAAGTTATTGGTCTGTTTGTCAGATAATTACTTTCATGAAGTGTCTGAATTACTTATATGTATTACTCAATACAATGCAATTTTATTTTTTTAAACAGATTCTATATATTATTAACTCTAAAAAAAAAATTTATGAATCGCTTATTACGAATTCTACAATTTGTGGTCATAGCCATTCTGCTATTAGCGGAGAGTGCTTCGGCCAGTAACATTACGGTAAGCAACATTTCCATTGTTCAACGAAACGACACTGCTAAATTTGCTGTAGTGCAATTCGATGTTACTTGGGATTACAGCTTCCGCAATGGAACAGGTGCTTTGGAAAACTGGGATGCCGCCTGGGTGTTCCTGAAATTCCAAAAAGTGGGTAACGAAGCCGTAGGTTTCTATCATGGAACGCTTAGCGCTGCTACTAACCACACGATTCCTACCGGATTTACCGGGACGCAGCCAACCGACAAGAAAGGCATTTTTCTGTACCGCAGCGCCACCGGAAACGGTACGGCTACCCTTACGGGTGTGAAACTGCGATGGGACTATGGTACCGATGGAGTGGACCTCACTACTAATGTAAACCTAAAGGTATTTGCCACCGAAATGGTGTATGTGCCTACCGGCGCTTTTTGGGTAGGGACTGAAACCAATTGGAATGAACAATACAGTTTCACCAATGGAGGCGTAAGCGATGGATGGATGCAACCATTTAAGATTACTTCGGAAGATGCGCTTACGCCGGCTAATACCAGCGGAAAACTTTGGTCGAATGGTGGTAATTATATGAATACCACAGTAATGGCCGCCACTTACCCCAAGGGCTATGCCGGTTTTTATTGTATGAAACATGAGATTACGCAGAAAGCCTATGTTGACTTCCTGAACTGCCTTACCCGCAACCAGCAAGGTTACAGGGTGAATACCGGATCTATTGGTTCAGCAACATCTGTTGGCAATCGCTACGTGATGGGTAACAGCACTGCTATGCAATACCGCAACGGTATACGCTGCGATGCCACGCTGCCTGCAGCGCCAACTCCCGTGGAATTTTATTGTGATTACGATGGCGATGGTGTGAAGAACGAAGAAGCGGATGGACTTAATATTGCCTGTGGTTATTTAGGATGGAATAATCTGGTGGCATATCTCGATTGGGCAGCGTTGCGCCCTATGACCGAACTTGAGTTCGAGAAAGCTGGCCGAGGACCTGTGTACCCAACACCTAACGAATATGCATGGGGTGCCAATACATATAGTAAACTTGGAACTACAGCTGCTACCGCCTTACTCGATTTGGGATTACCTAACGAAAGACCGGCTGTGGCAGGAGTGAATTGTAACTTAGGTGGTAACAGCTATCCCGTACGTGTAGGGTTTGCTACCAACGATACTACCACACGTGCACAAAGTGGTGCGGGTTACTGGGGTATTACAGAACTTTCAGGTAATGTATTCGAAACTTGTGTGAGTACATACGCCGAAGGACGAAATTTTACCGGACTTAACGGCGATGGTTCTCTTACCGCATCGGGTTACCACGATGTTGCTAACTGGCCTGCTACTAATGGATACGGTTCCGCCTGGAGAGGAGGAGATGCGGCAAACGGATATGCTTATGCCACTATATCCAACCGAAATTGGGGATATCGTAGTGATGATCCCATTACTTCTTGGAATGTGGGTGGACGCGGAGTAAGGACAGCACCTTGATGAAAGCCAAACCGACCCCCAATCCGTCAGCTGACGGAGGCTTAAAGACTTTTTCTCTTTCAACGGAATATTGTCTTTGGATCTAAAAGTTAGCTTCTAATAAATTTCCGTTGGTCATTCATTGGCCTTTGGTTCATAATTTATAATTAATAATATAAAGCTCTGTAAATTCTTATTTTCTCTTTTCGTGTTCACTATTCACTTCTCTATCCCTTGTTGGCGCGGATTTCTTGGCAAAGCCAAGCGGTAATCCGTGCCAATGCAAAGGGAGTTGGACAGGGCACAGGTCACAGACCTGCGCCAGCAAAGGAGGTTATATCAGAATTTAAAGGGTTCTAAAAATCATACTTTATATGAAACGAGTATTTAAAAAAATTTGGGCAGCAGCGGCTATAACCTTGCTGGCCATGCCGCTGGCGGCAAATAATATCACGGTGTCCAACGTGGCCATTTCGGCGCGCGACGATGCCAATAAATTCATTGAAGTGACTTTCGACCTTACGTGGGAGAATAGCTTCCGTACCACAGGGCTTAGTCCGAACAACTGGGATGCCGCCTGGGTGTTTATGAAATTCAAGAAAACAGGTGCTGCCACAGCTTTTAATCATTGTAAGCTGGACGCTGTAGCCAACCATGAGTTGCCCGATGCTACAAACTACGAGTTTGTGCAGCCTGCCGACAGCATGGGCGTGTTTGTACAGCGAAAAACTCCGGGTAGCGGAACTGTTTCGCTTACAGGATGTAAACTGCGCTGGAAGTATTCTTCCGCTACTACTTTCGACCCCACCAATCCTATTGATGTAAAAGTATTTGCACTGGAAATGGTGTATGTGCCTACCGGAGCATTTAAAGTGGGTTCGGGCGGTACTGAAAGCAGCTCGTTTACTGCCGGTCCGTGGACATCGGGCGCTACCACGCCTTTCACCATCAGCTCCGAATCAAGTCTTTCCATAAATAATACAGCCGGTGCATTGTGGGCTACCGGTAGCCAAGGTACTGCAGGCGTGTTGCCGGCAGAGTATCCCAAGGGCTACAATGGTTTTTATTGCATGAAGTACGAACTGACACAGCAAGCCTACGTGGATTTCCTGAACTGCCTGTCGCGCCGCCAGCAAAACTGGAGGATAAATCTTAGATATTATAATTACTATACCGATGGTATTAGTTACGGTCATATATGGAATACAGAACCCACTATTTTCAATGGTAGCACTTGGTACTACGATTACCGTTTTGTAATGAATTATAGTCAAGCTAGCCGCAGTTATCGTAATGGCATACGTTGTAAAAGAACCTTTGAAAATCGTCCAGACCCTATCACTTTTGCTTGCGATGTGACTGGTGGTGTAGCAGATGATTATTCAACTTCCAATCAGATAGACGATGGACAACAACTAGCATGTAATTATCTGAATACTGACCATAGCTGGGCTTACCTGGACTGGGCCGGACTCCGCCCCATGAGCGAACTGGAATACGAAAAAGCCTGCCGGGGTACTGCCAACCCTGTAGCCAACGAATACGTATGGGGCACCGCCAATTATATAGCTTTGACTGGGGTAAGCAATAGTGGAAAGGTAGATGAAGTGGCTGTGAATCCGGATGCCAATTGTGTTGTTTCAGCCCATAATGCTGCTGCTCGTGTAGGTATGTTTGCCAACCCTGCTACCAGCCGTTCCGAAAGTGGCGCCACTTTTTGGGGCATACTTGATATGGCAGGCAATGTATTTGAACCTGTTATGAGCGTGGGTGTGGATAATAACCGCTTTTTCTCCGGTGCGGTGCATGGCGATGGCATATTGACCCTCACGGGCGATAACAATGTAGCCGGATGGCAAGTTGCTTGCGGATACAGGGGTGGAGGACATGCAAACAGTATTTCTAGCGGTAGGACATCAGACCGTGGTTCAGCAACTTGGAACGCTGACAAAGGTAATTACTATTATTTAGGTTGCCGTGGGGTAAGGACAGCGCCTTGATGAACCCCCCAGCCACTAGACCTCACCCCTAGCCCTCACCCCTAGCCCCTCTCCACAAGAGAGGGGGATAGGGAGATGGACAAGAAGGGGGATGATAAAAAAAGATAATTGATAATTAAGCAATTGATAATTAATAAATAATAGATATGAATACAATAAAAAAAATATGCGTTGCGGCATTGTTGCTGTTGCTGCCGGGTTTGTCGGGTATGGCAAACAATATGCAGGTAAGCAATATCTCGGTGGCCGAACGAAACAGCGCACAAAATTACGTGATTGTACAATTTGACCTGAGCTGGGACAACAGCTTCAGGATAACTAACGGTACGGTGGAAAACTGGGATGCCGCTTGGGTATTTCTGAAATTCCGCAAGAGTGGTGATGCCAACCTCGGATATTTCCACGGCACCCTGGGTGCTACCGCCAGCCATGTGATACCCACGGGTTATACCGGCTCGCAACCTACCGACAATAAAGGGATATTTATTCACCGTTCCGAAGCAGGCACCGGTAACACCACCCTCACGGGAGTGAAACTGCGTTGGGACTACGGCGTGGATGGACTGGATTCTGTTAAAGTAGTAGATTTTCAGGTATTGGCTATCGAAATGGTGAATGTGCCTCAGGGATCGTTCTACGTGGGTAGCGGTGGTATCGAAACTGGCTCGCTTACCGATGGCAGTTGGGCTTCGGGTCCTACCATTCCTTTCCAAATAACCTCCGAAGGAGCTATTAACGTAGGTTCGGGTACCGGCAAACTGAATTGCACCAATAATTCTGGTAATTCGGCAATTACTACCGGTGTACTGCCAGCAGCATATCCTAAGGGCTATAGCGCTTTCTATTGCATGAAGTACGAAATTACCCAAAAGGCGTATGTCGATTTCCTGAACACGCTTACACGTGCACAGCAGGTAACCCGGGTGCCTTATATCTCGGCTAATAACTATATCCATTCGAATAGTACCAGTTTGTCGTATCGCAATGCCATACGAAATCCGGCCGTAATTCCGGCCGATCCATCGCCTGTAACGTTTTTCTGCGACTTCGATAATGATGCAGTTGGCAACGAAACCACCGATGGGATGGATATTGCCTGCAATTACCTGAGTGAGTATGATTTGAAAGCTTATCTGGACTGGGCTGCCTTGCGCCCCATGACCGAGTTGGAGTTTGAAAAAGCTGCCCGTGGCACTGTGTACCCTACCATTGATGACTATGCTTGGGGAGCTTCAAAACCGATTTTTGCTACTGCTGTAACCGATGGGGGTAAAGATAGCGAGGTTGCAACTAATTCTACAGCTAATTGTGTAACTGAAAATGCTTTCAATGGTGGACCTGTACGTGTTGGTTTTGCTTCAACAGCCACATCCACCCGTTACCAAAGCGGTGGTTCGTATTGGGGCATTATGGAGCTAAGCGGCAATTTGCATGAACGGCCTGTTTCTATTTACTACACTGCGTTTACAAACGTATGTGGTGATGGTGCTTTGGCCTCCAATGGAGATGCTAATGCTACATTTAATGGTATATCAATTGGTGCAAGAGGTGGAGCTTTTCTAAATAGTTTTACTGACTGTAGAATATCGAATCGTAATGTGGCAACTTGGTCAAATACAGGTCGTGGTAGTAATTTAGGTGGACGCGGAGTAAGGCAGGTACCTTGATGAAACGACCCCCAGCCCCTAAAGGGGGGTAAGATGTGGCATAGGTCGCAGACCTGCGCTAGCGGAGGGGAAGCCCCCTAACCCCCGAAGGGGGAATAAGATGTAACCCGTAACTTGTTTACTCGTTTACTTGCAATTTGAATATTATTAATAAGAAATATACAACAATATGAATAAGATATTAAAAAAACGCTGGGTAGCAGCCTTTCTATTTCTGCTTGCGCTACCCGTTATGGGCAATAATCTTACCATAAGCAATGCTACGCTGGATAGTGTGAATACAACAGCCGGGTTTGCCGTGGTGAAGTTTGATATTACGTGGGACAATAGTTTCCGCACCAAGGGGCTCACTCCCGATAACTGGGATGCTGCCTGGACTTTTGTGAAATACCGCAAGCTGAATTCCAGCGATGCATGGAAGCCCTGCAAGTTGGCAGCGGTCGCCAATCATGAACTGCCTGCCGATTTTGAGGCTAAACAGCCAACCGACAACCTGGGTGTGTTTATCCAACGTGCCGATTCGGGTGCGGGTACTTCCACGCTCACCGATGTAAAACTTCGCTGGAACTTGGCTGGTGAAAATATCGACCCTACCAACCCCATCGAAATTCAGGTGTTCGGGTTAGAAATGGTGTACGTGCCGCAAGGCGCCTTCAAAGTGGGCTCGGGTGGTACTGAAACCGGCTCGTTTACAGCGGGTCCATGGAGTTCGGGAGCCACTACTCCTTTCACCATTTCATCCGAGGCAAGTATCAATATCGGCAATTCGGCCGGAGCTTTGTGGGGGACCAGTTCGTCAGGAAATTCTAGCATTGGGCCTACCGGTACATTGCCGGCTGAATATCCCAAGGGATTTGCTGCTTTTTATTGCATGAAGTACGAGATTACCCAGAAAGGCTACGTCGATTTCCTGAATACGCTAAGCCGCAGCCAACAGGCTGCCAGGGTATGGAGTGGTACTACGGGAACCGGTAATGGCGGCTATGTTTATCCGTTGTGCAACAGTGGTTCGGTAACGGCACGTAACTGTATTTATTTACCATCTGTTTATCCGGTAGAATCTACCCCGCTAACTTTTTATTGCAACCTCATTAATAACAGTACATACAACGAGGCTGGCGATGGTTTGCATTTGGCATGTAACTATTTGAGCCAGAATGATGTGTATGCTTACTGCTGCTGGGCCGGATTGCGCCCTATGAGCGAACTGGAATATGAAAAGGCCTGCCGTGGTACTGTTGACCCTGTGCCTAATGAATATGCCTGGGGAACTACATCGGTAGTGAATGTGACTACAATGATTAACGGCGGAACTGCTACCGAAACGGTAAGTACAGTGGGTGAAATGTGTAATTATAATGGCTATCCCGGTGGTCCAATGCGTGTAGGGTTTGCAGCCACCAGTACTACCAACCGTTTGTCCAGTGGTGCTTCGTTTTGGGGTATTATGGAGCTTAGTGGAAATGAAAGAGAAACAACCGTGTCGGTAGGCGCATTGAATTCACGTTTCTTTAACGCGGCTCACGGTAATGGTATGTTGCTAACCAACGGAAATGCCACTGCAAGCTGGCCTACAGATGCAACAGCTATCCGGGGAGGTTTCTATAGTTCAGGAACAGCTCAACTTCAGGTTTCAGACAGGACATATGGAACCTATAGCGCTACAGGTCGTGGTGCCGATTATACAGGTCGTGGAGTAAGAACTGCACCTTGATAGACCCGATACCAGCCCCTATGACCTCACCCGCCCTTCGGACACCCTCTCCCAGAGGAAAGGGAAATCGGAAAATGAGTGTTTTGGGACTTAAAAACTTGGTCTCTTTGAAAAAACACTTCTCTTGCTGGCGCGGATTTATAATCCGTGCCAATGCAGAAGTTGGATACAGCACAGGTCGAAGACCTGCGGCAGCTGAGGCCAATGCAGAGAAAGTTGGATATAGCACACTGAATGCACGGAATTTACAGAACAGAAATTGAAGTTGTTGATATACATCATTAGTGATTATTTTTACTGTCTGTTAAAATTCGTTTATTCTGTATGTTCAGTGTGCATTTTTTGATTTTTCTCACTGGTGCGGATATATGATCCGTGCCAATGCAAAGGAAGTTGGATATAGCACAGGTCGCAGACCTGCGCCAGCGGAGAGGACAGCATGGTTACAGGTTACAAACCTGCGCCGGCAAGATAACTAACGAAAGAACCTTTATTGTTTCCAAAATCAATTCTTTTGTTTTCCTTTTGTAACTTTTGTGGTTCAATTCTCTGTAAATTTTTAGTAAAGTTTAATTCTGGTAAAATAGAATTACTAGGCAAAATGCAACGGAAGTTGGATACAGCACAGGTCGCAGGCCTGCGCCAGCTGAGGGAATATCCAGGTTCATTCCCGAAAAATTGGAACTTAGAGCTAAGCACTCTTGTTCGCTCACTTAGAGAACTGAATGTTTGAATTAAATCTTCAAATGATATGAAACATCAATTATACATTATTCTTCTGATAGCACTTTGCTGCTTCAATAGTTCCACTTTCGGACAAGGTGGCGAACGTTTCCTTGGAGGATACGGTGGAGGTGGTGGTTTGGCGAGTTCCACGGGACTTAACTCAACCATTGTCAGTCTCTACGGTAACAGATACTCGGGAGGCTCTGGCAGCGGGTTTACCTTTATGTCAGAACCCAACCTTATTCTATCAAACTACACCATACAAATTGCCTTGCGTTATTACGGGGGCAATGGTAGCGGTACAGCCCAATTAGCAGCGCAAGGCGATATATATACGCTTTGGAAAGCGCGCTACTATGGCGGTTTGGCCGGCGGTTTTTCCCAAACATATCTTGCCGATATGGCTTTGTCAAATAATGCGATAGCTTCGTTAATCCGTTTCTACGGAGGTAATGGCGGCGGTCAGGCATTTTATATGGCTGGTTCGCAACTTTCCGTTGATGGGTATAATCCAATTTATCAGGGCGGTGCCGGTAGTGGTTTTAGTGCAGTGTTTGCACCTGATCTTGTAATGTCGGACATTGCCCTTAGGATGGCTGTGCGCTATAATGGTGGCAATGGCAGCGGTGTAGCTTCATTGGCCGGCAGTGTGCAGAAAGACTTTTACACGCTTTGGAATCCACGTTACATTGGCGGTTCTTCGGGCGGTTTCTCGCAAACATACCTGGCCAATATGCCTTTGTCTCTTTCTGCAATGTCTTCGCTGGCCCGTTATTACGGAGGTAATGGTGGCGGCCAGGCATTTTATATGGCTGGTTCGCAAGTATCCGTTGATGAGCTTAATCCAATTTATCAGGGTGGTTCCGGTAGCGGGTTCAACTTAGTAACAGGACTTAACCTTACCATGTCTGACATGGCGGGTAAACTAGCCATGCGCTACAATGGTGGAAATGGCAGTGGTACTGCCGAATTGGCTAGCAGTGTTCAAAAAGATTTTTATACGCTTTGGAATCCACGTTATTACGGTGGTGTTTCCGGAGGTTTCTCACAAACTTATTTGGCCGATATGTCTTTGTCTGATTTGGCCTTGGCTTCGTTGATGCGTTTTTATGGCGGCAACGGTGGCGGCCAGGCTCTTAATCTGATTACTGCCCAATCTTCGGTTGATGCGGTCAATCCTATTTATCAAGGAGGTTCAGCCAGTGGGTTTAACTTAGTAACAGGGCTTAATCTTGCCATGTCTGACCTTGCAGGTAAACTGGCTATGCGCTACAATGGTGGTAACGGCAGCGGTACTGCCGAACTGGCCAGCAGTGTGCAGAAAGATTTTTACAAGCTTTGGAATCCTCGTTTCTACGGTGGCATTTCGGGCGGTTTCTCGCAAACTTATTTAGCCGATATGTCTTTGTCAGATTTGGCCTTGGCTACCTTGATGCGCTTTTACGGCGGTAACGGTGGCGGTCAGGCTCTTAATATGATTGCTGCCCAATCTTCGGTTGCTGCGGTCAATCCTATTTATCAAGGTGGCTCAGCCAGCGGGTTTAACTTAGTGACAGGGCTTAATCTTATTATGTCTGACAATGCTACTAAGTTGGCTATGCGTTACAATGGCGGTAACGGCAGCGGTACTGCCGAATTGGCCAGCAGTGTGCAGAAAGATTTTTATACGCTTTGGAATCCACGTTTCTACGGTGGCATTTCGGGCGGTTTCTCCCAAACTTATTTAGCCGATATGTCTTTGTCTGATTTGGCCTTGGCTTCGTTGATGCGTTTCTACGGCGGTAACGGTGGCGGCCAGGTACAGAGTTTAGCTTCGGCCCAATCTTCGGTTGCTTCGGTAAATCCAATATATAGGGGAGGACTTGGAAGCGGATTTGGTTACGGCGCATTGAACGGTATTTATATCCGTTTGTTTGAAATTCTCTATAATCCTTTGGCAAGCACGGCTTCAAAGACGGGTGCAAACTTAAATGATGTTGTCATTAATAATGCTACCGGATTGAATACCCTGCCGGGAACTAAACCCCGTTGCTATTACAAGAAAACAACTGATGCAAATGATGCTACAGGCTGGAAATACGTGGAAGCAACAGGAAATGCTTCGCCATTTTCATTCGCACTTGATTATTCGAAGTTGAATGATGGCCTGGTTACTTTCGGCGACTCAATACAATACTTTGTAGTGGCTCAGGATAATGCTTCTACGCCGAACGTGGCTATTGCCAACGGTACAGCTACGGGTACTCCTATAAGTGTCAATCTGGCAACGGCCGGATTCCCGTTAACCGGGGCAATTAATAAATACTTGGTTAGCCCGGGCGTATTTGCAGTTACATTTGATACTCCTGCACATGGTGCATTAGTGGTTATGAATAATTCTACACTTGTAACAAGTGGCGATTTGATTCTGGCCGGAACTACACTTTCGGTAGTTGCTAATCCTGATTTAGGTTATGCACGGAATACATTTAAAGCAAATGATATAGCTGTTTTGGGAGATACTGTAATGGTACTTGATTCTACACATATTGCAGCCACGTTTGCTATTCCTAGCTGGACCGGTGCTACTAATACCGACTGGAATACAGCCGCAAACTGGACTCCAAGTGTAGTGCCTACCAATATAATAGATGCTATTGTGTCTCAGGTTGACAGTATGCCGCGTGCCGCAGATAATTCCCAGGTTCATAACCTGACTATCAATACGGGAGCGGTGGTTACTATTCCGGCAGCCAAATCGTTAACCGTAGCCGGAAGTATCACGAACAATGCCGGGGCAACCGGTTTGGTTGTGAAGGCTGATTCTTTGCTTCTTGCCAATGGAACGCTTATATTCAACAATGCACAGGATGCACCGGTACAATCTACTGTAGAAATGTACTCCAAGGCATCGTGGAATCAGGCCAATGCCTCCGGGGATAGATTCAAATGGCAGTTCTTTGGCGTACCGGTTCGCTCAATCGCTGCATCTCCTGCATTTGATGAATCAATTGTACGTCGTTACGACGAATCGCAACCGACTTCGAACTGGATAGCAGAAACTGCTGCTTCGAACTTGTCTCCATTCAAAGGCTATGAAATTTCGCAGCAAGCTGCTAAAATATTTAGCATGACGGGTGACTTGGTGAATGCCGACTTCCTGGATACATTGAATGTAACTTCAGGTGCACTTAACCCGGGAAAACATGTACTTGCTAATCCTTATACAGCGGCTATCGATATTACCAAACTGAACTTTGGAACCCAGACAGAAGCTTCTGTTTACCTGTTCAATACAGGTTCTGTAGCCGACTGGACTACTTACGTGGGAACAACTACCGGAGCTAATCCGGGCCAATATACAGCTGCGCCTGCAAGCACAGCCGGTGTCGGCGGTATTCCGGGCCAGATCCCATCTATGCAAGGATTTGTGGTAGAAGCTATGAGCAATGATGTGAATGCTACTTTCGGAATCCCATATAGCTCGGTAGTAACCAAGAATGCGGATAGGCAACGGTCCCGGTCTGCTAACAGCAGTAATTCATCAGGTAGCTTTGTCTATACTATCATTGATGTAGCAGCGGCTCACGGTGGTGACAGGATGTGGCTCTTCACGGATGCAAGATGCTCACACAACTTTGATAACAGTTGGGATGGTCGCAAGATGTTTGGTTCTGCTTTAGTACCGCAGCTTTTTGCTAAGGAATCTGACGGTAACTATCAAGTGAACTCAGTGAATGATGTAAACAATACCAATTTGGGATTCCAGGCAGGAACAGACAATGAATACAAACTACGCTTTACACATACCAATGTCCAATCTGTTTACGATAAGTTGTACTTGTACGACTATGTAACAGGTGGTACTACTGATATAACCGAAAGCGGTACCGAGTATTCATTTACATCTCAAACTACCAGCACCCCAACCACGCGTTTCAAAATACTATCTGTTTTAGATGTTACAACGGGTAAAAATGCGGTAAATGCAAATGGAGGTATAACGGTGTTTAGTTCAGGTAAAACCCTTTTTGTTCGGAATATGACTGTTGAACATGGAGATTTGATGGTGTATGATGTTGCCGGAAGGTTAGTCAATATGCTACCATTTAAACCAACGAGTATTACCGCTACACCAATGAAGTTGGTTCCTGGAGTGTATGTTGTAACTGCTGTTGTCAACCACAAGAAAATGGTAACAAGCAGTATTATAATCCCGTAAGCAAATGGACAAGGAAAATCACGATAAATGTTGTTGATAATAAGTGTATTATTAGTTAAGGTTGTTAAGGTGAGGATGTTGTAGGTGGATCAACTACTGATAGGGGGCATTGCCTGCTATCGGTAGTTGAAATGCCAAAATTGATGCATTGTCCAACAAAATAGCTACACAACGTCATTTAAGGAGTTGATTTATTCTGTGTTAAAGTTTTAGACGTCTTTCATATTATTTTAGAAATATCTTATTCATCGATCTACAAATTAATTATTAACCAATAATATACGTATTGTTATGGAATCACTTAAAACTCTTTTTCTTATACTGACCATTTCAGTGTTTGCCGGATTCAATGCAATGGCGCAAAGTCCCGGAGGTGATCCTCCTTCTCTTTTTCATGTTACAGGATCCGGCTTCTATTGTTCAGATGGAACCGGAGCACCTGTTGGACTTGATAGCACCGAAGTCGGCGTTACTTATACGCTGTATAAAGGGACAGTTGCACAAACGCCTGCCGTAAATGGTACAGGCTCAGCGATTTCATTTGGAAACCGGTTGGCAGGCACTTATACGGTTAAAGGTACCAGCCAGATTGGTTTGGGTACTATGACTATGACCGGAAGTGCAGTGATTACTGTCAAGCAGGCTCAAACTATAAGCTTTGATGCTATAACGACCAAAACTTACGGTGCAGAAGCATTTAAACTAACGGCAGTCGCCGGTTCTAGTTTGCCTGTAAGCTATGTTAGTAGTAATACTGACGTAGCGACAGTTTCGCATGATACCATAACGATAATAGGCGCAGGAACCGCCGATATTACGGCCAGTCAGGCTGGTGATGCCAGCTACTGTTCCGCAACAGATGTTATACAAACTTTGACTGTTAGTAAGAAATCTATAACCATCACAGGCGTAACCGCTTCAAATAAAGTTTACGATGGCAATACCGTTGCCACCTTAAGCGGTGGCAGTTTGGAAGGCGTTGTGAGTGGCGATGAAGTCACTATCGCTGCGGGTACAGGTGCATTTTCCGACAAGAATGTAGGCACAGGCAAAACCGTAACCGCTACGGGTTATAGCCTGGAAGGCGCTCAGGCCGGCAATTACAGCTTGTCTGCCCAGCCAACGGTAAGTGCTGCCG
>Ga0079306_1001398_pt1 | contig 16095 bp, 13 predicted proteins | sample Methanotroph_Enr_FD_79181 | JGI IMG/M metagenome (GOLD analysis project Ga0079306, IMG submission 79181) | Enriched soil microbial communities from Old Woman Creek wetland in Ohio, USA - Methanotroph_Enrichment_5 | ecosystem: Environmental > Terrestrial > Soil > Wetlands | place: USA: Ohio...
AGCTGGTTCCCTGGCCACAGGGCGCGCCTTCATTGCCCGAGACCGGCGCCTTCTTCCAGGACAACGCCCTGCAGAAGGCGGAGGCGGCGCGGGCCTGGTGGCGGGCCCACGGCACCACGCCCGTGGATGGCGTGCTCGCGGACGACTCGGGCCTCTGCGTGGACGCGTTGTGGGGCGGCCCCGGTGTGCTCTCCGCCCGCTTCGCTCCGGATCTCCCCTCGTACCGGGACAGGAACCACCGCCTGCTGGACATGCTCCCCGCCGGGGCGGACCGCAGCGCACGGTTCGTCTGCGTGCTGGCCTTCGCACCCATGAAGGGCGATCCCTTCACCGTGGGCGGCGCCGTGGAGGGTGACCTCGCCTTCGACCACCGCGGCGACCACGGCTTCGGCTATGACCCCATCTTCATCCCCGACGGCTACGACCGCACCTTCGGCGAGCTTCCCACCGAGGTGAAGCACACCCTCAGCCACCGGGCCCGGGCCTGCGCCGCCCTGCGCCTGCGGCTGGGCGGGAGACCCTAGGGATCCTTCAACCCTCCCGCGAGTGATCGTAGCGCCCCGCGCGCCTCCGTTTGCGCCCGGGCCGGGGGCCAGGAGGCCATCTCCTGGAGGGTGTGGGCCTTCTCCAGATGGCGGACAACCTGAAGCCCGAGCCAATAGCCGGTCCGGTCCGGCAGGCCATCCCGGGATCCCGCGGGCGAGGCGTTGAACCAGCGGCGGAAGGCCTCGGGGTGGGCCGGATCGACCGCCGGCCGGTCCGCGTCCGCCAGGAACCGCCGGGCGATCTCCGGCAGGCGGGCTGGCGGCAGCGCGCTGAGGTCTTCCTGGAGCAGCAGCTGGCCATCCGTGTGGCCGGGTGCGAGGACCGAGCTGACCTGGGTGGCGAGGCCTTCGGCGAACAGGGGGAGGAGCAGCGTCGCGCCCGGCATCACCCCGTCGTTCAGGACCCCCGCATGAGCGGCGTGGTAGAGGTGGAACAGCTCGTGCGGCAGCAGGATCCCCGTGTCCGCGTGCTCGAGGACGAGGGAGTCCACCGCCAGGAGCAGGATGGGTGTGCCGTCCTCGAGCACGCCGCTCTTGGCGTCGAAGTTGGGGGCGAGCACGAGCCGGATCGCCGGATGGACCGCGGCATCCGGAAACAGCGCGCGGAACCGGGCCGCCTGCCCGGGGAGCCCGGCCGTCAGGGCCTGTTCGGCCCCCGGAATCCGGCTGGCGATGCGGGCGTAGTCCGCGAACCGCCCCCGGAGCAGCCGGATCTTCCGGGCCCGCCAGTCCGGATGGTCCCGGGTCTCCCAGACCGCCGTACCATAGAGGCCTTGCCGCGGCTGCTCGATCAGCCGGTCCCAGAGCCGGAGCTGGGCCTCGAAGGGCCGCCCCTCGGCGCGGGACCAAAATCTGTGGAAGGATCCGGCGACCGGAAGCGGTTCCCGATCGCCTGCCGCCGCGGCGGGGCCCGCGATGAACAGGGCGGTCCCGAGCGCGCAGGGTGCCAGGAGACGACGCACTCCTTCCAGGGTCCAGGCCATGCAGATCCTCCTTCCGGGCCGCCGGCGACGGCCAATCCCCGCCGGACCAGCCTGCCACAACCGCCCGGGCAGGGCTCCCGCGAAGCGGCGGAGGCTCCCGGTTCGAGGGTCCGCTGCGCAGGTCACCTCCGGGGGGATTGACGGACGGTTCGAGGCGGTTACTATTTATTTCGTATTCGTACTATCCGGAGTCGAACCATGTCCCTCGACCTCATCCTCCAGCTCCACCGCGCCACCCACCGGGTGGGCCTCTTCCTCGCCGCCTGGGAACCGCCCCTGGGGGTGAACCAGGCCGAGGCCCACATCCTCGCCTTCCTGTCCCAGGCCGGGCCGAGCCCCATCGGCGCCGTGCACCGCGCCTTCGCCCACAAGCGTTCCACCCTCACGGGGGTGCTGGACCGGCTGGAGGGCAAGGGCTGGGTCGCCCGGGAGCCTCATCCGGAGGACCGCCGCTCCACCCTGCTCCGCCTCACTCCCAGGGGCGTGAAGCAGGCCGCCCGCGTGAAGGAGGCCATGACCGCCCTGGGCGATGCCCTGGCGGAGGAACTGTCCCCCCACGCCCTGGCCGCCACGGCCCGCTGCCTGGAGGCCCTGGAACACGCCGCCGAGCGCGCCGGTGGCGGCGACTGAACACCCGCCTCTGCCCTCGCCTCCCCACCTGCATCGCCTCCCTTCGAGGCCCGGAGATCCCATGCCCCTGCCCACCCCGCCCGCCCAGCACACGCCCCAGGCCGCACCGGCCTTTCGGGCCCATCGCCAGTCCCTCACCTACGTCCAGCACCTGGCGGCTCCGCCCGCCGCCGTAATGCCCTTCCTCACCGCCACCGGGGAACGCGCCTGGGCAGAGGACTGGCACCCGGCGGTGCTCCATCCCGCCTCGGGCCCCGAGGGCGAGGGCGCCGTGTTCGTCACCCCCGGAGAGGAGGCCCCCGACACCTGCTGGGTCTGCACCGAGTTCACCGCCCCGGAGGCCGGGCACCCCGCCCGCATCACCTACGCCCACTTCACCCCCGGCCGGGACGTGACCACGATCCACATCACCCTGGAACCCGAAGGCCCCGGCGGGACCCTGGCCCACATCCGCTACGCCTGGACCGGCCTCAGTCCCGAGGGCAATGCCTTCGTGGCCCAGCGCACGCCTGCCCGCTTCGAGCTCGGCATGAAGGCCTGGGAGACCGCCCTCAACGCCGCCCTGGCGCGGAGGTAGCCGCCCGTGCCGCGGCTCACCCCAGGGGCGTCTCTTCCGGGGCCACCTGGGACGTGCCCTCCACGAAGCCCACCTCCCGCATCTTCACCGCGTCCTGGTAGGCGGCGAGGACGGCGGTGCGGATGCGGAGGTACGAGGTCTCGGTGACCTTGGTGTTGAAGGTGAGGGTGGCCACCAGGTAGTCACGGCCGTCGGGCATGGTCTGGGGGGCGCTCACCTGGACCTGGGGGGGCATGATGGCGCAGGAGCTGCCCTCCCGGAGACGGACGGACAGGGCCTCGCACCAGGCCTGGAGCTGGGGCGTCAGGGCGAGACCCTGCTCCGGGGAGGTCACCATCACCCGGCCGTAGAGCGTGAAGAAGAGGCGCAGCTGGGGCGGATCGAAGGAGTGGTTCAGGTAGCCCGACATGCTGGCGATCTGCTGGAAGTCCTTGAGCAGGGCCTGGAGCTTGGGACTGGGCTGGGCCAGGACCATCAGCGTTCTCCGTAGCCGTACTTCGAAACCAGAAGATGCAGGCGGCGGCGGGCACTGTCCGGCACATGCTCGGGGGCCGTGAAGAGGGCCGTCTTCAGGGCCTCGCCGCAGGCGCAGAGGCGGGACGAACCCGACAGACCCGGGATGGCGGCGCGGAGCAGGGCCTGGGCCTTGTCCACGTTGGCGTGCATGACTTCCAGCACCGAGGCCGCGTCCACCGCCTCCTCGCCCTCCCGCCAGGCGTCGTAGTCCGTGACCAGGGCGATGCAGGCGTAGCAGAGCTCCGCCTCCCGGGCCAGCTTGGCCTCCGTCACCTGGGTCATGCCGATGAGGTCCGCGCCCCAGCCCTGGTGCAGGCGGCTCTCCGCGCGGGTGGAGAAGGCGGGGCCTTCCATGCAGACGTAGGTGGCACCGTCCTCCAGGGGCAGGCCCAGCCGCTGGCCCGCGGCCATCAGAGCCTCCGACAGGTGGGGGCAGGTGGGCTCGGCGAAACCCACGTGGGCCACCAGGCCCTCTCCGAAGAAGGTGTCCTGCCGATGCTTCGTCTTGTCCACGAACTGCCGGGCCAGGCGCAGATCGCCGGGTTTGTGACGGGCCTGGAGGCTGCCGACGGCAGACACGGACACGAGGCGCTCCACGCCGAGGTACTTCAGCGCCCAGAGGTTGGCCCGGTAGGGCACCTCCGTGGGCGTGAACCGGTGGCCCTCGCCGTGCCGGGCCAGGAAGGCCACGGGCGCGCCGTCCAGGGTGCCCAGGTGGACGGGACCCGAGGGTTCCCCGAAGGGGGTCCGCACCAGCTCCGTCCGGTCCAGGGCCAGGCCCTCCATCCGGTAGAGCCCACTGCCGCCGATGATGCCGATGGGTGCCTGCATGAGGTCATTCTACTTGCCTCGGGGCCGCCGCCGTGGAAACCTCAGGGTTCTGACATCGCGTGCTGGATGTTCGGGAAGCAGGTGAGACTCCTGCGCTGCCCCGCAACGGTATGCACCACGCCCTTCACGGCGTGAGACCTCAAGCCCGAGCCACTGGGAATCGTCCCGGGAAGGATCGGGGGGAGCCGCAAGGCCCCTGTCGCGTGCGAGCCCGGAGACCGGTCCACCACCTCAACCCCCTGTCGCGGGCACAGGCCGGGCCATGGTCTCCCATCTCACGCCATTGGGGACCCGCCCAGCTTCCGCGGCTTCATGCGTGGAGGCATGAATGGGTCCATCCCGGATCTCCTTCGTCCTGGCGGCCGTGTCCGCCCTTTCCCTTGCCGGCGCGGTCGATCCCGCCCCGCCGACGCCCAAGGCGCCCCCCGAGGCCACTGTCACCGTCAGCGCCGAGGCCGCGCCCGTGGCCGTGACGCGCACGCCCGCGCCGGTCTTCGTCATCGAGGCCGAGGAGATCCAGCGCCTGGGCGTCCGCACCCTGGCCGACCTGATGACGGCGGTCCAGCCCGGCGCCGTCATGCCCACCGGAGACGCCGGCGCCCAGACCTCCGCCTTCCTCAACGGAACGCTCAGCCGCAACGTGGTCGTGCTGCTCGACGGCGTGCGCCTCAACGACCCCACGGCCCTGAGCCCCGACCTCGGAATCCTCAGCCTCACCGGCATCCAGCGGGTGGAACTGATCCTCGGCCCCGCCTCCGTCCTCTACGGCAGCGACGCCATCGGCGGCGTCATCGCCCTCACCAGCTACGGCCGCGGCGCCGACGGCACCCACGGCACCGTTGGCGTGAAGGCAGGCACGGATGCCCTGGGCGGCGCCTCGGCCCGGGTCCAGGTGGCGGGCGGCGCGGGCTGGCTCAGCGCCGGCGGCGAGGCCCTCCGCCAGGACAACGGCTTCCCCGGCGACACCTACCACCAGGCCGGGGGCTTCCTGCGCCTGGGCACAAAGCTGGGCGCGGCGGACCTCACGGCCTTCTACCGCAACGCCGGGCAGACGGCCTCCACCCCCTTCAGCACCACCGGCTGGCCGTCCATGCGCACCTACCAGCCCGACCGGGAGACCCACGCCCGCCAGGAGAGCTGGGGCGCCAGCCTGCGCTGGCCCCTGGGCCCCACGCTCGTCCTGGAGGACACGCTGCAGACCCTCTCCGGCAGCACGGGGGATCCTGTGGACTTCACCCCCCGCGAGCAGACGCTCCGCGACTTCCGGCGGACGGAGGACCAGCTGACCCTCCACTGGACGCCGGCCTCCGGCTTCCGCCTCTCCGGCCGCATGGAGGGCCGCGTGGATTCTAGCCATGCCCGGAACTACTACGACCCGAATACCTACGCAGCCACCCCCTACCGCGGCGAGGGGCACGACCTGGCGGGCGCGCTGGAGCTGCGCTGGACGCTGGCGGAGGGCCTGGACTGGGTGGCCGGCCTGCGCCGCGACGGCGCCCACCGGGACCTCACCCGCCTGGATACCGGCGTGCGGAGCCGCGTCGGCAGCGCCGAGGCGGGCACCTGGCGGACGGGCCTGAACTGGACCCTCGCCCCGGCCCTGCGCCTCTACGCCAGCGCCGGTCAGGGATTCCGGGTGCCCAACACCGTGGAGTTCACCCTGAATGCCCAGGCCACGGCCCAGGACGGCACGGCCTACCCCCTGCTCCCGGAGCGCAGCCGCACCGTGCAGATCGGCGCCACGGGGCAGTTCGGCGGGCACTGGGAGTACCGTCTCGAGGCCCAGCGCACCCGCATCTCCGACCTGCTGGCCTACGTCTACGACACCAGCTTCGCCTTCCCGCCCCTCTTCACCTCCCACTACGCCAACCAGGGCAGCATCCGCGCCCAGGGCATCGAGGGGGCGCTGGGCTGGCGCGGCGGCGGCGACGTGGCGTACGGCTGGGATCTCGTCCTCCGCAGCCAGGAGACCCGCGACCTGGACCACAACACGGACACGGACCGCTTCGGCACTCGGAACACGGCCATCCTGAGGCACCCCTTCTTCACCGCCGCCGCCTCGGCCTTCGTGCAGGGCGCCGCCTGGCGGGCAGACGTCCGGCTGGCGCACGTGGGCCCCCGCTACGACATCAACGACACCACCTACGCGGTGATGTCCACCGGGAAGCCCTACCGAGATCTCGCGCTGGGCCTGTCCTGGGATCCCCGGCACGACCTGACCCTGGCCCTGCGGGGCGAGCACCTGCTCCAGCCGCGGCAGACCGTGGAGGACTGGCGCTCCGGCCGCTACGATACGAACGGCGACGCGGCCCTGGTCGATGGCTTCCCGGCGCCCTTCCCCCGCTGGACCCTGGCCGCCACCTGGAGGTTCTGATGCGCCGCCTCTGGCTCCTCCTGCTGATCCTGGTCCCCCTCGCCGCGGCCCCGCCACGGCGGGTGGTGAGCCAGGCCGTCGGCACGGACGAGCTGCTGCTGGCCCTGGCCGATCCGGGCCAGGTCGCCGCCCTGAGCAACCTCGGGCGCGACGCCCGCTACAGTCCCGTGGCCGGAGAGGCGAAGGCCTACCCCACCCTGAAGGACAGCGATGCGGAGAGCGTGCTCTCCTTCCGTCCCGATCTGGTGCTGGCGGCCAGCTTCACCCGCCCCGAGACCCTGGCCCTGCTCCGGCGGGCCGGGGTCCGGCTGGTGGTGCTGGACCGCTTCGACACCCTGGAGGACGTCTACGCGGACCTGCGGATCCTGGGCCGGGAACTGGGCCACCCGGAGCGCGCCGAGGCCCTCATCGCCCAGTGCAGGGCGCGGGTCGCGGCCCTGGCCCGGCGACTCCAGGGCGTCCATCCCGTGCGCGTGCTGGCCGCCAGCATCTATCCCTTCACGGCCGGGGCGGGCACCACCTTCCAGGATCTCTGCGACCACGCGGGGGCCCTCAACGTGGCCGCCGAGGCGGGACTGAAGGGACACCAGCCCACCCCCACCGAGCGCCTGCTCACCTGGAACGCCGAGGTGCTGGTGGCCGACGATGAGCCCGCCATCCGGGCGAGGCTCGCGGAGCTCCCCTCGTACCGGCTCCTGCCAGCCTTTAGAGCCGGGCACCTGGTACTCCTGCCGGGCCCGTTGATGTCCTGTGTCTCCCACCATCGCATCGACGCCTACGAACAGCTGGCCCGCGCCCTGCACCCCGAGCGGTTCCGATGAGAGCCCGCCTCGCCCTGCCCCTCCTCCTGGTCATCCTCGTGGCGGCGATCCTCGCCTCGCTGGCCTTCGGTGAACTGCGGCTGTCGGTTTCCCAGGTGGTCGGCGCCCTCACAGGGCATGGCGGGGACGAGCTGGCCCGCACGGTGGTGCGGGACTTCCGCCTGCCGCGCACCCTGGTCGGTGTGGCGGCCGGCGCGGCCCTGGCGGCCAGCGGGGTGGTGATGCAGGCCTTCTTCCGCAACCCCCTGGCTGACCCGGGCCTGCTGGGCGTCAGCAGCGGCGGGGCCCTGGGCGCCGTGGCCGTGCTGGCCCTGGGGCCCGCGCTGGGATTGGCCGCCGCCTCAATCTGGACCCTGCCCCTCGCCTCGATCGTCGGAGCCTTCATCGCCACGGGGGCCGTGATGATGCTGGCCCAGCGGGGCGCGGGCACGGAGCGCCTCCTGCTCTCCGGCATCGCCCTCAACGCCCTGCTGGGCGCGGGCACCAGCTTTCTGCTCACGATCACCGCCGGGCACTTCGAGGTGAACGCCCAGATCCTCTTCTGGCTCATGGGCGGCCTGGAGAACCGCAGCTGGGAGCACGTCTGGATGGGCCTGCCCATCATCCTGCTGGGCTGCGCGCTCTTGCTGCCCCTGGGCCGGGGCCTGAACCTGCTGAGCCTTGGCGAGCAGAGCGCCCAGAGCCTGGGGGTGGACGTGCGCCGCCTGCGCCGGCGGCTCATCGTGCTGGCGACCATCCTCACGGCTCTGGCCACGGCCATCGGCGGCATCATCGGCTTCGTCGGCCTGCTGGTGCCCCATGTCCTGCGCCTGGCCTTCGGCCCGGACCACCGACGGCTCCTGCCCTTCTCCATGCTGGGCGGCGCGGCCTTCCTGCTGATCTGCGACCTAGTCACGCGGCTCTTTCCCATCGGCCTCCGCCTGGGCGTAGTGACCGCCGTGGTGGGCGGCCCCTTCTTCCTGTGGCTGCTGCGGAGGCCGCGGTGACCTCCGCTCTCCAAGCTTCCGCCCTCACGGTCCCCGGCCGCCTGGAGGACGTCGACCTGGACCTGGGCCCGGGGGAGCTGGTGGCCGTGGTGGGGCCCAACGGCGCCGGGAAGTCCACCCTGTTCCAGGCCCTGGCTGGCCTCCTTCCCACTGACGGGCAGATCCTTTGGAATGGACAGCCGCTGTCCTCAATCTCCTTCCAGGAGCGGGGTCGTCGCCTCGCCTGGGTGGGACAGGAGGCCATCTTCGACTTCGCCTTCTCCGTGCGCGACGTGGTGGCGCAGGGACGCTATGCCTGGAATGACGATCCGTCAGGCGTGACCGAGGCCCTGGCCGCCATGGACCTCCTGACCCTGGCGGACCGCCCCGTGACGCGGCTGTCAGGGGGCGAGCGCCATCGCGTCATTCTGGCCCGGGCGCTCGCCACCACCGCCCCCCTCCAGCTCTGGGACGAGCCCGTGGCCCAGCTGGACGTGCGCCACGCCCTGGAGGTCCACCGGCTGGCCCGGCACCTCGCGGAGGCGGGCGGAACCGTCCTGGTAAGCCTCCATGACATCCGCGCCGCCTACCGCTTCGACCGCGTCCTCGTCCTCGACCGGAGCCGCCTCGTGGGCAACGGGAAGCCCCACGAAGTCCTCACGGCAGACCTCATCCGCACCGTCTTCCGCGTCGAGGCCACCTTCGTGACCTCGCTCGTGCCCGAACTGCCCGCGACCTGATACCCGGTGATCCGGGTCACGGAGCACACGGAAAGGAGCTGGAAGGCATGTAAGAAGAAATGGGGGCTCCAGGCCAGTCGCCCGTGCAATCAGTGCCCCTTTCCGTGCCCTCCTTGAATTCCGCGTCTTCCGTGACCCGCGGTCGTCATCATGCCGCAGCGCTCTTCCGCCGCAGCACCCAGGCCAGTCCCATGGGCCCGGCCAGGGTGGTGAGGAGCAGGGCGCCGATGATGCCCGCCTGAAGCTCCGGACTGAGGAGGGGATGGCCACCCAGACTGAGCTGGGCGCCGGTGGCCACGAACACGAAGCCGACTTCGCCACGAGGCACCATGCCCCAGCCCACGACGGCAGCGCGGAAACCGCGGCCCGCCCCGTAGCCGGCCACCCACTTGCCCAGCACGCCCAGGGCTGCGAGCACGGTGGCGAAGAGGAGGGTCCGCGGCGCCAGCAGGGCCACGGGATCCACCCGGGCGCCCATGACCACGAAAAAGATGGGGGCCAGGATCATCACCAGGGGATGCACCAGGGCGTCCAGGGTGTGGGATTCCCGCGCCTCCATCACCTGGATGTGGGTGGGTTCCAGGATCAGCCCCGCCGCGTAGGCGCCGACAATGGGAGCGAGGCCCGCCAGGTTCCCCAGCCAGGCCAGCAGGAAGGCAAAGCCGAGGCCCAGGGGCAGAAGCAGCTGCTCGCTCCGGAACCGGCTGGCGAGGTGGAACAGGTGGGGTGTGGCGCGCCGCCCCAGGGTGAGCGCAAGGGTCAGGAAGGTCAGCGCCAATCCCAGGGTTCGCATCAGCCCAGGCCAGGGCAGCCCCCCGCCGGAGGCAGCCGCAGCGGCCAGTCCGCTCACGGCCACCAGCACCAGCAGGCCCAGCACGTCGTCGATGACCGCTGCGCCCACGATCACGCGCCCCTCCGGCGAGGCAGCGGCGTGCTTTTCCCGCAATACCTGGGCGCTGATGCCGATGGAGGTGGCGCAGAGGCAGGCCCCGATGAAGAGATCCGCCACCCAGGGCACGTCTGCCGGCAGCAGCCACCAGGCGCCCAGGAGACCCGCGGCCATGGGGGCGAACACGCCCAGGGTGGCCACCCGCAGGGAGGGGGCCCCCACCCGCATCATCTGGGGGACGGTGGACTCCAGGCCCACGGCGAACATGAGGACGAGGACACCGAGGTTCGCGAGCACCCCCACGGGTTCCGATGCGCCCACGTCCGGGAAGCGCGAGAAGGCCTGGTGGAGCCCGGCCAGGGCAAGGCCCGCGCACAGTTCACCCCCCACCGTGGGCAGTTTCAGGCGGAACGCCACCTCGCCGCCCACCTTGGCCGCCAGCCAGATGAGGGCCAGAAGCAGCAGGGTTCCCGCGAAGGGGTCCGACACCAGCAGGGCGAAGGTCATGGTGCGTCCAGGATAACCCCGGCCTGCGAAGCCCCCGGCAAGGCTAGCCTGGGACATGCCCTGGATCGATGCCGCCGCCTGGTCCTCCACCGCCCTGTTGCTGGCGGGCTTGTTCCTCCTGCGACGTCACTGGACGCGGTTGCCCGCACTGGAAGACGATCCCGTGCTGCCCTCGGATCCGCCCATCGTGTGCCTCTGCATCCCCGTGCGGAACGAGGCCCGGGAGCTGGCCGCGGCGCTGGATTCCTGGCTGGCCCAGGACTACCCGGCCCTGCAGATCGTCGCCGTGGACGACGGTTCCACGGACGGAAGCACGGAGATCCTCGGGACTCGTGGTACCGACCGTCCCGATCGTCTCCGGGTGCTGCGCAACGACCACCTTCCACCCGGGTGGCTCGGCAAGAACCACGCGCTCCACCTGGCCTCGGAGCAGGCCGAGGCGCGGTCCGCCGAATGGCTGCTCTTCGCGGATGGCGACGTGCAGGCCTCGCCCAGCCTGCTGCGCCGGGCCATGGCCTTCGCCCTGCGCCAGCCCACGGACATCCTGGCCCTCATTCCGGCGGTGGACGTGGCGACGCCGGGCGAGCGACTGGCCCTGCCCCTGGCGGCCTCCGCCTTCCTGGTGCTGGTGCCGCCCCATCGCGTGCCCGACCCCCGCCATCCCGCCTTCTGCGGTGTGGGCGGCTTCACCCTGGTCCGGCGCTCGGCCTACGATGCCGTGGGCGGCCATGCGGGAGCCCCCCTGGAGGCCGTGGACGACATGATGCTTGCCCGGCGGGTGAAGGTCGCCGGCTTCGTGAACCGGGTGGCCCTGGGCGGGCCCGACCTCCACCTCCGCATGTACCACGGCCTCTGGGAAGTCGTCCGCGCCATGCGGAAGAACGCGGCCGCCCTGCCCATCTGGTGGACCATCCCCGTGGCCCTGCCCGTCGCCACGGCCGTCGGCCTCTCCCCCCTCTGGATGCCCTTCGCGGGCCATGGCGGCCTGGCCCTGCTGCTGTGGCTCCTGGTCCCCGCCCTGGCGGGGGACGTGCAGCAGCGCGTCACCGGCAAGCCCATGGACCTGCTCTGGGCCCTCTGGCCCCTGAACGCCCTTCCCCTTGGCTGGGGCACAGCCTGGGCCTTCGCGGATCGCCTGCGGGGTGTGAACCACTGGCGGGGCCGGGATGTGCGGCTGAAGTGAACGGGCTGTCCGGGATGGGTGGCAGCCGAGGCCACCCTCACATCCCCTCGAAGAGCCTCAGCGTCTCGTCCAGCTTCCGCAGGGTGGCGAGGATGCGGAAGGGTTCCACAGCGATGTAGTCCACTGCCCCGGCGGCGACGGAGTGGTGGCGCTTCTTCGCCTCCTCCTCCTCGGTCCCCAGCAGCAGGATGGGCAGGGTGCAGCCCTCCTTCTCCACGATCTGACGGCACAGTTCCAGGGGGCTGGTGAGGCGCAGCTGGTTGTGGATGAGCACCATGCGGATGCGGCCCCAGCCCTCGCCCCCGCTGAGCGGGGCGATCTGGGCCTTCACGGGCCCCTTGATGTAATCGAGGGCCACGAGTCCGAACTTCCGCCCCATGGCCTCGCCCAGCCGCCGGGCGAAGTCCTCCCGCTCGGTCAGCAGCAGCAGCACGGGGTCGCGGTCGACCACCAGCCTCGCCACGGGAAGGGCCGCGCCCTGGACCGAGCGGGCCAGGGCCTCCTTCAGCCCGCGGGGGCTGAAGGCGTCATGGTCCTGCTGGGCCTGGATGCGCTGCTGGTCCTGGATCCATGCCCGGTACCGCTCCAGCAGCTGGCCGTCGGCCTGCTTGGTGAAGCGCAGGCCCACCAGGTTCTCCCCGAAGTAGGCCACCGTCGTCGGCGTGCGCAGGCGCAGGTTGTTCTCCAGCGGAACGTCCAGGAGCGACTCCTCGCCCATGCGGAGCAGTTCGCGGACATCCTGCTTGCTGTTGCGGAGGACCAGCTCCAGTCCCTCTTCTCCGAAGCTCTGGACCGTGCCGTCGATGAGGGCATTGCGGGTGTTGGTGAAGGTGGCGGCATGGCTCTGGATCGCGATATCGGGGATGAAGTCCGCCAGCCGGTGCATGTCCGAGCGGCGCAGCACCCTCGGCATGGAGGCGAAACAGGCCTCCACGCCCTCCATCACTTCCTGCCCCACGTGGGACACCACGCACTCGTATTCCAGTCCGCGGTCCTTGAACTTCAAGGCCAGGCTGTCGCCGGGCTTGAATCCCCAGTCCGCGATGGCCTCGTGCTCCATGCGGAAGGCAATGCGCTCCCCGTCCTCGGTGAGGATGGGAAAGCTGCCCCGCTGGGACTGGAAGGCCACACCCAGCCGGGCCCCCTCGATGCAGATCCGCCGGAGCACCATGCGGATGGCGACATCGTCCTCGATGAGCGCGACGGACCGTGCCATTTCAGTTCTCCGCTTCCGTGATCGCACCGGCGGGAAGCCAGCGGGACAGGGCCCTGCGCAGGTCCTCCACGCGCACGGGCTTGGGAATGTAGTCGTCCATGCCGGCGTCGAGGCAGCGATCCCGGTCGCCCACCATGGCGTTGGCGGTCATGGCGACGATGGGGATGCGGCGGCTGCCCCGCTCCCGTTCGCGGATCCGGCGGGAGGCCTCGTACCCGTCCATTTCCGGCATCTGGCAGTCCATGAGCACCAGGTCGTAGGACACGCCCACCAGCGCGTCCAGCGCCTCCAGGCCCGTGACCACCACGTCCGATTCCACCCCCAGCTTGGCGAGCATCCTCACGGCCACCTTCTGGTTCACCAGGTTGTCCTCGGCCAGCAGCACACGCACCGTCACCGGTCCCCCGGGCCCCGGGACGACCTCCCCGCGCGCGGGTCCGGCGCCGGCGCTGGGGCCCGGTTCCACCAGGGCCCGCAGCTGGCCCGGGGAGACCGGCAGCGGAAGGAAGACGTGGATGCCCTGCCCGCGCGCGGCCTGCCGCAGCTCCGGCTGATAGAGGGGCGTGGCGAAGACGGCCTGGCACCCCGCCGGCACCGCCAGCGCGATCCCGAGGCAGGCAGGTCCCAGAATCACCAGGTCCCCCGCAGCGCAGGATTCGCGGATCCAGTCAGCCAGAGCCTCCCCCTCCAGCCCTTCCGGCCCGGAGAGGGCGGTGATCCCCCAGGCCTGCAGCTGCTCGGCCACCATCCGCGCGGTGCCGGGGGGCAGGTCCGCCAGGAGGACCCGGTGGACCGCAGGGCGCACGGGGACCGGGGCCGACCGGAGCCCCAGGCGGAGGGTGAACCAGAACGTGCTGCCCTGACCGGGAGCACTCTCCACGCCGATGGTCCCGCCCATGAGTTCCGCCAGCTTCTTCGAGATGGCCAGACCCAGGCCCGTCCCCCCGTACTTCCGGGTGGTGGAGCTGTCGCCCTGGAAGAAGGAGCTGAAGAGCCGCGCCACCACCTCGGGCCGCATGCCGATGCCCGTGTCCCGGATCTCGAAACGCAGGAGGGCGTCCTCCGGCCCCGTCTCCACGGGAACCACCCGCACCTCGACGGCCCCTTCCGGCGTGAACTTCAGGGCGTTGTCCATGAGGTTCGTGAGGATCTGGCGCAGGCGCCCGGGGTCCCCCGCCACCACGGGAGGCGTGGCGGGATCCATGAAGGCGCCCAGCTCGACGTTCTTTGCGTGGGCCTTGACGCCCAGCACGGCCATCACGTCCTCGAGCACGCCCAGGAGGTTGAACTCCAGGTTCTCCAGCGCCAGCTTCCCGGCCTCGATCTTGGAGAAGTCGAGGATGTCGTTGATGAGGGTGAGCAGGGCCTCGCCGCAGGAGCGGACCGTCTCGGCGTACTGCCGCTGCTCGGGCTCCAGGGGCGAATCCAGCAGCAGCCCCGTCATGCCGATGATCCCGTTCATGGGGGTGCGGATCTCGTGGCTCATGTTGGCCAGGAACTCGCTCTTCAGGCCAGACAGTTCCAGGGCCCGGTCCCGGGCCTGGGCCAGCTCGCGGTTCGTGGCCTCGAGCTCCTGGGCGGCCTCCTCCAGCTTCATCTGCGCCCGGCGCCGGTCAGTGATGTCGTGGTACTGCCACAGGTGGCCCAGGTAGTCCTCGCCCACGACGATGGGGACGAAGTCCCGGGAGAGGATGCGGCCGTCCACCAGGCGGATCTCCTCGCCGATGGCAGGGGCCCGACGCTCCAGCAGTTCTGCCTGGCGATGCTCGAAAGCCTCCGGCGCCTCGAGCAGGGGACGGCACTCGTCCAGCAGCTCCTGGGCCTCGCTCTCCACGAGGACATGGGCCGGGACGGGAACCTGGAACATCCGGCAGAACTCCTCGTTCAGCAGGGCGATCCTCCGGCCCTCGGTCTCCACCAGGATGCCCGCCTGCATGTTCTCGATGAGGGCCCGCAGCCGGGAGGTGGCCATCCGGAGGACGATCTCCCCATGCTTCCGTTCCGTGATGTCGTTGAGGGTGCCGGAGACGCCCACCACCAGCCCGGAGGCGTCCAGGGTGATGCGCTGGTACAACTCCACCCAGCGCACTTCGCCGGCCTTGGCGGGGAAGCGGAACTCCCCCTGGAGGGCGTTCTGGCCCGTATCCAGGGCATAGGTCAGCATGTTCAGGTAGCGGGGCTTGTCCGCCGGGTGGAGGTAGCCCAGGAAGGGCGTGCCCAGACTCTCCGGCACCTCGTAGCCCGTGAGTTGGGTCCACGCAGGGTTCAGGAGCGACCAGAGGCCGTGGCGGTCGATCTGGAAGAGCACTTCCTTGAGGTGGTCCACCAGCACGCGGTAGCGCTCCGCCTCCTGGCGAGCCCCCTCCCCCCGGTCCGCCACCGAGTGCAGGAAGGCCTCCCAGGCGGGTCCCTGGGGAAGGGGAAGGCCGGAGGCCTCCAGGGCCCGAAGGGGACCCTCGAGGAAGGAAAGCCGGGTGGCGGGGAACGTGGGGTTGGAAGGTTCCTTCGACATGTCCTTTTCTCTTCGGACGGAGCGCGGGCGGACCTTTGATCGGCACCGGGGCTATCCTGGTTTCCCGAGGGCAGAAGAATTTTCTTGTTTTTTTCGCTTTCTGCCTCATCCTTAGGATCCGCCCCCTTGGAGGACCCATGGCCGCCACTGAGCAAGATGACCGCCTGAAAGCCCTGACCCGCACCGTCGCCGACATCGAGCGGGCCTTCGGCAAGGGTTCCATCATGAAGCTCGGGGACCGCATGAGCGGCGCCGAGGGCATCGATGTCATCAGCACCGGGTCCATCTCCCTTGATTCGGCCCTGGGCGTGGGTGGCGTGCCCAAGGGCCGCGTCATCGAGGTCTACGGCCCCGAGGCCAGCGGCAAGACGACCCTGGCCCTCCACATGGTGGCCCAGGCCCAGAAGCGCGGCGGCCTGGCGGCCTACATCGACGCCGAGCACGCCCTCGACCCCGAGTACGCCCAGAAGCTGGGCGTGGACGTGGCCAACCTCTTCATCAGCCAGCCCGACAGCGGCGAACAGGCCCTGGAGATCTGCGACCAGCTGGTGCGCAGCGGCGCTCTCGACATCATCGTGGTCGACTCCGTGGCGGCCCTGGTGCCCAAGGCCGAGATCGACGGCGAGATGGGCGACAGCCACGTGGGCCTCCAGGCCCGCCTCATGAGCCAGGCCCTCCGGAAAATGACCGGCACCATCAGCAAGACCCAGACCTGCGTGGTCTTCATCAACCAGATCCGCATGAAGATCGGCGTGATGTTCGGCAACCCCGAGACCACCACCGGCGGCAACGCCCTCAAGTTCTAC
>Ga0079306_1001399_pt1 | contig 16094 bp, 11 predicted proteins | sample Methanotroph_Enr_FD_79181 | JGI IMG/M metagenome (GOLD analysis project Ga0079306, IMG submission 79181) | Enriched soil microbial communities from Old Woman Creek wetland in Ohio, USA - Methanotroph_Enrichment_5 | ecosystem: Environmental > Terrestrial > Soil > Wetlands | place: USA: Ohio...
TCGCTTTTGCTTTGATTGACGACAGGAAGACGAAAATGAGAGTCAGTCTCAGTGTCTCCATGTCCCGGAAAATGTTTGGCCGTAGCTAATACCCCGGCATTTTGCATTCCGCTTGCATATAGCCACGACTTTCGGGCTACCTTTATTTTATCTTCACCAAACGAGCGGTAATTGATGACAGGATTGGAGGGATTAGTATTAATATCACATACTGGAGCCATGTTCATGTGGATGCCAAGTCTTCGGCATTGCTCTCCGATTTCGAAGCCCATCCGATAAATCAATGTATCATCGGCTATGGCTCCCAAAGCCATTTGTACAGGATAATTAAGTGTTGAATCCAGCCGGAATCCAAGTCCGGTTTCTCCATCAATGGCAACAAGCAATGGTACATTTGATGCTTTCTGGAAATTATTACAAATTTTGGCTTGAGTCGGTGGGTAGCCTTGCATAAATATCACGCCACCTATCTGAAATTGAATTATTTGTTTGATTAGTTCCTCTGTTTTTTGATTTTTGTTGTTTGAATAGGCTTGAATCATAAAAAGTTGTCCAATTTTTTGGTCAAGCGTTAACTTATTCATTAATGAATCGACCCATTGGTCGTTTGAATATTTGAGGAACTTGGGATTTTCTTTTGCTAACGTTGTTCCAACTAAAAAAAACGTCAGGTATAATAAGATTGTAAATTTTCTCATCCGTTGTAAAATCTTTCGGCAAAGTTAAAAAACAATGAAAGCCATACTGCCGGTTAAATAAGTACTGCAACGAAATATTAAATGTTAATTTATTAATATTTGCAATTTTCGTTGTTTCTATTTATAAATTATTGAAAATATGTTTGTTAGTGATCAGATCCTTATCTTTTTCTGATTTTTTTTGTCAATTCAATACTTTGATGTAGTGATTTCAATACTTTATCTAAGAAATGTTAAAAAATGTAAAAATCATTTATTATTTTTGGCATACTAAGTCTGTTTATCTGAACGTTATTATAATAAACCTATTTGATTGAAGAATCTTTTCCACATATTGATTTTATTCCTGTCTCTTGGGTATTTGTTTTCTTGTGAGGATGAAAAGTATATTTCTTCAGCAAATGTCAAACTGCGTTTTTCAGTTGATACAGTCATGTTTGACACGGTTTTTACGACCATAGGTTCTACCACACAACATTTAAAGATTTATAATCCTTACGATCAAAAAGTACTGATCTCATCCATAAAACTTGCGAAAGCAGAGACCTCAAGCTTTAGATTGAATATCAATGGAGTTTCGTCTAATGAAGTTAAAAATCTGGAGATCGCTCCGTTTGATAGTTTGTATATATTTGTTGAAGTGACTGTGGACCCCAATGGACAGAACCTTCCACTGGTGGTAAAGGATTCCATTGAATTTGTTACAAATACCAACCGACAGGATGTTGACTTGGTCGCCTGGGGTCAGGATTTCGAACTAATTAAAAAAGAAATTCTGAAGAGTACAACCTGGACCAGTGAGAAACCTTATCTAGTTTACAATTATGCATATGTTGACAGTAATGCCACTTTAACGATTAACCCAGGAACCAAGGTCTATTTTCATAAAGATGCCGGATTATTTGTGAAAGGCAAGGTGATCGCTAAAGGAACTGTTGAAAATCCGATTAGATTTCAAAGCGATCGGCTCGAAAGTGTCTACGACAATGTTCCTGATCAATGGAATGGAGTTTTGTTGTATTCGGGTAGTGTAAACAACGAATTTTCTAATGTAGAAATTAAAAATGCCAATATTGGGCTTCAGGTTGGTAACATTGAAGATAAAGGTTCGGCAAAAGTGAAACTTAGCAATGTGAAAATTCAAAATATGGCTTATGCCGGAATTTTTGCCATGAAGTCTGATATTCAGGCGACTAATTGTTTAATTACCAATTGTGGATTTTATGCAGTTGCCTTATTAATCAGTGGAAGCTATGAATTTAACCATTCAACCATTGCCAATTATTGGGGAGGATATGGTTTTAAAGCACGAAGTACGCCAGCTGTCTTTATTTCAAATATTTTAAATATATCAAAGGATAAGCCTGACTATATTGGCAATATCGAGAAGGCCAGCTTCGGAAATTGCATTATTACCGGAAATGCAACTGATCGTAATGAACTTGTTTTAAGAAAAAGTTCAGAGGGAGTTTATAATTATATGTTTGACCGATGCATTCTTCAGGTTGCTGATACTTTTAAAACAAGCAGTACTGACCACTTCGTAAATATTTTGAAAGGAGTAGATCCAAAATTTGTAGATCCATATAAAAAATTCAATTTTGAATTGGATACCCTAAGCAAGGCTAAAGATGTTGCAAATAAGACGATCAGCAAACTTTATCCGTCTGATCTAAAGGGACGTGATCGTTTTCTTGACAACGGACCAGACATTGGTGCCATGGAACGTCAGGAAAAGAAGGCAAAATAGTAGTAAAAGACAGACAAGGCTCCTATCCATATTTGTGTTTCCCCAATCTTAAATAACATCGAAACAATTCCTTTTCTAATGTTTTGGAGTATTCGATATTTTTCATAACATGAAATTTCTTCTGATTGTCTATAGCTTGTGTTTGTTGTTGCTACATTTGGGTATATCTGGGCAGAGTAGCGTGGCAGGAAAAGAATACACCTTCATGTTTTACAATACCGAAAACTTCTTTGATACCGAAAATGATTCATTAACTAATGATGAAGAATTTACTCCTGATGCCGATAGACGCTGGAATCCAGCACGATTACATTCTAAGGCTGAGCGTTTGGCAAAAGTTATTCTGGCTGCCGGAAAGTGGAATGCACCAATAGTTATTGGTTTATGTGAAGTTGAAGACCTGAAAGTCCTTGAATTACTGACCAGAAATGAGCCATTGGCTAAATTTCATTATAAAATTGTGCATAAAGACTCTCCTGACACTAGAGGAATTGATGTTGCACTACTTTATCTGCCTGAGTTTTATCGGCCTTTCGACTATCAGGCGATCCCAGTTGTCGATCCAAAGGATAAATCTTTTAAAACCAGGGATATTTTGCAAGTAAATGGTGTTTTGAATGGATGTGATACCGTGCACATTTTTGTAAATCATTGGCCTTCTCGGTATGGTGGAATAATGGAAACGTTAAGGTATCGCAATCTTGCTGCCGAAACCCTTAGGAAATCGATTCAAAATCTGTTTGCCAGATACCCAAAAGCCAAAATAATATGTATGGGCGATTTTAATGATACACCAACCGATGATAGTTTAGCGAAGATTCTTGGCGCAAAAGAATCAGATAATCCGGAGTTAAATGGTGAATTGATTAATCTTTCTGCCGGATGGATTTCCAATGAAATTCAAACAATAAAAAGCAAATATAGCTGGGAGGTATTTGATCAATTCATTGTCTCCGATTGCTTTTTAGAGGAAAACAGATGCTTTAAGTTTCGAAACGCTGAAATATTTAAAGCAGGATTCCTTCTTGAAACTGATGCCGCTTTTGGTGGCGTTAAGCCAAAGCGAACTTATGTTGGCTTCAAATATCAGGAAGGCTTTTCAGATCACCTTCCTATATTACTTCGTGTCGGATTGCTGAATCATTGATTTGAAACGGGCGTCAGTCCCATTTCTGAAGCTATTTTAATCATATATTGAAAAGCCTGATCGTGATCGTTTTGAATAATTCCATCCAGAATTGCATCTTTTATTGCATTTTTGATTAGTCCAACCTCACGGCATGGACTGAGCCCGTAGACTTCCATGATGGTTTCACCTGTCACTGGAGGTTGGAAATTGCGGATGTGATCCTTTTCCTCCAGATCTTTTAGTTTTTGCCGAACAAGCTGGAAGTTACTGTAATATTTCTTTACCTTTTCCTGATTCTTAGACGTGATGTCGGCTTCGCATAGAGTCATCAGATCATCAATATCGTCGCCTGCTTCAAACAAAAGCCTTCGGATGGCCGAATCTGTTACTTCTTCTTCTGAAAGCACTATGGGTCGCATATGAAGCTCAACTATCTTCTGAACGTACTTCATTTTTTCGTTCAATGGGAATTTCATTTTTTTAAATAAGGTTGGCACCATTTTCGCCCCCACAAAATTATGTGAATGGAATGTCCAGCCAAGCTGGGACGAATACTTTTTCGTAGCAGGTTTGGCAATGTCATGCAACAAAGCCGACCATCGCAACCAAAGATTGTTGGTATTAGGTGCAATACGGTCTAGCACTTCCAACGTATGGAAAAAATTGTCTTTATGACCAATGCCATTCACTTCTTCGCGTCCTTTCATCCGGTGTAGTTCAGGAAAAATGATCTCAAGTAATCCTGTTTTATCCAATAATTTAAACCCAACTGAAGGTTTTGAAGAGAGGATAATTTTATTCAGTTCTTCGCCTATACGTTCTTTCGAAATGATGTGGATACGCTTTTTATTTAGCGAGATTGCTTCCAATGTCTTTACTTCGATGGTGAATCCCAACTGCGATGCAAACCGGATTGCCCGCATCATTCGTAATGGATCGTCTGAAAAAGTAATTCCGGGTTCTAAAGGCGTTCGTAAGATTTTATTTTCAATATCCTGAATTCCGCCGAAAGGATCGATAAGTTCTCCAAATCGGTTACTGTTTAGGCAAATGGCCAAAGCATTAATGGTGAAATCACGGCGGTTCTGGTCTTCTTCAAGAGTTCCGTCTTCAACAATTGGTTTCCGGGAGTCCTCATTGTATGATTCTTTCCGGGCTCCGACAAATTCCACTTCGAGCGATTGGTATTTCAGCATGGCCGTACCAAAAGTTTTAAATACACTAACCTGAATATTTGGGCCCAATTTTTTTGCAACCATTTCGGCGAGTTGAATGCCGCTTCCGATAGTAACCACATCAATGTCAGGCGACGGTCGGTTCAGAATCAAATCTCTGACAAAGCCACCAATAACGTAGGTTTCCTGATTTATTTGGTCAGCTAATTCTGAAATAACTTGAAATATTGGATGTTGAAGATGTTGCTTCATGAAATCAATTCCCTTTAAAACGTATCAAGATAATTATATATGACAATTTGTATTTTAATAGTGACAAAATTACAATTAATTGCAGTTTAGAGTGACAAACCAAGATTTAAATTTATTGGCATATGAATTGATATGAATATATCAAAGAATGTGTATATTTGTATAATTAAAATTCATTACCATGTTAGAACATTTAACAAAAGAGACTTTCAAAGAAAAAGTATTCAACTTTGATCTCAATAAAGAATGGAAATTTGAAGGAAAAACTCCTTGTATGATTGATTTCTATGCTGATTGGTGCGGTCCATGTAAAATGGTTGCTCCAGTTCTTGAAGAACTTCAAAAAGAATATGGAGAAAATCTTGTAATTTATAAAGTAAATACGGAGGACGAACGGGAATTGTCAGCCTTGTTTGGTATTCAAAGTATTCCGTCATTATTGTTTGTTCCAGTTGAGGGTCAACCTCAGATGGCAATGGGAGCTTTGCCCAAATCAACGTTTGAAAAGGCCATTGCAGATGTGTTGAATGTAAAAAAACCAAAAATCAATTAAGCTTTTAAGGTAGCAATTCAAGAATTCTCTCAAGGTGTATCCCTCGGGATCCTTTAATTAGTATAAGTTTATTTTCAATAGGTTGTGTTTTTAGGTAGTTTGAAAGAAGTTCGACTTGATCGAACTTCTTTTTTTGTGTCCGGTCGATTGTGTTTTTAAATTGAGGTCCAACAAGAAATACTTCCGAAAAAGTTTGATCCTCGATAAAGTCGGTAATTTTTTGGTGTTCTTCAGCTGAAGCATCGCCCAACTCAAGCATATCACCTAAAATGATGCATTTGTTTTCATGGCGAATGGCTGCAAAATTGGAGAGTGCAGCCATCATGCTTGTTGGGTTTGCATTGTATGCATCCATGATGATGGCATTTTTCGTTTTTTGAATCAACTGCGACCGGTTGTTTGATGGGGAATATTCAGCGATAGCATTTTGTATTAACAAAGGATCAACTTCGAAGTATTTACCAATGCAGGCTGCGGCCAAAAGGTTTTCGAAATTGTAATCGCCAATCAGTTTCGATTTCAGGTAAAGCCAACCTTTCGAAAAAAGCGCTTTAACTACCAAATAATTGTCAGTACTTGCCAGATCTCCAGCCATGAAGTATTCTGTCGATTTTCCATAGCTTATCTGTTCAATACCTTTAGCCTGTTGCGTTAATAGAGAATTGTCGGCATTCACAAAGCATTTACCGCCTTCATTCCTGATGAAATCATACAATTCTGACTTGGTTTTTATAACACCTTCAAACGAACCAAAACCTTCCAGATGCGCTTTCCCAATATTTGTGATGAGACCGAAATCGGGATTAGCGATCTCGCAGAGAATGTTGATTTCACCTGGATGATTGGCACCCATTTCAACCACTCCAAACTCAGTTTTTTCATTCATTGAAAGAATAGTCAATGGGACACCAATGTGGTTGTTCAGATTGCCTTTGGTGGAATCCACTCTGAATTTCTTCGATAGGACGGCTGTGATAAGCTCTTTTGTTGTTGTTTTGCCGTTGGTTCCGGTAATCGCCAGAATTGGTAATCCCAATTGGTTCCGGTGATGTTGGGCTAGTTGTTGCAAACTTAGTAATACATCATTAACCACGATCATCCTGTCATTTGTTGCAAATTCAGGCTCGTCAATTACAGCGTATGCTGCTCCTTTTGATAAAGCCTCGCCAGCAAAGGTATTGCCATTGAAGTTGTCACCTTTTAAAGCAAAAAAAATACTGTTTGCAGGTATGTTTCTTGAATCAGTAGTTACAGTCGGGTATTCCCGGAAGATAGTGTATAAACTGGCGATTTCCATAGCTGGTTTTTAAAAAAGAAAACCCCACTTTTTCAAATGAGGTTTTATGTCGAATAAATTAAGTTCCATTAAAATCCGTCAGGACTTCCAACCCGGGTCATTGCACAACGGAATCCCAAATCGCTTGCAGATTCTGTTTCCGGGCGATATCTACGAGCGCCTGGGCTTAACCAATAAGGTCTGTCTTTCCAGCTTCCTCCTTTGTAAATTCTGGAATGATCTGAAATCAGTGATGAGAACTGACCTTCTTTGGTTGACTGAATGTACATGTTATTGGTTTTTGTTTTGTCTTTTTGTGCATTCCAGTCTTCACCTTCGATAACCTGAGAACTATAGTCACCATCTTTAAAGTTACGGTAATCGGCAATGGTATCTTTCACCAATTCGCCAAATTCATTGCGAACCAATTTGCCATCAGCATCTGTTTTGTATTTGGTAAAAGTATTTCCACGGAAAGGTTGAAATTCTGCAACATCGTTAGACGATAATGGGCGATACACATCGGCTACCCACTCATTCACATTGCCGGCCATACAGTATAGGCCGTAATCATTAGGATCGTATGAAGTAACAGGTGCTGTAATGTCAGCATTGTCATTCAATGCTCCAGCCATACCCATTAAGTCACCTCGGCCACGGGTAAAGTTGGCCATCATGCGGCCTCTGGTTTTCTTATTATCGTCACGCAAATAAGTTCCGTTCCAAGGATAAAGTTTTCGGTTTGCCAGCAGTTCGTCTTCGGTATTCCCAACCAATCCAAGCGCTGCATATTCCCATTCAGCTTCGGTAGGAAGGCGATAATTTGGAAGCAGCAAACCGTCTTCCCAGCGAACTTTCCGGTTGGTTCCGGCAGCATCCTTTAATGGTTTTTTACCTTCGGTACCTTGGTATAAACCGGCAAGGTATGATTCAGTCGTAAATACATTTTGACCACTTTGCGTGTTGTCAGTTGTAATTATTCCTTTGTCTTGCAATATTTTTTCATTTACACGGTCTGTCCTCCATTTGCAATAGGCATCAGCTTGTTTCCATGAAACTCCCACAACAGGATAATTTCCGTAGGCAGGATGACGAAGGTAATTGGTAATGTAGGGTTCATTAAAAGCTAACTCTTCTCTCCAGACTAATGTGTCGGGAAGTGCTGATCCGTACTTTTCAGGATTGGAAGGATAAACCCTTCTCAACCAAAATAAATATTCTCGATAATCAAGATTGGATACCTCGGTTTCATCCATATAAAAGGAAGCAACTGTAACTCGCCTTGGAGTATTATTCCAATCGTACATCACGTCTTGTTCAACACGACCCATAGTGAATGTTCCACCCTGAATGAATTTCAATCCTGGGCCTGTTTCCTGTTCGTAATTGTCATCAGACTGAAAACCACCATTTTTAGGATCTCCAAATTCCCAACCGGTTGCATGGGAACTACCTGAACTTCCTTTGCCTTTTCCAATCAATCCGCATCCGGCCATTAGGGCAGCCAGACCAAATAATATTATGGATCTAAATTTCATGTGTTTATGATTTGTTTTTAAATGCCACATGTAACTCGCCGGATAAAGTCTTCATGGTGCATGAGTAACTTCTGGTACTGGCTCGTTTCATCGTAAATTTTCTTTTCTGTTATTTAAATAAAAGACTTACAAATATAACTAAATTGTTGAATTGATATTGTTCATGTATTCAATCTTTTTTTTTACAATTGTTGTTCTTACTGCATATCTTTGCCTGTGATATTTAAGGCAGGTAATGTTTTGTTTATCATTAGTACATAATGTTATAATATTTGCAGTGGCTGATCGTTTGATATAGAAACAAATAAATATAGAATGCTAAGATTATTACTTTTTTGTGGACTTCTTATCGTTAATTTCAATAGTTGGTCAACTGATTTTCATCGTAAAATTAATTGGACCCAAAAATCACAAAATGTTGGTTCGTCTGTAAATGCTTTGTTAGATTTTGAAGGTAGTGTAATTGTTGATCGGTCACGATTGCCATACTGGGTTGGAAGTTTTAACTTAAATGCACCTAATTCTGAAGTTTTTGTTACTGATGAGATTTTTGAACCAATTGCAAATTCCCAGATTACGCTCAACGATTCTGTTGGAAGCGAATTAAGGTATAACACTGAGATCGGTACAACCTCTGGCCATTCAGTACTTCGGCTTACGATTTTTCCTTTTGTCAGGAGAAATAACCAAATAGAGAAATTGGTTGAGTTCACGGTTTCGGTCAAGGAGAATCCCAATCTTTTAAAATCGGCATCTTCGGCCTATCAATGGAAAACAACCTCAGTTCTTGCGTCAGGCAAATGGATTAAAATCAAGACAAAAGATAAGGGCATTTATAAAATTACATTTGATCAGCTAAAATCATGGGGGTTTTCAAATCCTGATCAGGTTTCGATGTATGGGAATGGTGGTTATATGCTGCCGGTTTTAAATAAAGACACTCGTTTTGATGACTTGGATTCCTATCCAATTTTAAAGGGAAAGGATAATGACAGTAAGGATTGCCTCTTTTTCTATTCAACCGGGAATATACGCATTAATGAAGATGCAACAACCGGAATCTTAACACATAAGCAAAATTACTATTCAGCCGAAACGTACTTTTATCTTTCCGATCAGGGAACTCCAAAAACGATATCAAAAGCTGCTGAACTAACCGACAATTCAGGTAAGACGATTAATACGTTTGCCAATTATGCTTTTTATGAAAAGGAAGCTGTAAATAAACTTTCTTCTGGAAGTCAATGGTTTGGAGAGGAATTTAGTCCTGGCGTTTCACAAACAGCTAATTTAACACTTGATAATCCTGATTTGACAAAATCTGCTCAGTTTGTTGTTTCCGCAATTGCAAGATCCTCTGCTTCAAGCTCCATGAATGTAACTGTGAACGGGACCTCAATGAGCAATATTTTATTTAGTGCCCTTAATGTAGTTGATCCTACTTCTGATTTTGCTGACCTTCAGATTTCTAAATTTTCCGGATTGGCTCCATCAAAAAATATTCAGGTTAAGATGACTTACAGTGCTTCGAATAGCTCTTCAAATGCTTGGCTGGATTATGTTTCTGTTAATTATCAAAGTACCTTGAATATGAATTCAGACGTTTATTCGTTTAGGGGAAAGGGAGCTGATGGTACCACTCAGGTTTCAGAATTTGTTTTGAGTGGCGCTTCGGCAACAACCAGGATATTTGACGTAACCGACTTTAACAACACGTTTGAAGTGCCTGCCATTTATTTGGATGGACAACTTAAATTTAAATCAAATTCAGCAATAACGCATGAATATGTGGCGTTTAATCCTGGCGGAACTATCCCTGCTCCTGAATTGGTTGGGACAATAGCTAATCAAAATCTACATGCTGCCGATCTTTCGGAAATGATTATTGTTTCAAATTCTGAATTAGTAAGTGCTGCCGACTCATTGGCTGAATTTCACCGAACTACCGACGGAATGACCGTGCAGGTTGTTACTCCTGATGTTATTTACAATGAATTTTCAGGTGGGCTTCCTGATCCATCAGGTCTCAGGAATTATTTTAGGATGTGTTATGATATTGGTAAGCTGAGTGGGAAGAATACGCTGAAATACATTTTGTTGATGGGTGACGGATCCTACGACAATCGCAACATTCGTGAGAAAAATCACAACCTGCTCCCAACTTTTCAGTCAGACAATTCGCTTTCACCTACTGAATCGTTCGTGACCGATGATTTTTTCGTTTTTCTTGATCAGGATGAAGGAGGTTCTCAGGGAATTGTCGATCTCGGAATTGGTCGTATACCGGCAGGCACAAATGATGTTGCCGAATCGGTGATCGCCAAAATCAAAAATTATTATCAGCAAAAATCGATGGGGAATTGGCGAAATGTGGTAACTTTTATTGCCGATGATGAAGATTTTAATGTTCACATGGACTCGGCTGAGAGCATTGCTAATTTTGTAAACAAAACCTATCCTGCTTTCTTTACCGATAAAATATACCTTGATGCCTATAAGCAACTTTCAACTTCAGGAGGCGAGAAATACCCTGATGTGACAGCAGCAATCAATAATCGGGTAAAACAGGGAACATTGGTGATGAACTATACCGGTCATGCCAATGAAAAGAGTTTGGCTGCCGAAGGGGTACTCGACATTGGAATCATCAAATCCTGGAACAATTATAACCGGCTCCCGATATTTGTAACTGCAACCTGCGAATTTAGTCGTTTCGATGCAGATGAGACATCAGCAGGGGAAGAAATCCTTTTTAGTCCCCTAGGTGGAGGTGTCGGCTTGTTTTCGACAACCAGGTTGGTATACTCTGGTGCAAATTCTACCCTGAATAAAGCGTTTTTCAAATATATTTTTGAAAAGGATGAGCAGGGACATAATTTGCGTTTAGGCGATGTGATGCAGAAAGCAAAAGCTGCTGCCAATACCGGAACCAATCAGTTGAATTTTACTTTGTTGGCTGATCCGGCCATGCGGCTGACAAATCCAAATTATCAGGTAAAGACAATTAGTATTGATGGTAAGAGTGTTGAAAAACAGGCAGATACCATTCAGACACTTTCTGTTGTAACCGTGAAAGGATACGTGACTGATAACAAAGGAGCAAAACTTACTTCGTTTAATGGCGAAATAATACCAACAGTATATGATAAAGCTTTGCAGGTAGAAACTCTGGGAAATGCTGGTCAAACCCCAATGAATTATACGGTTCAGAATAATATTATTTATAAAGGTTTGGCGAGCGTTAAGAACGGAGAATTTGAGTTTTCTTTTTTTGTTCCGAAAGATATTTCTTATAAAATTGATAAAGGCAAAATTCTTTATTATGCCTACAATGAAACCATTGATGCCCAAGGCTATTTCGATGGTTTTTATGTTGGAGGAGCATCAAATAATGCCATAACTGACACGAAAGGGCCTGATGTTGGACTGTTCCTTAATTCCGATTTGTTTAAAGATGGGGATCAGGTAAGCGCCAGTTCGGTTTTGATTGCCAATATCAGCGATGATACAGGAATCAACACTTCAGGAACCGGAATTGGACACGACATTACCGCAGTCCTGGATGATGATTATTCAAATATTATGGTATTAAATGATTATTTTCAGGCAGATAAGGATAAATATACCAGTGGAAAAATCATTTTCCCTCTCACTGGTTTGGCTGAAGGCGAACATATTATCAGACTAAAAGTTTGGGATGTATTGAATAATTCTTCAGAAGTTGAAATCAGGTTTGTGGTGAAGGATGATTTCAGGATCGAAACGGTTAACTGTTATCCTAACCCGATGTATGAGCAAACCAAGTTTATGTTTACGCATAATCAACCCGATGAATCGTTTAAGGTTACACTTGAGGTTTTCTCAAGTTCAGGCACCCGGATGGACGTATTTGAAACAACTGTTGGTTCATCCGGAACAGAAAGCTTGCCATTTACATGGACACCGGCTGATCGGCTGGTAAAAATGAAACCAGGGGTTTATATATACAGGTTAACTGCTACAACAAACAGTACCGCGAAGATTAGCAGTGGTTCAGGCCGGTTGGTATTTATTTACAGGTAAAATGTAATCAATTATTTCCGGTGTAATACTTTTTAGGATAGACGTCCGTTTATAATTTTGTTTGTCTGGTGATAGTTCTCCTCTACAAACATCTATATTTGCAAATTCAAAAAATATTGAACATTTAAAATGAAGAAAATAAATCTACTTTTGACTGCTGCCCTTTTGGTTGGAATGTTTTTATCGCAAGCAAATGCACAAAATAAAACGACTTCAACTACAGGGGCAAATACAATTACTACCGGAGTGCCATTTTTGACTATCGCTCCCGATTCGCGTGCAGGCGCCATGGGAGACGCTGGGGTTGCAACATCGCCCGATGTGAATTCACAGAATTGGAATCCAGCAAAGTATGCGTTTGCAGAGAGTGAAATGGGGATTGCACTATCTTATACCCCTTGGCTGCGGAATTTAGTATCTGATATCAATTTGGCCTATCTGGTTGGTTATAAACGATTGGATGAGAAACAAACAATGAGTGCATCATTGCGTTATTTTACATTAGGTGATATTCAGTTTATGGATCCCAACGGCTATGCAATGGGAAACCAAAGCCCAAACGAGTTTGCGGTCGATTTGGGTTATACACTTCTGCTTTCTGAAAATTTTTCGGGTGCTGTAGCCCTGCGGTATATCCGTTCCGACCTTACTGGAGGGCAGGAAGTAAACGGAGTTGCAACCCATGCCGGAAGTGCCTATGCCGCTGACGTGGCTTTCTATTACCAGAGTCAGATCCGGATGAACCGAAAAAATTCGACGATTGCTGCCGGTATCAATATTTCGAACATTGGTAGCAAAATTTCATATACCGATGGAGAAACCAAAGATTTCATACCTACGAACTTAAAGTTGGGAGTTTCATATAAAACCGAAATGGATAAGTACAATACCATAACGTTTGCTTTTGATGCCAATAAGCTGTTGGTGCCTACCCCTGAGGTTGCCACTGAAGATATAATTACCGGATCAACTTCTTCTCAATCGCCAATTGCCGGTATTTTTAGTTCGTTTAGCGATGCCCCCGGTGGCATGAAAGAAGAATTCAAAGAAATTAACTTTTCAGCCGGTGCAGAATATTGGTACAACAAACAATTCGCATTGCGTGCCGGATATTTTTATGAAGATGCCTCGAAAGGGAACCGCAAATTTTTTACTGCTGGGGCTGGGTTGAAAATGAATGTTTTTGCGCTTGACTTCTCGTATCTTTTGCCAGTAGCGCAGAATAATCCATTGGCCAATACCCTCCGGTTTACCTTGTCGTTCGACTTGGAAGCTTTCAACAAGCAACGAAGATAATCATCAGTTTTGGACGAGTCCGGATTGCCTGAAGCCTTTGATCTGATGTCTGAAATCTAATACTTCAAAAATATGAATTTCCGGATTGGATACGGATACGATGTACACCGTTTAGCTGAGGGCGAAACCCTTTGGCTTGGCGGTGTTCTTATTCCTCACAGTAAAGGAACTGTTGCCCATTCTGACGGCGATGTATTGATTCATGCCCTTTGCGATGCCATGCTTGGTGCGACAAAAATGGGCGATATTGGCCGTCATTTCCCTGATACTTCTTCAGATTTTAAGAACATTGACAGCAAAATATTGTTGTTTAAAACCAATGAACTGATTGCCTCCAAAAACTACCGGATTGGAAACCTGGATGTGACTGTTGCAGCGCAAAACCCAAAGTTAAAGCCATACATCCCTGAAATGGAAAAAACACTGGCAGAAATTCTTGGAATTGACGTTGATGCTGTTTCAATAAAGGCCACTACGACTGAAAAACTGGGTTTTGAGGGTAGGGAAGAAGGTATCTCTGTTCATGCAGTTGTATTATTGGAAAAAATGAGCGAAAAATGAAAAAAACTTTGGTTATTGGGGCTAGCGAAAATCCCGATCGATATTCAAATAAGGCGATTAAAGCATTGGTTTCGCACAATCATGAGGTAGTCGCCATTGGCCTGCGCGCTGGTGAAGTTGCCGGAGTATCTTTCAATTCAGAAAAGAAAGCGTTTGAAAATGTGGATACGGTTACTTTGTATGTTGGGCCGCAGAATCAACCTGAATATTATACTTATATACTGAGTATAAAACCACAGCGCGTGATTTTCAATCCCGGAACTGAAAATCCTGAATTTATCACAAAACTTGAATCAGCCGGTATTTATCCGGAAATTGCCTGCACGCTTGTTCTATTAGCCACTGGTCAATACGAATAATGGAACCCATTCATTCAATCCCCGAATTCGAACTGCTTCTGGCTGAGAACGATGCTGTTTTAGCCTATTTTTCTACAGATACCTGTTCTGTTTGCCACGTTTTGAGACCCAAGGTGATTGAGATGGGTTCGGAGTCGTTTCCTAGAATGAAAATGGTTTTTATAGAATCAGATAAGCTTCCGGAGTTAGCTGCTCAGAACCGGGTGTTCACTGCTCCAACTGTTGTAGTTTTCTTTGCCGGACGCGAAACTATCCGCAAAAGCCGGGCTTTTGGTGTGGACGAATTGAGCTCAGAAATTGAAAGACCCTATTCAATAATCTTTGAATAGAAAAAGGCTCCGATCTTTTAATAAGATCGGAGCCTTTTTGTTCTGAGAACTGAGACTGAATACTGATCACTCGCTTAATTCAAACAACCCATCAATCATCTTTTCATCTGTCAGGTTTGGAATCGTAACGATCAAATTTGGGTTTTCCTGCATGGCGCGTTTGATCGCAAACAGGGCAGATTCGTTTCTGGCCCAACTGCGGCGTGCAATTCCATTGTTTACATCCCAGTGAAGCATTTGTTTTAATCGCCGGTCGGCATCTTCAGATCCGTCCAAAGTCATCCCAAATCCGCCATTGATCACTTCGCCCCAACCAACACCACCGCCGTTGTGGATGGAAACCCAGGTGGCTCCACGGAACGAATCGCCGATTACATTCTGGATAGCCATGTCAGCGGTAAATGCCGATCCGTCGTAAATGTTGGAGGTTTCGCGGAAAGGTGAGTCCGTTCCTGAAACATCGTGGTGGTCGCGCCCCAGAACAATCGGAGCGCTGATGATCCCATCTCGAACGGCATTGTTGAAAGCTTCCGCAATTTTCATCCGTCCTTCGCAATCGGCATAAAGAATGCGGGCCTGCGAACCCACAACCAGTTTGTTTTTTCCGGCTTCGGCAATCCAGTGAATATTGTCGTTTAGCTGATTAATTATTTCTGATGGGGCACCTTTTGCAATTTCTTTCAAAACCTGAAGTGCAATTTCGTCGGTTTTCTGAAGGTCGTCAGGATTGCACGAGCAACAAACCCAACGGAAAGGCCCGAATCCGTAATCGAAGAACAGTGGCCCCATGATGTCCTGAACGTACGAAGGATATACAAAATTTCCATCCGCTTTTGTGACATCGGCCTGTGCGCGTTTTGCTTCCAGCAAAAAGGCATTGCCATAATCCCAGAAATACATGCCGTTTCCGGAGAGTTTATTGATGGCATTTACTTGTCTGCGAAGGCTTTCGTAAACCTTTTCCTGAAAAAGCTGCGGATTCTCTGCCATCAATTGATTCGATTCTTCCAGCGATAATCCGGCAGGATAATAGCCTCCGGCAAATGGGTTATGCAGCGAAGTCTGATCCGAACCTAAATCGACCGAGATGTTTTCTTTGGCCAGTTTTTCCCATAA
>Ga0079306_1001401_pt1 | contig 16089 bp, 14 predicted proteins | sample Methanotroph_Enr_FD_79181 | JGI IMG/M metagenome (GOLD analysis project Ga0079306, IMG submission 79181) | Enriched soil microbial communities from Old Woman Creek wetland in Ohio, USA - Methanotroph_Enrichment_5 | ecosystem: Environmental > Terrestrial > Soil > Wetlands | place: USA: Ohio...
CCATGGCTCATTGATGCTTTTATCAGGCAAAATGCAGGTAAACCTCTGACCCTTGACTTTGTAGGATCAAACAACGAAGGATTGGCACGATTTTATAGCAGTTTTGGAGCGAAAAAGGTATTTTACCAGCGATTTCTGCGTGATTCACTTCCTCTTCCTTTTCGTATAATATTGAAAATATGGCGATTAAGCAGAATTCAGATAAAAAGATATTTTCATGCAGCTAAACAATAGAAAAGTACCTATTTTTGTCAGGTTTCGAAATCAGTGCAAATTTAAATAGATTTATAATCAGCAATATGGTGATAAATATCGGAAGCAAGAATTCAATAGTAAACCAGTTCGTGCGCGAATTGCGTGATACAACTATCCAGCAGGACCGGATGCGTTTTCGCCGGAATATGGAAAGGGTAGGCGAGATATTTGCTTATGAAATCAGCAAAACAATGGAGTACGAACCCAAGGAAGTGATTACATCTCTTGGCACTGCCGAGGTTCAGGTCATGAAAACTACTCCCGTTATTGCCACCATTTTAAGGGCTGGAGTGCCTTTACACCAGGGAATGCTGAATTATTTTGACAATGCTGATAATGCCTTTGTATCTGCTTACCGCGAACACCGGAAAGACGGCGAATTTGCCATTCAGATTGAGTATGTCTCCAGTCCTGAAATCGTTGACCGTATCCTGATAATAACCGATCCAATGCTAGCTACTGGTCATTCGATGGTTGCTTCGTATAAGTCGTTGCTTATTCACGGCAAACCGGCACACACGCATTTTGTTTCAATTGTCGCCAGCGTACAAGGAGTTGAATATTTAAAACGGATGCTTCCAAAAACAGGGACTACTATATGGATTGCAGCATTAGATGATGAACTCACCGCCCAGGGATATATAGTTCCCGGTCTTGGAGATGCCGGCGACCTGGCGTATGGACAAAAAGTATAATTATTCCCGTTTCAGCTTTTTTTTATTTGTTAAAATTTCATTATCCGCTGCAACATTCTTTATGTTGATGCGTTATAATTCCGATCAGTTTTCTTATGTCAGGATTCTTAAAAATATTGATAGTCTTTTTAGTTAGCAGCATCAAATTCCTGATTGCTCCTGCGTTGTCATTTGGTATGGGCCTGAATTTTATTCAAACCTGGCTTTCGACCACTGCAGGCGGCATTGTAGGAGTAGTGGCTTTCTTTTTTCTCAGCAAATGGTTTCTGCTTTTGTATTCAAGGTATTTTTTTTATTACATACACTTAATCAGAACGCAAATTTACAGATTAATGAATATCACTGTCCCGAAATTTATTCCTGCCCGTAAGTTCACACGACGTAACCGGATGATAATCAAGGTTGTGAAAAAATTCGGACTAGCCGGTATTGTTATTCTTACTCCGGTACTACTTTCAATTCCGGTTGGCACATTTATAGCTACCAGGTATTATTCAGCAAATCGCTTTTTACTGGTTTACCTCAGTGCATCAGTTTTATTCTGGTCCCTGTTCATGTCGTCAGCTATCTCTTTATTTTAAACTGATCCTTCCTTTATTTTTTTTGTCTGGTGTAAATTAAATCATTAATTTTACCATGATATTTACTGTATTATCAGGACATTCATACTTGATTATACAGTAATAAAAAATGCATAAGCAAACATAAGTTATATTCATAATATCCTAACCATGAAATTGTTGTCAGGCAGTCTTGTATTTGAAAATCTGCGTATATCGATGCAATCGGTGCGAAGTCACATGATGCGCACCACCTTAACAGTATTGATCATTGCGTTCGGAATTATGGCCCTGGTAGGGATACTTACCTCAATTGATGCCATCAAATATTACCTGAACGATAATTTCCAGATGATGGGGGCCAATACCTTTACAATACGCAACCGCAAGATGGTAATCGGTAATAACCACAATAATAAAGCAAATAATTTCAGGGAAATTACTTATGAAGAAGCTATGCGCTTTAAGGAATTATACACCTTCCCGGCTACGCCTTCGGTTTCTATTTTTGCCACGAATACTGCAACCGTTAAATTTGCTAACAATAAAACGAATCCGAATGTTCCGGTAATTGGCTGTGATGAAAATTACATGATCACCTCGGCAAATGAAATAGTAAAAGGTCGTAATATCTCACCAACCGAAGTATTTTACGGAGCATCGGTTGCTATTGTCGGGAGTGATGTCATAAAAAAAGTCTTCAAAAACAAGGAAGATCCGGTAGGAAAGTATATCAGTATTGGACCGGGCAGATACCTTGTAGTTGGAGTTTTGAAAGAAAAAGGAACAAGCCTAGGCTTTAACCCTGATAATATTTGTCTCATTCCTATCAATAATGCCCGGCAACGGTTTGCCAGGCCCAACCCTTCGTACACCATTAATGTGCATGTAGCTGATGCTGAAAAACTTGAAGCCGCTATTGATGAAGCCACAGGCGTGTTCAGAATTGTACGCCAGGTGAATGTCGGTGAGGAAGATAGTTTCGATATTACAAAAAGTGATAACCTTGCCAATATGCTATTCGACAGTTTGAGCTATCTGCGTATGGCCGCCATAGTAATCGGTGTAATTACATTGTTGGGTGCTGCGATCGGTCTGATGAATATTATGCTGGTTTCGGTTACTGAGCGTACCCGCGAAATCGGTATCCGCAAAGCTATCGGAGCTACAAAACACACTATCCGCAACCAATTCCTGGCCGAAGCAATCGTAATAGCACAGATCGGAGGCATCCTTGGCATTGTTTTAGGGATTGCGATCGGCAATGCGCTCGCTCTCTCCATAGGCACCAGTTTTATAGTTCCCTGGAACTGGATTTTCTGGGGTGTCGGATTATGTCTTGTGGTAGCATTGGCTTCGGGTATTATTCCTGCCGTTAAGGCTGCCAAACTTGATCCTATTGACGCGCTGAGGTACGAATAAGCGTTTGGGTTTTAGGAGCGAAATATTGGAGATTTCAGAGATTTTAATATTGCCCTAGGATGTTTTAAGACAATTGTCGCTATTTTTACGACAAATTGCATATCTTTGTAAAAATATCAGATGCGATGGAAATTTTTGATCCGGAAGTAAAATACAAATCAATTGATGACTTAAATGCGTTGACATTAATTGAAATGGTTCATAAGGGTATTGAATTTGCTTCATTTAGCAAGTTTGCGAACGAAAGTCCTTTCAGTTTAAATGAGTGGTCAGCCTTTCTGCACCTCTCTGAGCGCACTATGCAAAGGTATCGTACCGAAAAACGGAAATTCGATCCTTTACAATCGGAAAAAATCATTGAAATAGCTCTTCTTTTCAATAAAGGAATTGAGGTTTTTGGCAAAGCTGAGAAATTCAATTCGTGGCTGGTAACGAAAAACCTGGCCCTTGGGAATATCACGCCCAAATTACTGCTTGACAATACTTTCGGGATCAATCTCTTAAAAGATGAACTGACCCGGATCGAATCTGGAGTTTTGGCATGATCGTATTTCGGTTAAGTAAGTTAAAATTTGCTTCAGATCTTTCGGGAAAAGGCGCCGAAAAAAGCGGTGGAAGATGGAACAGCAAAGGAACCGCATTAGTATACACCAGCGAATCAAGAGCTTTGTGTACTACCGAAATTGCTGTGCATACGCCATTAGGAAATCTTCCGGCTGACTACCGGCTTATCTCAATTGAAATCCCTGATGATATACCGCTAAAGGAACTAGCAATCAGTGAACTTCCGGAAGGCTGGAATTCAATTCCACATTCGCAATCAACACGGGCAATTGGTGACAAGTTTGTAACCGACAACAAATTCCTGGTTTTAAAAGTTCCTTCTGTAGTAGTGCCGGGTGAGTATAATTATTTACTCAATCCTAATCATAAAGAATTTACAAAAGTCAAAATCAAGACCATCGAACCGTTTAATTTTGATGAACGATTATTTATCAGGTAACAAACAATTATAACTTCACTTTCTTCAGCCTTCCGACAATTTCAAATACTGCCGGGCAGGTATAGGTATTCTTTAAGGTAATATCCAGGATCTGTTGCATCCGGCGCCGGTCGGTATGCGGGTAATCGCGGCAGGCACGCGGACGATCTTCGTAGATTTTACAATAGTTGTCCGTATCCAGGAAAGGACAAGGCATGGTTCTGAAAACATAGTCATTGTCCTCATCCAAACGGAGATACTTTTCGCTAAGCTCCGAAGGTTTTATCCTTAAGGCATTAGAAACCCGGCGTATATCGGCATCTGAAATCCTCGGGCCCAAAGACCTGCAACAATTTCCGCAATCAAGGCAATTCACTTCTGCAAAAACATCTTCATGCAAGGAATGAAATGCATCATCTACTTTTCCAGGATCTTTTTTAGACAGTTGTTTAAACAAAACCGTGTTTTCATTCATGAGCTTCTTAGCATCTGATTTAAGAGCTGTGAGTGTGTGCTTTGATATTACCATTATTAAAATTAGGACCTTCAGATTTAATGTTTCAATTCAATGATGAATAAATACTGCATTGAATCCTGCAAAGGTAAACAATCAAATTCCCGGATATTAAATTTTTCATAGCCTGTCAGCCTCAAGATGGTATAAATTTTTCGACCGGAATGTAGAATTAGAGTATCTTGCACTCTTCAATATTTTACATTTTTATGGAGACCGTAATTTACATATTAGTCGCTGCATCAATTCTTTATATTGTTATAAAGATGCTAAAGCAGTCTGAGCTCCATTTTTCTATGATTAATAGCTGTAAAGCGGGTTTTAAGAACGATGAGGTTCAGGGTTTAAGAAAGGTATTAGAAGATAATTTTGTAGTGTATAAAATGCTCGACAAAAAAGGGAGGCAACTTTTTGAGAAGCGTGTTTGCAGGTTTATTAAAATGAAAGATTTCAGGGGTGGCGGCAATCTCAGGGAAATAACTGACGAAATGCGTGTAATGGTTGCTGCATCAGCCATTCAGATTACATATGGGTATCCTGATGTATATTTTAATCATTTTCAAACCATTATACTTTTTGCCGAGGAATACTACTCAACCATATCCGGCCAGTATCATGAAGGCGAGGTGAATGCCGGCGGCGCAATTGTATTATCCTGGAAAAACTTCATGTCGGGCTTCAGGGATTTAACCGACGGAAAAAACCTGGCACTCCACGAAATGGCTCATGCATTGCGATTGACCAACATTGTTGACAATGATGAGTATGATTTTATTGACCGTAATATAATGCAGTCTTTTGAAGAAATAGCCATAGAAGAAATGCGGAAAATTGAAAATGGCGAAAATCCATTTTTCAGATCGTATGGATCAGTCAATCTGCAGGAATTCTTTTCGGTAGCTGTTGAATGTTTTTTTGAACAACCGCGCGACTTTCAGGCTTATAATCCACAGCTGTATCTATTATTGACACAAATACTTAAAATTGATTTGCTTAATTTCAGGGACGTCTGAAGAGTTTGAGTGTTTCAGCGTTTCAGCGTTTCAGCGTTTCAGGGTTTCAGGGTTTCAAAGTTTCAGGGTTTCAAAGTTTCATAATTATAAGTTTAAGATCCGCACTCGAAATCAACAAACTGAGATTAAACGATTCCTCTTTCCTTCTTAATTTTCTCATAGGCTGCATTCAGCTCCTGGAACTTGGCATTTGCGGCTTTCTGCACATCATCACCCAAATGAGCGAGCCGGTCAGGATGGTATTTGAGGGCCATCCGGCGATAGGCTTTTTTCAGTTCATCGTCAGTGGCATCAGGCGTTATTTCAAGTATCCGGTAAGCGCTGGTGGTATCTTTCACAAACATCGCCTTTATACTCTCAAAGTCGGTATTACTGATGCCAAGTATTCCGGCGATTTGAGTGATTAGTCCTAATTCAGAAGCATGTACCTGTGCGTCCGCAGCTGCAAGTCCGAAAAGAAAGTGTATGAGCTGCAGGCGCGATGGGTATTCCATGTATTGTTTTATCTGGAAACCTACCTGTGGAAGGTCGTAATCTTTCTTAAGAAGTTCGCGAAGGATAAGAAGTTGCCGTTCGGCTTCATCGGTACCAAATTGTTGAAGCAGGAAGCGTTTCACAAAATCCAGCTCCGACCTGAGCACTTTTTGATCCGATCTCATCACAGCGGAAGCAAGGATCAGCAAACTGAGAATAAAATCATTCGGGGTAGTCTGTGGTGTATTGAAGTTAGACTGACTTTGCGGTTCATACGCATATTGGCCGCTTTGCATACTATCAATCATGGAGCCGAGTGCGAAACCAAGCAGAGCACCAATTGGTCCGCCAGCCGCCCACCCGATTCCTCCTCCAAGCCATTTTAAGAATTTTGCCATCGCATTTTCAAATTTGCCTGCAAAGGTATATAAAGAATTCGTTTCAAAGGTTTCAATGTTTCATGTTTCATGTTTGCGGGGCTTCAGGATTACCAAGTTACACTTCTCGAAATTTCCTTTTCCCCATTCACTGAAAAAGGCTACCCGAAGGCAGCCTTTTCATTAATAATTCGATTTCATTCATTAGCTGATTCTCTCACTCAATGGGAGTCCGTATTCTTCAACCATGCGGATATCGAGTTTTTCGAGTTCGTTGAGGATTGGGTTGTAGATTCCAGGTAATACTGGGCGGAAAACGCCTTTCACGGTTATCTGACCGGCAAGGATCATTTCAACACCAATTGCAGCCGGCAAGGCAACTGTACGGGCTACTGATGTGTCGGTTGCCGGTGTTCCGAAATCGAGCATGCGCGAACGGATAACTTCCTGCTTACCGCCAGGATAGGTAGCCAGGAAAGTATGCTGCATGGCAACCATATCGCGTTCGTTCTGGCCAAGTTCCATTTTCGCGATCATCAGGTCGCTGGTAACTTCATAAGGTGAATCTTCGGTGCGATTAAGCGGTTCATTGCTGAATAATCCAAGCCATTCCATGGCTTCAAGAGCGTACGAACCAGAATCAATACACAGGTGTGAGGCCACTTTCTGACGGATATAACTGCTATCGGATACACCGATTTGTTGAGCCATAAAGTCAGCATAGGTTTTGCCTTCAAGGTTTACCTTATCGTACGAAATCAGGTTGAGCTGTTTCATTACATGCAGCGTTTCGCACCAGCCTTTGTAACGGAAAGTACCACGCTGAATGGTTTTCACTTCAGGAATACCATAAATATCTATATAAGCAATCGAATCGCGGTTTGGATATACTTCCATTTGTCCTACTTCCGGGAAATCAACTTTAAGCGGGTTTTTGAAAAGATTTTCGGTAGGAACATCCACCACAATGTTGTTTTTCATGTATTTGGCATCATTATTTCCAGCCATTACAACACCTTTTGGGCTCCATGAGAATTTGTATTTAAACGGGTTGGTAGCAGCCTCGGGAGCGGGCAGAGCACCGCAGATGGAATAGAATTCTTCAATTTTTCCGCCTTGGTTATGTACATTATCGATAATGCGCATGGCCGACATATGGTCAATACCCGGATCGAGGCCAAGTTCGTTCAGGATAATAATCCCTGCTTCCTTTGCCTGTGCATCGAGCGCCTGCATTTCGGGCTTCACATATGATGTGGTAACCATGTTCTTTTTGTGCAAAAGGCAGTATTTTGCCACCAGCAAATGGTGAAGGTAAGGGAGCAGACTTACCGAAAGATCGTGTCCGGCTACCATGCGGCTCAATGATGCTTCATCATCTACTGTCCATGCGACGGCTGTGCCGTTGGGATGGCCGGCAATCATTTCCTCGGCTTTGCTTTTGGTACGTGTTGCAACCGTTACCTGGATTCCTTTATTAAGCAAGTGTTTTACGATAGGGCGGACCACCAGGCCAGCACCCAGAATAAGGACTTTCTTCATTGTGGTTTTATTTAGATTTTTAATAGGTTCCCGATGGTTGGATTAGAAAATATGGAGTTTGAAAATTTGAAAATCCAGGATCTCCAAATAATGTTTTCCGATTCACTCTTCATTGTTCACTTTTGACTATTCACTCACCAAATGTTCTTCAAGATACTTATAATGTGGAGTGAGCTCGCCACGATGGAGGATCAGGGCACTTTTAATTGCATTTGGCAGATCGAGTGTTATAAAATCCTCGCTGAAATCGCAGTCGGCAATGGCTTTTACATAATTTACAAGCACATCGGCAAAACCGGCTGACGAATCACGGGGAAGCTCGCTGGGAAGTATATCGACCGCCATTACAAGCACGCCATCACCTTTATGTCCCATGGTATGCGCGCCAGTTTCAGGATGGTAAACGAAAATCGGATCTTCAATTTCGGTTCCTTTTTCGGTACATTCAATGGAGCCGTTCACATCGCACGAAATATCGCCAATCACTTTTAATTTGGGTGTTCCGGCTGCAAACAGTTTCTGAAGGTAATCCTTGGTTACAAGCCTCGGGTAACGCGTATCCCAATAGATACAGTTTATCAGCATATCGATATGTGGAATGTATTTTTCGAAAGTGCTCCTGAATTTTTCGGGTGAGGTATAGTATTCATGCAAATCGAATTCTTCTTTCATATCAATAGGCTCAACCAGGTGTTCCTCTTTAAAAATGATTTTATAGAGCAGGTTATCCGGAAGTTTGTTTCTGCGTTTCAGCGAAAGCAGCTTCTCAGGTGAAATTTCTTTCACCGGTAGCAATCCGAGTATTTCCTGCGCACCTTGTGAAACATTACCATAACCGGTAAACGCAACGGTGAACGGGCGTAATTCCTCGGGCATTCCTTTTTCGGCTATCTCCTGCCCTACTGCTGAGATTACCTCACGCACTTCGGCCAGCGAACTGTAATGATGAGCTTGTCGGATACGCGAAAATGGTGTGTTGAAACCGGCTTCTTTTAACCTTAAGCCCATTGACCAGAGTGAATTTATCATTCCCGAAAGCCCGGCATACCGGCCAAAGAAAATGAGACGTTTTCCCTGCTCATCAATTACCCGTTCGTAATCAATCAGGTTGCATTTCAGCTCCATCATTTTGCGGAGCATCGGCATGTTATACGGCTGACCTTTGATAACATGAGAGAAAAACACATATGTTTTATCTTCTTCGAAAAAACTCTCAGGCATTTCTTTAACCCCAAAAATAACACTGCATTTTTTCAGGTCTTTGGCGATTTTAGCTCCTGCCCTGATATATTCCTCATCAGTGAACACTCTTTTTTCGGAAGTCTGAACAACGAAGTCAAGTTTCTTGTTTTTAATCAGGCGTTCCACATGTTTTGGGGTAAGCGGAGCCCTGCGTTCCATCACGTACTTATCTTCGTGGCGTATTCCAATAAAATTGCTCATGAGGTAATTTTACATTGTGATTTGCAATATATTAATTTCTGTTTACTGAATATCAATCACTTATAATTACTAAGTGTTTCACCGATAGGCACGGCAAACATATCGAAAAATTGATACATTTGCACCAAAAGAATAAAATTGTTTTTCAAATCACAATGAGAATGAGCCAGACGGGCGAAGAATCACGTTTTCAGGGAGTTAAAAAGAACATTTACAGGATTGCCCGCTTTGGACTGATCTTCTTTTTCGGTAGTAGTATCTTCTTCACTTTACTTTACCGGTTTTTGAATCCCCCTGCAACGCCTTTAATGCTTATCCGTGTTATCGAAAACATTTCAGACGGCAAAAAGCCTTCTATAAACAAAGACTGGAAGAGCCTTGCGGAAATTTCGCCCAACCTGGTGCTGGCAGTAATTGCTTCAGAAGACAATAAATTTGAATCGCATTATGGTGTGGATTTTAAAGCCATCGAAAAAGCACAGAGACTGAATGCCCGCGGGAAAAAGATACGCGGTGCAAGTACCATTTCACAACAAACGGCAAAGAATGTCTTCCTGTGGCAATCACGAACATATGTGCGAAAAGGGATTGAGCTTTACTTCACTGGCCTGATTGAACTCATGTGGGGAAAGAAACGCATCATGGAAGTTTACCTGAACGTAATCGAGATGGGCGATGGCATATACGGCGCCGAAGCCGCATCGCAATACTATTTCCACAAGCCGGCAAAAAATCTTACCCGCGACGAAGCTGCTTCTATTGCCGCCGTTTTACCGAACCCGCGCCGCTGGCGGCCTGACCGGCCCACAGGCTATATAGCCAGAACCAAATCAAGGATACTTTATACCATGAATAACGTGGTGAAACCGGATTGGTAGAGTGAGATGACGAAGGGGTTGAGTTATTGAGTGAGGGGTGACGGGGCAAAGGGTGACAAGTCGAGGAGTGATAATTTAAAATTTGTATATCGGATTATCTTGGAATTGACTTTGCATTTAATACATGCTGTTTTATCCTTTAAAATATGCCACTTATTCCGGTTGAGTTACTAAGGTATTTCCCATTGTGGCAGAGAATCAATGCTTCAATAAAAACCGGATGGAAACCTGCAGATTCTTTTAAAATTCTCTGCATGTTCCATCCGGGCTATGTTGACTAAAGTTTTAGAAATTCTTTTGAATGCTCACCACATTCGACTCTGCTTCAGCTGCATTCGGTGAGTTAACCAGGAATGCCTGTGCCTTATAGATTCCGGTCATCGGTTTGATTTCTTCGGCAGGTCTATCCGGCGTGTGTCTGTCGCTCGACTGCCATTTGAGGGTATCCAGCGTAGACCTGGTAGTAAGATCAAATACAGCACGGAACATTCCACCCGAGTCGGTCGTCACTTCAAGTATCCATTGGTCGCCGTTAGGCGCAGTCAGGAAAACGCTCACCTTTTCTTTAGCCTGGGCTGGTAAAATCCGGCCAGCAACAGCGAGGAACGGGTATTTCGATTTGAATTCTTTGTCTTCCGACAATTCAATGTTCGAATGCAGTTTAGGAGTTACACATGCCAGGATACCGCCGATATGGAACATGCGTGAACCTACAAGCTGGCCTTCTGTCATTTCACTATTATATTCACGCGGTACAAATCCTACCACACGAACATCGGCACGGCGTTTGGTTCGTATTTCCTGTTTGTCAGAATACTTGTCTGCTTTTTCATAGATGGAATAGTCCAGTCGCGGAATAACTACCATTTCCAGCGTACGTTCTGCCAAAGCATCCATCATCACCCACTGATGCGGGAACTGAACGATATAGCCAAACGGAACGTTTTGAAGAGAAACATAAACAAGTGACTTTTCTTTGCGTGGATTTCGCACTGCTATCTTAAGAATCTGTGGTTCGGGAACAGAAGCAGAAGCTGTAAAGTCGAAAACATTCTCTTGTGCCCAGTTATTGCCACCGGTAATTTCACCTAATTGCTGCAAGGCATTTACTTTCAGACATGTATGCTGCCCAACCACGGGTACCCAATCGGTGCTTATATCCTGGTATCCGTTCTTAGCAATGGTAGCGGCAGTGACTGTTTTCAATGGTGCCCAGTTGCCGTTATCTCCTACTCCGGGAGGTGTTACTGTATAGAATGTCACTTTAACATTTGTAGCATCCACTGTGCCCTGGTTGTTGACTCGGGCAGTGAATTTGTTGATAGCCTTCGGCTGTGGCTTGTCGCCGTTGCCTGTTGGGCGTCCCTCGCTGTCAATTGTGTAATCGAAGGTTCCATAAGGCGGACGATCAATCCAGATATCAGGCGATTCGTAATTCCCGTTCCAGGGTTCAATATTCAAATCAAAAGCGCCGTTAGGATCATCTGCTATGCCTTGTGCCCAGGCCACCCGTATACGACAGACCAATGGACGGGCCACGATGTTGTCGTCAATAACTGAAATCGTTAAAGCGCGTGCCGGATCGACGGCGCTATCGCCTTTCTTTAAAACGATCGGATCGTGTAACAAGGTAATGAAGCGTGTCTGCTGGTTGTTATTCATCGTATCCATCAGTACTTTTGTAACTATGGCTCCGCCCTGGTTCGTTGCTGTTCCGATAGGAATATTGTCGTCGAATATCTGCGTGGTCGTACCAGGGCGCTGGCGGACTTCAACATAATAATACAAACCATTCGCAACTTTGATGCGAATCAAATGGCAGCGCCCGACAACGGCATTTTTAGCCAGACTATGAGCAACAACATCTATATCCTGGCTGAATGAATTACGATCCCATTGTAAATCCACGATATCGCTTCCGCTGAAGTAACCCAGCTTATCCATGTGATAGGCCGAAAACAGCGGGTGACTATCGTGATTGCCCATAAGTTCGAAGTTCTGGGCACTTGCTGCTGCTGGATCAACCAGGTCGCTGCTATAGACATCTTCGCCCAAAGTAGCTGTGCCAATGGTACCCGACTGGAATGAAGGTGCCGATACAATGTTATGCGCGGTTTCGTGAGCAAAACGTCCCCAATTCGCTGACTCCTGAATCGCAAGCAGGTTTACCTGGTGATTTGCAGTAATATTGATGTTCGTACCCGATGGCGCATCGGTGTAATTGAAATTCTGTTTTGACCAGCCTCCCCAGGCACGAATGAAACCACCATTCAGAAACATCACAACCGCCATCATGCCATAGTTATCAAGGTTACGGCCATCGTTAACAGCAGCTTGTGCCGCTTCAGCCATCAGCTGATCCAGAACGGATTGTTTTATATTACTGATGGTAGTGTCAATGTAATAAGCCCTGTCTTTCAATAACTGGTTCCAGCCTGTTGTTATGTCAACCTGTAAATCGAGGGTATTATAACTTGCCTGATCATAAAAAGTGTGAACCGTTCCCCACCTGTTTACCACATCAGTGCGGGAGTTTGCCGGGTTTGCCGGAATAGTATCGGATGGATTTACTAGAACGACCAGTACCCTCAATGCGCCGGTTGAAGGCAAATCGCCCGGCTGAAGATTTTGCCCACCCTCAAAATAGGAAGGCGGTCCATCTTCGCCGCCACCCGGTTTCGGGTATGGCTTCGCTTTAAAGTTGTTCGGGCTGGTGCCAGTATTACCGGCTGTCGCCACGGTGATGGGCCCGTCGTGCGAATCGAGACTGGCGATCACCTTCAGGGTTGTAGTGGTGGCACGAATTACGCGGGCGGGTTGCCCGCCAATCACAACAGTATTGCCGTCAAGTGTGGCAGCAAATCCGCTCCCTGTGATGTCGATGACACTACCTGGGTAAGTAATAAACGGATCGACCCGGGTGATTTTTGGACCTGGTGAAACCGGCGGGTGTCTACGCAGCCAGTCCAGCAACTTTTTGAAAAAACTGAACAATAATTTAAAAAAGTTTGATGATTTCATACTGACCTCCTTGGTTAAGTGATTTAACGTAGAGTCTTTAATGAATTCCCGGAGATCTTTCAATAAAGAACCCTCCGTCCGACTACAAAATCTACTACATAAATGCAGCACATTTCCCGTCAAACTATTGCTATAAAATTAAGTGATTAGTTGCCATTTTTACCATTCGTCCTTTTTAAGGCTGATAGCAAAATGAAGTCTTAAGCGACAGGCTGAATCAATACTTTAATCTGTAACTCTGATAGTAAATAACCTGGCTAATTCACAACCGTTCTTATCGCTTGTACTTCGTCGACGATTTAAATAGTGAAATACGGGGCACAGTTTCAGTCTTTTATACAGTAAATATACATCAAAAATTGCATTTTTCAATGTATCTCTTACGGAAATTTTTATACAGACCCACGGAAGCCTTAATCAGTATGTGATGGCTAAAACTGATAAACAACTTTCAATTGTTGAAACCTTGTATCAAGTTCAAATTGAGCATAATCGGAATACACTCATTCAACTTTTATACAGGCATTATCAGATTATTTCAGGGGTCTACGACTCCGCCTGACAAAAGATTGAGCCATTAACTCAACAAAATATTCTGAGTAAAGAATACATACATTTACTGAGTTAATCTTTAGAAATAAAACGTCACACTTCCGGTATTTTAAGCCCAACATCTAAAACTTACTCATATTTCTTAAACGCCGTACTTACCGCATGCCCGCCAAAGCCAAAGGTATTGTTTAATGCTACCAGCACTTCGCGTTTACGGGCTTTAAGTGGTGTAAAATCAAATGCAGGATTTAGTTGCGGATCAATATTATCAAGATTTATAGTTGGATGCACCAGGTTGTTTTCAATTGATTTGATACAGGCTATAGCCTCAATTGCCCCGGCAGCACCCAGCATATGACCGGTCATCGATTTTGTGGCACTGACCGAAATAGTACTGATCCATTCGCCGAAAACCGTTTCGATTGCTTTACATTCACTAACATCACCAATAGGTGTAGAAGTGGCATGTGCATTGATGTACGAAACATCACTCTTCGACACGCCGGCATCAGCAATTGCACCTTCCATGGCAAGTATGGCGCCCAGCCCGTCAGGATGCGTGGCAACCACATGAAAGGCATCAGAAGCTGCTCCGTAACCGGCTAATTCGCAATATATTTTAGCTCCCCTGCTCAGTGCATGCTCCAGTTCTTCAACCATCAGCACTCCGGCCCCTTCGCCGGCAACAAAGCCATCGCGGTTTACATCAAACGGGCGCGATGCAGTCTGAGGCGAATCATTAAGTGTTGATAAAGCTTTTATCGCGTTAAAACCACCTATGGATGATTCGGTGATCGGCGCTTCAGCTCCACCGGCTACAATAATATCGGCCCGGCCTAACCGGATCAGATCCAACGCATTGGCTATTGCATTATTCGACGAGGCACAGGCTGAAGCTATGGAGTAGCTTACACCATGAAATCCATAGCGGATCGAAATCTGGCCGGCAGCGATATTCGATATCATCTTTGAAACAAAAAACGGGCTGAAACGGGGAATCTTCATGTTTTGCAGAAAATTCAAAGCTTCATCCTCATAGGTCTGCATTCCGCCATTACCCGAAGCTATGATCACTCCAATCCTGTTAAGGTCGGTAAGGGCGAGGTTCAGACCTGAATCTTTAATGCATTCGTCGGCAGCTGCCATGGCAAACTGTGTAAACAAATCCATTTTTTTGGCTTCCTGCTTCTCCATATAAAGCAATGGATCAAAATTCTTTGCTTCGCATGCAAATTTCGTTTTATGATTTACCGGATCGAAGCGCGTAATGCCTGCTGCGCCGCTTTTACCTTCAACCAGGCCTTTCCAATACTCCGCGACAGTATTGCCTAAGGGTGTTACTGCTCCTATTCCAGTTATTACGGCTCGTTTCATGAATTATGAATTATAAATTATGAATTATAAATTATGAGTTATGAATTATGAGTACCTATTTCCTTATTTCCATCTTCTCACATTAACACATTATCGAATTATCGAATTAACACATTTTCACATTTTCAAATTATCACATTTTTAAATTATCACATTTTTAAATTATCGCATTTTCAAATTTTCAAATCCTCAAATCCTCCAGTATCGCATTGCAGAAGCTTTTATACTCTATTTTATCAATTAACCTGGCTAACTGCAGGCTGGCAACCAGGCTCGAAAGGATAAGCAAGGCTTTGATCTGCGGCTCTTCGCTGAAAGCAAACAGGCCCTTCGTGCGGCCCGATGCCAATGCGGCGGTAAGCCAGTTGAGAATGATCTGCGACATGCGCCTGAGCTCTGACACCGTGTTTTCGCTCAGCGTGCTGATATCAGGCCCCAGTGACCCGACAATACAGCGTTTCTGCTCCCTGTGACTCTTGGTATAAATCCGGATAAACGTTTCGAGCTGGCGCCATTCGTCGAAACCACGGCTTTGCATATTTTCCGTCATTTCCTCAAAACGCTGTATATTGGTTTTCACAATACTGGTTCCAAGGTTCTCCTTCGAAGGGAAATAATAATGGATAGCCGCGTTCTTAATGCCCAGCTCCGACGAAATATCCTGGTAACTAAACGCATTGTACCCCTTGGTACGGATCAGGTTTTCGCCTAACTCAATGATCTTTTCACGTGTAATCGACATAGGTTCGGGCTTGTTTGTGACTGGTTTCGGGTTACGGGTTACGGGTTTCGGGTTGCTGGTTTCGGGTTGCTGGTTTCGGGTTGCTGGTTTCGGGTTGCTGGTTTCGGGTTTCGGGTTTCGGGTTTCGGGTTGCTGGTTTCGGGTTGCTGGTTGCTGGTTGCTGGTTTCGGGTTTCGGGTTTCGGGTTACTGGTTACTGGTTACTGGTTACTGGTTACTGGTTACTGGTTACTGGTTACTGGTTAC
>Ga0079306_1001402_pt1 | contig 16087 bp, 16 predicted proteins | sample Methanotroph_Enr_FD_79181 | JGI IMG/M metagenome (GOLD analysis project Ga0079306, IMG submission 79181) | Enriched soil microbial communities from Old Woman Creek wetland in Ohio, USA - Methanotroph_Enrichment_5 | ecosystem: Environmental > Terrestrial > Soil > Wetlands | place: USA: Ohio...
AGTCCTGAATGCATGTCGACCACCCTGCCTTCTCGGCGAGGGCGGGACCTGAGGAGCAGCTATACGAACACGTGTTCGATAGTACGCCGGGGCTGTGACGCATTCAAGCCCGAACGCACAGCGACCGCCTCGAGGGCGGCCGCGAAGGATGCGCTGGAGCGGCTGACGGGACTCGAACCCGCAACTTTCAGCTTGGGAAGCTGACGCTCTACCATTGAACTACAGCCGCGCGCGAGTGAGTGTATCCCAGCCCGCCGAGCAGTCGCAACGCGAAGCGCCGCCGGAGCGGACTCCGACGGCGCTTGATCATTCATCTGGTGCGCAAGGGCCTAGTTCTTACCGATCTTGAAGATCTTGGTGCCGCAATCCGGGCACAGACCCTGGGTCGCCGGACGACCATTCTTCATCGTGATCTCCTGGGCGTCCTTGATCTCCTTCTTGGCCTTGCACTTGACGCAGTAACCTTCCTTAGCAGCCATTCGCTCAGTCACCTCCTCGTTGAAGCGTTTCTGGCAACGGCCGCACACCCGAATAGGTGTAGCCGTGGCGAACTGCATGTCCCCGCTCAAGGGCGTTCGTGCGTGCCCCCGTATCGAAGTCTAGCGAATCCGCGCCCTTTGTCACGCCTTGAAGTCCAGCGGCGGCTGTGAATGTCGGCTCGCGCTGCGCGCGGCATGCCGTGCATACCCCCTCCGAAGGGCCACCGCGCCCACGGCCATCGCGGCCGCGCCGACCGCCACAAGGCCCGCCCAGACGGCACCGCACGTCACCCAGAACGGCTCCGGGAACGTCTGGATCAGAAGCGAATCGTAAGAGAACGTCCACGTCCCCGACGTGAAGAACACCCCGTGAAACGCCGAGAAGAACGCCTCGAAGTCACTAGCCGCGGCTAGCAGCGCCACTGCGACGAGCACTGCGCTGCACACGGCACCGGCAAGCAGCGCATCGGCGATGCGGTCAGTCCGCTTGCGCGCGACCTCCACACCGAGCGCCAGTGCGAGCAGCGCAGCCAGAACGCCCGTGGCAACCCGCGCGGCCGCCAGCACGCGGCGCACGTCGCGAAGGTGCGAGACGGCGCTCGCATCAAAGCCGTCGCGGCCGTCGACCGTGGTCGGCAGCGTGTCGGTATCCCCATCGACGACGAACTCGCGCACCTGCTCGGCGATACTGACGATCTGCTGGCGAGGCAGCCCGGCCTCCTCGGCAAGCGAGACGCGCGACGAGAGGACGCGAGTGAACGCCGGAATCGTGAGTGGGACCACGGACAGTCCGATGAGGAACACCGCGAGCCCGAGTCCCGCGATCCACGTCAGCGGGCGGCGCACGCTACTCGTCCAGCGACTTGAGGTCCGACAGATCGAAGTCGCCGAGGTCGACGTCGCTGGGTCGGTCGCCGTCCGTCTCGACGGGCTGCTCGGCGAACTCCTCCTCGGGCCGACGCATCGAAGCCGCCGAGACGACCTGGTCGCCGCCGGCCTCGACCGCACCCGCAAGCGCGGCATCGGCGGCATCCAACAGCCCGTCGCTGTTCACGCCATCAGTCGGCAGCGAGGCCAGACCCACTGAGACGGTCACGCCCGCGCCCTCGACGGTCGTCGAGCCGATGGCGATGCGCAACTGCTCCGCGAGGCGCTGCGCGTCGGCCGCTTGGGGCCAGCCGTCGATGGCGTCGTCCTCGGCAAGCATCACGACGAACTCCTCGCCACCGAAACGCGCGACGATGTTGGTCGTGACGGTCACGTCGCCCACTTCGCTCATGCACTGGTTGATCGCTGTGGCGATTCGGCGGAGCAATTCGTCGCCCACGTCGATGCCGAAACGCGCATTGAAATCGCCGAACCGGTCGATGTCGAGAAGGATGATGTGGAGGGGTCGCCTGTCGCGCTGGGCGCGCCGGATCTCAGACGAGAGGGCCCGCAGGAAGAAGCCTCGCGAGTACAGCGAAGTCGTCTCGTCGAGGACGACGAGCGCCTCGCGCTGGGCCGCCTCGATTCGCTGCTCGCCGACGAGTTCGGTGGCGACCGCGGCGGTGCCCGCAAGCACCGCCACCTGCCACATGTAGCGCACCGAGACGTAGACCCCGTCGAGGTACTGGTCGGCGCTCGCAAACGGGATGACCACGTGCGGGACGAGCTGGAACAGCTCGAGGAATTCGATGAGACCGAGCAGCACCATGCACATGCCGGCGAGCGCCCATGCACCGCGCTTGCCGGGAAGGATGAACGCCGCTTCGAGGATGAAGAGCGAGTACATCGACCAGAACCACGAACTCACGCCGCCCGAGTAGTAGACCAGGATCGACACGACGATCGCATCGAGCGTGAGCTGCAGGTTGTTCCACACGGCGATGTTGCCAAGGCGCTTGTAGTTGAGCTGGTAGAACGTGTTGTACATGACTACGACAAGGAGGGCCATCGCCGGGATGAGCATGCGAGATGCGAGTTCGGTGATGGAGAGTGAGGCGGTGTAGGCGAGCCCCGCCAGCGCCGAGTAGAGCACGAGCACCACGAGCAGCGCCCAGCGAATGCGAATGACGAGGCCCACACGCCGCGTGTTGGCGTGCACCGCTTCTATGTCGTACCGGGTCGGCTGCTCGCGCCACGACACCATGAGCGCGCGCATGATCCGCTTCTTGAGTCGGCTTGACGCCAAATCCGACCTCCACGTCCCCACTGTCGCGTACGCGCGCCGGAAACCCCGAACGCGCGTCTGTGAAGTGTACTCGCGCCCGCGAACAGGCGGCAAATCGTGGCTGCGCGCGCCAAGGCTGCTCGGGCGTGCACCGGGAGCCGCGCGCGAGCACCGTATACTAGCCGCATGGACCCCTTGGCGACATTCAATGCGATAGCACAGCTGAAGGCGGGCCTCGGGCCAATCGGCTCGGCGCTGCAGATGGTTGTCGCCACCGTGGGCGTGCTGACGATGGCCGCAGCGCTCGTACCGGCGGCCCGCCCGTACCGCGCCACGGTCCTCGGCTCGCTCGCCGCCGTGCTTGTCGCGGGCGAGTGCGTGCTCGCGTGGTTCCACTGGCAGCTCTACTGGGCCATGGTCGTCGTCGACCCGGCAACGGGGCTCGTCAGCGGGCATGTCGCCGCCCCGCTGTGGATCGAGTCCGAGAAGCTCCACGTCTGGGCGCTCCTCGTTGCGGTCATGGGCGTGCTGATGCGCCGCCAGCGCAGCGAGCTGCTCGCTGGCGTCACGTTCTTCGCCGGCTTCCTCGCCGTGGGCGGGGCGCTCATCGGGCAGCCGTTCACCAACCCGCTCCCGAGCCTCATCTCCCAATACGTCGGCTACCTCAAGGCGATGTCGGTCGGCGGACAGGTGGCCGCGCAGGCGTTCTACGGCATGGAGAGCGCTCGGCAGTTCTACTACAACGCCTGGTTCATGTGGGTGCATCCGCCGCTGCTGTTCTTCAGCTACGGCGCCTTCGTGATCTCGTTTGTCGCGACGGTGCGCATGATTGCCGAGCGCCACTCGTCCTTCGAGACGACCGCGTATCGGTGGGCTCGTCTCGGCTATCTGTCACTGACGGCCGGCATGCTGCTCGGGCTGCCGTGGGCGCTCATGTCGTGGCAGGGCGAGGCATGGTGGTGGTCGGGCAAGGTCAACATGTCGATCATGATGTGGGTGCTCTACACCGCCTACCTGCACGCGCGCCTGTACCTGCGCACGAACGGCATGTGGAAGGCGGTCGCCATCATTGCGGTGATCTCTTTCGCGATTCTCGTACTCACATATGTCGCGACCTACGTCGTACCCGGTGCGCACAGCTACGCCGCCGCCGAGACGGGCCGCGCACTCGCGGCGCTGGCGGGAGGTGGCGCCTGATGGCCGGCATCGAGGAGATCCGCCAGCGCGTGTGGGACTTCTGGCTGACGATCGTCACCGTGGCCGTGCTCGCTCTTCTCGGCGTGCAGTCGTTCGTGGGGACCGGCTACGTGTGGTGGGCCGAGCGTTCGATTCCCGAGTGGGAAGCCGGTCCGGGCTACGCAGCCTACGTCGCGCTCATGAACCAGATTGCGACGCCGCTGATCCTCATCCTCGTCGTGGTGATGGGGCTGTGCGTCCCCAAGCGGCTCTTCTCTCGGCGAGTGCTGATCACTGTATCGCTGGTGATGGTGGCCGTCGGCATCGGCGCGTGGGTGTTCACTGGGTCGCTCTCGACCGGCCTGGCGATCTACCTCGCACTCGCAGGAATCATCCAGGTGGCGGTTGTCGTCCTTACGGTCGCCGGCGTGCGCGGCCCGAGCTACCTGACCGAGGGCCGGCTCACCAAGACCGGGAGCGGCCTGCTGCACCTCGGCTTCATCCTCTTCGGGATCGTCGTCGTGGCGCTCCAGACGTCGACGTGGATGCTGCCGGTGTTCTCGGCGTGCGCGCTGCTGTCGATCGCGGGAACAGCACTGTCGTTCTACGCGCGCAGCCTGGCGTGGCACCGTGCCAAGCCTGCCGAGGAGATCGGGTTCGAGTGGGGCGAGCCGGCGGCCGAGGATGACGCGGCCGAAACGGCCGACGAGCTGCCCTCGGACGAGCCCCGCGCAGACGAGGCCGACGAATGAGCGCGACCGCCCAGCTGACCGAATTCGTTGCGCGCTACGGCTACACGGCCGTCGCCGCAGCCGTGTTCGCCGAGAATCTCGGCTTGCCCGTGCCGGGAGAGACGGCGGTCTTCCTCGCTGCCGGCTCGGCAGCAGCGGGCGGGCACCTCGTCTGGCCGCTCATCTGGCTGGCGGCCGCCGTCGCAGCCGTGCTCGGCGACAACGTGGGCTTCGCGGCGGGGCACTTCGGCGGCGAGCGGCTCTTCAAGAAGATTGCCCCGCGCCTCGGCGTCAGTACCGAGGAATACGACCGCACGACCGTCTTCTTCAACAGCTATGGCGGTCCCGCGGTGATGGTGGCGAGGTTCATCCCGATCATGCGCGTGGTGGGTGCGTTCACCGCCGGCACGTCCGGGATGCGCTGGCGCCGGTTCCTCCCCTGGCAAGCGGTTGGGGCCGCGCTGTGGGCTGCGTACGCGGTGGCCGTCGGCTACTTCGGCGACCGCGCCCTCGGCTTCCTGAAGCCCTACCTCGTCGAGGAGTTCGGGCGTTGGTGGCCGCTCGTCGTCGTCGGCGCAGTCGTCGCGGGCCTCGCGATCATCACGCTCATCTCGCGTGCGTTCGGGCGCGCGCAAGCGAAGCAGACCGGGTCCGACTGAGCTCCTACGCCTCGCGAATCATCTGAGTGACCAGTTCGGTAGCGCGATCCACGACCTCGGGCTCGATCTGATCGCTCGTGTCGGTCTTCCAGTGCCAGTTCACGGGCAGACCCGCCGAGTCGAACGCCATGAGCGTCATCGCCTTGTAGCCGCGCGCGAGCGCTGGCGTGGCGTCGGTCGAGAGTCCCTTGTAGGCGCGCGGCTTCACGAGAATCTCGTGCTCGCGCGACATGCGCTTGGCGAGGCCGATCAGGCGTGCGTTCGCGCGGTAGCGGCGAGCCATGCCCTCAGAGGTGACCCACGAGAGTTGCCCAGCACCGACGTTGTCGAGGTTGATGATGAGCGCGTCACGGAGTTCGTCGCCGTACTGCGCGAGAAACGCCTGCATGCCGACGGTCCCGACCTCCTCGGCACCGGTAGCGACGAACCAGACTTCCTTCTCGACGAGATCGCGGTCGATGGTCTCGGTGACTCGCCGACGGATGCGCGCGGCTTCGTTCGCGGCGAACTCTTCGTCCTCGATGGGGTCGTCTCCGGCCCAGCCGCCCTTCCAACCGAGCCCGCCGGCGTCATCGTCATCGTCGTCGCCGCCGAACTTGTCCCACGAGCCGATGTCCTTGCCCGCCTTGCGCGCGTCGAACTCCTCGTCGACGCCGAGCCATCCGCTCACGTCGCCGTTCTCATCGCGGCGCTTCTTCTTGCCGAGCCCGAGGCCGCCGAGCAGCCCGCGCTTCGGCGCACTCTCGCCTTCGGGGCCCGCGGTCTTCGCCGGACCAACAGGGCCGAGTGACCCCGTCTCGCCGAGGCCGGCCGCAGACTCGTCGGCCCAGTCTGTGTCGAGGGCGCGCCGGTTGCGCACCGGTGCGCTCTCGCGCGGCGGCGACTCGCCGCCGACCGCCGAGAACTCGATGGTCTCGAACTCGGGAAGACGCGCCTGGCCACGCTGCGGGAGAGGCGAGGGCTCGCCGTCGGGCTCGGCCCACGTGAAGTCGTCCGGGAGCTGCGTCGTCTCGTCTCGGCCACCTGCGGGCGAGTAGCTCAGGAGCGATCCCTCCGGGACGACACCCGCCTCAAATGCGATGTCGGGCGACCGGCGCACGGCGGTGGGGGGGAAGCTCGAGGTCACGAAGCGGTTGGTGTCGGGCTCGGGCACGAGGTTGTGCAGCACGCCGAGCATCGCCGCGACGCCGGACGCGTTGTCGCCGGCGCCGTTGACGAACGGCATCGCGACTTCGCGGTGCACGTTGATGAGCATCGGGACGAGCAGATAGGCGGCGGCAACGCACGCCGCGTACCAGAAGTAGACGTCGATCTTGGCGAGCTGCTTGATCGGCAGCGCCCCGATGAAGAGGAGCACCGGTACGGCAATCGTGCACGACTTCATGAGCGTGAAGGTGACCGGGAACTGCTTGACCATTCCTGGGGAGAACGCGAGTGACGCGCGCGCAGAGTCGTAGTGCGCGACGATGACGACCTTCTTCATCCGCTCGCCTCGGCGGGCCTTCGGGATGTGGCGCGCGATGACGTTCTGGCTGGGACCCTTGGGCATGAGGCGCGTGAAGCCCCAGCGCGTATCCAAGTCGCTCCACATGAAGAACGCCGAGATCGCCGAAAGCGCGAATGCAGGCCACAGCAGCAAACCGCCGAACAGCCACCGACCCGCGCACACCGCCGAGACGATCGTGAGCAGGTGGTAGATCACGAACGCCCACGAGTAGGTGCGCGGCGAATCGAACTCCTGGATCTCGGGCTCGAGGCCCCGCGCGACGAACACGGACTCGACGTAGGCAGCGGCCCGGTGCTCGGCATCGGTTGTGGCAGGACGCGGGCCGATCTCATCGGCCAGTGCGGTGAGGTGCTGCATCATCTCGGCCATCGAAGACCTCCGGCGTGGGCTCGAAACGCGGCGTAGCGTGGCGGCGCGATGCCGCCGCCTACATGGTAGCGCAGCGGGCGGACATCCGAACTCCATAGACGCGCAACGCGTCATACACCCGGAACGTCCGATCGTGGAGGACACTCTCTATGGGCATGCGGCCGCGTGGGCCGCGAATCGGGGACTGGGGGACGGCATGAAGAGACTCGCGCTCATGGTGTGCGCAATCGCGTTCGTGACCGCGGCATGTGGGTGCGCGAAGAGCCCGGCGGCTGGCGGCTTTGTCGCGGCAGGCAAGCCGACCGCCGCGAGCAGTCCGCGCACGCCAGATCCTGCGCTCGTCTCGGCAGTCAACGCGTTCGGCTTCGACCTGCTCGGCAGGCGCGACGGCACCAATCCTGGCGCGGTGACGGTGATCTCGCCGGTTTCGGTGCACGCCGCGCTCGCCATGGCCGCCAACGGCGCCGACGGCCCGACACTCGCCGAGATGCGCAAGACGCTGCATCTCGACTCGATGAAGGAGGCCGACTCGAACCTCGCGTATGCCGACCTCATCAGCTGGCTCACCTCGAAGACTGACGTGCAGCTCGACATCGCGAACTCGCTCTGGCTCGACAAGGGCTTTCCGGCGAAACAGGACTTCCTGACGACCGATGCGCGCTACTTCGGCGCCGAGCTGCGCACACTCGAGCTGCACGAACCCAGCGGGCCGAAGACCATCAACGAGTGGGTCAAGAAGAACACCGGCGGGCGGATCGACCAGATAGTGGCGGACAAGGTACCGGACCTGGCGGTGCTCGAACTGCTCAACGCCACCTACTTCAAGGCCGACTGGGAGACCCCGTTCGAGCATGATGCGACGCACAAGGAGCCGTTCCACCTGCTCGACGGGTCAACGGCCGATGTGGATATGCTCACTGGGACCGAGTCGTGGGCGCACGTCATGAACGCCGACTACGAGGCCATCGCGCTGCCGTACGCGGGTGGCGTGGCGTCGATGATCGTGGTGCAGACCAGCCCACTCTCATCACGCGGCGCTGGGGCCCCTGAACTCACGGCAGACCAGTTCGAGCAGCTTCGCTCGCAGCTGCAGACGGTGACCCTCGCCGAGGGATCGCTCATGCTGCCGAAGGTCGAGCTCGAATGGACGGGCGAGCTCGCCGACGACCTCAAGGCGCTCGGGATGCCCATGGCGTTCGACGGAGGGAAGGCGGGGTTCAGCCGCCTCACGGACGTCAAACCGGCCTGGATCGGGGCCGTGACCCACAAGACCTATTTGCGTGTCGACGAGAAAGGCACCGAGGCAGCGGCCGCGACGAAGGTTGAGATGATGGCCGGCAGCGCGATGGCCGACCCGCCGTTCCAGATGGTCGTCGATAGTCCCTACCTCATCGCCGTCGTCGACAGCCAGAGCGGCGCGGTCCTCTTCCTGGCCACGATTCGAGACCCGCGCGGCAAGTAGCGCCGCAGACGTCGCTCGCGGGCTCAGGTGCATGCGCAACGGCCCGGCCACCGCCTCCGGTGACCGGGCCGCGCTGTGCTCTGCGTCCCACAAGGCGGGGGATCTACAGGACGCCGGGCTCCATGTGTGCAGGTCTCGTGTTATGGCACTTGTCGCACTCGTTCATGTGGCGCCTCGTGTGCTGCGCCGTGAGCACAGGATCCTTGCTGTGGCACTGGCATCCCGGAATCGGGATGACGAACCGCTGCTGGATCGCCGGAGCCTGACCAGCCGCGACCATCTGGTCGTACTGCGCCAGCACTCCCGGAACCGCGGAGCCGGACATGCCGCCGAAGTTGTACAGCAGCAGACCGCCTACGACGCCCACGATGACCAGCACGAGCAGGGTGATACCGAGCCCGCGCAGCACCCGAAGCCACAACGGGCGCTCGGGGTTGCCCGCGACGCCACCGGCATGCTCGGCGTGCAGCTCAACCTCATCGGGTTCGTACTCACTCACGGATGTGCCTTCTTCCTAGCCGAGAATCGTTGCGAGGTCCTCAGCGGCGGTGGCCGCAACCGGCTTGATGTCGAAGTTCTCGACAAGCACGCCCAGGACGTTGGGGGTGATGAACGCCGGCAGCGTGGGTCCGAGGCGGATGTCCTTGATGCCGAGGTGGAGCAGGGTCAGCAGGATGGCGACGGCCTTCTGCTCGTACCAGCTCAGAATCATCGAAAGCGGCAGGTCGTTGACGCCGCACTCGAAGGCGCCGGCAAGCGCGACAGCGATCTTGATCGCCGAGTAGGCGTCGTTGCACTGGCCGACGTCCATGAGGCGCGGCAGGCCACCGATCTCGCCAAGCTGCTTGTCGAAGAAGCGGAACTTGCCGCAGGCGAGCGTCAGCACGATGGTGTCGTCCGGCGTCTGCTCCACGAAGTCCGAGAAGTAGTTGCGGCCCGGCCTGGCCCCGTCGCAACCGCCCACGAGGAAGAAGTGGCGGATGGCGCCGGACTTCACGGCCTCGATGACAGTCGGAGCGACTGACAGCACCGTGTTGTGCCCGAAGCCGACGAGAACCTCGCCGCCCTCGGCGGTCGTGTCATCCGAGAAACCCTCGCTGGCCTGAGCGCAGGCAATGAGCTTGCCGAAGTCGCCGCGGCCGAGATGCTCCACGCCCGGGAACTGGACGGGACCGGAGGTGAAGACGCGGGCCTTGTAGGACTCGCTCGGCGGCATGAGGCAGTTGGTGGTGAGCAGGATTGCGCCCGGGAAAGCGTCGAATTCCTTCTTCTGGTTCTGCCACGCGGTGCCGTAGTGGCCGGCGAAGTGCGGGTACTTGTGGAGCTCCGGGTACGCGTGTGCCGGCAGGATCTCGCCGTGCGAGTAGACGCTGATGCCGGTGCCCTCGGTCTGCTCGAGAACCGCAGCGACATCGGCGAGGTCGTGACCGGAGATCAGGATGGCCTTGCCGGGCTTGTGGCCGAGCTTGACCGAGGTCGGTGTCGGCTGACCGTACGCGCCGGTGTTGGCCTCGTCGAGGATCTCCATCGTGCGCAGGTTGACCTCGCCGGCCTCGAGCGCGAGGGCAACCCATTCGCCGAGGCCGAGGGTCTTGTCGTCGAGCGCGGCGAGCGCCTTGAAGATGTAGCTGTAGATCGCCGGGTCGGTCTTGCCGAGTGTGCGGGCGTGGTGCTCGTAGGCGCCGATGCCGCGCAGCCCGTAGACGACGATCTGCTGCAGCGACTGGATGTCGTCCTCGCGGGTCGTGTCCCACGGCTCGCCGAAGAGCTCGCCCTGGGCGATCTTCTCGTCGAGCGAGGCACCGGGCGTGAAGGTGAGATGACGGTCGTCCTCCGAGAAGGAACCGCCGACGGCGTGGACCTTCTCGGCAAGCGCATCGCGGAGACGCACGGCCTCGTCGATCTTGGCTGCAACGGTCTCGGGGTCGAAATCGACGTTGGTCAGCGTCGTGAAGAGCGCGTCTGCGGCAAACGCCCCTGCCTCGGCGGTATCGATGCCGAGCGCCTCGGCGGCAACGGCTGCGGTAGACAGGCCGCGAGTGGCGTTGGTGAGGAGGTCCTGAAGCGCCGCGACGTCCTCGGTCTTGCCGCAGGCGCCGCTCACCGTGCACGCGATGCCCTTAGCTGTCTGCTCACACTGGTTACAGAACATAGAGGGTTCCTTTCGGGTCCAGGCTGGTTGTCGGGACTAGGTCGGCAGGGAGCTTTGGGACGAGGGACCCGGCCGGGTGCGGGGGTCTCGGCGCAGTTCCGCAGCCGCGAAGCGGCGAGGACTGTCTGAGCACAGGGCCCCTGCACACGGAGCGGGGGCTCATCTCATCCCGTTATCCGTGGATGAGTGCCGGCAGGCAGCGCGTGCACACCCACGTCGAGGTCCCCTTGGTGCGCACCGGCAGCAGCGGGCCGTCGTCTTCCGAGCGGCCGCAGTTGAAGCAGTGCTGGGGGATATAGAGCGGAGCACCGGCGGCCTCGGCTACAGCGGCCTGCTCGGCGGTGTGCTCCTCGACCGCGTCATGGCTGTACGGGACGGTATCGCGGTACTCGAGGGTCAAGGCACCGGTCGGGCAGACGCCCAGGCAGAAGCCCGCGCCGTCGCACAGCTCCTCCTTGACGACCTTGGCCTTGCCGTCGACGAGAACGATGGCGCCCTCAGCGCACGGGCTGACGCACACACCGCAGCCGTTGCACAGCTCTTCATCGATGTGGACGATCTGACGGGTCACAGTTGTGGTGCTCATCGGGACTCCTCCTGGTGGGTGGGGGCCGCATCCGCGGCGGTGGTCTTCTCGGCGGCGCGGGTCTGCGCCTCCATCTGCTTGCGGTACGTGCGGCCATCGAGCACGTGCTTGATGCCGTCGATCAGGTGGCCTTTTCGCCACGACTTCGGGCCCGAGTAGCGCATCATTTCGCGTTGCCACTCGCGCTCGTCGGACTTGTAGCAGTGGGTGTCGCAGTAGGCGCAAAACGGCTTGGGGTCCTTGGGGCAGTACGCGCGGCGCTTCTCGGCGTACGCGAGATGCGTCTCGCACTCCTCGCAGAGCACCGGCGTCTTGCGCCCGTAGATCCCGAGCTGGGCGCCATCAGTCTGGACGGTGCGACGGACCAGCTCGCGATGATGGCTGTCGCACCAGATGGCGATGAAGTCAGCGAGCACGACGGTGTCGTGCCTGACCTGCTTGTCATCCATCTTGGCGACGAACTTCTCGTTCACGGGAACCTCTCGTGCCGTTGTGGAGCCGGACGGTCGTCCGCCCTGCGCACACTACGTTCCCGAAGGAGGTCCGTTCTTTGACGCGAGTCAAATCCGACAGAAATAATCAGGAATCAAGTCCGCTGCCAGGTCTTACTTGACGTGGGTCAAGCCGATACTCTTGGGAGAGTCAACGTGTGTTTGCCGGCCGGCACAATCGAGGCACGAGCCTCGCGTGTGACGTCGGCATCCGCTTCGGCGGCCTCGCCGCCGGGCGGATCACCGATACCGCAGGGGTGTGAGCCATGCCCGAGCCGCATTTCTCGCACGTCGAGTTGGTGCCGATCTTCCGGAGCGTTCCGGAGTTCGCACGCGTTTCCGACGAGGGGCTTGCGACGCTCGTGCGCGCATCCACGGTCCGCAGCTACAAGCGCGGGGAAGTCTTCCTCCGCAAGGCCCAGGTCCCCGAGTTCTTCGGCGTCGTGCTGCGCGGGCACCTCCGGGCGGTGCACTACACGCTGGAAGGGCGCCCCATGACGGTGTTCGTCGCGTGGCCGGGTACGGCGTGCGGAATCATGGCGACCCAAGCCCGGATTCCTACCGAGGCCGAGTTCGAAGTCGCCGAGCCCAGCGTCGTAGCCGTCGTGCCCGCAGCGGCGCTCGAGCGGCTCATTGAAACCGAACCGGCCGCCGCCAGGAGCCTGCTCGACGAGTGCACCCGCCAGCTCTACGAGATCATTCGGATCGTGAAGTCGCTCACGGTCGACGTCGGAGCCCGAGTCGCTCGCTTCATCATGCGCCGAGTGCGCGAGGCCGAGGCCTCCGGCAGTGATACGTCGGTGGTCACCCTCGCGATTCCCCGCGTGGAGTTGGCGGCCCAGCTCGGAACGGTACCCGAGACGCTCTCTCGCGCCTTCTCCGCACTTGAGGACGAGGGTCTGATCCACGCCGAGGGCCGCGCCATCTCAGTGCTCGATGTTCAGGGCCTGGCGGAGCGCGCACAGGGGACGCTGCCCGAGGGCGAGTAGCGGAGTCGGTCGCGCTCCCGAACCCTCCCCGCACAGACACTGGCCCGACATCCTCGTGGGGTGAGGTTGCCGGGCCAGTGCCAAGGATGGAGGGACCGTGTTGCCCTGCGACTCACGCCCCCGCGTTTCAGTCGCATCCAGCTGCAACACTGTCTATATCAGGGACTATCGGTGAGTAGAGCGATTCGCTCATTGACCTGAGTCAACATGGTAGGAGTTCCTTTGGAAACAAATAGTGAAGTCCGGCCCCCAGCAAATGCTGTGAGCCCTCGCGAAGCGCGAACCCGCGCGACACGCTATCGTTGAGCTGTCCGACCGATGCCGAGGAGCACACGCGTGACACCCGCCGACAACACCCGTCCTGACGTGCTCGCCGCCTTGCGTGCATGTCGCCTCTGGAGGACCGCGTCCGACGCGGCGATCGCAGATCTCGCGCGCCGCGCCTCGGTGCGTGACGTCGCCAGAGGCGAGACCCTAGCCCGCGAGGGCGAGCGTGCCGACGAGTTCGGCGTGGTCGTCTCGGGAAAAGCGCGTGTCTTCTATCTCGGAGCCGACGGGCGGCAGATCACCTTCGAGACGATCGAGTCCGGCGAACCGCTGGCAGCGGTGGCGGCGATCGCGGGCGCGAGGTACCCCGCCAACATCGAGGCGGCGACCCCGGCAACGATCGTCTGGCTGCCTACCGAGGCGCTCTTCGACCTGCTCGCGGCCGAGCCACAGGTCGCCCGCACGCTCGTCACCGACCTGGCAAGCCGCGTCGTGAACTTCACGAGCGTCGTCAGCACGCTCGCGCTCGACGTGCCGTCACGGGTCGCCCGCTACGTCTTCCAGCGCGCGCTCCAGTCCGGCCGCGCAACACCGGAGGGACTCAAGGTCAGTCTCGGCATGAAGAAGGGCGAGCTGGCAATGGCGCTCGGGACTGTCCCCGAAACGCTGTCGCGCGCGTTCGGGCGCCTGAAGGACGACGGCATCCTCGACGTCCATGGCCAGACCGTGACCATCTTCGACATGCGCGCGCTTGCCGCGCTCGGAAGCGGCTACGAAGAGGGCTAGCAGCTCCCGCGCTACTCGGCAGGCGGGATTGTGGGCTGCGAGCGCCGCTCCTTGCCCTGCTCGATGGCGGTCTTGACGCCCTTGTCCAGCGTGCCCGCCATCAGGAAGCCTGCGAGCAGGATCGCCGAGGCAACCATCTCGCCCGGATACAGCCCCACAGTCGTGCCCGCTCGAGCCATGCTCCCCGCACCCGCGATGCAGATGGTGCCGAGCGCGATGAGCACGTTCGCCCACATCCGGTAGGCGAACTCCTTCTTGCGTGCGAAGCGCCACACCGAGATGAGCGCGCCGCCAAGGAGGAAGATGGTGCCCGTGATGTTGAAGGGCAGCGACATCAGTCGTGGGAACGTCCCGGAATCACCGAGAGCCTGCCCCCCGACCGTGATGCCCGCGTAGAGCTTGTTGACGGTTCCGTCGGTTCCGTCGAGCAGGTGCGTCGTGAACACGCCGTACAGGAAGATCGCTTCGCAGGCGAGCAGGAACGCGAGATAGATGTGCGGTCCCGTCTTCTTCTTGGCGAGCAGGTAGTACGAGCCCAACCCGAGGTAGCCCACCATGGACGCCGCCAGCACGATGTAGAAACGATACACCGTGGGATTCCACGCCCCGACGTACTCGGACCAGGCCTCCATCACAGCGGCGACCGCATACATGAGCAGCCCGACCGACCACGCGAGCTGATGCGGCTTGTGCCGCTTCAGCCACTGGTCGAAGACCAGTCCGGTGAACACGAACCCTATTGCGGCGGTTGCGGCGGGCCATCCCCATCCGGACCACAATGCGCTGTTCACGGTCTCCCCTTTCCCGTGCGAAGCGAAGTCTCAGCGAGTCGCCGAAAGTGCCGGTGTGCTAGAACCCTTGGAGCTGAGCCTCGCCGGTTGCCGCCGCCTGCCGGGCCTTGTAGTACGCCGAGCTAGGCGACTCCAGCTGCTGCATGAACGTCGTATCGATCCAGTCGCTCGGCATGGCAGGGAACACCTGAATCTGCAGCTTCAGCCGAGCGTCACTCGCTGTATACGCCGCGATGAGCCGCTCCGCCTGCCCAGTATCACCCGCGAGCCAGGAATCGTTCGCCTTCTGAGCGGTCGCAAGTGCTTCCATTCGAGCGGTGATGTACTCGATGTATCCCGAGAAGTCCGTGATCGGCAGCGTGCTGCCTGCCCCTTTGAACCACGATCGCATCGTCGCGTACGCGTCCTTCGCGCGAGCATTCATCTTGGACGCGCGCTGCACGCTTGCGCGGGTGTGCTTCCCATACTCCGTCACCGACTCGGCGGCGAGCCTGTCGGCGGCCAGCGTGCCCTCCCACGCCGGATCGACCACAAGGCGGACCGACGCTCCCGCTTCCGACGCCTGCAGGAGCGAAATGCCCTCGTTGAGCACGCTGCTGTCAGCATTGGCGAGCGAGATGACGACTGCCGCCTGGCGGCGCTCGTCATCGGTGAGCCTCTCCGCTCCTTCGGCCAGCGAGACCGGGATGGCGTTCACGCGTTCGAGAACCGGCTGGAGCGCTTCGATCTCCTGCTCGGCGCGAATCGCTGTGTCCGTGTCGACCTTCGAGCGTAGACGCGCATCGAGGTCGCTGGTCGTGGCGCTCGTCTCTTTGAGCACCCTGATGGCCGCGTCGATTCGGCGTGCAGCCGCGAGCCGACCACCGATCACTCCCCAGCCGAGAAGGAGCACGACGATCACCACGACCACGCCGAGGGCCACCATCGCGAGCCAGATGGCGCGCTCTCTTCCGTCGTCGCCCGGTCCTGCGGGCGTAATGGCGTCGGGCATCAGGGTCCTCTCGGCAGCTCGGTAGTCAGGCGACCGGGTGTGTGACGCGCGAATCGCCCTCCCCCTTGTACCGCACATGCTCGCTCACGGCAAAACCCGCGGGTCTTCGTCCCCGTAAGCACGGCGCCAAATTTCCCACCATTCTTGCGCGCAGGTTGGCACAGCCGTTGCTACCGCATTTTCGAGCTGAAGCGACCCGCCTTCTCCTCCCCCCCTCAGAGGTGGGGACCGCTCGCTCGAGTATTGAACGACCCGCGCCCCCCACGCGGGTCGTTTCGCCTTCGGGGGTGGGTCTCCCCCAGACCCACCCCGAAAGCACCCCTCCGCGCTACACTTGGTCGCGACCTGCTGCCGCTCATCGAGAGGGAGTCACCGTGTCCGACGCCGCAGTCGAGCGTCTCTTGAACCTGGCGCTCTACCTCGCTGACGCGCGCGAGCCGGTGACCGCCGAGCGCATCCGCGCCGACGTCTTCGGCTACCCACCCCCCGCCGAGCAGGA
>Ga0079306_1001406_pt1 | contig 16033 bp, 11 predicted proteins | sample Methanotroph_Enr_FD_79181 | JGI IMG/M metagenome (GOLD analysis project Ga0079306, IMG submission 79181) | Enriched soil microbial communities from Old Woman Creek wetland in Ohio, USA - Methanotroph_Enrichment_5 | ecosystem: Environmental > Terrestrial > Soil > Wetlands | place: USA: Ohio...
GAAGCACACCTATTAATCGTTGAAGACGAGTTGCGCCTGGCCGAAATTCTTCAAAAACAGTTGCAGGAATCTGGTTTTAAAGCAGATGTGGCCAGCGACGGATATGTTGGTAAGAGAATGATGGAAAAATCTGATTATGACCTTGTCATTCTTGACATTAATCTGCCTTTGATGAATGGGTATGAGCTATGTAAAGAAATCAGGAAAAAGAACGATAAAATTCCGATTATCATGCTCACCGCGCTTGGAACGCCCGACAATAAACTGATCGGATTCGAAGCCGGAGCTGATGACTACGTACTTAAACCATTTGATTTCAGGGAATTACTTGCAAGAATCAATGTTTTTCTGAAGCGAAAAAACATAGCTATTCCTGAGTCGGTGAAACTCAATATTGCGGACTTTGAGATGAATTTAGAAACCAAAACGGCTACACGTGCAGGCAAGAAGATTGATTTGACCTCGAAAGAATTTGCCCTGATGGAAACTTTTCTCCAAAATAAGGATAAACTTCTATCGCGTGAATTTATTATTGAGAAAGTATGGGATCTGGATTTTGAAACGGGTACAAATATTATTGACGTGTACGTGAATTACTTACGAAAGAAAATTGATAAAGATTTTGAGCCTAAGATAATCCACACTAAATTTGGTTTTGGCTTTTATTGCAGCGAAAAAGAATTGTAATGTAAAACCAACATGCCCCTGGATTTTTTTGGAAGGCGGCATAAAAAGTGAATGAATTGACCAGCAGGAACTGAAGCGAAGCGGAAATCAATGAAATGAAATCCGCGAAGCAAAAATCTTGTTCAAAGTGGAAATGCCTCTGCAGAGTATCCTGCCTAACAGCAAGCAACAAGCATGAAAACGCACAGATAATCAAACTAATAACTTAAATATTTTCTTGTGAATATTAAGACTCGGTTATCCTTCCAATTTACCTTTGTAGTAATCGGCATTCTGATTTTTTTTTCTGCTTTGGTCTATTATTTTTCGTACACCAGTCAGCGCTCAAAATTTAGAGAAACTCTTTTAGATCGGGCACAAAACACAGCAATTATGTTGATTACTGTTGAAGGTGTCGACTCAACCTTGTTGAAAAAAATACATCAAACTACAATTTCACTGATTGAGGAGGAAATAGTACTCACCGACTCAACTAACCGAATAATTTACAGCAATAACACGCACTATCTTACCGACAGAGTTTTACTCGGAAAATCATTCAGATCAAGTCTTAACTATTTTGCAATCGGAGAAAAAGATGGAGTCAGTTACAATCATAGCATAAATAAGAAAGTATATCATGTTTATGTGTTGGCATACGACAATTCCAGGGCTGATAACTTACGTGAATTGCGGACAATATTATTTTGGAGTATCTTTTTTAGCTTGTGCCTTTCGATATCTGCTTCTTACTTATTTTCAAAATTGGCAATACGACCCATATCAAATATTATAGCAAAAGTTAAAGAGATAAACTCAGCAAGGCTCAACAGCAGGCTGGATGAAGGCAAACGAAAGGATGAAATTGAACAACTGGCCATTACATTTAACCAAATGCTATCGGATCTGGAAATGGTTTTTAAAAGTCAGAACGAATTTGTGTCGAATGCTTCGCACGAACTCAGGACCCCGTTGGCTATTATGATCGCCGAATCGGATTATATTATAAGTCACAAGCGAAAACCGGAAGAATACATCACCCACATTTCAGGATTAACAAACGACCTCCGGAAACTTAACCTCTTGCTCAACAGCCTATTGGAATTGGCACAAATAAACAGGGATCATATTATTTCGAAATCAGATTTCCGAATCGACGAACTGATTTTCAACACGATACAATCGCTAAAAACAAAATATCCCGGAAGAAAAATACTGCCAAAAGTTGAGTATTCTGAAAACGAAAATGATTTGTTGATTTCAGGCAACCCCGGCCTTCTTGAAATAGCATTAAAAAACCTGATTGATAATGCATGTAAATTCTCAAGCAAAGATGTTGAAGTTAAAATTTCAACCTTGGGAGAAACTATTGTTGTAAACATCATTGACCATGGTATCGGTATTCCTGTTGACGAAATAGCTAATATCTTTATGCCTTTCAGGAGGGGTAGCAACGTAAAATACATCAGCGGATTTGGAGTAGGCCTTTCAATTGTTGCCAAGATAATTGAACTACACGGTGCCGAAATAAAAGTTTCGAGTATCGAAAACGAGGGCACTTGTTTCGATATCCTATTCGGAAAGTAAACTTTCCTTATTCTTTTTTCTTTTTGTATTTCCAGATCAGATAAACAACGAACAAAAATCCGGCAGCCAGCAAAGCATACGAAAGTTCGTGCATATATTTTTTCAGCAATTCCTGCTGCGTATAAACCGAATAACTCAGGGCAGCCAGGATAATATGCCAAATCCCGGAACCCAATGCGGTATAAAGAACAAACTGTTTGACATTCATTTTAGCAAGGCCGGCAGGAATGGAAATTAAATGCCTGATTCCAGGTATTAATCGTCCGATAAATGTTGAACTTCTGCCATGACGGTTAAAGTATGCCTCTGCATGTTCAACCTTAGCCCGGTTCAGCAGAAACAACCTGCCTACTTTTGATTCAGCCAGGCTATAGACAATTACACGTCCCAACCACCTTGCCATTAAATAATTAAACATCGCGCCCAGAATTGCTCCAAACGTAGCAAACAACACCACTAAGTACATATTTAACTCTCCGGAAGCAGCTTTCCAAATTGCAGGCGGTATTACTATTTCGGAAGGGAGCGGTACAAATGAACTCTCAATGGCCATCAATAAGGTAATGGTATAGTAATTCATGTGTTGCATATACCAGTCTGCAAGTGATTGGAAGAATTCGAACATATGAATGGTTTTATTTAAGTTTGTTTTCAATCCATTTCCGGGCATTCACAAAAGCTTCCATCCAGGGAGCAACCTCGTCGAATTTCCGATCCTGCGAATAATATGGCCAATGCCAGGGTTTGAAAGCACGTTCCAAGTGAGGCATCATCACCAGATGACGACCATCTTCTGAACACATGGCTGCTGTATTGAAGTCAGAGCCGTTCGGGTTTCCGGGATAAGCAGTATTGGAATATTTCATTGGAATCTGGTATTCCGATTCGGTCTGTGGCAAACTGAATTTTCCTTCACCATGAGCAACCCATGCCCCGAGTTTCATTCCGGTCATAGACTGCAACATCACAGATTTATTCGGTAGAATCTCCAAATTCACAAAGCCGGATTCAAACTTGTGCGATTCGTTGTGCAGCATTTTTGGTTTTTCAGTCCGGTCCGGATACACTAATCCAAGCTCAACCATCAGCTGACAACCGTTACAGACACCCAAACTCAAAGTATCGTCACGCTTATAAAAATTATCGAGTGCCAAACGGGCAGTTTCGTTGTATTTGAAAGCTCCAGCCCATCCTTTTGCCGATCCCAACACATCCGAATTAGAGAAACCACCTACAAAAACAATCATGTTCACATCTTCAAGTGTTTCGCGTCCGGCGATCAGGTCGGTCATGTGCACATCTTTCACATCCATTCCCGCCAGGTACATCATGTAAGCCATTTCTCGGTCGCCATTCACACCCTTTTCCCGAATGATTGCAGCGCGGATTCCGCTTGGTTTGCGGCGTTTCATATCAATGCCCAAATCGGCAGCTTTACCGGTAAAACCTTTGAAATCGTATTTCAGTTCGTTTTTCTTGTAGTTCCGGAAGCGTTCCAGCGCCAGTTTTTCTCCGGATTGTTTGCGGTCGAGCAGATATGACGATTTAAACCACAGTTCGCGCAATGAATTCAGGTCGAAACTAAAATTATATGCACCATTTTTCACTGTAAACGCGCGGGCTCCTGAAGGTTTTCCGATCAGTACAAAACCAACTCCGGCTTTGTTCAGTTTCGCTTCAAAAGCCGCAGCATTAGCCACCTGCACCACAACGCCCGGATTCTCGCTGAACAATACTTTTACGCTGTCGGCTTCACCGATTCCGCTTAAATCAAGCGCCATTCCTGAATAGTTATCAGCAAAACACATTTCGAGCAAAGTGGTAATCAAACCTCCGGAAGAAATATCATGTCCGGCCAAAATATTTTGTTCTTTAATACAATCCTGAAGGACATTGAAAGCCGCTGCAAAGTATTTTGAATCGGCAACCGAAGGCGCTTCGTTGCCCAGTTTATTGATGATCTGAGAAAAAGCACTTCCGCCCAGACAACGGTTCATTTTCGAAAAATCAACAAAATAAATGGAGGATTTAGTATCGTTTATCAAAACCGGTTCAACCACTTTTTTTACATCTGAAACTTCGCCGGAGGCGGATACGATAACAGTACCAGGGGAAAAAACCACCCCATCTTTATATTTCTGAGTCATTGACATCGAATCTTTTCCGGTCGGAATATTAATTCCCAACTCACAGGCAAAATCGCTGGCGGCCTTAACTGCTTGATAAATGCGGGCATTCTCTCCGTCATTTTTAGCCGGCCACATCCAGTTGGCGCTCAGCGAAACACCTTTCAACTGATCAGAAAGCGGAGCAAAAACCAGGTTGGTGAGCGATTCGGCAATCGAAAGTACAGATCCGGCTTCAGCATCGACCAAAGCGGCAACAGGCGCATGACCAATCGTAGTTGCCAATCCTTTTTCACCCTGATAATCAAGGGTAATCACACCAACATTATTCAGCGGAAGTTGCAATTGGCCAGCACACTGCTGTTTGGCAATCCGACCGGTCACTGAGCGGTCAACCTTGTTGGTAAGCCAGTCTTTACAGGCCACAGCTTCGAGCTGCAACACGTCTTCAAGGTAATCTTCTATTTTAGTTTGATCGTATTCCAGATCAGCAAACTTTTCATTTCGGGTAGTATCAGTCAAGATCGTTTTTGGCGGTTTCCCAAACATATACGAAAGTTGCCAGTCGATTGGTTTTTCTCCGGTTTTCGAGTTTTCGAAGGTAAACTGCATATCGCCGGTAGCCTCGCCAATCACATACATTGGGGCACGTTCACGGTCAGCAATACGCTGCAACAACGGCACATCTTTCTCGTGCATCACGAGTCCCATTCGTTCCTGCGATTCGTTGCCAATAATTTCCTTTTGTGAAAGCGTAGGATCGCCAACCGGAAGTTTTGAGGTGTCAATTTTTCCTCCGGTTGCTTCAACCAGTTCCGAAAGACAATTTAAGTGACCACCAGCGCCATGGTCGTGCACAGTAATAATAGGATTTTCGGCAGACTCACTTAGGGCGCGAATAGCGTTGTAAACACGTTTTTGCATTTCAGGATTGGCTCGCTGAACAGCATTCAGTTCGATGTGATTTTCGAACTCCCCTGTTGCCACCGACGATACCGCTCCCCCACCCATTCCGATCCGGTAGTTATCTCCACCTAAAAGAACAACTTTGTCGCCTTTGGTTGGTATGTCTTTCAGACTGTCCTTTTTAGCTGCAAACCCAATTCCTCCGGCCAGCATGATAACTTTATCAAAACCATATTTCCGGTCATTTTCAAAATGTTCGAAAGTGAGTACAGAACCCGTGATGATAGGCTGTCCGAATTTGTTCCCGAAGTCGCTGGCACCGTTCGATGCCTTGATCAGAATTTCTTCGGGAGTCTGGTACAACCAATCGCGTTCTTGGGTGCACTGCTCCCAACTACGTGCATCTTCAGTGCGCGGATAAGAAGTCATATAAACAGCTGTTCCGGCAATCGGCAAACTACCTTTCCCTCCGGCAATACGGTCACGGATTTCGCCACCTGTTCCGGTTGCCGCGCCATTAAATGGCTCTACAGTAGTGGGGAAATTATGCGTTTCTGCTTTAAGTGAAAGAACAGTTTCGATGTCGATCACTTCAAAAAAATCAGGTTTATCCTGTGTCTTTGGGGCAAACTGCTCAACTACCGGGCCCTGTACAAACGAGCAGTTATCCTTGTAGGCTGAAATTATTTTGTTTGGATGTTCCTTTGCTGTTTTTTTTATGAGCTGAAACAGAGACATTTCCTGTTCAATCCCATCAATAATAAAAGTTCCATTGAAAATTTTATGCCGGCAATGCTCCGAATTGACCTGAGAAAAACCAAAAACCTCACCATCAGTTAATTTCCGGCCTATTTTTTTGGAGACCGAATTCAGGTAATCAATTTCATCTTTACTAAGTGCCAATCCTTCCTGCTGGTTATAGGCTGCAATATCATCAATTTCAAGGATTGGTTCAGGTTTTTTATTGATTGTAAATATCGTTTGGTCGAGGTTGTTATAAAGTGCTTTCAACATCGGGTCGTAACCTACTTTCTTATCTGCAACCTGAATGTATTCCTCAATCCGCTGAATTCCCTGAATGCCCATATTTTGGGTGATTTCTACCGCATTTGTACTCCAGGGAGTTAACATTTCCTTGCGTGGGCCAACAAACCATCCGCTTAAAGCTTCGTCCTCGAGCTTTTCAGCTTCACCAAACAACCAGATCAATTTTTCAACATCTTCCTGATTAATGTTTTGTGTCGAATTTAAAGCAATAATTGTGTTTTCCGGAGTTTTAAAGAATAGGATCATTGCGACAATTTAGGTAAATATTATTCTGCACGCATTCACAAAAATGAACGCGGCAAAGATAAATATTTCGGGCTTAAACTGCTCAAAAAAGTAAATAACAGTAAAGTGTTAACAATTGGATAAAGACATTTATAATAAGTTCAAATTAGCAGTTTGGCTATTCGGCTACATTAATAATTAAAGTCAATTCGTAAACTTTTTGGTCCAGAATTAGAATCATTAAAAAAGCCTGTGGTTTCGTCTGTAAAACCTGAATAGACACTTTTAAACGAGGCCGATTGCAAAACGCTGTAACTATCGGCCACCTGATAAGTTCGAGACATAACACCATCATAGCTTTGAGGAACTGCTGTGCCTGATATGCTCGACGTGGTAATAGCTGCACCTAAATCTCCAACATCTTCGATTGTAAAATCGACTGTATTGTTACTATTCAGTGTGAAAGTGGCTGTTCCTTTCCGGGGATATTCATAAGTACCATCCCAACTAGCGATTATGATATTGTCTTTTTGGGTACATGGTATGCCCTGCATATACAAAGTATAACTTTTAGAGCCGGTATTGGAAGTCCCGTTACTGTATTTCATTTTATAATAACAATAAGTACCCATGCTTATTGAAAATGATTTAAACCCCTTACGTTCCTTAACGCGGGTTATAAGTTCAATGTTCTGAGCAGCATCAGAAGTATAGTCGTATTTTTGATTGGTTACCAGGGTAAGTATCTTATAGCCATCCTGCGCGATCGTTTTAATGTTGGGAATACTTACAAAATTAAGGTGTTGGCCAACGTTCTCAATCGTTGAATTGTTAAACTTATATACATTCAACATTTCGGTATTTGGGCTCTTTATCTGAAATTCAAGTGATGCCGTTGGACTAAAAGCATCGGCGTTTAGGTTGGTAATGTATATTTTTGATTGCAACTGGCCGTACTGTGAGATATATGACTTTACCGAATCTTTTGCGGCAGTTATGGTAAACCCATCGCTCTTATTTCCTACCAGACCACTAATTGCCAGGTCGCTGTAGATTTTGCCGCGGACATACTGATCCATGAACTGTCCATACCACTCATAATAGCTTTTGCCTGTGGCAAGCCGGATTGCTTCAGCGGGTTTTTCACCTGCCAGAACTTTTTCGTATATTTTGGTAACAATGCCGACACCTTGCTGGGCAACCAAATATTTCACCATGGCCGACATACCATATCCATTCAACGAAGCACCGTCAGTGGCCACTTTGATGATAGCACCAAAAGGAGACATCTCGTTTCCTTTACGCACATCCGATATGTAATTGGGTGCAGTCGAATACATGTATTCTGCCCATACTGCCGTGGCTTCATCAATCCACAATTGCGCCGGGGCAATTTTCGCCTTTGAGAAACGGTTGCGCGGATCGTAAAGATTTTGAACAAAGTGCATAAACTCATGGCCGGCAGTAATTCTCAATTCAGCTTTATCGGAAATTTTATTCAGATTAAAACTCATACTGGCCGAATTATCTCCCCATACCGATGCTGACATGTATCCGTAGACCGTGTTTTCGAGTGGGCATAGACTGACTTCTACCGGCCATGTTGTGCGTGCAGCATAACTAAATGTAAGTGGACTGCTGCTATAATTGGTATAGGCTTCTTCCAGATACTGTGCTAAATCCATTGCTCCATCCAATGCCGAAGATGGAAAAGTAATACGAAAGTGACCTTGAGCACTTATATAGGTAGCATGACTGGCCACAGCTAAAATCCCAACTGCCATCGGATTGCTGCCGGCATTCACAATTTCAGCAGATTTGGTATTGTTACAAGAACTGACTGACATGCTAATTTGCAATTTGCCATTGACATAAACATGGGGTGCAAAACGATAATTTAGCACTTCCTTGTTAAGTGAAGAAATAAAGGATTTTTCGACAATTAATATTTTCACATCATCAGTTTCCTTAAAACCACTCATCGAGAGGATGATGGGTGAATAGATATTTTCCGGTAAATTATTTACAAAATAAATATCCGATTTCTGGTTTGTACCGAATGGCTTATCACTTGCTTTGCTCAGTGAAATTGAAGTTGCAGTTGAAAAAGCATTTTTCGGTATGTCAACCGTAAATGCATCAATTGTCATGCTCGCTCCATCAGCATTAACCGTTTTCTCAACGACAACTACGCCAGTCGAATCAACATTACTGCTGCCATTTTCCTTTTTACAGGCATTAAATACCAAAAGACCAAACATCAGAAAAGGGAATAATTTTTTCATCTACATCGTTTTATTGATTGATAGGATGATCAGATAAATACTTAATCGAACCTCCATAAACAATTTTAAAATTTCAAAAATATGAAAAATACCACTTCCTGAAAATAGTAAATCAAGATATTCTTAACACTAATTTTACAAAAACAGGTCTTTTGCACAGATACATTTCAAATGGGATTTCCGGCATCGTTGTCAGGAGAATTAATCTCTATATTTGGCCGCGTTTATTCGAAAATCATATAAAATCTTATTATGAAGCCAATCAAATACGTATCTCCTGAGGAAGCAGTAAAAGTTATTAAATCGGGCGACCGGGTTCATTTGAGTTCCGTTGCGGTAACACCGCACACACTAATCAAGCCCATGGTCGAACGTGGAAGAAATGGCGAATTGTATGGTGTTATCATTCAACACATTCATGTTGAAGGTAATATTGAGTATGCCAATCCTGAGTTTGAAGGAATTTTCGAAACAGAACAATTTTTCGTTGGCGGAAACCTGCGCAAACAAACCCAGGCCGGATATGCCGACTATATCCCTGTGTTTTTGAGCGAGACACAGAAACTTATTCGAGAAGGATACGTGCATGTGAACGTGGCAATGATCATGGTTTCTCCCCCTGACAAACATGGTTTTGTTTCGCTCGGCACATCAGTTGACGCGACTTTGGCCGCCGTTGAATGTGCTGATGTGGTTATCGCAGCTGTGAATCCAAATGTACCCCGATGCTGGGGAGATGCGATGGTTCATATCGACCAGATTGACATTTTTGTTGAAGACGATATAAAATTATATGCACACAGTTTTGCCCCTTTGACCGAAGAAGAAATTCAGTTAGGGAAACATGTAGCTGCTTTAATCGATGACGGAGCATGTTTGCAAATGGGTATCGGCGGTATTCCCAATGCTGTGCTTGCACAGCTTGGCAATCACAAAGATTTAGGAGTCCATACTGAAATGTTTTCTGACGGCATTCTTCCTTTGGTTGAAAAAGGTATTGTAACCGGAAAGTACAAAAATATCGACCGGGGCAAAATGGTAGCATCTTTCCTGATGGGAACACAGGAATTATATGATTTTGTTGACGACAACCCACGGGTGGCAATGATGGACGTGGCACACACAAATAATGTAGCCGTAATCCGAAAACTCGATAAAGTAACAGCCATCAATTCGGCACTTGCCATTGACATTACCGGTCAGGTTTGTGCCGATTCGATCGGTATCAAACACTATTCAGGTGTTGGAGGTCAGATTGACTTTATTCGTGGCGCAGGACACTCCAAGGGGGGAAGGCCGATTATAGCACTTCCATCGGTAACTGCAAAAGGTGTTTCAAAAATTTGCCCGACACTCATTGAAGGATCAGGTGTGGTAAGTACCCGTGCTAATATCCATTGGGTGGTAACTGAATACGGGGCTGTAAATTTATACGGGAAAACTCTACAGGAACGAGGCAGGTTGCTTACGTCCATTGCCCATCCTGCTCACCGGGAAGCATTGGAGAAAGCAGCATTCGAACGTTACGGATCTCATTTCCATTTTGTAAAGGATAGTAGTCGACTGTAAAAAGCATACAAAAAGGCAGGTTCAAAATCTGTCTTTTTTCGTTACTTTGATTTTCATTCAATCAAAATACTGAAAACACAATTCTTAATCATCAAAATACTTACACAAAATGGAAATATCGCATATCGAACACATTGGAATAGCTGTTTCCAGCTTGGAAGAAGCCATTCCTTATTACGAAAATATCTTAGGCCTGAAATGTTATGCAGTTGAAGAAGTGACCGATCAGAAAGTAAAAACAGCATTCTTTAAGGTCGGGCAAACAAAGATTGAGCTTTTGGAGTCAACAGATCCGGAAGGTCCAATTGGTAAATTCTTGGATAAAAAAGGACCTGGAGTTCATCATCTGGCTTTTGCTGTTAAAAATGTTAATGAAGCTTTGGATGAAGTTGCCGAGAAAGGCATTCAACTGATCGATAAGACAAGCCGGAAAGGTGCAGAAGGACTAACAATTGGATTTCTTCACCCCAAATCAACCCTTGGCGTATTAACTGAACTATGTGGCGATAAATAATCAAGTTTACTGAATCAAACTACGATAAACTTTTAGAACAATCTTATCTGGCAAGTATTTCAGAAGTTTTTACCAATAATTTTTTGCAGATATATATCCTGATCAAAAAGAAAGCGGTGAATCCTATTAATAGAGGATTCACCGCTTTCAATCCGAAAAAAAATTGACTATTTCTTTTCAAGTGATTTTATAGCCTCCTGAGCTTTAAGGTTTTCGGGATCTATTTCTAAAAGTTTTTTCCAATTTTCCATTGAGCTTGGGATATCTTCCTTTACATAGAAATAAAATCCCAGATATGCATATATTTCAGAAAGTTCCTTTTTATATTTTACCGGATCTTTGATCAAGATTTCCAAAGACTTTTCGTAGAAAGGTTTTGCCAATCCCAAAGTTGTTTCCTTATCAAGTGCAGAATTAACTCTTGCCCTCCAGAAATTTCCGATATAAGAATTTGGTGAATAACGTGCAACCTTAGCAAACAAAGAATCAGAAGCAATGTAATATTCTATTTGTTTTAACGAATCTGCTACCATATTCATGCCTTTTATTGAGTCAGTCTTCACTGTTACACTGTTTACCGAATCAGTCTTTACATTCAGTGTATTAGCAACAGAATAATAGGCTTTGCCCAAATTATAATAATCGGCCGTTGTTAGATTGGGTTTTTTCTTTAAAAATAAGCCGCCGTATTTAAGTGATTCTTCATATTTTTTGAGCTTATTACTCGATTTTGCCAATTCTTCATAAACCTGGTACTGAGTCGAATCTTTTAGCAATGCCAGTTTATAGGTTTCGATGGCCAGTGAATCATTCCCAGAAACACTTAGCATCTTTCCATAGTAGGAATAATCATCAGACAAAATTTTATCCGAAGGAACCAAGGTGAAAAACTTATCCATGAAGCTTTTACCATTCGTATAATCCTTTGTTTCGTAACTGATATAACCCAATAATCTTAGTGGAATATAATCGTTGGAATTTTGTTGAACAAGGATATCAATTATCTTTTTTGCTTCTTCGAATTGCTTGTCAAAAAAGAGACTATATGCATAATGTGTAACATCCCGGTCGGTTTTCACATTTTTAAAATAAACGGCAAAGTTTGAAATCGATTCCTTATATTTTTTATTGCTGTAATACAATTCCCCTAACTTTTTATAGGCGACCCAATAATCAGGTTTAATAGCCATTACTTTGTTTATATAATCGATGGCCTGACCACTATTTTGTGCCGCGATCATGATATCGGACTGGTATAAATAGGCATCATACTGATTTGGGTCGAAATAAATGGCTCGCTCAAACTGAAGGGATGCCTCACTATAATTATTTTTATCAAATTCGATCTGCCCATTCAGAAAATAGGCAGAAGCATTTTTGGGATCCACAACAATAGCCATATCAACATAGCGTTTCGCCTCACCAAGATTTTTTGGTATCTGATTGTAATATGTTCTTGCAATGGCTACAAGTGCTGTTGCATCTTTTTTCGATTTCTTAACGGCATCCTTAAAGTGCAATTCAGCTTCAGCAGGAGAAGTAAGCAGGCTTATTTTCCCAAGCCCGGCATAATTACACGCATAGGAGGAATTGGCATCAACTCCTTTTTGATAACTATTTTTAGCAGAATCAATTTTACCTGTATAAAAATAATATTCGCCCATTCCGTAAAGTGCAACCGCATCTTCAGGATTAGTTTTCAACAATTCGCCAAAAATCTGTTTTGCTTCGCGGTATGCTTTCTGATCTAATTTTGCAAACCCATCCGACTTCGTCAGGGTACCCATGGAATACGTTTGTAATGCGAGCAGGAATGCAATAAAAGTTAGTTTCAATTTCATCTGTTTTCTTTTTGTTTTTTATTTGCCAGATAGACCTCATCGTCCATAAATTACTGTTGTGAACAACTAACCCATCTTAAACCTCATTTCATTTGGTAATCTTTATTAATTTTAATCTGTCGTTGAAAATCGTTTTCAGGTTTTAAACCCATTCTATAAATAATCTTCCGGCCGCGCTCACTGGTTAAATGAGCAAGAAATCCTCTGGCAAGACTTGCAGAAGGATCTGTATAAATAGCATATATTTTCCGTGTTAACGGATACTGCAAATTAAACAAGCTGGCAACAGACGGTTTATAGCTTTTGGCGTTATCTGTATTAGATCCTGCCGAAACAGACACTAAGTTAACTTGTTTAAGTTCATTCTGTACTCTAAGGTTATCACTTTCGCTTAACCAGTTATAACCAACAAATCCAATCGCATCAGGATCAGCGGCAACCGACTCAATTACCTTTTTGTTACTTCCGGCAAATTGAATATCGCCGGAAACTTTTTGATTAAGATGCAATGAATCATTGAGCGACCTGATAATTCCAGATGATTCAAAATCAAAAATCAGTCGGATATGTCCGGTTTTTCCAGAATTTTCTATTTGTTCCCAGTCAACAATTGTGCCAGACAATATTTGTGAAATCTGACTAGTTGACAAAATTTTAGTCGAATTACTAACCGGTACAATTACAGCAATTGCATCATAAGCAAGGAGTATTGATTCCGGGTGAATAGCCTTACTTTGAAAAAAATCGATTTCCTTCTGATTCAAAGGCCTGGTAACCAAGGCTAACCTGATATGCTCCTGAAGCAGAAGATTTATAGCATCATATTCTGAAACAAAATTACAATTAACCGTAGCAAAATTGTACATACTATGAAAAACATCCAATTCTGCATTCATCAAGGGTAACAAAGCTTCATCAGCAGCTATTGTTGTCTGGCCAGTTACCATCGAGTCAGGAATATCTTTCCTGACCCGATGACAACCAAAAATAAATAAGGTCAGCACAAGGACAATCAAAATAAAAGATTGCTTATTCAACTTCGTCCTTTTCATCATTTTGGGTCTGCCCTGATTTGTATGAACGATATCCTCTGTACAATCCATAAATTATAACCACAACACCAAATATAACCATTCCGGTGTTGCTTTGTTCGTGCCCAAACAAATTCTTAACAAGTACAAAAATACCTATTATCAGGTACAATGCCATAATAACAAAGCCGTAGATAACTTTAGTAAAATTCAGCTTCATTATTTAATTAAGGACAAAGTTTATAGGCACTGTGAAACTCACACGAACAGCCTCACCGTTTTGTTTGCCGGGAATCCATTTGGGCATTGATTTCACTACCCGGACTGCTTCCTTATCAACTGCCGGATCAACACCTCTGACAACTTTGACATTTGAAATACCTCCATTCCTGTCGACAACAAAGTTGACAAAAACCTTACCCTGCACACCATTTTCCGCTGCAATAGCCGGATATTTCACGTTAGCCGCAAGGAATTTCCGTAAAGCTGCTTCTCCGCCCGGAAATTCTGGCATTTGTTCTACAACTGAATATGGGGCCGAAAGACTGTCTTCTCCAACAATCTGATTATTGAGGTCACCAATATCAGCTCCATTGACTTCATCCGTACCTTTAACGTCAGCAACTGAAATGTTAATATCAGTTTGAGTTAGTTCCTCCTGAGTTTTGATTTGTTCGTCATCCTGAACTTCTTCGTCAGGCTTAATAACCGGTGGAGTAAATTTAATCGAGGATTTTAAGGGAGGCAAAGGTTTCTCAATAATGATATCCTTAGGCTTTTCTATCTTTTTTTCGATTTCAATGTTCGAAAGGGTTGTAACATCTACATTTCTATCTTTTCCTTTTTCAATAATCTGTTTGTACAAAATAGGTACAAAAATTATCAAAGCAAGAAAAATAAGGGCAGCTATTATTCCCAATCTATGGCGACGTGAACTGTCTTTTCGAAGTTCAAAAGCACCGTATTCCTGGTTGCGCCCCTTAAAAAGAAGATCGACCCAGGCTTCATTAAACAAGTTTATTTTTTGAGACATAGACTGTTTCTATAAATTGTGACTACTTCGCCGGAGGGCTCTTTTTATCGATTAAACCGAGGTCATAGGGAGTAATATCTACTATTGCATATCGGGCTACATTACAGATATTCATCTCATCCAAGATGTCAACCAGGTTTTTATAGTTCGAATCGTCAGCAGCCTTAATCATAATGGTTGGTGCACCTTTGGAAGCTCTGTATTCCGACAATTTTTTCAGGTAGTCTTCTTCACTAACCTTTTTAGCTGCCTTATCAAGTTTCAATTGGTTCACATTATTCATTACTTCAGCATTCTTACCAACCAGCATTTTTCGGATTCCTTCCGAAGAATAGTCAGTTTCGATCAATTCAGGATCCACACCATTTTCCTGCGCTCCGAAATAATAATAAAGCTTGTTCTCTTTTCCGAGTAATACAGTAATTGCCTGTGATGCTTTTACTTTATTCTGATCCTCTTCCTCAACTTTATCTTTCGAAGGTACGCTTATTTCCATTGTCTGGGGTTTAAGCATTGATGTAGTAAGCATAAAAAAAGTGATCAGGAGGAATCCCAAATCAACCATTGGCGTTAAGTCGACACGGGTTGCGTGTTTCTTTTGCTTTGGTTTTTTACCTTTTTTGCCTTTATCTTCTACTTGCATTTCAGCCATAGTACATTCCTTTTTAGTTAGTTGAAACCTGCTTGAGGCTGGTGATCAGATTATATCTGTTTTCATTGATATCCTGAAGAGTAGTCATGACACCTTTTATAACTTTATAAGGCGTCTGTTGGTCGGCTTTAATTGCAAGCCGTAGTTTGCTGTTTACTTTTCTGGCAGTTTTTATCCATACCTTAAACTGATTGTTTAACGAATCAGTTGGTATTCCGATTGCAGCTTCCTTACTGTCTCTTGCATCGGGTGATAGTGCAAGAAATGATTTCATCTTTTCGATCGGGACTCCTGAAGAACTGATCTTACTGTATTCAGTAAGCTCCTTTTCGCTGAAGCTGATACTATAAGCTTTGCCTACATTATCAAGTACTTCTTTCCGGTCTTGTTGCGCATCCAAACCGAAGAAAACCTTGCCATCCTTATCTATCAGGACTGTAACTATATCTCTCTCAGGAATCTTTATTTCAGCAACTGACGAAGGGATAGCTACAACAATTGGTTCTTTTGCAACGAAATTGGATGTTAGCATGAAAAAAGTAAGTAATAAA
>Ga0079306_1001407_pt1 | contig 15989 bp, 8 predicted proteins | sample Methanotroph_Enr_FD_79181 | JGI IMG/M metagenome (GOLD analysis project Ga0079306, IMG submission 79181) | Enriched soil microbial communities from Old Woman Creek wetland in Ohio, USA - Methanotroph_Enrichment_5 | ecosystem: Environmental > Terrestrial > Soil > Wetlands | place: USA: Ohio...
AAATTTTTTATCACCTATCTCCAGAAACACGGCTTTAAGGTCTTCGGTTATTACCGTATTATCGTCGGAGCAATTCTTCTGATTCTTCTGGCATTGGGTGTTGACCTGAAGGTGGTTTGAAGTCGTAATATTGGCTCTGCACAGAGGCTATGCCCTGACTCACTAATTGGGGTACCCATTTGCCCGTTGGAAACGCTAAACATCACGTTCACCAACACAATCTAACTAAACAATTATTTTTCCAATGGAGGCGGAAGGCATAGCAGTTCTGCAGGAAAATACATTTAAAAACGAAATATGTTGAATATCACCGAAGGCGAAATACTGCTTGTAAACAAACCCTACCGCTGGACCTCCTTCGACGTGATCGGCTCATTGCGCGGGCTTATGAAACACCTGCTGGGTGGCAAAAAGATAAAAGTAGGACACGCCGGCACACTCGACCCTCTGGCAACCGGGCTTTTAATCGTGTGTACAGGAAAAGCAACCAAGCGTATTGAGGAATTTAAAGACTTCGACAAAGAATACACCGGCACTTTTGTGCTCGGAGCCACTACGCCTTCGTACGATATGGAAAAAGAGGTGAATGCAACTTTTCCTGTCGATCATATAACCCCAGAGATGATACTCCTGGCAGCCCAAAGCCTGAGCGGCGATATCATGCAGGTTCCGCCTATGTTTTCGGCAATAAAAATAGATGGTAAACGGGCGTATGAATCGGCACGCAAGGATAAAGACCTCGGGCTTACAGCAAGGCCGGTAAATATCGCAGCATTTGAAATTACACGTATTGCTTTGCCCGAAGTTGATTTTCGCATAGTTTGCTCAAAGGGAACATATATTCGTTCATTGGTCCGCGATTTTGGAGAGGCACTTCAAAGCGGCGCTTATATGAGCGCCCTTTGCCGGACCCGGGTCGGGCCGCATAAACTGGAAAATGCGTATGAAGTGGAACAGCTAAAAGAAATTCTAAGGCAAGAATATGCTGTTCCTAATCTGAAGCAGGAAGTTTAGTGCCTGACTGTTAAATCCTTAAAAGCTAATTTTTATCTTCTACAAAAAGCACCATTATCGCTGCTACTACCATAGATATCCCTCCCAGCACCAGAGCAAAGATTGCTTCACCACCAAAAAGATTTTTTACGAAGAATCCAAGTAAGCTTGCAGCCAGTAACTGTGGTATAACAATGAAGAAATTAAAAATGCCCATAAATGTTCCCATTTTGTTTTGTGGCAGGGAACCAGTTAATATAGCATAGGGCATTGCAAGTATTGATGCCCATGCGATACCTACTCCTATCATGGATAATATAAGCATATGTGGATCTTTCACGAGGTAAATTGAAGCTAATCCAACTCCGCCAACTGTTAAGGCAATGGCATGGGTGATCTTTCGACTTGTGAATTTAGCTAACACAGGAAGCAAAAAAGCAACAATTGCTGCTACAAGACTGTATACTCCAAATGTAACACCAACCCAGTTAGCTCCTTCGTTAAAAATTGCTGAACTTGAATCTGTAGTCCCGTACACATGGCTGGTAACAGCCGAAGTAGTATAAATCCACATTGCAAACAGTGCAAACCAAGTAAAAAACTGAACTACTGCAAGTTGTTTCATGGTTTTCGGCAAACGGTTCAGATCGTTGGTTACAGTTACAAAACCGCTTTCTATTTTTCCACGCTTCACCATTAGTCCGGTTAATAGTTGCATCAATCCAAAACCTGTGAGTCCGCCACCAACAATATATAGTTCTGCCGCCAGGTTAAAATACCAGATAATAAAGCATATTACAACACCAATAGGCAACCAGATGAAACCCCTTTGGATAAAAGTACTGAATGGAAGGATTTGTTCGTCAGATCGACCGACAGCTGAATCAAAGCGTTCGGGATGTTCCTCGCGCTCAAACTCTTCGAGTTCTTCCGGCGAATATTCTTTCGATTTTATAACAGTCCACAGGACTGATAGAAAAAATACAAATCCACCAATATAAAAAGAATACTTTACTGAATCTGGAATCAGCCCCGGATCAGCCACATTTTTTATTCCTGCCCAATTGGTCAGCATATAAGGAAGTGCTGATGCAATTACGGCTCCTGTTCCGATAAAGAAACTCTGCATGGCAAAACCACTTGTTCGCTGGTCACCAGGTAACATATCACCAACAAATGCACGGAAAGGTTCCATCGAAACATTAATGCTTGCATCCATCATCCACAGCATGCCTGCAGCTATCCATAACGCAGGCGAGTTGGGCATTATTAACAAGCCGATTGAAGCAAGTATCGCACCCGTAAGAAAATATGGCCGCCTTCTGCCAAAACGATTCCAGGTATTATCACTCATATGCCCGATAATGGGTTGAATTATGAGTCCCGTGAGTGGCGCGGCCACCCATAAAATCGGAATATTCTCAATTTTGGCTCCGAGCGTTTCGAAAATACGGCTTACGTTTGCATTTTGCAATGCAAAGCCGAATTGGATACCTAAAAACCCGAAACTCATGTTCCAGATCTGCCCGAATGTTAAGCGTGGTCGCTTGCCCATAATTTATGTTTTTTATCTTTTGCGATACTACAAAAATATTATTTCATTTGGATTATCAACCGGAAATAAAAAAATTATTTAAACAGGACAATAATCTGCCGCTGATTCAACACAAAAAAACATTAACATTTCAAGATACTTTCCTGCTTATTAATGCCATTTATGAATAAAACGATTTTATGCAGTAGCTTTGTATATTATTTAATGTAATCACCCCATGATCATGAAGAAACTTATCGTACTGTTATTTTTTTTAGCTGGTATTATTAACCAGGTATGGTCGCAAAACACACAAACCCCATTTAACGAACCCCCAACCTGGGCAAAAAACGTGATCTGGTACCAGGTTTTTGTCGAACGCTTTAATAATGGCGACAAAACCAATGATCCCAAACCGGAGAATATGGATGTGCCTTTCATGAAAATACAAACTCCTGCCGGGTGGGCAATTACTCCCTGGACTCATAATTGGTACAAAATGGAAGACTGGGCTGTTAAATCGGGCAAGTCTTTTAATGACGCGGTTCAGTACCGCCGTTACGGAGGCGATATACAGGGCGTAATGGATAAGCTCGATTACCTGCAGGACCTGGGAATCACGGCCCTGTTTATGAATCCGCTCAATGATGCACCTTCGCTGCATAAATACGATGCCCGTAACTACCACCATATTGATGTAAATTTCGGACCCGACCCTGTGGGCGACAATAAAATCATAGCTTCTGAAAAACCAGATGATCCATCCACCTGGAAATGGACTTCAGCGGATAAATTATTCCTTAAATTGGTTGAGGAAGCGCATAAACGAAATATGAAAATTATCATGGATTACTCCTGGAACCACACGGGGACATCGTTCTGGGCCTTTGAAGATATTGTAAAAAACCAGGAAGCATCCGCATTCAAAGACTGGTATGGAATTATAACTTTTGATAATCCTGCGACAACTGAAAACGAATTTTCGTACAACGGCTGGCTGGGGAATAAGTATCTACCCGAAATTAAAAAAGTGGATATAACCACTGAGCGGAAAGCCGGACATCCTTACGAAGGAAATATTAATGAAGGTGCTAAACAGCATATTTTCTCCGTTTCCAAAAGATGGCTTGCTCCTGATGGCGATACATCAAAAGGGATCGATGGGTTTCGACTCGATGTTGCCGACCAGATCGGGCTTGGTTTCTGGCGCGATTACCGCAAGTTCGTGCGTTCGGTGCAGCCTGATGCCTATTTAATTGGCGAAATCTGGTGGGAGCAATGGCCCGACCAGCTGATGAACCCGGTTCCTTTTACAAGCGGCGATGTGTTTGATGCGGTTATGTTCTACCAGGCTTATCGTCCGGCACGGTATTTTTTCGCAAAGACAAATTATGAAATCAATGCAGCGCAATTTAAAGACAGTCTTGAATTCCAATGGAACCGCCTGCTTCCTGCCAACCGGTATGCCATGATGAATACATCGTCAACGCATGATACTCCCCGCCTGTTAAGCGATTTCTACAACCCGGGGAAGTATAAATACCAGGCGTCACCTAATGACAACAAAAATTATAAAACAGGCAAGCCCAATGCTGAAACCTATCTTCGCTTACGTCTGTACCTTGTGCATATGTTTACCAGTATTGGCGCACCGCAAATCTGGAACGGCGAAGAAATGGGAATGTGGGGCGCCGACGATCCCAACTGCCGCAAACCATTGATGTGGAAAGAACTGAAATTCGATCCGGAAACCAGGAACAACATCCAGCCTGGACCGAAAACCTATGATAAGGTTGAATTTAACCAGGTGCAATTCGATTTTTATAAAAAACTGATCAGCATTCGCAAGAGCAACCCCGTTTTGGCTAATGGGAATATTCAGTTCCTGGCTGCCGAAGGCAAAAAACTGGCTTACATGCGTTATGATTCAAAGGACCAAATAATCGTTATTTTCAACCTTGAAAAAACGCCACAGACCTTTGCCCTTCCACCAAAATCAACCTGGATTGATTTGCTGGCCAATAAAAATATCAAAGGAAATACAATTGTGCTAAAATCCTTATCCGCAGTCATATTGAAAAAATCAGAATAATGCTGAATAGGTAATCATAGCAATCCACATTGAATCCTCACGTTTTGCCGGTATGCAGGCACAATTCTTCCTGGATATTCTTCCGTTACCTTATTGCCGGATTCCGGTCTCGTATTAAATTATATTACCTGCAACAAAATATATTAAATTTGTTGCTCTTATAATTCACTTGAACATGAAAAAACTTACCCTATTTTTGAGTGCTGTAATTTTTGTAATAACAAACGGATTCAGCCAGGTTATCACGGTTACACCTCCCCTGCCAACCGATAAGGACTCTGTTGCGGTAATTTTTGATGCTTCACAGGGAAGCGGGGGCCTGAAAGACTTTACGGGTGATGTGTATGCCCATACCGGAGTAGTTACAAATCTGAGCGCAGGCGGTTGGACTCATGTTAAAGCCGATTGGGGAGTAAATATCCCTGACTGCAAACTAACTTCGCTGGGCAATAATAAATGGAAGCTGGCTATTGGTCCATCAATACGTGCATATTATAATGTTCCGGCAAACGAAGTAATTCTGAAACTGGCATTCGTTTTTCGCAGTGGTGCCCAGGTTGGAGGCAGCTGGCTTGAAGGCAAAACAGCTACAGGAGGAGATATTTTTTATGATGTTTTCCCCTCTTCAATAAGTGTACAAATAACAAATCCTGCCACAAAATTTCTTTTCCTAAACCTGAACGAAACATTAAATGTGCAAGCTTCATCATTGTTTGCTGACTCAACTTTATTATTTGTTAACGGGATAAAAGTTGCAGGCACCAATACTAACCTGGCTAATTTTACAGTCACAGCATCAGCTTACGGGCGATATCAGGTAAAAGCTATTGCTAAAACCGCTACGGCCATGGTTGCGGATTCCTTTTATTATTATGTACGTCCCGCTGTAACAGTAGCTGAAATACCGGCCGGGATGAAAGATGGAATTAATTATCTGAGTGAAACTTCGGCGTTGCTTTCGTTATATGCACCGTTAAAACAATACGCGTATGCGGTCGGCGATTTCAATAACTGGTTGCCCGATGAATTTACTTACATGAAAAGGACTCCCGATGGGAAACGATATTGGGTGCAACTTGACGGGCTCGTTCCGGGAAAAGAATATATTTACCAGTACATGGTGGATGGGAATATATACATCGGCGATCCCTATGCGGATAAAGTCAGCGATCCGTCGAACGATAAATACATTGATAGCGCAACTTATCCCGGAATGATTCCCTACCCGACGGGCAAGGCGCAGGGCATTGCCACGGTATTGCAAACAGCCAAACAACCTTATGTATGGACTACAACATCGTTCAATCCTCCGGCAGTGAAAGATATGGTAATCTATGAACTGTTGATTCGTGATTTTACGGATAAACATACTTTTCAATCCATCATTGACACCTTGGGCTACCTAAAAACCTTGGGGATAAATGCGATTGAGCTGATGCCGGTAAGCGAATTCGAAGGCAACCTGAGCTGGGGTTATAACCCCAACTATTATTTTGCCGTAGATAAGTATTATGGCCCGGCCAATACATTGAAACAACTTATTGACACCTGCCACCAGCTGGGAATAGCTGTTATTGATGATATAGTCTTAAATCACGCCTTTGGCAGTTCACCATATGTAATGCTTTATTGGGATGCAGCCAATAACCGCCCATCCGCAGAAAGCCCTTTCTATAATCCTGTACCAAAACACGATTATAATGTGGGTTACGATATGAATCACGAATCGCCCGATACAAAGAATTATGTCAGCCGTATTCTGAAATACTGGATTAATGAATATCACTTTGATGGCTACCGTTTCGATCTTTCGAAAGGGTTCACCCAAAATAATACACTTGGAAACACTGCTGCATGGGGCGCATACGATCCCTCACGGATTGCTATTCTATCGGCCTATCATGATACGATTGTAAAAACAAATCCAAAAGCTGTACTTATCCTGGAACATTTCGCTGACAATTCGGAAGAAAAAGATCTGGCTGCACAGGACATGTTGTTATGGGGTAATATGAATTACAATTATGGCGAAGCAGCCAAGGGAATTATAGCTAACAGCGATATTAGCTGGGGATCATACATTTCACGCGCATGGAGCAAACCCAACCTTGTCACCTATATGGAAAGCCATGACGAGGAACGAGAAATGTTCAGATGTATAACTGACGGAAGAGCTAGCGGAACGTATTCAATAAAGGATACAATTACTGCCCTGAAGCGGGCCGGGTTAACTGCAACTTTCTTTTTTACCATACCCGGGCCGAAAATGATATGGCAGTTTGGTGAGCGGGGCTATGATTATTCTATCAACTTTCCAAGCGGAACTTCTGCTTCCAGGCTTGACAATAAACCGCCACGCTGGGATTATATGACCAAGGCAGATCGTTTAAAACTTTACAATACATATTCACGCCTGATTTACCTCAAAAAGAATAACCCGCTTTTTGGTACAACCGATTTCCAGATGGATGTTGCCGGAGCAGTTAAAAAAATCAACCTGAATCTGGGCGGTAAATCAGCCGTGGTACTCGGAAATTTTGACATCATAAGCACTAATGTTTCCCCGGGATTTAACCATACAGGAACCTGGTATGATTATATCACCGGTGATTCCCTGGTGGTTACTGATCTGAATGCCAACCTCATTTTTAAACCCGGTGAATATCGTTTATACCTCTCAGAAAAGTATACTCCGTATGGGATTACAACTGAAAAAAAAGAACCATTCTCGGTGATTGTGGCACCAAACCCGGTTTCGGACTTAGGCAACATTTTGATCAGTTTTACAGGATCAGATTTCTGCGAAGTGAGCGATTTCACCCTGCTTGGCAGTGAATCAACGATAGTGTTTTCGGGAAGGATCAATACACAGCTTCAGATACCCTGGATACCAAAAGGGAAAGGCGTACATATATTGAAAGTCAGGATTGGCAACCTGGTGGAAATCCGGAAAGTGATTGTTCAATAACAAGGTTCCACCCTGGTTTTAATGATCCCTTTTATTGGTTAGGAAGACCGGAATCAGAAGTTCCGAGTTGGAAGATCGTATTCACCAAAATAAAAGATCACATTATAACAGAATAATTGTGAACTTCGCCCTTCTCCTTGTCGCCTCTCTCCTTTTCTTCCTTCGCCCCTTCTGAGTGAAGAAACTACAAATTTAAACCGTGTGTCACGCCGATTGCCTTATTTTTAGGGTAGGTTTAAAAATTTTCGTTTGGTAATTAATATCAGCTGCAGGATTGTTTAATCGTTGAAGTAACAACTTTACGCTTTCACGCCCCATCTCGTATCCTTTCTGCACAACCGTGGTGAGTTCGGGTTTTATAATGGATGCATTGGGTCCGTCACCATACCCGATTACTGAAATATCTTCGGGAATCCTGTAGCCGTTTTGCTGCAATACCTGTATTACGGCAATAGCGGTACTGTCGTTCACCACGAAAAACCCGTCAATTTCAGGCGCAAGGTTCAGAATATGATTGCGCAGCGTCTGCACTTCTTCGCGGGTATCGCATTTTAAAATCCTGTCCTCGCGTACTTCAATTCCTGCTTTACGCAAGGCATCACAATACCCGTTTCGCCGGTCGCGGCCAATCAGCAGGTTCTGCGGAGCTGCCAGGTGAATTATATTTTTACACCCTTTATTGATCAGGTATTCCGTCGCTATCAGCCCACCTTCATAATCATCAGTAATTACTTTGTCCGCTTCGAGGGACTCACAAACCCGGTCGAAAAAAACAATGGGCATACCGCTGTTGAGTGCTTCGCTGAAATGCTCATACGTCTGAGTAGTTTTACTGAGTGAAACCAAAATACCATCTACCCTGTGGTCAATGAGTGTTTGCAGGTTGATCATTTCGCGGTACTGGTTTTCGTTCGACTGGCAGATGATCAGGTTATACCCTTCCTTGTGGGCAAGCTCTTCAATTCCACTGATAACGGATGAGAAAAAATGGTGAACTATCGCAGGAATGATCAATCCGATTGAATAGGTACGCTGCCTTCGCAAACTCAGAGCCAGTACGTTAGGCCTGTAATTGAATTTTTCGGCATAATTGCGGACCATATCTTTGGTTTCCTGGCTGATGTCAGGATGGTCTTTCAAAGCACGAGAAACCGTAGAAATGGAAACATTCAGACTACGTGCAATATCTTTGATGGTTAACTGGGGAGTTTTCATTTTGGGATTTGCGAACAAATTTGCAGATAAAGATAGAAATATATTCTGTACTTAATGATTTATTAATTTTGTGATCGGACTTAGTGTTTAAATAACAATAAGATGCTTTGATTATCAGTATTTTACTAAAAATGCCACTTGTTAATTATTGTTAAAAAGAAGTTATCATTTTGCAGAGTCAGCGCAAACGTTTGCGAAACCGTTTCCATAAAAATATTTACAGAAATACTTTAAAAAGAGGATAATAAGTGTAGAATTATATTATTCTTTTTTTAGCTTTGCGCAATAGTTCCGAACACGGATTTAAAAAGTTGTTTGAAAAAGCATCTTTTTCTCCAATATATTTTTTATACCTGTTCTGAATTCCTATATGTAAAATACATTATTTTTATACTGGCGATTGAAAAGAGCCATCAATCTGCGCTTCTAACGAAAAATATCAACTCAACCAATAATTAACCAATTGTTCAATAACATGAAAGTCAGATCTATGAAGAAAAATTTAATCTCTTTCAGGATCCTGTTACTGTTTGTTGCCTTGACATTTGCCTTCCAGGCATTTGCTCAGGAAATCCAGGTATCAGGAAAAGTCTCAGATGCTAAGGATGGCAGTTCGCTACCCGGGGCAACCGTACAGGTAAAAGGCACCACTACAGGTATGCTCACTGACCTGGATGGAAATTATTCGCTCAAAGTAAAGCCAGGTTCAGTCCTGTCATTTACCTTTATCGGGTACGATCCACAAGAAATCACTATTACCAACCAACGCAACGTGAATGTTGCACTCCAGCAAACATCCACCACACTCGAGCAGGTAGTTGTTATCGGGTATGGTCAGGTTAAAAAATCCGACGCAACAGGTTCTATCAGCGTAACCGGGAGCAAAGATTTTAACAGGGGTGCCATTACATCCCCACAGGATCTGCTGGTAGGTAAAAGCGCCGGTGTTGTTATTACTAATTCGGGCGGTGCTCCAGGAAGCGGTGCAACTATCCGTATTCGTGGCGGCTCATCGCTGAATGCGTCCAACGACCCGCTGATTATCATCGACGGAGTTCCTATTGACAACAACAACATAGCCGGTAGTTCCAACTTTCTTTCGTTTGTTAACCCTAACGACATAGAGACTTTCACCGTTCTGAAAGATGCATCTGCAACCGCTATTTATGGTTCAAGGGCATCCAACGGGGTTATCCTTATCACAACCAAAAAAGGTACTGTAGGCGCTCCTTTGAGAATCACTTACGACGGAAATACTTCTATTGCTACTGCTGTTAAGCTCCTGGATGTTTATTCCGGTGATCAGATGAGGCAGATCGCTTTCGATCATAAAGATTTATTTGGCGCTGACAGTTATAGCAAACTTGGTAGTGCCAATACGAACTGGCAAAAGGAAATTTTCCGTACTGCAGTTTCGCAGGATCACAACCTTAGTGTTGCAGGTGCTTATAAAAGCCTGCCATACAGGGTTTCGGTAGGGTATACGGATCAGAATGGTATCCTGAAAAATACAGATATGCAAAGAACTACTGCTTCTGTCAGCCTTGACCCAACATTCTTTAAAAAGGATTTGAAAATCAGCCTTAATGTCAAAGGCATGAACACCAATCAGAATTTTGGTGAATCAGGCGCCATTGGTTCTTCTATTGATATGGATCCAACCCAGGTAGTAAAAGATGGCAGTGCTAAATATGACGGGTATTATCAATGGGCCAATTACGGAGCCTCACTGGGTACGCCCAACCCGGTTGAACAAGCTATGGCAGCCGACAACAAGGCAATAGTACAGCGGTTAATCGGAAACGTACAGTTCAATTATAAATTCCGCTTTCTTCCGGACCTCCACGCTAACCTGAATTTAGCAACGGATTATACCAAAAGTGACGGACACAACAACCGCCCGATTACTTCACCTTCTGTTATAACCAATCCTTACTGGGGTAAAATCAATACCTTTAACGGAAAGAACTACAACAACCTTCTGGATTTTTACCTGAATTACGTTAAAGACCTGAGCTCAATCAGCAGTAAAATTGATGCTACTGCCGGTTATTCATGGCAACATTTCAAACGTGAAGGTGATTCGTATACCAGCGGGTTTGTTCTGGGTGGCCAAACCCCACAGGTTGACAGAAATCCGTTTGTTACCGAAAATTACCTCGTATCCTTCTTCGGCCGTTTGAATTACACCCTTATGGACCGCTACTTGCTTACGTTTACTATTCGTGATGACGGATCTTCCCGTTTTGCAAAAAATAACCGCTGGGGATTATTCCCATCCGCAGCCTTTGCATGGAAGATCAAAGAAGAGTCCTTCCTGAAAGATGTTAAAGTACTTTCGGAATTGAAGCTGAGATTAGGATGGGGCGTTACCGGTCAACAGGATATAGGTAATGATTATCCTGCACAGGCATTATATATTACGTCCTCACCAGGTTCCTACTACCAGATTGGTGGCCAGTACATTCCGACATTGCGTCCAAGTGCATATGATCCTAATATAAAGTGGGAACAAACGACAACCCAGAATATTGGTTTGGATTTTGGTTTTGCCAATAACCGGATCGCAGGATCGTTTGATCTGTATAAACGCGTTACCGATGATTTGCTGAACACGGTTACCATTGCCAGCGGAAGCAATTTCTCCAATACCTTGCTAACCAATGTGGGAAGTCTCGAAAACAAGGGAGCTGAATTCTCGCTGAACCTGATACCGATATCAAAACAGGACATGACTTTGTCATTCGGATTTAATGTAAGCTACAACGTGAATAAAATCACCAAATTGCTTATCTCGGATGATCCGAATTATATTGGGGTTCTTGAAGGCGGGAATAGTTTCACCGGCAGGTTACAGGTTACCCAGGTTGGATCACCGGCACACTCCTTTTTTATGAACAAGCAGATTTATGATGCCAGTGGCAACCCGATTGAAGGTTTGTATGTTGATCTTTCGGGAAAAGGCGGTACGGTAAGTGGCAATAATGCCGATAAATACATCTATCATAATCCAAGTCCTGATTATTTATTGGGATTCTCTACCCGTTTTACCTACAAGAACTTTGACTTCTCAGCCAGCACCCGCGCCAGTATCGGGAACTACGTTTATAACCAGGTGGCATCAAGCTCTTCATATGACCAGATGTACCAGATTGGTTACTTTAAAAATTTCCCAACCTTCCTGGATAACACCAATTTCGTGAAACGTCAGTTTACCAGTGACTATTTTGTTGAAAATGCTTCGTTCTTCAAACTGGATAATTTAAGTGCCGGTTATAAATTCGACAACATTTACAAAAAACTGAACGCACGTGTCAGCTTTACCGTTCAGAACGTATTGACGGTTACAAAATACAAAGGTATCGATCCTGAAGTTAACGGGGGTATAGATAACAATTTCTATCCCAGACCACGTACCTTTATGCTTGGTGTAAGCTTTAGTTACTAATCATTTAAAACTAAACAGATATGAATAAAATAATAATATTAGGAATGGTTCTTTCCACATTGATAATAGCGTCGTGTGTAAAAGATTTGGATGTAACGCCAAAGGACCCCAATAAAATTCAGTCAGGAAATCTTTTCGATAAGCCTGAATACCTGCAGCAAGCCCTCGGTAAACTTTATGCCAGTTTCATCATTTCCGGGCAAGGTGCCAGCGGCGGCGATGATATCGCAGCTTCCGACCCGAACTTCTTTACCACCACCCGGGCTCTCTGGAATTGCCAGGAAATCACTACCGATGAAGCAATTTGTGCCTGGGGCGACCCCGGTATTTCCGACCTCAACACACAGACCTGGAGTGCTCAGAATCCTTTTCTTACCGCACTTTATCAACGGTTGAGCCTGAGTGTTACCTACGCAAACGAATTTATCAGGAATACAAACGGAAGTGCCGATCCTGCAATTATACGGTATAATGCAGAAGCCCGCTTTCTAAGGGCCCTGGCCTACGCCTATAGTATGGACCTTTTTGGGAATCCTCCTTTCACAACCGAAGCCGACGGAGTCGGGAAATTCTTCCCAAAACAATTGGATCCGGATATGAAGGTTGGCAGGGTTAAATTATTCAATTATATTACCTCCGAACTGAAAAGCATTGAAGGTAAACTGGGAGCACCGAAGTTTTCGTATCCCCAGGCTGATCAGGCTGCCTGCTGGATGTTACTGGCAAAAGTCTACCTTAACGCAGAGGTTTATACCGGTACTGCAAAATGGGATAGCTGTAAACTATACGCCGATAAAGTAATCAACAGCGGGAAATATTCGCTGGCTTCCAACTACAGGCAGAATTTCAGCGCCGACAATGATGGCTACCATAACCCGGAAATGATTTTTGCATGGAACGAGGATGGTGTAAACACGCAAGGATATATTGGCACCACCTTTATTATCGAATCAAGTTGCGACGCTGTCTATCTCAAAGCGGAAGATGTTGCCGGACTGACATCGAATACCAACTGGAATGGCAACAGGACCAAAAAGCAATTCCTATATGTATTGTTGGGGGATACAGTTGCAACGTATGGCAATGTTCCAATCCCTTGGACTACCGATCCGCTCTTTGCACAAAGTCCGGATAAACGAATCTTCTGCAAGGTTAAGAAAAGCGTGGATATCCCCAGCGCCTCCTCCAGCGGCGATTACGGTATTGGGGTATACAAATTTACAGCTAGGAATGCAGATGGTTCACAGGCTGCGAATTATAACACGGCCTATGCGAGCACGGACTACCCGATCTTCCGCTATGCAGATGCTTACCTGATGAGAGCTGAAGCGAAGTTCAGGCTAAACGATCCTACTGCAGTTGATGATATTAATGTGATCAGAACGCGTGCTTTTGGAAATGCCAGCGGTAATATTACAGCTGATATGCTCACAGCCGATTTCATCCTGGCAGAGCGTGGCCGCGAATTTTATTACGAAGGCCAGAGACGTACCGACCTGGTTCGTTTTGGCAAATTCACCGATGGAAATTACAACTGGGCCTGGAAAGGTGGCGTATTTAACGGAACCAATACAGATAAACATCTGAATGTGTTCCCGATCCCCGGTGATGAAGTGGCAGCAAATCCCAACATAAAACAAAATCCTGGTTATTAATCCTTTAAACTCTTAAACAATGAAGAAAAATTTAATCATATATTTAACAGTCATTGGGTTGATCGGTCTTTTGTCCAGTTGTAAAAAGGATGGGACCAATGTCGTAATGACGACCAGCCCGGTTGCACCAACCATAAAGACCATGCCCAATTTAACCCTTCAACGGCTGAATGGCACGGCAACGCTGACCTTTACCGGCACTCCCGTTGATCCTGGTTTCGATGCTTCAGCAAACTATTTTCTGGAGGCTTGTGCCCATGGGAATAATTTTGCTGACGCGGTTACTGTACTATCACTGATACAGGATACAGCTATGAAAATTACGGTCAGCGACCTGAACGGAATTTTGCTTAAAAAATTCCCTGCCGACCAGGTTTCATCGGTTGATTTTCGCATACGCTCAGTATTGGTCCGGGATGCAGGCACAGGAGTTCCATCTTTTGTGTACAATTCCGCTATCAAAACCGCTGATGTTACCATTTATGGTTTACCCCGTCTGGATTTAATCGGTTCGGGCATTGACCAGAAAATAGAATCGGCTTTGGGCGATGGTAAATACTTTGGCTATGTTAAACTTGATTTAACAAAACCATTCACATTGAAAGACCCGGACTTAGGTACTATATATGGTGCTGCAGGTTCTGCTCTTGCAGTGGATGGTACGCCAATATCTGCCCTGTCTGACCCGGGAAACGGATGGTATACGCTTAATGTAGATACAAAAGCTCTTACCTATCAACTGGTAGGCTACAGGATTGGTTTAGTTGGTTCAGCAACTGCAAATGGCTGGAATACACCCGATACACCAATGGATTACAATGCCGCTACCGGAACCTGGTATATTACCACCGACTTAATTGATGGTCAGATCAAATTCAGATATAATGATGGTTGGTCCTGGAACCTGGGATGGAATCCTGGTAAAACCGCTTTGGTTCATAACGGGGATAATATTGATGTTACAGCCGGCAACTATACTATCACGCTGACTATCACTCAATTTGCTGCTCCCGAAACCGGAACATTCACCATCGTTAAAAACTAGTTTCCATGTTACTCCTGGTTCGCTGTGCCTATCTATAGCAGCGCTTTAAATAAGCACAGTGAGCCATCTGTAAATGTTTATCAGTGAAAATCATTTGAACATAACATTAAAAAAAAAATTCATGAAAAGAACCCTATATAGAATAATGGCCGTCCTTATTACTGCGTCAGTATTTTTTGCCGCATGTACCAAGGAAGCCGAGGATGTGAAATTAGCTCCGAAGCTTTCTACTTCCCAGTTATTGAGTGTAACCTCTGACGGGGCAACCGTAATTGGTTTTGTTGTTGCCGCCGGAGATGGCTTCGTTGAAAAAGGAATTTGCTATAATACGGCAACGGCTCCTACCATTGCCAATAAGAAAGCTATTTATACCGGCGATAGCAAAGGAGCAACCTTCAATGTTACCTTGACCGGCCTGGCGTATGCTACCAAATATTTCGCACGTGCTTATGCTACAAATGCTGCAGGCGAAACCATCTATGGTGAAGAGTACAATTTCACCACTCTCCCTGTTGTGCCTGAACTTATTACTGCTGCAGTTACCGAGATAACCGGTAACACCGCAACCAGCGGTGGTATCGTTATGGTTACCGGCGGCGCTGCTATTACTGTTCAGGGTGTATGCTGGAGTACAAACCACAACCCTACCATTGCCGACAGCAAAACCGCCAATGGAAACGGAACCGGTCCATTTGTAAGTGCACTTAACACTCTCAAGGGAAAAACTGTTTATTATGTACGCGCTTACGCTACCAATAGCGCTGGCACCGGATACGGTCCTGAGGTTGGGTTTACTACCCTGGTCGACAAACCTGTTGTTACAACTGCTGCAGTTTCTGCTATTACCAAAGTTTCTGCTACATCAGGTGGTGAAGTTACCTATGATGGAGGCGGCACGGTTACAGCCCGCGGCCTAGCATGGGGTTTAACTGCTGATCCTACAGCTGAAGGTACGGTAATTACCGGTGGAACTGGTACAGGCGCATTTGTAAGCAACCTTACCGGTTTAACAAAAAACACCACTTACCACGTACGTGCT
>Ga0079306_1001408_pt1 | contig 15970 bp, 22 predicted proteins | sample Methanotroph_Enr_FD_79181 | JGI IMG/M metagenome (GOLD analysis project Ga0079306, IMG submission 79181) | Enriched soil microbial communities from Old Woman Creek wetland in Ohio, USA - Methanotroph_Enrichment_5 | ecosystem: Environmental > Terrestrial > Soil > Wetlands | place: USA: Ohio...
AGCAGTGACACCATCCAGTCGTCGAACGCGCGCCGATCGACGTTGAGGAAGCGTAGCTCGGTCGGCTTGAGAATCGAGCGGTCCCAGTCGTGGTAGCGGAAGTTGACCCAGTTGGGCTCAAGCAGCATGGCCGAGGGAAGCTCGCCGAATACTCCGAGGAACTCCTGTGTGTACTCGTTGAGCATCCCACCGCAGCTCTTGTCTCGCGGGAGGGGGGAGGAATCGACCAACAGAACCGCACCGCGCGAAGCAGCGTGGTATGCGGCCATGACCCCGGCCGGGCCGGCGCCGACGACAACCGTCGTGTACTGGTCTGAAATGGCGTTAGACATCGTCCATCAGTCTACCGCAACCGTTGGCCGCTCGGCAGCCTGCACTGTCGAGAACGCACATATCAGGCACGCCGTTCGCATAGTAGAATCGGACGCACGCGAACCTGAGGAGGCAACACCTACATGGCGAAATGTTGGGAACAGCGCGGGTGTGATGCTGAGATGCAGCAGGACTGCCCGCACTACATCGATCTGAAGGACAATTGCCCGACGAAGTGCGCGTTCGCCCAGTGCGATAGGCCTACGCACGAACAGACCAGCGACCCGGAGTTGATTTTCGATCCGACCGTCGATCGTGCTGCGGCCATCAAAGACGAGTGCCAGATTTGTGGCTTCTTCCTCAGGAACGGGCCGAGAATCCAAGCCTAGCTGCGGGTACTGACTTTCTGACGACGTCATGAGGAGGACCCATGAGTTGCTGCCGCACTGATGATCCCGTCTACGGGCTCGTGCGTGACCTGTTCGTTGCTGGTTCGATCTCGTGTGCGCTGCTCGCGCTCCACCGCATCGCGCAGGGGATTCTGCTCGAGTCTCGGATCAAGGCCTTCAAGAAGTTCGAGGATGCGTACACCCCCGAGGAGCGCGAGATTCTCATCCACCGCATCAAGGTGGACTCGCTGAGCCACTAGATCGTGGCCAATCCGGCTGCCGCTCGCGAACTCCTGGTCTTTGGCCGAGAGCTCGAGCGCGATAGCGCAGCGCAAGCAGGGGGAGGCTTCACGGGCTCTTCCGACGCCGACGCGCTGCTCCACTCAAGCGCAAACGCGTTTCTTCTCGGCGTGCTGTTCACTCAGGGTGTGCCGGCCGAACGGGCGTGGTCGGGTCCGTACCGGTTGCTCGGACGCCTCGGCACGCTGGACCTTCAGGTGCTGGCGTCCGAGCCGGAGCGCGTGCGGGAGGCATTCCAGCGCCCTCCCATGCTTCACCGGTTCAAGGAGACGCTACCGGCGTGGATCACGCGCGCGGCGGCGCGGCTACTGCGTGAGTATAGCGGTGACGCAGCGGCGATCTGGCCGCCAGGTGCGCACGTGCTTGAGGTGACGCGCCGGCTCGCCGAATTCGACGGTATCGGGCGCAAGAAGGCGGTCATGGCGGTCGAGCTGCTCATCCGCCATTTCGGTGTGCCGCTCGAGGGGCGTGAGTGTGGGTCAGTCGCCTACGACGTCCACGTGCGCCGTGTCTTCCTGCGCACAGGCATCGTCGACGTCGATACCCCGGAGGCCATCTCGGCCGCTGCGGCGGAGGCGTGCCCCGAATCGCCGGGAACGCTCGATCTCGCGACCTGGCTCGTCGGGCGTGACTGGTGCCGCCCACGGGCGCCGCTCTGCGACGAGTGCCGGCTTGCGGCGAGCTGCATGCGGAGAACCGGAATCACGCCGGTGGGCGTTGGGTCGAGATCGAACGCGCGCGACAGCTAGGGCGCGCCACGCACGTTGGAGGCCGAGGCTGGCTACTCGGCGCTTCTGAAGACGAGGCCGGAGAGCAGCTTCGGGTAGAAGTACGTGCTCTTCTGGGGCATCGTCTCGCCAGCGAGCGCGACCTCACGGAGCTGATCCATGCGGGTCGGTCGCAACACGAGCACGACGTCGTGTCCCGCGGCATTGGCGAGTGCCTCGCGCGCGTCCTTCACGAAGCCGAGACGGTCGAGTGTCTCGGCTCGGTCCGGGTGGATGTCGAGGAGCGGGTTGAGAACGAGCTCCTGCACCACCGCCACATCGAGATGCTTCCATGCGGCAGAGCGGTCGAGCGGGATGACGGCGTCGAGATCGACATCGCCGCGCAGACGCGCGACGAGAGGGGCCGCGTCGTCGCGCGTGCGCACGAGAAACGCGGGCTCCGCCATCTCCTCGAGGATGTTCCAAGGCTTCTCGGTGGGCGCCGGCGAGAGCGTGAAGTACCGGGCCAGACCCTCGTAGAAACTTGCGGAGTCGAAGGTCCCGATCACGTCCGCAACACGGTGCGTGGGCATGACCACGAGCTCTGGGTCTTCCATGTTGACGAGCGCCATCATCACGAAGTCGTACGCGGGATTCGTCGGATTCTCACCCGCCGCGGCGGCTTGCTCACGCCGCAGGTCGCGATAGGCGAGCGCGGTCGTGTACCGGTGATGGCCATCGGCGATGAAGATGCTCTTGGGGGCCAGGATCGCCGAGAGAGTCGCCGCTTCGCCAGCGTCGGTCGACGCCCACAGCGTGCTCGTGACGCCGTCGCCGTCGGTCGCGGTGGCGACGGGTTCTGTCGCGGTCACGGTTTCGAAGAGCGCGTCAGTAGCGCCAGCCGCGTCATCAAACAGGCCGAGGACCTGGCTCAGATTCGCGCCCGTCGCCTTGATCAGTTCGAACCGGTCGCCGAGGGCCTTGGGTAGCGTGCGCTCGTGCGGGAGCACGATACCCGCCGAGAACGGCTCGAGACCCACTTCGACGATGAACGCGCGGCGCCGGACGGGCTTTCCGTGCACGGCGAAGCGCTGCTCGAGAACGTACACAGCCGGGGCCGGATCCGGAGCAATCGTCCCATCCTCGCGCCATGCCTCCCACGTGGCCGAGCCGGTCGCGTAGCGGTTGCCCGCGACATTCGCGTCGAGCGGGCCGCTGGGAAGCTCGAGCGCGACGACGTTGTGTGCGTCGCGAGCGAGCAGTGCCTCGCGCTGGGCCTCTGAGATGACGTCGTAGGGAGGTGCGATGACGGGCGTGAGGTCGGTGCTGGTCCGTGCGTAGCGGTATCCGGCGAACGGTCTCACGCGGGCCATCGGGTGACTCCTTTGTCGAAGGCGTCGGGCCTTCTCGAGCGAGGACGGGAAAGTGAGAGGACAGTCTAGCGCAGCGGCCCCAGCGCAGGGAAGGCTGAGACCGACCTAGCCGACGACAATGGGGAGCAGTCGCTGCAGCGCGACGAAGGACGCCATGCCCGCCACAGTCGCGCCGAGGAAGCTTCGTGAGAAGTGGAAGACGCCCGCGGTGACAAGGGCGGCGTAGAGACTCGGGCCCGTGAGCGGGTTGGACCACGCGCCGCCGGGTCGCAGCACTTCTCCTGCGACGAGTGCACCCATGACCGAGACCGGCACGTAGGAGAGCCAACGCATGATCGGCTTCGGAAGGTCCATGCGGGAGACGATCGCCATCGGAATGAAGCGCACGGCGAAGTTCGCAAGCGCCATCCCGACGATCACGATCCAGATCGCCGTCTGGGTGACCTCAGTCTTCACGCCAGATCACCGCCCCGAGTGTGGCCGCCGTCATCGACGCGATGATGATGAACCAGCTCGACGACAGCGTCACGCCGACCGCCGACAGCAGCGGCAGAACGAGCGCGATGGCACCTGCAGCGATGCCGGCTGCCACGTGGCGCCTGTTCTCGGCGAGCGCGATACAGAGAGCTGTGAACATCGCCGGCATCGCGAATCCGACGCCGAAGCGCGACGGGTCGCCGATCCACTGGGCGCCGACAGCTCCGATGACCGTGCCGAGAACCCAGCCGGTCCAGGCGATTGCTCCGACGCCCATCATCGATGCCGGCGTCGACAGCCCGGCGCGGTGGTCCGCGATGTTGACCGCGAAGGTCTCGTCGGTGAGGGTGAAGGCGAGTCCGGTCTGTGTCGAGAGCGGTAGGCCCCGCAGGTAGGGCGAGAGCGTGGATGCGAAGAGCACGTAGCGCAGGTTGACCACGGTTGTCGCGGCAAGAGCGGCAACGACTCCGGCGTTGCTGCCGAGTACGGCCAGGGCGATGAACTGCCCGGCGCCGGCGAGTGCGGTGGCAGAACACGCAGTGGCTGCCACGACCGAGAAGCCGAGGGAGCGCGCGAGCACGCCGAACGCCATGCCAACCGGCATGTAGCCGAGGAAGATGGGGAGCCCCAGCTCGATCCCGCGTACGAAGCGGGTTCGTACGGGACCGTGGAGCGCCGCGCTGGCGCGCGGGTCTTCTGCACTATGGGTGGCCGTGTGCGTCGAGTCAGACATGACGGCAATCCTATCATCGTGGCGCGCTTCTTGCCGTCACATCGTTGGCGAGCGGCGGTACCTCGGCAGCTCGAACGCGGTACAATCCTACAAAGAGCGCGGCGCAAGGAGGCGGCAGAGATGGAATTCGAGATAACCTGCCCCGTCGACGGACCGATCACAGTCTCTCTCGAGGACATTGAGACGGTAGTGATTCGCGAATCCGAGCACGCCGATATCACGTTCGTCTGCCCCCATTGCGGGACGGAGATCACAGTCGCCGCGATGGTTCCCAGCTTCCTGCTATCAGCGATTGAGGCGCTCGCCGAGGAGACCGACGGCATCCCAGGGCCGTTCTCGGGAGTGGTCGAGATCCGCTCCGAGCCGGAGGGGGCGCTCGACCTTCACGGCGCGCACGACGACGTCGCCGACGCGTACTGCGAGTACTTCCGTCGCCAGCTCGATCAGGTGACGTGCGTCGAGGACGTGTTGAACGAGATAGACGCCACCCGCTGATTCCACCCACGCGCGCCGGCGCGGAGGCGGTCCGCCGCCGATAGGCGCGTGCTCTGATACGATTTCGTAGACCGCGTCAAAGCGCACGAGCGTTGAGGTGCGTCTTCGGCACCCGAGGGAGGGGCCTCATGCAGTACTTGTGGTTGTGCTTCAGCGTAGGCATCGTCGTACTTGTGGTGGCGATGGCTGCCATCGCGATCTACAACCGTCTCGTGGTGCTACGCAACCGCGTGGACAATGCCTGGTCCCAGATCGATGTGCAGCTCAAGCGCCGCTACGACCTGATCCCGAATCTCGTGAACGTGGTCAAGGGATATGCAGCGCACGAGTCTGCCGTGTTCGAGCGAGTGACCCAGGCCCGCGCGGCCGCGATGGGGGCGCAAGGCGTGGAGGCGAAGGCGCAGGCCGAGAACGCCCTGACAGGCGCACTCAAGTCGCTCTTTGCGATTGCCGAAGCGTATCCGCAGCTGCAGGCCGTATCGCAGTTCAACTCACTCTCGGGTGACCTCACGGACACCGAGAACAAGATCGCGTACGCCAGGCAGTTCTACAACGACTCGGTCATGAGCCTGAACACCGCGATCCAGTCGTTCCCGAGCAACATCCTCGCGGGCATGTTCGGATTCGCAGAGCGCGCGTACTTCGACGCAGAGCCGGCCGCCGACGAGGCGCCGCAGGTGAGCTTCTAGCCGTGCGGAACGAGAAGGCCCGTAGGCATGGGGCAAGGTCGCGATGACGTTTGCTGCAATCACGTATCCGAACATCGACCCCATCGCCTTTCGGGTCGGCCTACTCCAGGTGCGCTGGTACGGGCTTGCCTATCTCACCGCATTCGTCGGTGCGTTCTTGTTGATGCGCTGGGTGGTCCACCGGTGGGATCTTGCGCTGAGCGAAGACGACATGCTCAACATCCTGCTGGCAGCGGTGCTCGGCGTCATCGTGGGCGGGCGTCTCGGCTACGTGCTCTTCTACACCGATGGTGAGTGGCTGAGGCGGCCTGCGTCGATCTTCGAGATCTGGAATGGCGGCATGTCCTTCCACGGCGGGCTGGTCGGCATCATGGTCGCCGGGCTCGTCGTCTCGCGGATGCTCCGCATTCCGTGGTTGACCCTGTGTGACATCGGGGCGCTTGGGGCACCCGTGGGGCTGTTCTTCGGAAGAATCGCGAACTTCATCAACGACGAGCTGTGGGGGAGAGTGACGGCGGTCCCGTGGGGTATCGTCTTCCCCTCCGGAGGGCCACTCCCGAGACACCCGTCGCAACTCTACGAGGCGTTACTTGAGGGAGTCGTCATCTTCGTGGTAATGCTCTGGCTCGCCCTGAGCGCGACGCCCCCACCACGGGGAGTGATGGTCGGTTGGCTGCTCGTGCTCTACGGCACGTTCCGCATCGTCGTTGAGTTCTTCAGGCAGCCCGACGTGCAGATCGGCTTCCTGCCCGGAGGTGTCACGATGGGCCAGGTCCTGAGCCTGCCGGTGCTGGCCCTAGGAATCGCGCTACTGTTCTGGGCCTATCGCCGGGGGCTCCCGCAGGCCGGCCGAGAGCGCTAGCCTGCGTTTCCCGACGGGTCGGGGCACGGCGAGCTATCGCGCCAGCACGGGGTGTCGCGCTGAAGGCAGCGCACGCTCTCGCCCGGACTGAGTTCGGTCGGCGGTGTGCACTGGGCGCAGAACAGGCGCGGAAAATCGCCGACAAGATCCCGCATGTCGGGGTCGGCGTACGGCCGCGAGTTGGGTGCTTCGATCATGTGCAGCAGGTAGCAGGGCATGGCAACCTCCGAGCACTATGCTACGCGCGAGAGTGTCGCGGGAGCAACGGATGTGTCTGGGCGCACACGCGCGGGCACACACTTGACTCGCGCGAACGGTGCCTTGCAGGCGGTTTGACCCCCACAGAGAGCCTCTGCGAGACTGCGGATAGACGACGAACAAGGAGCCGCAACATGGCGCGACCGAGCCAGCGCATCATCATCGTCACCTTGCTCCTCGGGGTGATCGCCACACTCGCCTCGGGGTGTTCCAAGAAGCCAGCCGAGGTCATCGCGGTCTGGCCGCAGGCGAGCGTCGAGCAGACGGTCGCGGCTCCGCCTGTCCCGCCAGCGTGGCCGCTCACGGGCATGGTCGCGCCGAGTAAGGAAGTCACGAAGCGCCGCCCGCTCTCTGTGAAGATCGAGAACTCGCCGGCCGCGCGCCCGCAGACGGGGCTGAACTCAGCGGATGTCGCCTACGAGACGGTCACCGAGGGCGGCATCACGCGCTTTCATCTCGTATTTCAGAGCACGCTGCCCAAGATCGTGGGACCTGTCCGCAGCGCTCGTCTCTCGGATCTGTGGATCGTCCCGCAGTATCACGGCATCTTCTTCTACTCGGGTGACAGCGCGAGTGTGAGCGCGAGGATCAGAGCGGCGCACTTGCCGAATCTCTCGCAGGACGCCGGTGTCTCCTACCCCTATTCGCGCTCCAGCGCGCGACCCGCTCCTCACAATCTCTACCTGACCATCTCGAAGGCGTACGAAGAGGCGAAACGCCGCAAGCTGGCCGTCACCGCCAACGTGCCGAAGCTGGACTTCGGGCTTGCGAGCACGCTCACAAGTGCCACTCCGGTCAAGAGCGTCTACATCCCCTTCTCAAGCTTCAACAACGTCACCTGGACGTGGAGCGCGAAGCAAGGCGCGTGGTTGCGAGAGAACAACCACCGCATCCACCGCGACGCGCAGACCGGCAAGCAGGTCGCCGCGAAGAACGTCGTGGTCATCTGGGCGCGGTACACGGTGGCCGATCACGATAAGGTCGGCTCGACGACATATGACATCAAACTCGGCGGCACCGGCAGGGCGACCATCTTCCGAGACGGACGCTACGTGGACGGCGAATGGATCGCTTCCCGCAACACGCCGCCACACTTTGTCGACAGGGCGGGAAAGCCCATCAAGCTGGCGCCCGGCAACACGTGGGTGCAGGTTATCGGGCTCAACGTGAACATCACCATGCGCTAGCAGCCGGGAGTATGCTCTGGGTGAACGAATCCGCATTCCCCGAGTGGTTGTTGTGGCCATGGCGTCAAAGTAGAATCCATCCTTACTCGCACACTACTGATGCGGCTTGGCGCGATCGCTATGGTCGCCGCTGCCGGAAGGAGCTTTCACGTGGCTGACACGAGCAGAGAGATCGGCACTCTTAGGGTCAAGACCGGTCTCGCCGAGATGCTCAAGGGCGGCGTCATCATGGACGTCGTGACGCCCGAGCAGGCGAAGATCGCCGAGGATGCAGGGGCCGTAGCAGTCATGGCGCTCGAGCGCGTTCCTGCCGACATCCGCGCCCAAGGTGGCGTCTCTCGGATGTCCGACCCCACGATGGTCGAGGGCATTGTCGCCGCCGTAACCATCCCGGTCATGGCGAAGTGCCGCATCGGGCACTTCGTCGAGGCGCAGATCCTGCAGTCGCTCGGCGTTGACTACATCGACGAGTCCGAGGTTCTGACCCCTGCCGACGAAGAGCACCACATCGACAAGCATCAGTTCACCGTGCCTTTCGTCTGTGGCTGCCGCAACTTGGGCGAGGCGCTTCGACGCATCGCCGAGGGCGCCGCGATGGTGCGCACCAAGGGCGAGCCGGGGACGGGCAACGTCGTTGAGGCCGTGCGTCACATGCGCACCGTCACCGCCGAGATCGCCCGCATCAAGGGGCTTCGTTCGGAGGAGCTCTACGCTGCCGCGAAGGATCTGCAGGCGCCTTACGAGCTGGTCAAGTGGGTCGCCGAGAACGGCAAGCTTCCGGTGGTGAACTTCTCGGCAGGTGGAATCGCCACGCCGGCTGACGCCGCGCTCATGATGCAGCTGGGCTGCGACGGCGTGTTCGTCGGGTCGGGCATCTTCAAGAGCGGCGATCCGGCCAAGCGCGCCAAGGCAATCGTCGAGGCGACGACGCACTTCGAGAACCCGGACGTGCTCGCGAAGGTCTCGCGCAACCTCGGCGAGGCCATGGTCGGCATCAACATCTCCGATATCCCGGAGAATGAGCTCATGGCTTCGCGAGGCTGGTAGCGTGCATATCGGCGTACTCGCACTGCAGGGTGCGTTCCGCGAGCACATCTATGCAATCGAGGTGCTTGACGCTCGGGCAACCGCGGTGCGGCTGCCGGAACAGCTCGCGGATCTCGAAGGGCTGATCATTCCAGGCGGCGAGTCCACGGCTATCGCGAAGCTCATGGAGAGCTACGGCTTCTACGAACCCATAGCGGCCCGCCATGCCGACGGCATGGCGGTCTGGGGCACGTGCGCTGGGGCCATTCTCATCGCGAAGCACATCGTCGACGGAATCCCGGACCAGCGCGGTCTCGAGCTGATGGACATCACGGTGCGCCGGAACGCCTACGGCCGCCAAGTCGACTCCTTCGAGGTCGACCTGGACTTCGCTCACCTCGCCGACCCCTTCCGCGGCGTCTTCATCCGGGCCCCGTGGCTCGAAAGCGTCGGCGAGGATGTGGAAGTACTGGCCGAGCATGAGGGCCACATCTGCGCGGCTCGGCAGGGTCGCCTGATGGCGACGACCTTCCACCCGGAGCTGACGGGCGATCCGAGCGTGCATCGCTACTTCGTCGAACGGGTCGTCGGCGCCTGACGTATCGGGTATGCTCTGCGCGGTGAACCCCGGTCCGTGCGCGCCGTCCTGCCGTGCGTGCGGTCGTGTTGGAAAGGAACGTGGAACCGATGTCCGGACACTCGAAATGGGCGACGACCAAGCATCGCAAGGCAGCGGTGGACGCGAAGCGGTCGAAGCTCTTCAGCAAACTCGCGCGAATCATCACCGTTGCGGCCAAGACTGGCGGCGATCCCAATCCCGAGAACAACGCGTCGCTGGCCGCCGCGATCGCCAAGGCGCGCAGCTACTCGCTGCCGAAGGACAAGATCGACGGCGCGATCAAGAAGGCGTTCGGCGCAGGCGCTGATGCCGCGACGTATGACGAGGTCATCTACGAGGGCTACGGTCCGGCTGGCGTGGCGCTGTACGTGGAGGCGCTCACCGACAACCGCAACCGAACGGCGGCCGACGTTCGCGCAGCGTTCACGCGTGCGGGGGGCAACCTCGGTGCAACCGGTTCGGTGGCGTTCCAGTTCGAGCGCAAGGGCGAGATTCTCATCGAGAAGGCTTCCGCTGTCGATGAGGACGAGCTGATGCTGCTCGTCGCCGACGCCGGTGGCGAGGACCTCGAGGACAACGGCGAGGACTGGGTCGTTTACACTGCGTCCGCCGATCTCCTGAACGTGAGCAAGGCGCTCGAGGCAGCAGGCATGGCGGTCAAGGGCGCAGAACTCGTCATGGAGCCGACCACACCGGCCGCCGTGAGCGTTGAGGACGCCAAGAAGGTCATGCGCCTCGTCGACAAGCTCGAGGAGTCAGACGATATCCAGAACGTCTACACGACGATGGACCTCACCGACGAGATCGCCGCTGCGCTCGACGCGTAAGCAACCCTGAACTCGCACCGCTTTACGATGTCAGGGGCTGCTGATACCCTGAACATATGTTCGATTGCGGCTCGGGGAGGGCAGGCGTGGGCGTCACCATTCTCGGCATCGACCCAGGTCTGGCCAACACCGGATGGGGCGTCGTCGTGCGCGACGGCTCCCGGTGTCGCGCCGTAGCGTACGGCTGCATCTCCACGAAGCCCGGCGAGCAGCTCGCGCGCAGACTCTCAACCATTCACGACGAAATCCGTTCGGTAATTGAGCGGTATGCGCCGTCGGAGTGCGCGGTTGAGAGCGTCTTCTTCGGCACCAACGCGAAGAGCGCGTTCGCAACGGGACAGGCCCGCGGTGTGGCGCTTCTCGCCACTGCCGACTCGGCTCTGGAGCTCGCGGAGTACTCGCCAGTCCAGATCAAGAGCGTGGTGGTGGGCTCCGGCACTGCCGAGAAGCACCAGGTTGCCTTCATGGTCCGCACGATTCTCGCGCTCGACCACGAGCCTCGTCCCGACCATGCCGCTGACGCGCTGGCGGCTGCTATCACCCACGCGCATCTGCGGGACCGCCGCGCGCTCGAGAGGGCGGGCGCATGATCGCGTTTCTCAACGGCACTGTTGTGGAGAAGGGCGCCTCGCATGCGCTGATTCAGGTCGGCGGAGTGGGGTTCAGGCTTGCCATGACTACGAGCTCGCTCTCCGCTCTGCCCGCCATCGGCGACGAGGTCATCGTCCACACCTACCTACACGTGCGCGAGGACGAACTGTCCCTGTTCGGCTTTGAGAGCGAAGCCGAGAAGAGCGCGTTCGAGCTGCTCATCACGGTTTCGGGAGTGGGCCCGAAGGTCGCTCTCGCCACGCTCTCGGCGCTTTCGCCCGAGACCCTAACCGCCGCGGTCGCGTCCGAGGACGTGGCGACCATCTCAAGTGTCCCGGGCATCGGCAAGAAGACGGCCCAGCGCATTATCCTCGACCTGAAGGACAAGCTCGGCGCCGCTGACCTCGCGCTCGGAGGGGGAGTCGCACGCGGCTCTCGCGCTGGCGCGGGGCTCGCCGAGGCCACGGACGCGCTGCTCGCGATGGGCTTCTCATCGGCTGAGGCCTCCGCGGCGCTCAAGGGAGCCGACGGGACGGCTGATGCCCAGAGTCTGCTGCGCTATGCGCTCCAGCGACTTGGGAGCGGCCGATGAGCACCGTATGGGAAGCGGGCGTGCCGGCCGCCGACGATCCGGGCAATGACGCCGAGCGGCTCGTCTCGGCCGAGTTCACTGAAGATGATCTCGAGATCGATCGCTCCCTGCGACCGAAGATGCTCGACGAGTACCTCGGCCAGGTGCGCGTCAAGGAGAACCTGTCGGTGCTCATCGAAGCGGCGCGTGGTCGCGGCGAGACGCTCGACCACATTCTGCTCTCGGGCCCTCCGGGGCTCGGAAAGACCACCCTCGCGCAAGTCATCGCGAATGAACTCGGCGTGCGGCTCAAGACCACCAGCGGTCCAGCCATCGAGCGTCCTGGCGACCTCGCGGCGATACTCACGAACCTCGACGAGCGAGACGTCCTGTTCATCGACGAGATCCACCGGCTCAACCGAGTCGTTGAAGAGGTGCTCTATCCCGCGATGGAGGACTTCACGCTCGACATCGTCATCGGCAAGGGGCCGGCGGCGCGTTCCATCCGTCTCGACCTGCCGCGTTTCACGCTCATCGGCGCGACGACGCGCACGGGGCTTCTCTCAGGCCCGCTGCGCGACCGGTTTGGCATGGCCTTCCGGCTCGACTACTACACACCTGAGGAGCTCTCGGCGATCGTGGTTCGCAGCGCCGGAATCCTCGCGGTCGACGTCGATACCGAGGGCGCGGCGGAGATCGCACGGCGGAGTCGGGGCACGCCACGCCTCGCGAACCGGCTGCTCAAGCGCGTGCGCGACTTCGCGCAGGTGCGTCGCGACGGCGTCATCGACGAGAACATCGCGGCTGAGGCGCTGGCGTTCTTCGAGGTCGACCAGCTCGGGCTCGATTCGATGGACAACCGAATCCTCACGACGCTCGCACAGACGTTCTCGGGCCGCCCCGTAGGCCTCAACACCCTCGCGAGTGCGGTGGGCGAGGAGCCGGACACGCTCGAGGACGTGTACGAGCCCTACCTGCTGCAGCTCGGCCTACTCATGCGCACGCCGAAGGGCCGGCAGGCGACCGTTCGCGCCTACGAACATCTGGGCTTGCAGGCACCGGGCATGGCGCCCGAGCAATCCGGGCTGTTCTAGCCTCGTGGCCGAGGCGGGTAGTGCCAGTCGCTCGAGTCGGATGCAGCCCCTGTGGGCTCGCGTCGACGCGAACCGCGCGAAGCTCTCGGCGTTCGTGGTGTTGTTCGTTCTCGGCTCGGCGGCCCTGCTCGTCGCGGCGCTCGTCGCGACGCCAGGGGCGCTCCTGAGCCTTGTGCTGCACGAGGCCGGCGATTCCTACTGGAGCATCTACGGTATCGTCGTCCTCGGCGCGTTTGCGTTGCTCCTGCTCGCCGGGTCGTTGCTCGCGGCGGTGCAGCTTGCCAACGCGGAGGACTGGGTTCGCAACCGCTTCTTGGGCAAGCCGATTGATGCGGCCGCTGCGCCGGATCTCGTCCGGGTCGTGAGCGATATCTCGATCGCGGCGGGACTGGGCCAACCCCCTCAACTGCTCGTGCTCGAGATCGACTCGGAGAACGCCTTTGCAGTCGGCACGGTGCGTACACGCGCGACGATTGGCGTGACGCGCGGGATGCTCGAGCGCTTCTCGGCTGATGAGTTGCGCGCGGTAGTCGCGACGCTCGTGGCGCGCATCGTCGCCGGCGACATCATGTTCGGCACAGCGCTGGCGGCGCTCATGGGGCCGATTCGTGCGGTGCGAGAATCGCGCAAGGCAGCCGGAGGCGCCGTTTCGGGTTGCGCGGACTCCGGCTGCGGCGATCCGGGCTGCAACGGTTGTGTCGACCTCGGGGACGTCGGCGACGGCTGCTCGGGGCTTGGTGACGACTCGTCCGGTTGCGGGTCGCTGGTCGCGGTCGTGCTCTTCGTCGCACTCGTGATGGCGGTGACGTATGCCGCGGTCGTGACTGCGGCGTGGATCGTGACGCTATGGGGCCGGGCCCTGAACCGCGCAAGCTACGAGAAGGCCGACGCGGAGGGGATGCTACTGCTCAAGGATCCCGCTCCGATGGTCTCGGCGTTGCGTAAGGCGATTCGATCCTCGACGCAGGTCGCGGACGGAGACCAGTCGTACGACGGCATCTTCTACGCGCCTACGAGCGGCACCCCGCGCATCGAGCGCGCAGAACAGGCCCGCTTCGAGCGGCTGTGCGAGGTGCTCGGAGTTGAGGGGCTGCAAGCCGAGCTACAGGAGAACGGGTAGAAATCCGATAGAACCTGTGAGCAGCTCGATCGCTCAATCGGAGCGGGCTGCGAGACGGACGGAAGGGTTCGATCGTGCAGTACCAGCGAGACTACATACTGCGTGTCATCGAGCAGATGGGTGCAGTGATGCGCGAGGCATTCGCGGCCTATCGCGGCGGCGCTGCGTCCGAGGAGCCGCTCGCGTTGACCGATGCCGCAATCGGCCTTGTCATCGACCTCGACCCGCAGCTCTTCCTGCGGCTGGCTCCGCAGTCCATGGTCTCGCTCGTCGAAATGTCCGGCACCGACGACCGGCTCGTCTCCAAACTCGTCGAGGTGTTGATGCTCGAAGCCGACATCCTCGACAGCGAGGGCAATCTCGTCGAGGCGAATGTTCGCCGTGAACAGGCCGGGGCACTGCGCGACTCGCTCGATCCGATGCGCGCGAACTAGCGCCTCTGCGGCGTTGCGTCGTGATCGCGGGTACAACCTCGGTGGAGGTTTGGGCATGCGGCGTCTCAACGGTCTCAAGATCCCGCTCGTGGTTTCCGTGCTTGCGATTTCGCTCGTGACCGGCTGCAGCATACGACCCGCGACGACGTCCAATACCGAAGGCAGCCCGACGAAGGGGGCGGGGTTCGCGATGACTCTCACGTCGCCGGCGTTTACCGAGGGCCAGAAGCTGCCGGAGCGCTTCGCCATGCAAGGTGTGCCGGGGGGTGGGAACACGTCGATCCCGTATGCGTGGTCGAGTGCGCCGAGTGGCACCGAATCGTTTGCGCTCATCCTGGTGGACGAGGCTCCGGTTGCGCGCCGCTGGGTTCATTGGCTCGTGGTCGACATTCCGCCGACCGTGTCGTCGCTACCCGAGGGCGCGTCGGGTTCACCCGGGATGCCCTCGGGCGCACGCGAACTGGAGAACACTTTCGGATTCGCCGGGTACGGCGGCCCGCAGCCGCCACCCGGGACCGGAGAGCACCCGTACGTCGCGACCATCTACGCCCTCGACGCGGCGGCACCCGACATGCCGGCGCGCGTCACCGCCGAGCAGTTCGAGCGCGCCGTCGCCGGGCACGTCCTTGCGAAGGCCGCGCTGACCGGCACGTTCGGTCGCTGAGAGCGCGAATGCGGCGCCACCCATATACGGGCGGCGCCGCGTGCGTTGCGAATCGGGTCATGCTGTCTCAGACGGTCTGATCGGCCGCCCACACGCCGTGGAGATTGCAGCTCTCGAGGGCGGTGAGCTTCGTCTCGGGATCGAGCTTGAGATGCACGGTGACCTTCGGATCGACAGCGAGCGCCGACATGTCGAACCGAGCGATTGGCACGTCGTTGGCGAGCAGCTCGATGTACTCGATGAAGTGGTCTGCTGTGTTGGGGTGCGGCACGTAGTGGCCGACAGCCACCGTCACGGTGACGTTCTCACCGTCGCGCTGTGCCTCGACGTAGGGCGTGTGCTTCTTGGTGAAGTCGTCAGCTGTGGCGAAATCCTCCATGCGGTGCAAACCGCCGAGGACAGGGGCATCGCTCATGGGGTACTCCTTCCCGGTCGTTCACGGCTCGGTCACCGCCGTTCGGCGGCAGTACGCTATATACCCCTGGCCAGGCGTGCGAGAATCCCCATTGGCTACTGGTTCCGTCACGTTTCGCGCGACACGGCGGCGTTGCGCTACGCCGGGCACGAGGAGGAACTCCCATGGCACACAGTCCGTCAGTCGCGCGCCGAAGTGACGCCATTCTCGTCCTCGTCGATTTGCAGGAGCGACTGTCGGCGGCGATGGCGAACCGGGCGAACGTGCTCGCCGCAGTCAATCGGCTGCTGAGCGTTGCAGCACTCACCGGCGTTCCAGTGGTTGTGACTCGGCAGTATCCCGACGGCTTGGGGGATGTCGAGCCAGTGCTACGCTCGGCCATCGAGGCCGCCTCCAGCTCCATCGACGTCTCGTGGGCCGACAAGGTCGCGTTCGACTGCTTCGCCGAGCCGTCCTTCGCCGAACAGATCGCCGCACTCGGCCGGAAGCAGCTCATCATCGCCGGCATGGAGACGCACATCTGCGTCACGCAGACCGCGCTTTCGGGCGTGCGCGGCGGGTATGACGCTCACGTCGTGGGCGATGCATGCTGCTCTCGTGACGCCACGACACACGAGCTCGCGCTCTCGCGCATGCGGCACGCAGGGGCGACTGTCACCTGCACCGAATCCGTGCTCTACGAGCTTGTCGGCGCGGCGGGAAGTGGAGAGTTTCGGGAGCTTCTGCGCATCGTCAAAGCGTAGCCCTGTCGCGTGCTACACTAGCCGCGCTCAGCCCCCTTCGGGGCTGATTCCATCCGTTGGAAGGGGACAGATTTCATGGCGCAG
>Ga0079306_1001409_pt1 | contig 15964 bp, 9 predicted proteins | sample Methanotroph_Enr_FD_79181 | JGI IMG/M metagenome (GOLD analysis project Ga0079306, IMG submission 79181) | Enriched soil microbial communities from Old Woman Creek wetland in Ohio, USA - Methanotroph_Enrichment_5 | ecosystem: Environmental > Terrestrial > Soil > Wetlands | place: USA: Ohio...
ATCGTCTTAATGACCCTAATATCCGATTCCAGTGCCGGGTATTTTTTGAGCATATCGTTAGCGGACGATTGTTTTGATAGCACCATAAGCTGCAAGGTGAAATTATTATCTGATTGTGCCAATAAATTCTCTGGCCCCGCTAGTTGAGATGCGGTCTGTTCTATCACTGGCGTTTTAGGAGCCGCCGCAGCTTCTACGGGCGCTTGCGGCATCGGGGCAGTTTCCAGCTTATTGACCGCCAATGGCTCTACGCTATTATGCATTTTGCTCAACGCAGCCGGTTTTGGTTTTTCTGGCGATGCTGCTAGCGGCTCGGCAATTTTCTGTTGTGCAACTGCCGGTTCTACAACTTCATTCACCGGCTCGGGCAGCGCTTTAACCACCGATTTTTCAGGGATAGGCGGCTTAACATTATTAAGCGCTTTACTTAACTCCGGCTGTTTTGGTTTTTCTTGCGATGCGCCTAGCGGCTCAATAATTTTCTGCTGTGCGGCAACAGATTGTTTATTACTTGGCTTCGGCTCAACCTGAACCGCACTCACCGGCTCGGGCTGAACTTCTATTTTTTCAGGCAACGGCTTAATAACAATCGTGCTGGACGCATCAGGTTTTACTGTGGGAGTAACAAGTTGCTGGTCAACGCTGCCTGCATTTGCTTCAACCGAAGGCTTTAACTCGTCATTTGTCGGCGCGGCTGGTCGCTGCGGCGGCTGGATGACTGGCTGAGCAGGAGGCAACGGGAGCATTATCTGCGCCTCTGGCTTCGATGGAACGGTCTCGGCATTGTCAGCTTTCTGTTCAATAGCGGCAGACGTGCTGACTTCCTTATCCTTGCTTTTTGACGATAGCAACTGAACGCCAAACGCTATGGCTATTGCCGCTGCAACGGCAAGGACAAGTATCCATTTCAATTTTCCGCTTGGCTTAGCGCCGGATAGGCCGGATACCTCGGCAATAATTCTTCCCGGAACGCCATGAGTGTCCCGGTAGATATGCGCTATCATGTTTTCGCCGATTGCCTTAAACGACAAGTTCGCGTAGGGTTTCGTTGACAGATCCTGTAAAAAATCACCGCACTGCTTTTCTGATAAGGGCGGTATCTCAACGATATGGCAATCATCGACGACGCGATCAGATCCGCGTTTGACCTGCAATTCGTCATGCGTTAAGGCGAAAACCACCCTTAAAACAGGATTTGCCGCTGCATATTGAATGATCGCGGCGATCAAACCGGGTACTAATGCACCCGCATTATCAACAATCAATACGACTTGTTTATGTTGGCTTTCGTACTGTTTAAAAGCCGTTGATAGCGATTTAACCGGCGCCTCAGCCTTTATGCACTGGGTTAATTGCCTATGAATCGTCTCAAAACTTAAATCGGCATTACCTTGTATAAGGCAATACTGCCACGACTCGATCTTACGCTTTTGCAAAACGTCGAGCAGCGTTGTTTTACCAATGCCTTCCGGGCCGCAGACAACCAGGGCCTGCGTCAAATTTGAAAGCAGATGAATTAATAAATCAAGCTTCTGCATTCGTTCCTTAGTTATCAAGGAATGGGCCACCGTATTTGTCTGATCACGGCGCTGCTGTTTCACATGATAAGTAAAAGTATCATCATCTACCATAGGTTTTAAGTGTCATCTCCAATAGTTCTAAGTCTACATCGACGGGCAAGGTCGCCATGCCGATTTTTTTCAACAGAATCAGCCTGATTTGACCGTCTACATTTTTTTTGTCTACTGCCATCAATTCCAGAAACCGATCGGAACCAATTTGTTCCGGGGGCTGTACGGGCAACTTGGCTTTTTTAAACAGCGCAATAATCCTTGCGACATCTTCCTCGTTTAGCCAGCCTTTTCTTCTGGAAAGATCGGCGGCTTGACAGGTGCCAATGGCAACCGCCTCGCCATGCAGATATGTGCCGTAACCGCTGCCCGTTTCTATTGCATGGCCGAAAGTATGGCCTAAATTTAACGTCGCCCTGACACCGGTTTCGGTTTCATCTTCGGCGACAATTTCAGCCTTGTTAATACACGAGCGCTCTATGGCATAAGCCAAGGTATTCTTATCTTTAGCCAGTAACGCGTCGATGTTGTTTTCCAGCCATTCAAAGAATTCGGCATCCCTGATCAGGCCATACTTGATCACTTCAGCCAAACCGGCAGCCAATTGACGCTCATCCAGCGTATCCAACACATCGGCATCGGCGATAACGCATTGCGGCTGGTAAAAAGCGCCTATCATGTTTTTACCCAGCGGGTGATTGACGCCGGTTTTGCCGCCCACTGAAGAGTCGACCTGCGCCAACAATGTGGTGGGTATTTGCAGGAAAGCGATGCCGCGCTGATAACAGGCTGCCGCAAAACCGCCCATATCGCCGATAACGCCGCCGCCTAAAGCGATCAAGGTGGCATTGCGGCTAAACTTGCAGGTCAGCAGTTTATCAAAAATCCGAGTAACAGAATCCAAGGTCTTGAATTGCTCGCCATCGGGCAATATCACTGTTTCGACCTGATATCCCTGCAAGTTTTTTAAAACCGCATTCAAATATAAAGGTGCAATGGTCTCGTTGGTAACCACAACAACCTGCTTGGACTTTATATGCTTTATGAACAATTCAGACCGGCTCAATAAGTCAGAGCCTATATAAATCGGGTAACTGCGGTCGCCTAATTCAACCAGTAGTGTTTTCATCTTTATTAATGCTTGAAGATTTGGTTGGCATAATCCAACCTGAATAGATTTTGTTTATTTGCAATTACTCGGCGGCCAAAAATAGAACCCCGACGTAGCGAGAGTAGTTCCGTTTATGAACGATTAGCCGAGTTGTATTCTTCTAAAATGTGGCTGACGACTTCTTTGCTTTGCATGACGCCTGTGTCAACTTTAAAATCGGCGCAAGACAAATACAGCGGCTCACGCTGTGCGAATAAGCTTTCTATCCGCTCTCTGGGGTTGTCTGTTTTCAGCAATGGGCGTTGCGTATCTCTGCGCGTCCGCTCCAAAATCCTTTCCACCGAACATTGCAAATAGACGATAAAACCGTTGTCTTTCAGCAATCTGCGGTTTTCCTCCCGCAGAATAGCACCGCCGCCTGTCGCCAGCACAATGCCCTTCATTTGCGTCAGTTGTTCAATCATCTTCTGCTCCCGGTCCCTGAATCCTTCTTCCCCTTCAAACTCGAATATGGTCGGAATATCCACTCCGGTTCTTTCCTCAATCGCCTTGTCACTGTCATAAAAAGGCACCGACAGTGCTCTGGCTAACTGCCGTCCTATCGTGGTTTTTCCTGCACCCATGAGGCCAACTAAATATATATTCTCTGATCGCGTCATGACCTGCCTTATTCTTGCGGGTTAAACCATTAAAAAAGGGGGCATTATGCCCCCTTTTCGCTCCAAGTAGAAGCAATCAATCGCTGGCTACATTATCTTTCATGATTTTTGGTGTGACAAAAATCAACAATTCTTTCTTAGTTTTATTAACTGTTGAATTGGTGAATAAAAACCCGATGCCTGGTAAATCGGCGAAAAACGGGATTTTATTCTTGCCATAGGATTCGGCTCCCTCATAAACCCCGCCTAAAACCACCGTCTCGCCATCTTCAACGAGTACCGATGTTGTAATCTGTCTTTTATCGATCCCGGGATTACCCGATACCGGGTTACTGGTACTGTTCGCATTGTCCTTCGTAATCAACAGATTCATAATGACCGATCCGCTTGGGGTAATCTGCGGCGTTGCATTTAATTTAAGCACCGCATCAATATAACTCGTTGTTGCGGGCTGGTTTGCCGTAGAAGCCGTCGTAACCGGAATCTGCACCCCTTGCATCATAACCGCCGTACAACGATCCATGGTCATTACCCTTGGGTTAGATACTATTTCGCCTTTCCCTTCAATTTGTAATGCCTGAAGTTCAAGATTCAATACATAGTCGGCACCTCTAACAAGGGTCATGCCCAACGCACCCGGCGGAGTCGACGTTAATCCCGCCACACCCAAATCAACCAGTTGGCTATTTAGCGTACCTATTTGACCAGTCGAATTAACTTGAGCATTAGTGTTGCCTTGAGTTCCAGATCCGCCTACCGCAAACGATTTACCGCCGCCTACACTGGCCTGTTTTCCTACACCAAACTTGACACCTAAATTTTCAGTAAAACTATCATCGGCAATAACAACCCGCGCCTCAATCATCACCTGACGCACAGGAACGTCGAGCTTGCGAATCAGCTTCTTTACATCTTCCAGCCGTTTTGTCGTCTCGCGCACAATCAAGGTGTTGGTTCTGGCATCAACAACGGCCGAACCACGGACCGAGAGCAAGCCAAACTTGTCATTTGACTCTGAGCCGGTTGCCCCTGCCCCTTGGCTTGATTGCCCCGCTGCCGAAGAACCTCCAGCAGCGGGAGTCGCCGATGAGCTGCTGGTTGAAGCCGAGGCGCCTGCGCCAGCACCAGTTGCACCGGTCACCCCGCACGCACCAAAAGCACCGGAATCACGGCCGCTCAACAGATTCCTAAAGTCTACCGCCTTGGCGTAATTGATTTTAATATACTCAGTCACCAGCGGATCTAATTGTTCAACGACTGCATCCGTTTCCTGCTGTTTCTTCTTATAGTCCTTAATCTTGTCCAACGGTGAAATCAGCGTGACATTGCCGGTCTCAAACTTTCCCAGATCCTTGGTCATCATGATAAAATCCAGCGCTTCATCCCAGGGCACATCGTCCAGCTTTAAGGTAATCGTGCCTGTTACATCGTCACCGGCGACCACATTCTGTCCGGTAAATTCGGCCAGAATCGCAATAACGCTGCGTATTTCAATTTCCTGAAAATTTAAAGACAATCTGTCGCCGGAATATTTGGTACGCGATCGATCCAGCGCATCTTTCTCTTCATTAGTTAATGGGCGGAACTCCACAGTCAACAACCCGTCCGCTTGAAATACGGAATAATCGTACAATTCATTCTGCACTGTAACGGTAATCGTGGTTTGCTGACCAGACGAAACCGTATCAATAAACTTAACCGGCGTCGCAAACTCGGAAACATCCAGACGCTTAGCAAGGCTTTCAGGCAGTCGGGTGTTTAAAAAGCTTATGACAACCTTCCCGCCCTCTTTTTTGGAGTTAACGATGGTATTGGGATTAGCCAGGGAAACCAGTATTCGCCCCTCACCTTTATCGCCTCGTTTAAAATCGAAACCGCTAATATTTTGCGCAGGTATTAAGGCAGCAACTACTGCATTAGCGGCCTTTGTTGCAACAGGCGCTGCAACGGATGGTGCGACAGCAACAGGTTTTATTGCAGCAGGCATCGCCGCCTTTGCAGAAGTCAAGGTCAACAGCACTTTATTGCCGGTCACCTTGGTTTCAAACGGTGTTGCCTCAATCAAGTTAACAACGACACGAACCCTGCCTGCGGCCTCTACCACATAAATACTGCTCGCAGCCCCTTGATTTATCGGGTACATTTTTTTTGCCAATGCGCTTCTTACGCCCGGAAAATCCAGGGCGATACGTGCGGGGTTTTCCGTTTTAAATATTTTTGGCGCAATCGCAGTTCCCGTCATTTCCATTTCAATCTGCAGCTTATCTCCTGACAAGGTTGCGAAGTCTATGCTTGATAGCGCCAGTTCATCGGCTCTGACAGGTGCAATTTGAAACATAAATAAGAATAGACCGAAGATCATGTGCGCAGATAATGATCGCCACGTTTTATCTTGCGCCCTGTGGGTATTGACCATAACGCCGCCTTGCTTATTATTCATTTTTTTATCCTCTTTCATCACTCTGTCAACGCCATTGAGGCCGGTTGTTCTCGCCATGTTCCCGGTTTATCAGGGACTATTTCCATCAATTCAATTTTATCGCTGACTATCCGTATGATTTTCCCGTAATTTTTACCCATATAGTTCCCGACCTTGACGCGATAAATTGTGCCGTCACTCGCTTTTACCAATCCCCACAGACTTGACTTCATATTTACAGTACCCACCATTCTTAAACCATCCAGAGGAAATGCTTCCAACTCTTCTTTGCGCCGACTGGTATCCGGCTTTATGCCGCTACCCGTTGAAACATCCACACCCTCGGCCTGTTCTGGCTGCTCCAGCGGCCTAAATGGATCGCGCAGGCCTTCGGGTTTAAACATGAAAGGCTCAATCACCTTGATTTCAGGCAATGGCTTAATAGGTTCTTTAGGCCTGGCCTTAACTTCTGAAATGTAGCGGTTTAAATCTGAAAAATCATCGCCACAACCCGTTAGCAAGGCCATAACAACCACACAACTGGCTTTCAATCCCGTCCGCATAACACGGGGCGCCAGTAATTTACGGTATTCCATTACTTTTGCCCCCTTTTCTTTTTAACCGCTGTAGTCGCGGCTTTATCATCGCCTTCGTTATAGGTCTTTACCATTGCACTCATCCTCATCTCCCCCCCCTTACCTTCGGGAGCAATGTTTACGTCATGCACGGTAACAATTCGGGGCAGCGAGGCCAATCCACTGACAAACAAACCCAATTCCTCATATTTGCCAACAACTTCAATACTGATCGGTAGCTCTGAGTAAAAGTCTTTACGTATCGGCGCGCCGGGCTTGAATAACCTGAACTCCAGGCCGCTGGCCAATCCTGTCTGGGAAATATCAATCAACAAGCTTGCAACTTCCTCTTTTGTCGGCATTTGCCGAATCATATCCTCCAACTGAGTCTCAATTTGCGCCAATTGATCCTCATAATCAGGAAGATTGATTGATTTCTTCTGCTTGGTCTCAAATGACTGTTTCAATTCCAGCTCTTTTTTCTCGGAAGCATCAAGCGCCGCCAACTGATCAAGCGTGTCGTAATAAATACCTGCGCCAAAAACCAGGGCGCATATCAGTGCAATCGCGGCCGCTTTAATCGGTAACGGCCAAGTCCCTGCCTCATTAGGATCCCAATTAATTTCTGAGAGATTCATTATTTCCCTCCGGCAGCTGCTTGCGCATTTTGATTACCCTGTTTGGCATGCATAGTGAAATCGCTTAACTGATCGGGGCCAACCTTGCTCGCTGACTGAATCACATCAAGAGCAGGCGCTTTCAGCCAGGAAGAGGCTTCAATAGCCCTCATGAATGCAGAGACGCGGGCATTGGATTGTGACTTGCCTTGAAAAGTCAGATCCCCACCCTTCTGGGTAAACGTCGTGAGAAAAACCCCGTCAGGTGTGACCTTCGGAAGCTCATCAAACAAATGCACAATCTCCGGGCGGCTTTCCTGCAACTTCTGAATTAGATCGATTTTGGTCAGCAACTTAGCTTTCTGTTCCTCAATCGTTTTGATTTGGGCAATTTTTATGTCCAATAAGGCTATTTCATCCTGTATGATTTTGTTTCTTTGTTCCTGATACGCTTTCAGCCCCTCAATATACAGATGGACCCCGGCAAAAATAAGCACCGTAAACAAAACAGCGACGCCAATTGCATTGATAAAATCCTGCTTTTTCTGCGCCCGCAGTTCTTCACGCCAGGGGAGTAAATTGATCTTTGCCATTAGTCAAAACTCCTCAACGCCAACCCGCATGCGATCATCATGGCCGAAGCATCATTGCTCAATGACTGGGGTTTTACCTTACTGGATAGAGCCATGTTGATGAAGGGATTGGCTATGACGGTAGGCACACCTATAGATTGCTGAACCAATTTGTCGATGCCCGGTATTGATGCACAGCCGCCTGCCAGAATAAGACTATCGATACGCCTATTCGCGCTTGATGAAACAAAAAACTGAATCGACCGCTGAATTTGCTGAACCATCGCCCTTTTAAACGGTTCAAGCACATCAACCGCATAATTGTCCGGCAGTCCGCCCAGTTTTTTTGCCAGACCGGCTTCCTCGTAAGTTAATCCGTAGCGGCGCTGAATCTCTTCCGTCAACTGCTTGCCGCCAAACCCCTGGTCTCTTGTGTACACGGTGCGGGAATTATATAAAACATTTAAAGCGGTCATCGTGGATCCTATATCCACGATGGCGACTGTTTGGCCTTCTACAGCATCCGGCAATTGGTCAATCAACAAAGTGAATGCATTTTCCATCGCAAAGGCTTCAACATCGACAATTTTGGCCTTTAAGCCCGCCTTTGCCAGCACCTCAACACGATCCTCAATAATTTCTTTCCTTGATGCCGCAAGCAGCACATTGACCATTTCAGGGTTATTTTCATTTTCGCCCTGGACTTCAAAATCGAAATTGACCTCATCAAGCGAATAAGGCACATACTGGTCGGCTTCAACCATGATCTGCTCTTCCAATTCATCGTCGTTTAACGAAGCAGGCATCGGTATCACTTTGGTCATCACTGAAGACCCTGCAACCGCAACAGCCGCATGTTTTAGCTTTGACCCGGATTGTTTTAGAGCAACTTTTATAGCTTCAGCTATGACTTCAATATTTGCTATATTTTTATCAATTACAGCGTCTTGCGGCAAAGGTGCTACGGCATAACTCTCAACCCGGTAACGAGCGCCGACTTTACTCAATTCGAGTAATTTTATAGCCGCCGTACTGATGTCAATACCAAGAACAGCACTTTGTTTCTGACTAAACCAACTCATTAACTAACCCTTAAAAAACTTGATGCCTTATGTGATCGATTGTGATCGAGCCGTTGCAATAGATCTCTCGGCAATTGCTCCTGCATTGCTCTACCTCCTGCACCCATGCAGCCGCCAGCTATAATACTCAACAACCACAAAACTTATTTACTGGCGAAAGTATAGTAGCCTTTTTTATTTTGATGCTTAAAATGTGTAATTTATTTGTTTGGGCTGTTTTTTCACTCATCTCCAGCATTATCGCTACTGCACCGTTTCCCAGGATCCCTTGTGGCTAAATTTCTAAAATGGTTTGTTATTTTTTTCATGACCATCATCTTGGCCGCAGCCATTTCCGGCTATTCTTTATACAACAAGCTTGCAGCCGACCTTCCTGACATTAAGACGCTGCATAATGTTCAATATCAGATACCTTTAAGCATTTACACTAACGATAACCTGCTGATTGCTCAATTTGGCGAGAAGAAACGCACACCGATCACTATAGAGGAGGTTCCCCAGCAACTGATTAATGCCTTCATTGCCTCGGAAGACGACAGTTTTTATCAGCACTCCGGCGTCGACTTTAAAGGACTGCTCCGGGCTGGCCTGCAACTCGTATTGACCGGCAAAAAAAGACAGGGCGGCAGCACTATCACCATGCAGGTCACCCGTAATTTCCTGCTGACCAGCGAGAAAACTTATACCCGCAAGTTAAAGGAAATCATGCTGGCGTTAAAAATAGAGCATGAGTACCCGAAAAACAAAATCATGGAGCTGTATTTAAACCAGATTTTTATGGGCCACCGGGCCTATGGCATTGCCGCAGCCGCTCAGGTCTATTACGGCAAATCCCTGGCTGAGCTAAGCTTAGCCGAACAGGCCATGATTGCCGGCCTACCTAAGGCGCCATCGCTATATAACCCCATCACCAATCAGGCACGAGCCATTGAACGGCGCAATTATGTCTTGCACCGCATGCTTGAGCTTAATCACATCACTCAGCAGGATTATCAGGATGCATCACAGCAACCTTCTACCGCAAGGCTGCAATCGGTCATACCTGAAGTTTCGGCGCTTTATTTAGCCGAAATGGTCCGGCAAAAACTTTTCGAGCTGTATGGCGAGCAAGCCTACACCTCAGGATTCAAGGTCCACACCACGATAAACGGAACTTTGCAAACAACGGTAAACCAAGCGCTTAACGATACCTTGCACGCCTACGACGAACGCCACGGATACCGTCATTCAAGCATCAGCAAAGGCAGTCATTTCAATGAAATCCCGGTCATCGGCGACACCTTGCCCGCCACCGTCCTGCGCATAAAAAACAATCTCGCAACGGCCAGCCTGCAAGACAAAACCCTCATTGAAATCCCTTGGGAAAACATGAAATGGGCCGGCAACATTACCCTAAGAACCGGCGACATTATCCGTGTCCGCCAACTGCCGAATAATACTTGGGCGTTAACGCAGGTACCGGAGACCGAAGGCGCATTTGTTTCATTGGATCCGGCCAATGGCGCCATTTTGGCATTAACCGGCGGTTTCGATTTCTATCGCAACAAATACAATCGTGCAACCCAATCAAAAAGACAACCGGGCTCAGGCTTTAAACCTATCATTTACACCACCGCCCTGGAACAGGGCTACACAGCAGCCAGCATGATTAACGATGCGCCCATAGTGATCGACATTCCAGGCCAGGAAAACGAGTGGCGCCCCGAAAATTACAGTAAAAAATTCTACGGCCCCACCAGCATCAGAGCGGCCATAACCCATTCGAGAAATATTATCTCGATCCGTTTATTGAACGAAATGGGCGTTGAAAAAGCCGTCGCAACGGCATTGCGCTTTGGCTTTACTGAAGAACAAATACCCAAGACCCTGTCCCTGGCGCTGGGCAGCGGCGAGGCGACCCCGCTGCAAATGGCGCGGGTTTATGCCACATTTGCCAACGGCGGCTTCCTGATCAAACCCTATTTTATTGAGCGCATCGAGTCCAACGAAGGCGAGGTTATTTATCAAGCCAAGCCTAAAATTGCCTGCCCTGCCTGCGACAGCACCCAGGAATTAAACCGCAACTACGCGCCCCGGATTATTACGCCGCAAATTTGTTTTCTGATGAATTCGTTATTACGCGATGTCGTTCAACACGGCACGGCGACAGCCGCAAAAGTACTGGGCAGACAAGATCTTGCCGGAAAAACCGGGACCACAAATGAACAGCGCGACGCTTGGTTTAATGGCTATACAAAGTCGAATGTCGCCACCGCATGGGTCGGATTTGATGATTTCTCACCGCTGGGGAATTCTGAAACAGGCGGTGTAGCCGCATTACCGATGTGGATAGAATTTATGCGGGTAGCGTTAAAAGACACGCCGGAAGCGCCTCTTGACATGCCGGAGGGTATCGTAAAGGCGTTTATAAACCCTGAGACAGGTCTGTTAACCGAGGATACAAATAAAAACGGGATATGGGAGTTCTTTCAAGCGGATCGAGTGCCAACCCGTTTTGCATCCACCGCTGAGGACCCAGCAGCCGATGCCAATGGGCCTGATGAGAAGCCTACAGAAAACCTGTTTTGAAATTGAGGCGTGGAAAGTAGGGAATGTGAACTCACTACTTTCCACTCACTAGCAATCAAATCAGCTCAACTGACCATGGCACTGCTTATACTTCTTGCCTGAACCGCATGGGCAAGGATCGTTACGGCCCACTTTGTTGCCGTCCCTGACAAAGGGTTGTTCTGAAGCTTCTTCGTCTTGCTGAGGTGCGGCAAGCAGCGATTCTTCATAAGCATCCAAAGCGGGCGCCTGGGCATGCTCAAAATGCATTTCCTTGGGCACTTGCGCTTGCCTTTGCTGATCAATAGCGTCAACATCTTCTTCCTGCTTGACCTGGACTTTAAACAGGATGCCTATCACTTCATACTTGATGTGTTCAAGCAGATTGCTAAACATTTCAAACGCTTCGCGCTTGTATTCCTGCTTGGGATCTTTTTGCGCATAGCCCCTGAAGTGTATGCCCTGACGCAAATAATCCATCGCCGCCAAATGCTCTTTCCAGCTATTATCCAGCACTTGCAGCATCACTGATTTTTCGAAGTGTTGCAGCACTTCCTTGGACATCTGCTGTTCTTTGTCTTTATGGCTTTGCTCTAGAATAGCAATAATACGCTTGCGTAATGATTCTTCCTGCAACGAATGGTCTTCTTCCAGCATCTTGCGCACAGGAACCTCGACATTAAATTCCTGATGCAGATGCTCTTCCAGACCCTTGGTGTCCCACTGCTCGACCATAGTTTTCGGCGGGATATACTGGGTAATCACATTATTGACCACGTCTTCACGTATCGCGGTGATAATGTCGGATATTTCCTCCGCCGCCATCAATTCATTACGCTGCGCATAAACCACCTTGCGCTGATCGTTGGCGACATCGTCATAGGCCAGGATTTCTTTACGCACATCAAAATTGCGGCCTTCGACCTTACGCTGGGCGCTTTCAATCGAGCGGGTCACCCAAGGATGTTCAATCGCTTCACCATTGCCCATGCCTAATTTCTGCATCAAACTCGCTACGCGATCCGATGCAAAAATACGCATCAAATCATCTTGCAGCGACAGGTAGAATCGGGTTGAACCGGGATCGCCCTGACGACCTGACCGGCCTCTTAACTGATTGTCGATACGGCGCGATTCATGACGCTCCGAACCAATCACATGCAAACCGCCGGTGGCGATGACTTGCTCATGTCTTTCCAGCCACGCGCCACGGACTTTATCCTTCTCTGCTTCGCCGGCATCTTCGCCCAATGCCGCCAGTTCCGCTTCCAGATTGCCGCCGAGTACAATATCGGTACCCCGTCCGGCCATATTGGTGGCGATAGTGACCGCACCCGGCATACCGGCCTGCTCGACGATGTGAGCTTCACGCTCATGTTGTTTGGCGTTGAGTACTTCGTGTTTAACGCCAAGCTTGTTCAATAACGCAGACAGCCGCTCGGAGTTTTCAATCGACGTAGTTCCGACCAACACCGGTTGCCCACGGCTCACGCACTCCTTAATATCATCAGCAACGGCGACATATTTCTCGTCGGTAGTCAGGAACACCACGTCGCCCAAATCCCTACGAATCATGTTGCGATGCGTGGGAATGACCACCACTTCAAGGCCGTAAATCTTGTTCAACTCGAACGCTTCGGTATCCGCCGTACCGGTCATGCCGGACAGCTTTTCGTACAAGCGGAAATAGTTCTGGAAAGTAATCGAAGCCAGCGTCTGGTTTTCACTTTTAATTTCGACATGCTCTTTGGCTTCAATCGCCTGATGCAAGCCATCCGACCAGCGCCGTCCCGGCATGATACGACCGGTAAATTCATCGACGATAATCACTTCATTATTGGCGACGATATAATCAACGTCTTTTTTGAATAAAACATGCCCCCGTAATGACGCGGTCAGATAATGCATCAGGCGGATATTGGTCGCATCATACAAACTGCTGCCTTCCGCCATCAGACCATGTTCGACCATCAAGTTTTCAACACGCTCGTGGCCTGCTTCGGTCAGGTACAGCTGACGCACTTTTTCATCGACCGAATAATCGCCAGGCTCGCCTTCTTTTTCCTGCTTGGTCAAAAATGGGACGATCTTGTTGACCTTGATATAAACCTCGGTGCTTTCTTCGGTGGCCCCGGAGATAATCAGCGGCGTTCTCGCCTCATCGATCAGGATCGAGTCGACCTCATCGACGATAGCAAAGGTCAAATCGCGCTGGACTTTCTGCTCCAGGCTGAACGCCATATTGTCGCGCAGATAATCGAAACCGAATTCGTTGTTGGTGCCGTAAGTGATGTCAGATGCATAAGCCTCGCGCCGTTCGTCGCTTTCCATCTGACTGATAATCACGCCGGTCGTCAAGCCCAGAAAACCGTAAAGCCTGCCCATCCATTCGGAGTCGCGCTTGGCCAGATAGTCATTAACCGTAACGACATGCACGCCGCGCCCTGGCAAAGCGTTCAGATAGGCAGCCAAGGTTGCCATCAGGGTTTTACCCTCACCGGTTTTCATTTCGGCAATCTTGCCGTCATGAAGGATCATGCCGCCGATCAATTGCACATCGAAATGGCGCATGCCGAAGACTCGGGTCGACGCTTCCCTGACTGTTGCAAACGCTTCTGGAAGCAGATCGTCCAGTTTTTCACCTTTCGCCAAGCGATCACGAAATTCCTGAGTTTTTGCTTTTAACGCATCATCAGATAATTTTTCGTACTCGGAAGCCAGCGCATTGATCTTTTTGACCAACGTCCTTTTCTTCTTTATCAGCCTGTCGTTGCGGCTTCCTATAACAAATCTAACCAACTTACCCAGCATGTTTTTTTCCGGTATGAATTTAGTAAATGATTGAATAAAACCATGAGATTATATACCGTCTACTGTCTTAGTGACAGTTAAAAACACTCCTCATCCCCCGACAAAAGGCTTTAGCATTAACAAAGAACATTTAAAAATCAATATCGAAGGGTTCGTTCAAGGGCTTGGTTTCCGTCCATTTATCGTCCGCCTTGCCCGGCAATATCAACAAAAAGGCGAGGTCGCCAATACCCATAGCGGCGTAACCATCGACATTGAAGGCCAGCCCGAACACCAGCAAGACTTCGTTGACGGCCTGCATAACCAGCTGCCGCCTTTTGCAAAAATAGAATCATTGACCGTAGCCAAGCGGCCTCTGGCCGGCTTCGACGATTTCCTGGTTAAAGCCAGCCTATCCGACGGCCAACAATCGGCCTTTGTGCTGCCCGACATCGCCACCTGCCCTGACTGCATCGGCGATGTTTTCGACCCCAAAAGCCGCTACTATCGCTACCCGTTTACCAGCTGCTGCCATTGCGGGCCGCGCTACAGCATCATGACCCAGCAACCTTACGACCGCAGCCGGACCGGCATGGCGGCATTCAAACCCTGCCCCGCCTGCGAACAGGACTACCACGCTATTGACAACCGCCGCTTCCATGCCCAAACCATCGCCTGCCCCAACTGCGGACCAAGCTTAAGCCTGCTTGATGAATCGGGAAACCTTTTAGCCGAACAACACGACGCCTTAATCGCTGCAATCGAGCAACTACAGAACGGCAAAATCGTCGCCATTAAAGGCATAGGCGGCTATCAGCTGCTGGTTGATGCGACCAACCAGCAAGCCGTCGAACGCCTCAGGCTGCGCAAACATCGTCCGCAAAAACCCTTTGCGCTAATGGTCGCTGATTTGTCTACTGCACGACAGCTCTGCATGATCGGCGAACTGGAACAGCAAGCCCTGACTTCTGCCGCCGCGCCTATTGTGCTGTTAAATCGTCGCGATACGGCCTGTGGGGGCGACTTCAGCCGCCCCGAGGCGAATAAATTCGCCCCCACAGCAGCGGTTGCACCCGGCAGCAACCTGCTCGGCATCATGCTGCCCTATTCGCCGCTGCACCACCTGTTGCTGAACAAGGACATCGTCGCACAGCCTCTGTGCACGCTGGTCGCAACCAGCGGCAATCGTAAGAATGAACCCATTTGCATCGATCAGCAGCAGGCCTTAACCAGACTTACCGGCATTGCCGATTACTTCCTGACCCATGATCGGCCCATCCTGCGCCCGCTTGATGATTCCGTGGTGCGGCAAATCAGCGGCAAAATCACCGTCTTGCGCAGAGCCCGAGGCTACGCCCCGCTGCCAATCACCCTAAAATCAGCCATGCCCGACACGCTGGCGGTCGGCGGCCAGCTAAAAAACACCGTCGCGATCAGCCACGGACAACACATCATTTTAAGCCAGCATTTGGGCGATCTTGATCTGGAAGCCACCCAACAACAATTCCAAACCACGCTGGCCGACTTGCAGGCATTCTACCAAATTACCCCGACCCAAATCATGCACGACCTGCACGGCGGCTATGCCAGCAGCCGGTTTGCCGTCAATCAGGGCAAGGCGGCCCACCCTGTACAACATCATTACGCCCACGCCCTGTCCTGCCTGGCCGAACACGGATTGGAGCCGCCTGCATTAGGCATTTGCTGGGACGGTTCGGGCCTGGGTACTGACAACACATTGTGGGGGGGCGAATTCCTGCTTATTAACCGGCATGGCTTTGAACGCTACGCCCACTTCGCCGCGTTTTCATTGCCCGGCGGACACAAAGCCATACAGGAACCCAGGCGCGCGGCACTGGGCTTGCTTTACGAAATCTTTGGCGGTAGCGTATTTGAGCACCAAGACCTGCCCTTTTCCGCGCAGGAATTAAACTTATTGCAATCGGCCTTAAGCCGCCAGCTCAACTGCCCCCGCACCACCAGCGCCGGACGCATATTTGACGCAGTCGCAAGCCTGCTGG
>Ga0079306_1001410_pt1 | contig 15957 bp, 10 predicted proteins | sample Methanotroph_Enr_FD_79181 | JGI IMG/M metagenome (GOLD analysis project Ga0079306, IMG submission 79181) | Enriched soil microbial communities from Old Woman Creek wetland in Ohio, USA - Methanotroph_Enrichment_5 | ecosystem: Environmental > Terrestrial > Soil > Wetlands | place: USA: Ohio...
CGAATTCAATGTCGCGTCACCAAAGCAACTCCAAGTTGTTCTTTTCGACGAATTGAAACTACCCAAGACGAAGAAAATCAAGACGGGTTACACGACGGATGCTGAGTCTCTAGACTGGCTTGCACAGACAACGAAGCATCCCGCATTGGCGCATCTACTTCGCATACGCGAAACCAACAAACTCCGCACAACTGTTGAAGGTTTGATCAGTGAAATTGCAGACGACGGGCGTATTCATACTCATTTTCAGCAGACGGTAGCCGCAACGGGTCGCTTGTCCTCAACTGGCCCTAACTTGCAAAACATTCCGGTTAGGACGGAGGAGGGACGCAGAATCCGCGAATGTTTCGTCGCCGGGAATAATTTCGATTCTCTGCTCACTGCGGATTACAGCCAGATTGAGATGCGCATCATGGCCCACCTTTCAAATGACGAGCATCTGCTCGCGGCTTTTACCAAAGGGGAGGATCTGCACTCAACTGTCGCAAGCGAAGTGTTCAGTGTTGATGCTGCCGACGTGACACCTGAGATGCGCAGACAGATCAAAGCGATGTCCTACGGTCTCGCATACGGTCTTTCGTCGTTTGGCTTGGCGGCGCAGCTTGGGATTTCGCCACCGGAGGCCCAGACCCTGATGGATAAGTATTTCGAACGATTCGGTGGGATCAGAGAATATTTAAAAACAGTTGTCGACCAAGCGCGAAAAGTCGGATATACCGAGACAATTTTGGGGCGTCGCCGCTATCTTCCCGATCTACTCAACGACAATCGTCAGCGAAGGGAAGTGGCAGAGCGCATGGCGCTTAATGCCCCGATACAAGGCTCGGCGGCGGACATTATCAAGCAGGCCATGCTCAACGTTGATGAGGCGATTGAATCCGAAAAATTGAAGTCCCGTCTGCTTCTTCAGGTCCACGATGAATTGATATTTGAAGTGGTTAACGGCGAGGAATCAGTGTTGACGGAACTGGTGCGGAAGGCAATGGGTTCTGCCTACCCGCTCAAAACTCCTCTAGAGGTAAGTGTCGGACTCGGTAAGAGTTGGAATGAGGCTGCGCACTGAGGCCTCATTACTGATTCGGTGAGGCGTTGTCTTCCATTGCAAGCAGATCCTCTTCTTGACTTGGAATTGATCGTGCCGCTGAAAGACGATCTCGTCCGAGGGTAAGAATTGTGAGTCCGCAACCGATCGAAATTGTTGTGATGCCGAGGCAAACCTGCGGAGAATAGGCCTTGGATATCCATCCCCCTGCGGCTGATCCAAGTGCCATGAGAGAACCCTCAACTGTCCACAGCCAGCCCATGGAAGCGGTTGCGCTTCCGCGCGGACGGACAGCTTCCATCACTTCCCAATAGAACACTTGCAGCGCTCCACCACACAAACCGATGAAGACTCCGACAAGTGCCATGGTCCAGTCTGGACGAGTGAATGCCAAAGGCAGGGATACGAGGAACCAAAATCCATACGTCGTCAACATAGCTTTGAGCGGGGAGGATCTTCGTGAAACTAGCCCTCCGAGTAGGCCACCGATGATGTTGGCAATTCCCATGGCACTGAGAATCCAAGCAGTCCGATGGGGCACGTGCTGTAATGTCGCAAATGCAGGAACACCGACGTTGAATGCACCCCAACCGAAACCGATAAAACAACCCTCGAACATGAGGAGCAGCATCGCCGGGTGCTTCCACAGTGGTGCGGATCCCGTTTCTTTCTTCTCGGGAGTCCATTCGTGTACGGCCGTATTGAAGTTCAGGGCAATTCCACCCGTGAGCATCAGGGCGGCACACACTATGAGCGCGCTTGATGGACGCGAAGAGAGAGCGAGAGTTGTGGCAAGTATCGGTCCGATTACTCCAGAAGCATTTATGACCGAAGTGTCGAGAGCGTAGGCCGTGCGCAAGACGTCCGGAGGCACGATTGATTTCCAGATTGGGCGCACCGATAGGTTGATAGGCGGCGCGGTGAATCCGAGGATGAAAGCAAGGACAAGGATCGACCGTGCGCTATGACTGAGGTTAAGGACGAGGAGCATGCCCACGTAGGCGGGAACAAAGATCCGGATCGGCCACTTCTGGCCGAACCGGTCGATGATCGAGCCACGGACCCCCGAAGTAAAGGATCCGGAAAGCGAGTTCAAGCCGATGGCAAGTCCGGCCAGAGGGATCGAATTCGTCTCGTGGACGGTCTTGAAGAAGACTGAGAGTCCGACCATTCCATAGGCCATTCGGGAGGGAAATGCGCTCAGGACGAGGGGTTTTACATGGGGGAGGCGTAGAAGTTCCCGATATCGATTCATAGGATTGTTTAGTCTAACGGCGCACCCAGCGCGCAGGTCGGGGCAAATCGCACTCGAATTGACCCAGATTGCCGCCAAACCGTACCCTTAGCAGCCCTATTCCTACTATTTTCTATCCCTACGGAGCAACTTGAGTACCTCACCAGTAATCGCAGTAAATGATATTGGCACAGCCGCAGACTTTATGGCCGCAATCGAAGGCACCATCCGAAATTTCAATGATGGAGACCTCGTAGAAGGCATCGTCGTTCAGGTAGACCGCGACGAAGTACTGGTGGATATTGGCTATAAGACCGAAGGGGTCATCCCTTCCCGTGAACTTTCTATTCGCCATGACGTAGATCCGAGCGAAATCGTCAAGGTTGGCGAAAAGATTGAGGCTCTTGTTCTTCAGAAAGAAGATAAAGAAGGCCGCCTGATCCTGTCCAAGAAGCGCGCACAGTACGAACGCGCCTGGGGTGAAATCGAAGGCAAGAAGGAGCGCGACGAAGTTGTCGTTGGAACTGTTATTGAGGTTGTTAAGGGCGGTCTCATCGTTGACATCGGGCTTCGTGGCTTCCTCCCAGCATCCTTGGTCGAAATGCGACGCGTCCGCGATCTGACCCCGTACATTGGCAAGCAGGTTGAGGCTCGTATCATCGAACTCGACAAGAACCGCAACAACGTTGTGCTCTCTCGTCGTGCATACCTTGAGCAGACTCAATCTGAATCACGTACAACCTTCCTCAACCAATTGCAGAAGGGCCAGGTTCGCACCGGTGTTGTTTCATCCATCGTGAACTTCGGCGCTTTTGTCGATCTCGGTGGGGTTGATGGCCTCGTTCACGTCTCAGAACTTTCCTGGAAGCACATCGATCATCCAGGTGAGGTTGTCGAAGTCGGCGACGAGGTGACCGTAGAAGTTCTCGAGGTTGATTTCGAGCGCGAGCGCGTATCGCTTTCGTTGAAGGCAACTCAAGAAGATCCATGGCAGGCATTCGCCCGTACGCACACCATTAACCAGGTTGTGCCCGGTCAGGTGACAAAGTTGGTTCCATTCGGCGCCTTCATCCGCGTTCACGAAGGAATCGAAGGACTTGTTCACATTTCAGAGTTGGCCGAGCGCCACGTTGAAATTCCAGAGCAGGTTGTTCAAGTTGGCGACGAGTTGTTCGTGAAGATCATCGACATCGACCTTGAGCGTCGACGCATCTCACTTTCACTCAAGCAGGCCAACGAGGGACATGAAGTTGAGATCGAAGCCTTCGATCCAACCCAATATGGTATGGCTGCTCGCTATGACGCAGATGGAAACTTCATCTACCCAGAAGGCTTTGATCCAGAATCCCAAGAATGGAAGCCAGGATACGAAGCACAGCGTGAAGAGTGGGAGCGTCAATACGCCGAAGCTCAGATGCGCTTTATGGCTCACAAGAAGCAGAAGGAAGAGGCACGCGCTGCCGACGCCGCTGCTGCGACCGAACCAGCCGTCGAGGTTGTCGAATAGTTCGCACTTAGTTCGCAGTAGAACCGGCCTCGAGAGCAATCTCGGGGTCGGTTTCTTCATTACCGAGGAAAGGCTAGGGTCGCCCATATGGTGGTTGCATCGTGGCGTTAGTGGTTGGACTCACCGGCGGTATTGGCTCTGGCAAGTCACTTGTCGGAGGGTACTTCGCCGATCTTGGCGCAAAGGTGCTGGACGCAGACGAAATCTCGCGTAGGGTCATCGAGCGCGGCAGCGTGGGATTCGACCAGGTAGTAGCCACTTTCGGAGACTCTGTATTGCGCGACGGCGACATTGATCGTCGAGCCCTTGCTGAGAAAGTCTTCGGTAATGCAGGTGAACGGGCCAAACTTGAGGCGATCATCCATCCTTTAGTGCGCGAAGCTTTCGAGACCGCGGCCAAGGGACTAAGCGGCGACGAAATCTTGGTCTATGAGATCCCGCTTCTGGCTGAGACAGGTGCTGCGGAGAGGTTCGACTTCATCATCACTGTGGAGTCTGACCTACCCATACGGTCTGAGAGGCTGAAGCAAAGAGGAATGTTGAATTCGGAGATTGATGCACGAGTACGTGCCCAGGCAACACCTGAAGAGAGAATGTCAGTGGCAGGGTATGTAATAGCCAACAATGGGACCACTGATGACTTATTACGTGAAGTTGAATACGTCTGGGAGAAGATCCTGCCATCTATGCAGCGTGAGAAAAAATGACCATGACTAGAGTTGTCTCGTGCGCCCTGTAACAGATATTCAAAGGCGTGTGGAACCTTTCCGTGTCATCAGCGACTACGTTCCCGCAGGGGACCAGCCTGAGGCAATCGAGGAGATTGTCCGACGTATCGAACGTGGCGATCAAGATGTGGTTCTCCTGGGTGCAACCGGAACGGGCAAATCAGCTAGCACGGCGTGGTTGATCGAGCGACTCCAGAGACCGACCCTTGTCATCGCGCCAAACAAGACACTTGCGGCGCAACTTGCAAATGAGTTCCGCGAACTTATGCCAAATAATGCGGTTGAGTATTTCGTCTCCTACTACGACTACTATCAACCTGAGGCTTATGTGCCTCAGACGGATACCTTCATCGAGAAGGATTCCAGCGTCAATGACGAAGTCGAGCGTCTTCGGCATTCTGCGACGAATTCATTGCTCACAAGACGCGACGTGATAGTGGTAGCGACGGTTTCCTGCATTTATGGCTTAGGAACGCCTCAAGAGTATGTCGATCGAATGGTCTCATTGCGGGTAGGCGATCACATCGAACGCAATGTCCTTCTTAGAAAATTCGTTGACATTCAATACAAGAGAAATGACATGGCCTTCGAGCGCGGGACTTTCCGAGTCCGTGGGGACACGATCGAAATCATCCCCATGTATGAAGAGCTCGCATTGCGAATCGAAATGTTCGGCGACGAAATCGAGCGCATTTCGACCCTGCATCCGCTGACCGGCGAAATCGTCCGCGATGAGACCGAGATGTATGTCTTCCCCGCCACGCACTATGCCGCAGGACCTGAGACTATGAAACGTGCGATTGTCGATATCGAACACGAGCTTGAAGGCCAACTCAACAATTTCGAACGTCAGGGCAAACTGTTGGAAGCCCAACGACTCCGCATGCGGACGACCTTTGACATCGAAATGATGCAGAATCTTGGTTTCTGCTCAGGGATCGAGAACTACTCTCGCCACATCGACGGGCGTGCCGCTGGCTCTGGGCCAAACTGCCTCCTGGACTACTTCCCCGAGGATTTCCTGCTGGTGATTGATGAATCCCACGTCACCGTCCCTCAAATTGGGGCAATGTACGAAGGGGATGCCTCGAGAAAGCGGACCTTGGTTGAACACGGATTCCGCCTACCCAGCGCCATGGACAACCGGCCCCTTCGCTGGGATGAGTTCCTCGAACGAGTGGGGCAGAAGGTCTATCTTTCCGCGACTCCTGGCCCGTATGAACTCGGCAAAGTAAACGGAGATGTTGTGGAGCAGGTAATCCGGCCAACCGGATTGGTAGATCCGAAGATCGTTGTAAAGCCGATCAAGGGGCAGATTGATGATCTGCTTCACGAGATCAATATGCGCGCGGAGCGGAATGAGCGCGTCCTTGTAACGACCTTGACGAAGAAAATGTCCGAGGACCTCACTGATTATCTGCAAGAGCGAGGCGTGCGCGTCCGTTATCTCCATTCAGAAGTAGACACGTTGAGACGCGTGGAATTACTACGCGAACTTCGCTCCGGGGAATACGACGTACTTATCGGTATCAATCTGCTTCGTGAGGGTCTTGATTTGCCCGAAGTTTCCCTCGTCTCCATTTTGGATGCTGACAAGGAAGGCTTCCTTCGTTCTGCCACGTCACTTATCCAGACGATCGGCCGTGCAGCTCGAAATGTGTCAGGTGAAGTCCATATGTACGCCGACAACATGACCAAGTCGATGGCAAAGGCTATTGACGAGACAAATAGAAGACGCGCGAAACAGGTTGCCTACAACCTCGAACGCGGAGTAGATCCCCAACCACTTCGAAAGAAGATCGCTGATATCACTGACCTGATCAACCGAGAGAGCGAGGATACCGAAGCCCTTCTCTCGGCCTCTGGTCGGGGTGCCGCACGTTCACGGACCCCCGCAATTGGTCTGCATACAAAATCTTTAACAACGCTTCCTCGCCAAGAACTTCTAGCATTGATAGAGTCTCTAACAGATCAGATGAGATCTGCCGCAGGTGATCTTCAATTTGAGTTGGCCGCCCGTCTTCGAGATGAAATAAAGGATCTCAAGCGCGAACTTCGAGGCATGGAAACGGCAGGAGTCTAGAAAACATGGCTGACCACCTCATTGTTCGTGGAGCACGCGAGCACAATCTCAAGAATGTCTCTATCGAGTTGCCCCGCAATTCTCTTGTTGTCTTCACCGGTCTCTCGGGCTCAGGAAAATCGAGCCTTGCCTTCGACACGATATTTGCTGAAGGGCAGAGACGATACGTTGAATCTCTCTCCGCTTACGCCAGACAGTTTCTTGGCCAGATGGACAAGCCAGACGTGGATTTTATCGAGGGACTTTCTCCGGCGGTTTCGATCGACCAGAAATCGACCAACCGGAATCCTCGCTCCACCGTCGGAACCATCACTGAGGTGTACGACTATCTTCGTCTTCTTTTTGCGCGCGCTGGCCGCCCACACTGCCCAAACTGCGGCAAGCCGGTTTCGAGACAGAGTCCACAACAAATCGTTGATCAGATATTGGCTATGCCGGCCTCCACCAAGTTTCTGGTTCTTGCTCCCGTTGTTAGGGCGAGAAAAGGTGAGTTCGTAGATCTCTTTCAGGAACTCATCTCTCAAGGATATTCCCGTGCGCGTGTCGACGGCACAGTGATTCAACTATCTGACCTTCCAAAATTGAAGAAGCAGGAGAAACACACCATTGAAGTAGTGGTGGATCGCCTGACTGCGAAGGCAGATTCGAAGAACCGACTGACGGATTCCATCGAAACCGCATTGCGTCTCGCGCAAGGTAGCGTGCTTTTGGACTTCGTAGATGCCGAAGGTAGCGAAAAAGAACGCACCTACAGCGAGCATCTGGCATGCCATGACTGTGAACTGTCATTCGAAGAACTAGAACCACGTTCCTTCTCATTCAACTCGCCCTTTGGCGCCTGCCCTGCGTGCACCGGCATCGGGACAAAACTCGAAGTTGACCACGACCTGATCGTTCCTGATGACTCGATATCAATTAACGAAGGCGCCATTGCTCCCTGGTCGACTGGTCAGACTTCTGAGTACTTCCTCAGATTACTTGAAGCCCTTTCCGGCGAAGTTAAGTTTTCCCTCGACAATCCTTGGCGCAAATTGTCTGCCAAGGCCAAGGAAGCCATTTTGCATGGATATGAGTACGAAGTTCATGTCAAGTACAAGAATCGATATGGCCGTGTTCGCAACTATTCGACTGGCTTCGAAGGTGTAGTCCCTTTTATTCACCGACGCCATGCCGAGACCGACAGTGATTACAGCCGCGACAAGTACGAGGCGTACATGCGTCAGATCCCATGTCCAGATTGCAGGGGCGCACGACTCAAGCCAGAAGTTCTAGCAGTCACGGTGGGCGGAAAGAACATCGCAGAAATTTGCGAACTCTCCATTGCAGACTGTGCCACCTTCCTCGCAGGAATTGACTTGAATGCACGCGAGAGCCAGATTGCCGAACGCGTGATGAAGGAAGTTCACGCCCGTCTGGGTTTCCTGCTCAATGTGGGACTTGACTACCTTTCTTTAGAGAGGCCTGCGGCCACCCTCTCCGGGGGTGAGGCACAGCGCATTCGGCTTGCCACCCAAATTGGATCCGGGTTGGTGGGGGTTCTCTATGTTCTGGACGAGCCGAGCATCGGGCTCCATCAACGAGATAATCGAAGGTTGATCGAGACTTTGACCAAGCTCCGCGACCTCGGGAACACGCTCATTGTTGTGGAACATGATGAAGAGACGATCCGCGCAGCAGATTGGATCGTGGACATTGGGCCAGGGGCGGGCGAGCACGGCGGGAAGGTCGTGGTTTCCGGTGATTATCAATCCCTTATCGAATCTGCTGAGTCGATCACAGGTGCCTATCTTTCTGGACGAAAGGCAATTTCGATTCCGGAGCTCCGCAGGCCGACTGACCCCAAGCGTCGCCTCCACATCAAAGGCGCAAAAGAGAACAACCTCAAGGACATAGAGGTTGCAATCCCTCTCAGCGTCTTTGTTGCAGTGACAGGTGTCAGTGGATCTGGAAAATCGACTCTTATCAACGACATTCTTTACACCACCCTTGCCAACAAACTCAACGGGGCACGCCTGGTGCCAGGTAGGCACCGCACGGTTACAGGGGTAGATCTGCTCGACAAAGTCGTCCACGTTGATCAATCGCCCATCGGCAGAACGCCTCGTTCGAACCCTGCCACCTATACAGGCGTTTTTGACAAGATTCGTGCGCTCTTTGCGGAAACCTCCGAGGCTAAAGTTCGAGGCTATCTGCAAGGACGATTCTCGTTCAATGTCAAAGGTGGCCGCTGCGAGAATTGTGCAGGTGACGGAACGATTACGATTGAGATGAATTTTCTTCCGGATGTCTACGTCCCTTGCGAGGTCTGTCACGGTGCGCGCTATAACCGTGAGACTCTAGAGGTTCACTACAAGGGCAAGACGATCGCCGAAGTTCTGGACATGCCGATCGAGCAAGCTCGAGAATTCTTCGAGGCGGTACCTACTATCGCACGATTCTTAAAGACGTTGTGCGACGTCGGACTCGGGTACGTCCGTCTTGGTCAATCTGCACCGACACTTTCTGGGGGAGAAGCCCAGCGCGTGAAACTGGCAACAGAATTGCAGAGAAGATCCACGGGGCGCACTATCTATGTTCTGGACGAGCCCACGACCGGATTGCATTTTGAAGACGTCAGCAAGCTCTTGGGAGTCCTGAATCGACTCGTCGATACTGGCAATACGGTAGTTGTTATCGAGCATAATCTTGACGTCATCAAATGTGCTGACTGGGTGATTGATATGGGTCCCGAGGGAGGTTTCCGTGGCGGCACGGTTGTCGCTCAGGGAACTCCTGAAGACGTCGCCTCGAATGAGAAGAGCTACACCGGTCATTATCTATCTGAGATTCTCAAGACAAATCGAGTGAGTGCGTAAGAGCAGAACTCATGGCAGAGCCGAGCAGTTACCGCCCGAAGGACATTCCACCCCTGCCGGGGGTATATCGCTTCTTCAACGCTGCGGACAAAGTCATATATGTAGGCAAGGCACTCAGTCTGAAGGCCCGATTGAGCAACTATTTTCAAGGCAATCTGCCTGAACGTACCTACCGAATGGTGCATGAAGCAGTACGGGTCGAGTGGACCATCGTTAATACCGAGGTTGAGGCATTGCAATTGGAATTCTCGTGGATCAAGCAATTTGATCCGACCTACAACGTCCAGTTTAGGGATGACAAGTCTTATCCATATCTGGCAATCTCCTTAAGTGACGAATATCCAAAGGTGTTCATTACTCGCAAGCAGAAGCGACCGGGGATCAAGTATTTTGGTCCCTTTACGCATGCAGGCGCGTTGCGTAGCACCTTTGATGTGGTGCTCAAAGTCTTCCCAGTTCGATCCTGCACAGACGGCAATTTTCAGAAGGCTAAAAGGACCAATCGACAATGCCTGCTTGGTGACATTGGCAAATGCGCAGCACCTTGCGTGAATTGGATTTCCAAAGAGGATCACATGGAGTTGGCCGAGAGATTGGTGAATTTCATGGATAGCGGGGTTAGCGACATTGTGCCTACGCTCCAGAAGGAGATGGCATTAGCCGCTTCGGCCCAGGAGTACGAGCGCGCCGCAAAAATAAGGGATCAGATATCGGCGATGGAACGTGTTCGAGAATCGGCAGAGGCAACATTGCCGGACAACTTGTCGGCCGACGTTCTGGCGATATATCGCGAAGGACCTCATTCGGCTGGCTCGATATTCATGATTCGAGGGGGCTCCATCAAGGGTTCGCGATCTTGGCTCCTGGATCAGAAGAATGCGCTCGAGGGTGAGGACGATATATCTGCGCTGTTCGCGTCCATCTACGGCGGTGCAAATACAGCGAGCGAAATACCATCAGAGATATTGATTAACGAACTCCCTAAAGATGCAGAAGTACTAGAGACTTGGTTGAGTTCCTTGCGTGGTGCAAAAGTGGAAATCAAAGTTCCTCAACGTGGGGAGAAAGTTGAGATTCTCAATACGGTCGCGCGCAATGCGCGCTATGCCCTGATTCAGTCGGTTAACAAGCGCTCCGCCGACAGCGCCGTCAGCGGCAAGGCGCTGATCGAGATACAAGAAGCCCTAAGTCTTGAACGGCCGCCTCTTCGGATCGAGTGTTATGACATTTCCAATATCTCTGGGACTTCAGTCGTCGCCTCCATGGTGGTTTTTGAAGATGGCGTTGCCAAGAAGAGCGAGTATCGACGATTCATTATCGATACCACGACCGCATGGGATGACACGCGCGCGATTCACCAAGTACTTTCCAGAAGACTCAAGAGGCTTGCAGATGAGCGTGGAGTAGATTCTGCCGATGTTCTTGAGCAAGGCGGAGTGCAGAAGAAATTCTCATACCCTCCCGAATTGATAGTGGTGGATGGTGGTGCACCGCAAGTGGCGGCGGCGACTCGGGCGCTTGCGGAAATGGGCACGTCTGATATCGCTCTCTGCGGATTGGCTAAGAGGCTCGAAGAAGTTTGGCTTCCTAATCAGAGCGATCCATTGATTCTTCCGCGCACCAGCGAAGGTCTCTATCTCCTTCAAAGGGTTCGTGACGAGGCGCACAGATTCGCGATTACATTTCACCGGTCCCGTCGATCGGCCGTAATGCTTGAATCCCTCCTTGATGAGATTCCAGGACTAGGCCAAGTTCGAAGAGCCGCTCTTCTCAAACGTTTTGGGTCGGTGGCAGCGATTCGTCGAGCCAGCATGAAAGAGATCGCGGAAATTCCTGGGATCGGACCCACGATTGCCGAGGTAATTGTGAAGAGTCTTGAAAAGGATCGCGAGCCCGTCTTTGACGCAGAAACGGGGGAGATTCTTGAAGGTCCTTGACAGATACAGGAGGATGAGGACGCGATGAAAGTAGAACGCGAAGTTTTGATTCTCACTGGAATGTCCGGTGCCGGGCGATCCACGGTCGCCCATGCACTTGAAGACCTGGGTTGGTATGTAGTCGACAATGTTCCAGCCGCACTCTTGCCTGCGCTGGTGGCTCAGACCAAAGACGAGTCGATTCCTTCTATGGCGGTGGTGGTGGATGTTCGAAGTGGCAGGTTTTTCGATGACCTTAACAATGCTCTTGCGCGATTGGCCGCTGAGGGCGTGCCCCACCGGTTGCTCTTTCTGGATGCGACTGATCAGGCACTAGTGCAACGGTTTGAATCCACGAGACGGCCCCATCCTCTTCAAGGAGCCGATCGAATTGTCGATGGAATCGCGCGCGAGAGGACTCGCCTTGAAGATCTTCGATCGCGAGCAGAAGTCGTCATTGACACAAGCAACCTCAACGTTCATCAGCTCGAGAAACGTGTTGGCGAGATATTTGCCTCAGGGCAGAGCCACGGAGTACGTGTCAATGTTCTCTCTTTTGGTTATAAATACGGCGTTCCTGTGGACGCGGATCTAGTTCTTGACTGTCGCTTCATTCCCAATCCCCATTGGGTTCCCGAGCTTCGTTCTCAAACAGGACTCAATGAGGCAGTGAGCAAGCATGTTCTTTCATCGCCTGGCGTGACTGCCTTCGTCGACAGTTATGTCTCCTTGCTCAATCAGATGGCGGAGGGCTACTTACGCGAGGGAAAGAAGTACGTGACCCTTGCCGTGGGTTGCACCGGCGGCAAGCATCGCAGCGTCGCAATCTCAGAAGCAATTGCCGAACGATTAAATAAGAGCAAGGGTTCTATTTCTTTTGAGGCGCATGCAATCCACCGTGATGTGGGACGCGAATAGTGGATCAAAAAGTTGTTGCCCTCGGGGGCGGGCACGGACTTGCTGCCACATTGGCCGCCCTTCGAAAGATCACGTCATCGATCACCGCAATTGTGACCGTTGCCGATAATGGGGGATCTAGCGGTCGTTTGAGGCAAGAATTTCCCATTTTGCCCCCTGGAGATCTGCGGATGGCTCTTGCGGCATTGTGTTCGGATGACGAATGGGGCCGAGAGTGGGCAACGATCATGCAACATCGCTTCACTGGCGAAGGTTCGTTGCACGGCCATGCGGTTGGTAATCTGCTCCTGGCAGCATTGTGGGATCGAGATGAAGATCCTGTTGCGGGATTGGATCGAGTTGCCTCTCTTCTCAAAGTCGTGGGGAGGGTTCTTCCGATGGCGTCTCAACCATTGGATATTGAGGGAACTTTTCAGGAGGGCGGCAGGCTCAGCGTCGTCAGGGGGCAGGCGGAGGTCGCCACAGCAAAGGGAAAACTTGAAACTCTTCGGATAATCCCCGAGGATCCTCCATCTCGACATGAGGCCCTGAGCGCAATCTCCGAGGCTGATTGGATCACGATGGGACCTGGATCATGGATATCTTCAGTATTGCCTCATCTTCTCGTGCCATCTCAAAGACGTGCCCTGGTCGAAAGCGGAGCGAAAAGAATTGTGATGCTTAATTTGGATGCCGTTCCTGAATTATCTGGCAATGAATATGCCGGTTACACGCCAGAGGAGCACCTTGGCTTGATCCGCCAGTATGCCCCCGATTTCAAGGCCGACTATGTTATTGCCGACTACTCCGTGGTTCGCAACGTTCAATCACTTGAGAATCAGGTGAGAAAGATGGGCGGACAACTTATTACCGCTGATCTTCGAAAGGCGATAGGCAGCGTCCACCACGATGTCGAAAAATTAACTACTCTTTTTGGTCACATCATGTCCAATAGCCTGATTGGATAAGCACATGGCGATGACTGCGGCGGTGAAGGATGAACTCACCAGGCTTGCCGTGACCAAACCTTGTTGTCGAAAGGCCGAGGTGTCGGCACTTCTCCGCTTCGCCGGGGGACTTCATCTAGTTGCAGGCAAGATCTTGGTCGAAGTCGAACTCGATGCAGCGCAGAGCGCAAGACGGCTTCGAAAAGATATTGCAGACGTGTACGGCCATGAAAGCGATCTAGCCGTTTTATCGTCAAGTGGCTTGCGAAAGGGTTCACGTTATGTAGTTCGTGTCGTCAAGGACGGCGAAGCCCTTGCACGCCAAACTGGACTTGTCGATGCAAATGGGCGGCCCGTACGTGGATTGCCGCCCCAAGTTGTTTCTGCAGCTATCTGCGATGCAGAAGCCGCGTGGCGCGGAGCATTCATTGCCCACGGCTCATTGACCGAACCTGGTCGCTCATCATCGTTGGAAATCACCTGCCCAGGGCCTGAGGCCGCACTCGCTCTGGTCGGATCTGCGCGAAGGTTGGGCATCACCGCAAAGGCACGCGAAGTGCGCGGTGTCGATCGTGTCGTGATACGCGATGGAGATGCCATTGGCATTTTGCTGACGCGACTTGGCGCCCATGAAAGCGTCTTGGCCTGGGAAGAGCGCAGAATGCGCCGTGAGGTGCGTGCGACCGCAAACCGACTTGCCAATTTTGATGACGCCAACCTGCGACGATCGGCTCGTGCGGCCGTTGCCGCCTCGGCCAGGGTTCAGCGCGCGATGGAGATTCTTGGGGATCAGATCCCTGATCATCTCAAAGAGGCGGGCGAACTTCGGATCACTCATGGCCAGGCAAGTTTGGAAGAACTCGGCTCTCTGGCTTCGCCTCCCATGACCAAAGACGCGATCGCCGGGCGAATCCGTCGTTTACTGGCAATGGCCGATAAAAGGGCTGCAGAATTGGGGATCGCCGACACCGAGGCAGGTCTCTCCCCAGATCTACTGAATTAATTTCTATGTGTTGCCTGCAATAAAGTCGCGATTCACGCTCATATTTGGTGAATTAGAACACCCCAACGCAGCAACGAGATTTCTCAATGATAGGGTTTACCACGCACCCCAGCGCTGTGGCTCATTTTCTGCCCACCCCTTTTGGCCAACCTTGTGGGGAACCAAATGGAGGACCCAGTGGGGACTACGACTAAGCGAGGTTTACTGTGACTGCTGTTGGAATTAATGGATTTGGACGAATTGGGCGCAACTTCTTCCGCGCCGCGCTGACTTCACCAGATATTGACATCGTTGGAATCAACGACCTGACCGATAACGCGACGTTGGCACATCTTCTCAAGTACGACTCAATCCTTGGCCGCCTGGGCCTTGAGGTGTCCTACACCGCCGACACCATCACGGTCGGTGGAAAGACCATCAAGGTCTTCGCTGAGCGCGACCCAGCTGCACTGCCGTGGGCATCGGTTGGGGCAGACGTCGTTCTTGAATCCACCGGCCATTTCACCAAAGCTGCCGATGCCAAGAAACACCTTGCCGCGGGAGCCAAGAAGGTCATTATTTCGGCCCCGGCCACCGATGAAGACGTCACGATCGTCATGGGCGTCAATGACGACAAATACGATCCTGCCAACCACCACATCATTTCCAACGCGTCCTGCACCACCAACTGCCTGGCACCGATGGCCAAGGTGCTCAATGATCAATTCGGGATCGTCCGTGGCCTCATGACAACGATTCATGCCTACACAAATGATCAGGTCATCCTTGATTTCCCGCACAAGGACCTTCGCCGTGCCCGTGCTGCTGCAACCAACATCATCCCAACCTCAACTGGGGCCGCGAAGGCGATCAGCCTTGTTCTGCCCGAACTCAAGGGCAAACTTGATGGTTATGCGATGCGCGTTCCAGTCCCAACCGGCTCGGTGACTGACTTGACAGTAGAGCTTGCCAAAGAAGCCACCGCCGCCGATATCAACGCCGCAATGAAGGCCGCTGCGACAAGCGGTCCGCTCAAGGGCTACCTGTCCTACACCGAAGATCCAATCGTCTCCTCTGACATCGTGACCGATCCGTCCTCATGCATCTTCGATTCGGGTCTGACCAAGGTGATCGGATCAACGGCCAAGGTTGTCGGCTGGTATGACAATGAATGGGGCTACTCGAACCGCCTCGTTGACCTCATCAAATTGGTGGGTCGCGGTCTCTAATGTCTTCATCCCTTGCAGGGCTTGAGATCGCAGGTAAGCGGGTCTTCCTCCGTTGCGATCTCAATGTTCCTCTCAAAGACGGCGTCATAACAGACGACGGACGTATTCGCGCATCGTTGCCCACCATCAAGTTCTTGCTTGATGGTGGCGCATCGATCGTCATTGGCGCTCACCTCGGACGTCCGAAGGGGGAAGTCAAGCCTGAGCTCTCCCTTGCTCCAGTTGCGGCGCGACTTTCTGAATTGTTAGGCACTTCGGTTGAATTTGCCGGCGCGGGGAATGATGTCCCCAGTAAAGCCAAAGCGCTGCTTCCCGGGCACATTCTCTTAATGGAGAATCTGCGATTTACTGCTGCGGAAACCAGCAAAGACGAGACTGAGCGAATCGCATTCGCCAAGGAGATTGCCGCATTTGTCGATGCCTATGTAGGTGATGGTTTCGGAGCGGTTCATCGCAAGCACGCATCGGTCTTTGATCTTCCCAAACTTCTTCCGCATGCAGCTGGGTTCTTGATTGATGCCGAAGTCAAAGTCCTCA
>Ga0079306_1001411_pt1 | contig 15953 bp, 16 predicted proteins | sample Methanotroph_Enr_FD_79181 | JGI IMG/M metagenome (GOLD analysis project Ga0079306, IMG submission 79181) | Enriched soil microbial communities from Old Woman Creek wetland in Ohio, USA - Methanotroph_Enrichment_5 | ecosystem: Environmental > Terrestrial > Soil > Wetlands | place: USA: Ohio...
AAGATTATTAACTCAACAACTCTCTTGATCGAAGCTTTCGATGGCTTTGCTTTAATTAATCCGACCCACACAGGCCAGTAACCATCATTTTACAGAAAGAATGTTACACTGCCCAATCCCCCCTCTCACCCCACCCTCAACCTACTTTCTATCTCCTGTCTCCTTACCCCTGTCTCCCCCCAAACCCATACCGCACCCATACCGCGCTCCACCCTCGCGCAACGTTTTTTAGATTACTGGGAAATATCCAGAATCTTCCCGAAAACCGCTCTATCGCACACGAAACCGCCGTTTATCCTCAATTTTAAACTTTAAATTTTAAACTTTTAACTTTTTCCTACCCCTAAAACCCCAACTTGCGCGCAAGTTTTTTAAAAATGATTCGTTCCAACTGTGGCTCCTATGCCAAGAAAAATTGATTAGGTGGGGGATGCGGGTATAATCTGGTGGCTGGGTAAAATAAGACTGAATTTTAAGAGGGAGGCGATATGCTTAATGACGGGCAAAAGGGTGTGATATTACAACGGGATAAGCTTACATACGCAGTTGCGCCGCATGTGCCTTGCGGGGTGATATCGGCCGCTTCGCTGCGGAAGATAGCGGATGTCGCGGAGAAATACGGGGCGGCTGCGATAAAATTGACCAGTGCCGAGCGGATCGCGATAGTCGGCGTCAAGGAAGAGGATATAGACAAGATCTGGGCGGAGCTTGGAATGAGTCCCGGCCATGCCGTCGGCCTGTGCATACGGTCCGTCAAGGCGTGTCCTGGCACGACGTTCTGTAAAAGAGGCAAGCAGGACAGTATCGGCATCGGCATGAGGCTCGACGGCAGGTATCACGGGCTGGAACTGCCCGGCAAGTGCAAGATCGGCGTCAGCGGCTGCTCAAATCAATGCGCCGAGACGTGCATAAAGGATATTGGCCTTGTCGGCATGCCCAGCGGCTGGCGGCTGCTTGTGGGCGGTAACGGCGGAGGTCTGCCCAGGCTTTCGCAGGAACTTGCCCGCGACCTTACCGATGAGCAGGCGATGGATATGATAGATAAGGTACTGGAAATCTATAAGGCAAACGCCAAGCCCCACCAGAGGGTCGGGGCGATGATCGAAAAGATGGGGTGGGAAGAATTCAAAAAACAAGTGAGTAGTTAGTAGTGACGAGCCAGGAGTATACTGAAATCAGGGAAATGCTTGAGGGATTGTATGAGAAGTACAATCGGCATGAGCTTATAGCCCCTGATCCGCTGCAATGGGTGTATAAATTCGACCGCAGGGCCGATAGGGAGATAGTGGGGTTTTTGGCAGCGGCGCTGGCTTACGGGCGGGTTGAGCAGATAAATAACGATCTTGGCAAGCTGTTTGGGATAATGGGCAGGCGGCCCGGCGAATATACGGGCAATTTCGCAAAGACAGATCGAAAGGCACTTGCGGGTTTTAAGCACCGGTTTACGACGGGTGAGGATATTGCCGATCTGCTGGAGGTTTTTGCGGTGATGCTGGGGAGGTGGGGGAGCCTCGAAAAGTGCTTTGTGGCGGGGGCAAAGGATGGGGAAATCAACGTTTTGAGTATGCTGGAGAGGTTCTGCGGGCAGGTGGGGCAGATTCGGCAGGAGATGGGCAAGGAATTTACCGGCGGACTGCGATACCTGGTGACAAACCCTGCGGATGGCAGCGCCTGCAAGCGGATGAACCTGTTTTTACGCTGGATGGTTCGCAAGGACGATGTGGATGCGGGGCTTTGGAAGGGTATCGACAGGGCCAAACTGGTCGTGCCGGTGGATGTGCACATTGCGCGGCTGACGAAGATATTGGGGTTTCATAGCAGGGCAACGACATCGATACGCACGGCAATGGATATTACGGCTGGATTTGCGGCAGTGAACCCAGCCGATCCGGTGAAATATGATTTTGCACTTTCGCGAATAGGCATAGTGGAGGGGTGCACGGGCAAGGCGGGGGGATACTGCAGCGGGTGTGAACTGGCAAAATGGTGCGGGAGGAAAAGGAATAGGGATAGGAATAGCGTATAGGAAGAGGGGAAATTTCGAAGCACGAAGTTCGAAATTCTGCTCTGTAGAAAAGATTCTAAGTTTCACCCCCTACGGGGGTTCTCAGTTTGTTTAGATCAATTCCAGGGGTTTCCACCCCTGGCTAACAAGCTTGCGCCCCTTACAGGGGCTCGACGAAAAAGGTTTTCTACAAAGCACGAAATTCGAAATAAATTCAAAATCACAAACAATATTTCTAAACAATCAAAAGATGCTGTTATTAATCGGTTGGGTGCAAAAAGTAATCAGGTTCGTTGCCGGGTTTCCATTTTATGTTGCAGCCCATTGAGGGTTTTTGCATCGTTGGTATGGGTCTGTATGCCAGGACGGCGTCCATTGCTGTGCGGAGGTCGCGGCCTGTTATAGGGATGTTCTTGCCGGGGCGGCTGTCATCGAATTGGCCTCGATAGACGAGTTTTAACTGGGCATCGAAAAGAAAGAAATCCGGAGTGCAGGCGGCGTGGTAGCTTTTTGCAACGGCCTGGGACTCGTCAATGAGATATGGGAAGGTGTAGCAGAGGCGGTTGGCCTCGCGGGCCATATTTTCGGGACTGTCGTCGGGATAGGCGGTGAAGTCATTGGAGTTAATCGCGATGACGGATATGTATTTCTGTTGATACTCTACGCAGACCTGGGCGAGGACATTTTGGATGTGTCTTACGAATGGACAATGGTTGCAGATGAACATTATGAGGAGTCCTTTTGAACCCTCGACGTCGGAAAGCGACCAGTTGCGGCCGTGGATATCGGGGAGGTGAAAATCGGGAGCTTCTACGCCGAGAGCGAGCATTGTGGATGCAGTTAAGGTCATTTTAGTACCTCCCCAAATTTAAGTAAAATTCGAAATCCGAAGCTCGAAATTCAAAGTTAAAAGCAGCTACCCCCAATCGAGTTTATTATAAATAAGTGGTCCGATAAAAGTAAATAGGGAAAATCGGGGATAAGCGGCTGAAACGATAAACAAATTTTAAGCGCCTTGGGGTTATATGTCGAATTGAGATATTTACGACAGAAATGGCCAGTAAGGCCCCTTGGTGAGTTATTTAGTTTAATTCGAATGGGCTGGCGTGTATAATTCGTGAACTTATACGATGCAGCTCCATAAGATGTAACTTTTACGGGTCAGGTGCGTAGAACAAAGGTGCGGGACAGAATTATCGGATATTTTAAATTTAGTTTCGGGGGCAAGGAGCGAATATGTGCGGAATAGTGGCTTATCTCGGCAATCAGGTTGCGCAGCCGATCCTTATTGAAGGTTTGAAAAGGCTTGAATACCGCGGATATGATTCAGCGGGTGTGGGACTTTTGAAAAACGGGAAGTTATCGCTTTCGAGGTCGGTGGGCAGGATAAGCGCACTTGAGAGTATGCTTGAAAACCATGATGGGGAGACGCTGGGGATAGGGCATACCAGGTGGGCTACTCACGGAGGACCCAGTGAGAAGAACGCGCATCCGCATGTGGATTTTTCGGGCAAGATCGCGGTGGTGCATAACGGCATTATCGAAAACTACGCAACGCTTAAGAAATGGCTTATCTCGGAAGGGTGTGCTTTCAAGAGCGAGACCGATACCGAGGTGGTTTCGAATTTGATAGGATATTTTTATAAGAATGTCGACGGGTCGGGCGGTAAGCGGCCAAGCGACGGGCAGAACAAATTTGAGTGGGCGGTGCAGCGGGCGCTGAATGAAATTCACGGGACGTACGGCCTGGCGATAATATGCACGGACTTTGATAATATGATGATCGGGGCCAAGAAGGGCAGCCCGTTGATACTGGGCGTGGGGGAGAATGAATATATACTTGCATCGGACGCATCGGCTATTGTGAAACATACAAAGCAGGCGATATACCTGGCTGATAACGAGATGGTGATCATCACGAGCGAGGGCTTTAGAACCAAGACGATCGATAACGTGGTGGTGTCGAAGGACGTAAAGGAGATCGAATTTTCGCTGGATGCGATCGAACTGGGTGGGTTTGAGCATTTCATGCTCAAGGAAATTTTCGAGCAGCCTCAGTGTTTGACGACGTGTCTTGGCGGAAGGCTTGATATAAAAAATAACCGCGTGGTGCTTGGCGGGATAGAGGCGCAATTGCGTGAACTGTCGCGGACGCGGCGGGTGATACTTACGGCTTGCGGGACGGCGTGGCATGCGTGTCTTGTTGGTGAATTTATGATCGAGCAACTTGCGAGGATACCGGCTGAGACGGAATACGCAAGCGAGTTTCGGTATCGCAATCCTATCATCGAGGACGGGACTGTCGTTATCGCTGTGAGCCAGTCCGGCGAGACGGCTGATACGCTTGCCGCGGTAGAACAGGCAAAGGAACGCGGAGCGACGGTGCTGGGGATAGTCAACGCGGTAGGATCGACAATAGCGAGGCAGACGGACAGCGGGGTTTATCTGCATGTCGGGCCGGAAATAGGCGTTGCGTCTACGAAGGCGTTTACGGCGCAGGTTGCGGTGCTGGCGATGATAGCAATAGAGCTTGGCAGGCGGCGGAATTTGAGCTATGATGAGACGGCTGGTTATATTCGCGAACTGGCCTCGATACCGGAGAAGATAAAAACGGTGCTGGAGCAGTCTGATCATATTCGCGATATAGCTAAGGCGAATATCGACAGGAATAATTGGCTGTTCCTTGGCCGCGGGTTCAATTATCCGGTGGCACTGGAAGGGGCGCTCAAGCTTAAGGAAATCAGTTATATACATGCTGAGGGGTTGCCGGCGGCAGAAATGAAGCATGGGCCAATCGCGCTGATAACCGACGGAATGCCGGCGGTATTTATAGCGACCAAATGTTCGCAATATCACAAGATTATCGGAAATATTGAAGAAGTGCGGGCGAGGGGCGGCAAGACGATAGTGGTAGGCACCGAGGGTGACGAGAATATCAGGAATTACGCGGATTATCTTATAACGGTGCCGGATGTGGCGGATGTGCTTCAGCCGATGGTGACTGTATTGCCGCTGCAATTGCTGGCGTATCACGCGGCGGTGCTTAGAGGACATGATGTGGATAAGCCCAGGAATTTGGCCAAGAGCGTGACGGTAGAGTAAAGGAAATCTGAAGCACTAAGCACGAAATCCGAAACAAATTCGAAAATAATAATTCCAAACTGGAAATGAAAAAACCCACTGTTTTTGGCAGTGGGTTTTTGTTTGCGCTTAGATCAAAGAAATTGTATTACTGCAATTCTTTCTTGCTTAGGATGATGATGCGGTTATTGGCATAGGCACGGTACTGAGAATTTGAGAATTCGTGATTGAGCGAATCCTGGTAGAGTTGGAGGGCCTTTTGCCTGTTGTTCAGGAAGCGGTCGTACATGTAGGCTGCGCGGAAGCGGGTAGGGACTTTAATATTGGCATCCCACTGGGCGGCGCGTTCAAAATAAAGGGCGGCGATGGCGTAATCCTTTAGGGATTCATAGCCCATGCCGGCGTAATATGCTGCCAATCCGATCTTGTCGCTAGTTGGGTACTGTTTAATGAGCTGGTCATATATACCAATTGCCTGGCGAAGCTTGGCCTGATCGACTGCTACGACGGCGGCGCGTGCATCATTATCGAGCTTGCGGGCCTGCTCGAAGAGCTTGTCTGCTTGGGGGATCGCGCTCATGGCTCGGAGGTCCGGGCCGGCGACCTGGGCTTCTACGATGTATGTGTACTGAGGTGCTGCTTTGACTGCGGCGATCTCTTTGCCGGCCTGGGAGACGGCGGGCTGGTTGTTTGTCGCGGCGGCGAGTTGGTCAAGGGCAGTAATGTAGGCCTGGCGATCCTGGGCGAGTTGTTCAAGCAGGTCGCGTTCGGAGGCGTTGAGCGGGGCTGAGAGTGCCTTGACGGGCACATTGGCGGCGGTTGTTACTGATGTCATTTCACGCAATGCCCAGTTGAGCTTCATCTGATTGCCGGTGCGAGTGTAATAATCGACTATCTGGGCGAGTGAGCCGAGGTAGGCCATTCGTTTGACGTTAACGTTTTCGATGGCGGAGGATTCCGCGGCCGAAGGTATGGCTGCGGGTTTGGCCTTGGGGGCCTGACAGCCGAGCAGTGTGAACGAGAAAGCTAAAATGCTGATTATTAGAACGATCCTTGTCATTTGGAGTCTCCTTTTGAAATATAATAATTGCATTATTAGATAGCGGTGGGGTGAGACTGTCAAGGAGTTTTAAGGGAAGGAGTCAGAATTCAGGGAGGCAGGATTAAAATCTCAAGCACCAAAAACCAAATCACAAACAAAATTCAAAGCACGAAATCCGAAACCAATCCAAATACCTAATCGCAAAATTCTAAACAAACCGCAACAACTTTATGGGAAACGAGTTATAAAGGTGGAAGTCGAAATAAAGAGTCTGGCGCAAAATCGAGGGGCCGATAAAAAGAGGGCTGGGAAGGAACAAAGCTTAAATTCGAAGCAAACCCAAAACGCTTGCTCATAAATTTGTATTTATTGACGCTTTAGCTCTTGTATGATATGTTATATGCATTATTTAAACAAATTTCACTCAAATGCTTCAAGCGGGACAATTGAGGCACAGAGGTAAGAATATGAGCATAAAACAATTGAGCCGTGATGCTGTGCTGGTGGGGCTGGCCAATCACCGCATCGAATTTGAAAACCGCTACGGCATTACCAAAATGGGTATCTTCGGTTCGTTTGCCCGCGATCAGGGACGCGATGACAGTGATATCGACGTTGTCGTGGAAATGCGAGATCCTGACATCCTGTTTATGGTGCATATTAAAGAGACGCTGGAAAAGGATTTCAACCGTCATGTGGATGTAGTGCGGTATAGAAATAAGATGAACCGCCATCTCAAGGCAAGGATTGATCGGGAGGCGCGGTATGTATGACAGGATGTTAATACGAGAAAAGCTCGAACAGATACTCGAAGCTCTTTTGCGGATACAACGCAGGAGCGAGGATATATTGTCGCCGGATGATTTTGAGGCCAATGATGAAAATCTCGATAAGCTCGACGCCATCGCAATGATGCTTATCGCCGTAGGGGAGGCTTTTAAGAAGATCGACAAAGAAACCGGCGGCGAGTTGCTTTTACATTATCCGCAGATCGACTGGCGAGGCGTGATGGGAGTGCGCAATGTTCTGGCGCATGATTATTTCGATATCGATACCGAAGAGATTTTCAAGATATGCCATAAGGATATCCCGCTTCTGGCCGCGGTGGTAACGCAAATGCTAAAGGACGTGTGATAAGCGGCTGGGCAATAGGAAGTCGCCTAGCCTATTCGAAATGATTGATGCGCCGCCGGCCAAAAAACCTTGTAAGTGCACACGGGACATGCGAAATAGAGTTTATGAAAGGGGGCTATATGGATATTAATGAGTTACAGATTCAGTGGCGACAATGCTCAAAAATTTATCATGGACTGCCAGGGTGGGAATCTACCGCGGACTGTATAGATAAATGTCGGGAGATTTATGACATCTGTTCACAAAGTGATATGCCCCCAATAGGGGAAATTACACACTTGAAAAATGCCTGTCGGCAAGTACTTGAATGCTACTGTGAGACACCGGGACATCGTGATAAAAAGAAATGCTCATCTGCTCTGGAAAATTGCCGCAGTCAGGCCCATACTTGTTTGAGTTTAAATATTAATGGGCTACAAGATATTTGTGAGCAATGTATTCAATTGTGTGATCGTGAACACGCCAGTTTGTGAATGCTCAATTGTCTTAAACGTCATAGCGGTATAAGCGTTACTGTTACCACTGGGCTTCTTCGAAGGGGTTGGCGTAGCCGAGTTTGGGTTTGGGGCGGGATCTTATTATGGCTTCGGCAATGGCGACGTCGGATTTTGTGGTGATCTTGATATTTGATGAGTCGGTTTCGACGATCGAGACTTTATGGCCGAGGGCTTCGACGAGCTGGGCGTCGTCGGAAATTTTCTTTTTATCCAGGTTTTCGAGGTTGGCATAAGCCTTGCGGAGGAGGGCGGCGGAGAATACCTGTGGGGTCTGGGCTTCGTAAACATTTGTGCGGTCGACTGTGCCGGTGATGGTCTTGTTTTCGACTTTTTTGAGAGTGGCGACGACGGGTGCCGCGAGTATTGCCGCCTCGGTGCGGGTTGCTTCTTTTATTACAGCTTCGAGCCACTCTTTTGTGAGGCAGGGGCGGGCGCCGTCGTGAATAGCGATTATATCAATATCTTCGCGGATGAGCTTGAGGGCGTTTGCGACGGTTTCGTACCTTTCCGCGCCGCCGTAGCAGAGTTTGACACCATGGAAAGAAAGATTGGCGCCCCACTTGATCTTTACGATCTCGTCATCTTCCTTTGAGATCGCCAGGATGATCTGCTTGACATCGGAGTTGTCGGCGAATAATTCCACGGAGCGGAGGAAAGCGGCGCGGCCTTCGACATCGACGAATGGTTTTTTGCGGGCGCCCCCGAAACGGGTGCTTGCTCCGGCGGCACAGATTATAGCGGCAACTTTAATTGGCATTATTAACTCCAAATCCGAAGCACTAAGCTCGAAATCCAAAACAAATTTCAAATCACAAACGACAAATCACAAATAAATTTAAAAAAAAAAGCAAAACAAAAATAAGTTTCATCCCCTACGGGGCTTCTCGTTGTTGTACATCATATTCCCAGGAGTTTCCACCCCTGGCTAACAAGCTTGCGCCCCTTACAGGGGCTCAGAAAAAAGCTTTTCTACAACGCAAATAATACGAAATTACGCACGCAAAACAAGCATAATGTGGTTGCGGGTGGGTTAGTATTCGATGCCTTTTCGGGCGGAGATACCGCGGTCGAAGGGGTGTTTGATGAGCTTCATTTCGGTTACGAGGTCGGCTTTTTCGATGAGTTCGGCGGAGGCGTCGCGGCCTGTCATGACTATTTCAACAGCGGGGTTTCGGGAATCGATGATCTTTTTGACATCCTTGAACTTGGCTAGGCCTTTTGAGATGCAAAAGATGATCTCGTCGAGGATGATGACGTCGTACTGGCGGCGGGCGGCGAATTCGGCGATCTCGGTGAGGGCCTGGTGTATCTCGCCGCGGGTCTGCTCCATGACCTGGCTGTCGCGGAAAGACCGCTGCATGTCCCAGTTCTGGCCTGCGCAGCGGACGTGGATGTGAAGGGTATGGGCTTCGAGTGCAAGGCGTTCGCCGGTTTCGAAGCATTCGGGTTTGAGGAACTGGTAAAAGAGGACTTTATTGTTTCGGCCTGCGGCACGGATGGCAAGGCCTAGGGCAGCAGTAGTTTTGCCTTTGCCTTCGCCGGTGTAAATTTGAACTAAACCTTTATCCAGCATAAGAAAACCGTTACGGGTTGCGGGTTACGCGTTAAAAAAAGCTATGCGATAAATTCCACATACGAAATCCAAAGCACAGATAACATTGTAATCAGGAAAACCTAATGCAAATCATAATAAACAAAACAGGATACACGTTTGGAGGGTGGTTGGAAAGTGTTTTTTTTGCTGTCAGGCGGGGGTGCTTTTGCAGATGTATACGAAAGCGGGAGGGATATTCAGTGGGATGAATTTGAGATCTACGTCTGAGAAATACTGTTTGATCTCTTTTGTGAGGACGGGCATATACTGGAGCTGGATGAATTTTTTTGACCTGGCGGCGAGTTGGAGAATAAGATGTCGCTGCTGCTTGCTCATAATCGTAAGGGGGACAGAGGAGACGATGCACTGGGAGCAATCCGCGTATTTGGGGGCGTTTTCACAAAGATCGTTTACGATGGTGATACGGTCATCGTGGATCTTTTTAAGCTCTCGGCAGAAAGTCGGGTTCAATTCGAAGCAGGTGAGTGTTCCTTCGGGGCGGAGGACTTTGAGAATTTCGGTGCTTATTGCGCCGGTGCCGGAGCCGAATTCAACTACATGGATAGAATCGTCAATGGCTCGGGCCATCTGGTGGGCAAGGAATTTTGATGAAGTTGTGAAAGTGCCAATTTCTTTTGGATATTTGAGGAACTGATTAACGAATACTTTGTAGTCCATTTTTACCCACCTAAAAAGAAGACAAAGCGATTTATTACCCCTTAATTAGTTTGATCATACGTCAGAACGGCGGGTTTGTAAAGAGGAAAAAGGCAAGAGGCAGGAGGATAAAAAGTGGGGGAGAGGAACATAGAGGTAAATAGGTTGACATTGTGAGCTGGATTGGGTTTTATCAGTAAAGCACGGGGGGACAATTTATGATACGAGCGTTTACCTTATGGAATGAGCCAAATAATCTATCACATTGGGATTTTGAGGATGATCCGGGGTGGGCTGATTTTGCGCGAATGGCGGGTTATGCGGCAGATGAACTTAGAAAGGTATGCCCGGATATTAAGCTGGTGCTGGGGGGGATTAGCCCAATAGATGCAAATTACATAAAGCTTATGGCGGGGTATGGGCTTTTGGATAAGCTGGATGTGATAGGGGTGCATGGGTTTCCGCTGGACTGGAATCACTGGAAGATAGATGAATGGCCGGGGAAAATAGCCCAGATCGAGGATGTTTCTGGCAAAGAGGTGTGGGTGACGGAGGTGGGGGCATCTTCGTTCGGGGCCGATGAGGTGCAGGCGTTCGGGATAAAACGGACTGTGGAACTGCTGGCTAATATGCTTGAGAATGTTTATTGGTATAGCCTTATGGATCTACCGCCGACATGGGAAGCGACGACGAGGCATAAGGAATCGGAAGGAAGCGCTTATTACAGGCATTTCTATATGGGGCTTTTGCGGGCTGATGGGAGCGAGAAGCCCGCGATGCAATTTTATAACGATCGGATGGGGCTTTGCCAGTGGTTTCATTTTAACGATCCGCGGTTTGAGATGGCGGTTGGGCGGCTTAAAAAAATGGGGGTGCGCCGGCTGCGGACTGGGATAAGCTGGGCGGACTGGCATCGGCCGGGCGCTATGGAATGGTTCGATACGCAGATGGAGGCGCTGAAGGAATTTGAATTGACGATAACGCTTTGTTTTACGCCTCCGTCGCGCGGGAGAAAGGCTTGTCATACTTCGGTGCCGGTTAATCTTGAAGAGTTCGGATGGTTCTGCCGAGATGTTGCGCAGAGATACTGCACGAAAGAAAAAAATTGATAGTATACCGTGATCAAAAATATACAGCTTCAGTTGCGAGGCAAATGGAGGTGGTGAGGAGGCTATCGGAAAAGATAATTAATGAGGGATGTGCCGGAGAGAATGCAGTCGAATTATTTATCGAATATGGATCGCTGGAGACGGGCCTTTGCGATCACTACTGCCAAAGCCGGGATATTGAAAATGAGGTGATGGCCATCGCCAGAGAGGCAGCGATGGAGACGGGACTGGCTGTTTATTATTGGTGGCTTGGTGATTTTTGGAAGTCTTGCGAGGCGGCAAAAAAATTTATCAAACTGCTGGAGTTAGTAGAGCGAACTGGTTTGCCGGAGATGCTGGTTGAGACTGTAGGAGAGGGGTATTGTTATTATTGTCTTTATCCTCAGATGTACATGGCGGCGGCTGAGGAATTTAGTAAACAGGAAAGGCCCATGTCTGTGGTTTGTATAGGTCTGCGGAGCATAGGGGCAAGTTTATCGGCGGCGGTGGGGGCGGCGCTTGGGGCAAATGGGTGCGAGGTGGAACTTATTACGCTGCGGCCCAGGGGTGAGCCTTTTTCAAGACGGCCTGTGCTGGAGGAGCAGTTTAGAAACGAGCTGCTTGCGAGGATAGCGAGGTGTGATCATGTGCTGATAGTGGATGAGGGGCCGGGATTGAGCGGCAGTTCGATATGTGGAACGGCAGAGTATCTTGCCGATTGCGGTGTGGATGAGGAGAAGATGGCTGTATTTTGCAGCTGGCAAGCGGATGGGAATGCTTTTAACAACGCTAGCGCCAAGAGTACCTGGACGAGGCTGAAGAAATATTTCAAGAGTTTTGATGAAGTTATGATGGGGAGAGGGGAAATTATTAAGAGCGGGGCGGATGAGGTTATTGATATTTCGGGGGGCAAGTGGCGGGGGCTGATGTATTCAAAAGAGGAGCAATACCCGGCGGTAAACGCTCATCTGGAGAGTCGCAAGTTTGTGGCGCGACATGGGATGCGCAGGTATGTATATAAATTTGCGGGATTGGGCAAATGGGGCAGGGCGATCCTTTCGAAGGCGAATGTTCTGGCGAATGCGGGGTTTTCGCCGAAACCTGCTGGGCTTGCAAACGGGTTTATAATATATGAATTTGAGGGCGGCAGGCCGGTGGGGGAAGAGGATATCAACACGGAATTTTTGCAAAGGGCGGCGGAGTACATGGCGTTTACTAAAAGTCATTTTGAAGTGGCAGGCGAAAACGATACGGGGTACCTGGGGCATATAATCGAGAATAACGTGCGCAAGGGGTTGGGGATAGATGTGGATGTGTCAGCAAAGGCAAATGAGGCAAATGGTCTTGCGGGATCGTGCAGGGTGGGTGTGGATGGGCGGATGATGGGTTATGAATGGATACGAACAGCCAGGTGCCTGGTCAAAGTGGATAGTGCATTTCATTTTGATGATCATTTCTGGCCGGGGCCGACTGATATCGCGTGGGATGTTGCCGGTATCATTGTTGAGTGCGGTCTGAGCGAGGGGTCGCGCAATTATCTTATAGATGAATATTCACGGTTGAGCGGAGATTTGCATATACGGTCGCGACTTGGGTTTTATTTATGTGTATATCTTGCGGTACGCATGGGCCATGCAAGTTTCGCGATAAACCAAAGTATTAGCCCGGACGATGCAGGGAGGTTTCGATCTCTTTTGGATTATTATGCAAAGTTGCTGAAATGCAACTTGATGGCGTTGATGGGGGGCGATTAAAGCTTGTGGAGGCAGTAAAATGTAAGTACAATTTTAATAAAGACGTACTTTCAATTTCAAAGGGGGGCAAGAATGGGCAGGATACGAATCGCCATAGCGGGGCTGGGAAATTGCGCGAGTTCACTTGTGCAGGGGATAGAACATTACAGGCAGCTTTCACAAAACGGTATGGAGGAGAGCCTGGGGCTGATGCATTATCTTATTGGGCTTTACAGTCCGGGGGATATTGAAGTAGTGGCGGCGTTCGATATTGATGCGCGGAAGGTCGGGAAACCTGTGACGGAGGCGATATTTTCTGCGCCGAATAATACGAAGGACATCTGCAGGGTTTTTGAAGAGCCGGGGCCAATTGTGCAGATGGGCAATTTGCTCGATGGAGTATCGGAGCATATGGGTAATTATCCGGAGGAGCAGACATTTGTAATTTCAAAAGAAAGCCCGGTGGATGTGGCAAATGTGCTTAGGAAATCGAGTGCAGATATACTTCTCAATTATTTGCCGGTGGGTTCGCAAAAGGCGACTGAATATTACGCAAACTGCGCATTAGAGGCGGGGGTTGCGTTTATAAACTGCATGCCGGTTTTCATAGTGTCTAATCCGACGTGGGCGGCGCAATTCAAGGCTCGGGGTTTGCCTTGTATAGGCGATGATATAAAGGCGCAGCTTGGGGCGACTATAGTGCACAGGGCTTTAACGAGGCTCTTTCGCGACAGGGGGGTGAAACTGGATGCGACGTACCAACTTAATACGGCGGGGAATACGGATTTCCTGAACATGCTTAATCATAAACGGCTTACGAGCAAGCGGATATCGAAAACGGAAGCCGTGCAGTCACAAATGGAAGAGCCTCTGGACTGCGATCAGATACATATCGGGCCGGCGGATTATGTACCGTGGCAGAAGGATAACAAGGTCTGCTTTTTACGAATGGAAGGGCGGGGTTTTGCGGGGATACCGCTTAACCTGGAACTGCGGCTAAGCGTGGAAGATTCGCCCAATAGCGCGGGGGTGGTGATAGACGCGGTGAGAATATGCAAACTGGCCAAAGATAATGGCATAGCGGGGTCGCTGACTTACGCAAGCGCCTATTTTATGAAGCATCCGCCGGTGCAGTTTTCGGATTCGGTTGCACTGGAGGAACTGGAAAAATTCCTGTCGGATTTGACAATGCCGGCGAAACCAGGCCCGCAAATTCGCAGTGAGACTTTGACGGTAAGTGCGTAATGTGATTACGCGAGTTTGGAGAGGATAAACGATAACAGAAAGCCCAGCACGGTTATCAGGCCGGTGAAGTTGTGGGCGTATTCGAATGCCTCGGGGATCATGGTATCGGCGAGCATGGCGAGGATCGCAGCTGCAGCTATAGCGGTAATTGCGCTGATTACGTTCTGCGAGAAGCCGCTGAAAAACGAGTAGCCAAGCATTGAAGACAACCCACTAATAATCATTATTGAAATCCAGAGCGTCATGACATACATAGCGGAGCGGCCAGCGTTTTTCATTCGTGAGGAACTGACTGAAATTAATCTTCTCCGCCGAAGGCCATTACCCCGGCTATGAGTCGCTGGTTGAGTTTGATAAAATAGCCCGTAATTGCCCCAATGAGCAGTGTGGAACCGGCGGCAAGACCCCAGATGCCAGCTTGAAAAGCGTAACTCATAAATTACCCCCTGATTTTAAGATTATGTTAAACAAGATGGGCGTTTATAGCAATATATAGTCCAAAAACCCATGGTGAGCGTTTTTTGCTTTTCAAGATAAAATCAGCATGATATTATATTTGGGTTTAAATCGGATTCGGGCGAAGGTGCGCGCATGGCCGATTTATTTTTTTGGAAAGAAGGCTAATGGAAATTAAAGCGTTCAAGGCGTGGCGGTTTGATAAGGGAGTTGTAGGCGATGTGGGAAGTTGTATCGCGCCTCCTTACGATGTGATAAATGAAAAACAGCAGGCGGCCCTTTATAAGAAAAATCCGTTCAATATAGTTCGGATCGACAAGGGTAAGGAAAAGCCGTCGGACAATAAAAAGAGCAATGTTTATACCAGGGCGGGCGAGTATCTGAGCAAATATATCAGTGAAGGTGCACTGAGGCAGGATGAGGAGCCAAATCTTTACGCATACGTTCAGAATTTCAAGGCGGGCAAGGCATCTTTTGAGCGGAGCGGGTTTATTGGGCTTGGAAAATTACAGAAGTTTGGGACTGGGGTGCGGCCGCATGAAAAGACGCTTGACGGGCCGAAGGCTGACAGGCTCAAGCTTACGATAGCAACCGGATCGCAATTTGGGCAAATATTCATGCTTTATGATGATCCCAAGCAGGTTGCGGACAAGATCATCAAGAAGGCGGTTAAGGGCAAGGCGCTGGTAAATGTTGTCGATGATGAGAAGGTGCGGCACAGGCTTTTTGCGATAACGTCAGCGGCGGATATCGCGGCTATCACAAAAATGATGAAGAGCAAGGCTACGGTTATCGCCGATGGGCATCATCGGTATGAAACGGCTCTGAATTATTACGAGCTTACGAAAAACCCCAATGCCCAGTGGCAGATGATGAGCTTTGTGAATATGCGTAATGAAGGCCTGGTGATACTGCCGACGCACCGGCTGGTGGGGAATTTGAAAAAGTTCAGCCTGGAAAAGCTGCTCGACGGGATGATGGATGATTTCGCTTTGGCGAGGATGAAATTTGATAACGCAAAATCGAAAGCCAGCGCAAGAAAGGCCATGTTTGAGCTGATGGGGCAAATCTTTGAAGACGGCAAGACGGCTTTCGGGATTTACGCTGCGGATGGATATTTTTATGTGGCCTGGTTTAAAAATGCTAAACTCATGGAGAAGCTAGCAGGCAAGATGAGCAAGGCTTGGCGCGGGCTTGATGTTTCAATACTTCATAAGGTGATACTCGAAAAAGGGCTGGGTATCGGCGAAAAGCAGCTTGCGGCTGAAAGTAATATTGAATATCTCAAAGATGTTGGCGATGTTGTAGATAAAGCTATTACAGCGGTGGATAAAGGCGATAAGCAGGTTGTGTTCTTCATGAATCCGACCCGTATCGAGCAGGTGCAGAAGGTTGCGGCGGCAGGAGAAAAGATGCCGCAG